>OIXV01001989.1_pt1 | contig 17324 bp, 16 predicted proteins | sample 1587771 | NCBI WGS metagenome assembly OIXV01 (sample SAMEA3888893, study PRJEB22519) | human gut metagenome | biome: human gut; feature: human-associated habitat; material: faeces | place: Denmark | collected 2010
TAGCTATGATCGCAGAGCAGAACTGGAAGTTCTGCTCGCGATTCCTTCGGCGCAAAGCGCCTGCGGAATGGAGATTTTTATGACATATGGGATATTTGTATGGCAGGCAGGAGAAAAATCAGAAAGCAGGGAGAGGCAAGATGCGCTCTGAATGGATAAAAAAGGCGGCTGCAGCATTGCTGGCAGCCCTTTTATTGGAACTGATACCGTGTCAGTTCTCGTTCTGGACGACGGTGACAAAAAAAACAGAGGATCTGACTGCGCGGACGGAAATTCTCGCGGGTTATACGGCGATCGAGGAGCTGGATCAGGACGTGGCGAACGACGCTGCGGCAGCAGATAGCGGTGAGGACGTGGCGGACAGCGCTGCGACAGCAGCAGGCGATCAGACCACGGAAGGCGGCAGCGCACTGTACCTGCTTGACGGCAGCTACCTGGATGACGCGGGCTATCTGCACGTCCCGGACGGCAGCCTGACGCTGCGGGTAAAAAATTATAAAGGCTCGCTGCAACGGATTTTTTTGAATCTGGATTTTTTGTACAATCAGCCTGTTCTGGCAGAGGTATTTGCACGGGACGAGGGAAACAGCTATCCTTATAGCCTGGGCGACGGGCGGATTTTGCTGCAGTCGGTTCCGGAAAATCGGTATTTAAAGGTGTATCCGTATGGACAGGTGTCGGATTTCTATATCCGCATCCAGACGGCGGACGCCTCTGGAAATGCTGCCGCAGGAAGCTATGGCGAGCTGGTTGTAAAATATCATGGTTTGTCTGCAAATGGAACGATTCCATTCCACTTTCGGGCGGGACGCTTTGTGGTTTTGTGGGCGGCTGTGTTTGGAATGCTTTTGCTGAAAAAAGACAGCAGGCTGCATCAGATCAGCTTTGACGCGCAGGACACACGCGGTCGTCAAAAGCGGTTTGTAGTCGTATTGGGGTTTACTGCAATATTGCTGGCAGGGGCATTTTTCTCCGTCCGCATCAATCCGGCATGTCGACAGAACTTGGCAGTGCATCACGCACAGTACCAGGAGCTGGCGGAAGCACTTTCGGAGGGGAAGGTCAGTGTCGGGGATGCAGAAGAAGCGCTTTTAGCAATGAAAAATCCCTATGATACCATCGCACTGCAGGCGGCGGGAATCGGCTATCGGGCGGATTATGCCTATCACAATGGGAAATATTATGTGTATTTCGGTATTGTCCCAGTGCTGCTATTGTATTTGCCCTATTATCTGCTGACGGGGGGCGCGTTGCAAAACTATGTGGCGGTATTTGTCTTTTTTGCAGGATTTATCATTGCGGCGGCTGGATTTGTCTATGAACTGATGAAACGGTATTTTAAGGAGCAGCCCTTTTATCTGTGGGCGGTAGGAACCGGGATGCTCGTCGGAAGCTATTCGATGTTTTATCTGTTAATTCGACCGGATCTTTATCATGTGCCGATTGTTGCGTCCGCGATGTTTGCAACAGGGGGACTCTGGCTGTATCTGGCAGGGCTGAACCATCCGAAAAAAGCGGTGGAGCTGTATGCGTTTGGCTCTTTCTGTATGGCTCTCACGGCAGGATGCCGGCCCCAGTTTATCCTGTTTGCAGCATTGGCGGTTGTTTTGTTCTGGGAGAGGGTCTTTGTAAAAAGAGAGCTGTTTTCAAAGAAGGGCTGGAGACAGACAGCTGCGCTTGTTGTGCCCTATGTACTGATTGCGGCCGGACTGATGGCGTATAATGCGCTGCGGTTTGGCTCCCCCTTTGATTTTGGTGCGTCCTATAGCATGACGAGCAACGATATGACGCACCGCGGCACGAATTTGGAGCGGATTTTGTATGGAATCTGGTATTTCCTGTTCGAGCCGATGCAGATGGAAGGAAAGTTTCCGTATTTGCAGAGCGCGTCGATTGCGACGGATTATCTCGGAAAACTGGTAACGGAAAGCTGGTTTGGCGGGATTTTCGCCTGCAGTATGCTGACCTGGGGGATTTTTTTGCTCGGCAGACTCAAAAAAAACGGTGTACTTTCCAAAGAACTGACGTGGTTTTGCTGCGTTTCCCTTGCAGCAGCGCTTGTGATTGGCTGTGTGGATGCAAACGGCGCGGGAATTTTGATCCGCTATGGCTGCGACGTGTCCTTTGGCATCTTTTTGGCGGCGGTTGTGGCAGTGTTTGGGGCAGCGAAAGCGGCGCGGCAGAAAAAGGTCTATGGCCTGTATGTCGCCTGGCTGAAGGCAGCGATTTTCTTTCAGGCAGCGGTGCTGTTTCTGATTTTGGTCAATAAGGACGGCAGCATCAACCTGCAGACCGGAAACCCGGCGTTATATGAAACGATCCGGGCAGCATTGCGATTTTAAAACCTGAATTTTTCTGCATTTGAAAGGAATAAATGAAAGAAGAAAACAATGACTCAGAGAAAAGCTTTTCTTACGAAGGAACAGAGCCTGCTGCTGCGCGGAATTGCCATTTTCCTGGTTCTGATTAGCCATTATGCAGTGTGGATTGGGGAGATATTTCACAGCGATCTGCTGGAATATGGGCTGGGCAGGTTCGGTGTTTACGGTGTGGATTTATTTTTTGCAGTGTCTGGCTACGGGCTGGTCAAAAGTGTTGGAAAAAAGAGAATCAACGGAACATTTTTGTGGAAACGTTTTAAAACTGTCTATTTACCGTATCTTCTGATTGTGGGACTGATTACGGTCTATGACGGTGGAATTTCGGGAATGACAGGATGGGTTTCGTTCCTGACCGGGGCAGAGTATTGGTATATCCGAAATATTCTGGTCTTTTATCTGGCGTTTTACGTTGTTTACCGGCTTTCTGACAGAGCGTGGGTGCGGATGCTTTTGATGGCACTCTGCCTGACGGCGTATTCCGGACTGCTGATCTGGCAGGGACGCGCGCTGTTCTGGTACATTTCCAATGTTACATTTTTGTTTGGAATGCTGCTTGCGCAGTACGAAAGGCAGCTGTTAAAGGCGGCGGGGTTTTTGTATCCGTTACAGCTTCTGGCACTGGCGGTCGGAATGTATTTTGTCATCAAAACGGGGCTGGCAGGCTATACCGTGATCCCTCCGCTGGAAGAAAAAATCCGCAGCGGTCTGCTTGCAGGGCTGATCTGGACGTATCTGATGGTGCAGGGCTGCGCATTTTTGCATGAGAAAATCCGGTGGTTGGAAGCAGTGGGCAGCTTTTCGCTGGAGCTGTATCTGTGCCATATGTTTGTGTTTTACCGCGTTGTCAATGACTGGCTGCCGCAGCAGGAAAATGTTGTGCAGATCGTGGCTGCCGCCACAATTGCAGTTGCGCTTGCCTGGGTAATCCATATGCTGTTTGATCTGTTATGGAAAGCGGCGGCCGCGCTGAGTGGGAGATGAGGGCAGATGTATGTGATGCGTGTGCCGGACGGCAGGAATGCCAGCTTCGGAAAGAATTCTGGCATAACGGGATTGTGACAGAAGCAGGACGCGCAGCTCGGCATGAGCTATTGCTATTTCTATGAAGAACAATGGCAGCCGAAAAGCATTTCTGTGATATTTCGGATGTATCAGTTCAATTTGGATGGAAATGACGATTTTATTTATAAAGAATACTGGAACAGGTACAGCAACCATTTTCTGGAAAATATGTAATGGTAAATACAAAGTGCGCAGATGGAGCATTTTTCTGTAAAGACAGTTGCATCGGATGCTTGCCATACAGTTTGGGAGGGTATATGACTTTTTTTCATGCTTCACAAATAAAGGGGATACAGGTTCTCGAACCGAGAATTTCCAATCACAATTTGCCGTTGATTTATTTTTCGGGCAAGAGAGAAAATGTATTGGTATATCTTAGCAATGCAGTCGAAAAAACGTGTAAAGAGAAAAATTTTCAGTATACAGGAATCTGGCACAAGTGGGGATCTTATGGATTTACACAGGATGGCAGGCTGCAATATGAGGAATATTATCCGAATGCGTTAGCGGATACTTATAAGGGAGTATCAGGATACATATATTCTTGTAATCATTTGGAAAAATGTGAAAAGGGAAATATCGGCATTCCGGATGTATATGTTTCATCGGTTCCTGTAAAGGTGGATTTCTGCGAATATATTGAGGATGCGTATACGGAACTATTGCTTGCAGAGGAAAAAGGACTCATAAAAATAGTCCGATATGAGAAATTTATACAAAAAGGTGAAGCTTGGCTGAGAAAAGTCATACGGGAAGAGTATGAAAATAATTTTGACCATCCGGAGTATCAGTTTTTCTTGAAATGCAAATTTTCAGAAATAACAATACATTGTGAGAATATATCTATCAATTCCCCCGGGAGCCATTAAAAAAGCTTTTACATTTTAAAATCAGATAAGAAATCCAGGCTAACATACCGCAGTCACCTCCGTCTACTATAGTATACGCTGGCAGTGGTGAGGTTATGCGGATGGAAAGCACTTTTGGAGAGGCAGGAGGAGACAGGATGGAAAAGTTATACAGGATACTGAAAATTTTTCTGTGGTGTGCGATCGGGGTATTTGTGGGACAAAGTATTTATCAATGCTATGATTATTATGTCCGCCCGGGCTTGTATGCATCTAACTCTGCGCCGTGGTATACGAGCATTTTGATGTCGGGCGTCGTTACCATGATCATTGTGCTTTTGGTGTTGCTTGTCATGTGGATGATTCAGAAGAAACTATCAAAAAAATGAGTGTGGAGAAAAATATGCTTACCTATCATAAAACAACCGAAGAGGAAAAATGCTTTATTACGGAATGGAAATATCCCGGCGAATATGCGGTTTATAATTCCGTACCGTATGAGGAACAGAAGAAAAGAGGCTTTGGGTTTGCAAATCCAGCGAACCATTTTTACTCTTTTTATGATGAAACAAAGCTGGTCGGTTTTATCAATTTATATGAAGAGAAAACAGAGATCTTTTTCGGAATCGGCGTAAATCCTGACTGCTGCAGCGAAGGCTACGGGCAGCAGATGACGAAAACTGCCTGTGAAATATCGAAAGTACTGTTTGGGACAAAGCCGCTGTATCTGGAGGTTCGGACATGGAATAAAAGAGCGGTCAGCTGCTATCAAAAGGCGGGCTTTGTGATCAAAGGTGAGCCGATCCGTCAGACGACGTCAGCCGGGGAAGGTGTATTTTATCATATGGTGCAGGAAAATAAATGAGTTGTCAGATTTATGGTATGACAACAATAGAATGCACGCTCTGCGAGCATTCTATTGTCATGAATAAAAGAGCTTTTGATTTTCCATTGTATTTGGTATGATGGAAATAGATTTTGATATAAGGAGGAAGAACGATGGGCAGTTATCTGAATCCTGGCAATAAAGGCTTTCGAGAAAGTCTGAATTCAGAGATTTATGTGGATAAAACGGGACTGATCGAAAAAACGAATGCAGTTCTTGATACCCGTCAGAAGTTTCTCTGCGTCAGCCGTCCAAGACGTTTTGGAAAGTCGATGGCTGCAGATATGCTGGCAGCATACTATGATCGTGGGGAAGACTCGGCGGAGCTGTTTCAATTTTTTAAGATCAGCAGGATGGCTTCTTATCGGAAGTATCTGAACCAATATGATGTTATCAAAGTCAATATGCAGGAATTTCTCAGTATGACGCACAATATGGATGAAATGCTGTCTATGCTGCAAAAATACTTGCGGTTTGAATTGCTGGATCATTTTGAGAGTGTCTGTTTTCAGGACGCAGACAATTTGATTCAGGTGATGAAAGATATTTATACGCAGACCAGACATTCGTTTGTTATTTTGATTGATGAATGGGATTGCCTGTTTCGGGAATATCAGAAAGATCAGGATGCACAGAAAAAATATCTGGATTTTCTTCGGGTTTGGCTCAAAGATAAAGATTATGTCGCTTTAGCATATATGACAGGAATTTTACCTGTGAAAAAATATGGCTCTCATTCTGCATTGAATATGTTTACAGAATATTCCATGACAGATCCGGGCGATCTGGCAGAATATTTTGGCTTTACCGAGCAGGAGGTGTCGGAGCTCTGCGAAAAATATGAAATGAACTTTGAAGATGCTAAAATGTGGTATGATGGGTACGATCTGATTGCCCATAGACGTTCCGGTGATGAATATTATCCCATGTACAGCCCCAAATCGGTTGTGGAAGCTATGCTGCGGCATCGGTTTGGAACGTATTGGAATCAGACGGAGTCTTATGAAGCATTAAAAGTATATATTCAGATGGATATGGACGGACTTCAGGATTCTGTGATCATCATGCTTTCTGGTGAATCGATAAAGATAAATACCGGTACTTTCAGTAATGATATGACCACATTTGCAACAAAGGACGATGTACTGACGTTGTTGGTCCATCTGGGTTATCTGACATATGACAGTACAGAAGAAACAGTAAAGATTCCAAACAAAGAAGTTTCGCAGGAATATGTGAACGCAATCAGTACGATGCGCTGGAACGGAGTGGCGGATTCTGTGCAGTCGTCCCGTAAATTGTTGGAATCCTTATGGGCGTTGGATGCAGATGCCGTTGCTGCTGGGATTGACAGGGCACATGAAGAAATTTCAATTTTGCAATATAACGATGAAAACTCGCTGAGCTGCACAATCAATCTTGCGTTTTATTTTGCACGGGAATACTATACGATAGTCCGGGAATTACCTGCAGGAAAAGGATTTGCTGATATCTGTATGATCCCGCGGAAACAACATACAGATAAACCAGCGGTGGTAATTGAATTGAAATGGGATAAGAGTGCATCAGGTGCGCTGGATCAGATCAGGGAAAAGCAGTACGGAAATGCTTTGAAAGATTATCAGGGGAATCTGCTGTTGGTTGGCATCAATTATGATAAGCATACAAAAAAACATGAATGTATGATAGAACCAATCCAAAAACCATAAAAATCACCAGTCCTGCACTCAGGGCGGAAATGAGAGGGAGCATGAAAAAAAGAAACAAAAAAACGGCAAAAATTCTGGCTGCAGTTCTGGCGGCAGCGCTTGGAATATGCGTGCCGGAGACGACGCTGCAGGCGGCAGAGACACAGACATCCGTGCAGATTCAGATGCCGGGCTTTGTGGTGGAGCAGTTCAGCGCGCCGAGACTGATGAATGTGACAAAAAATGCCGTTGTCCGGACGCTGCCGGACAATAACGCGGCAAGGCTTGCATCCGTGACGGCAGGAAATACCGTTTGGGGCTGGGGGCAGACCAACACCGGCTGGTATTTTGTACAGGTTGGCAGCCAGATTGGCTACGTCTGCTATGAAGCAGCAGCGTATGCGACGCAGGAGCAGATCGCAGCGGCGCAGGCAGCACAACAAGCTGCAGTAGCGCAGCAGGCAGCCCAGGCGCAGGCGAACGCAGCAGCGCAGGCTCAGGCGGCCCAGCAGGCGCAGATCGCGGCAGCAGCTGCAAATCAGCCGGCAGTGGCAGCAGGAATCGTCTTCATTGGGGATTCCCGGATGGTGACGCTCAAGGATGCGGTAGAGCGCAACTTGGGCAGCTGCGCGGCAGCAGTCGTTGCCAAAAACGGAAGCCGGCACGAATGGCTGCACGACACTGGGATCCCGCAGGCGGACAAGATCATCGGCAAAGGCAGCAGAGTTATCATCAACATGGGCGTCAACGATCTTTCCGATGCGGATAAATATGCAAAGGATGTCAATTACTGGGCGGCAGTCTGGAGTGCAAGGGGCGCGCAGATTTATTATGCGTCTGTCAATCCGGTCTGGGCAAACAGTTATGGGATGACGGAAGAACGCGTAAAATTGTTCAACGACCGCTTAAAAGGACAGCTGATTCCGCAGATTATCTGGCTGGACAGCCACGATTACCTGATGGGCGTCGGCGTCCATGCATCGGACGGAGTACATTATAAGGATGACACCAATCTGGTGCTGTATCAGTATTACCTGAGCATGATCGGCGCGATTTAAACAGTTATTTATAAAAAGGCGTGTGGAAACGATTGTTTAGTTTCACATGCCTTTTTTGTAAAACTGCCATCTAATCGAAAATTATAGAGAAAAACACCTGTCAAAGAATCTTTGCGCAACGATATATCCAATGTAAGGCAACGATTGCTTTACATTGAACATTCGGAAAGAAAAGCAATTAACGCAAGAGGAGTTTGGCAGATTATTTCATGTCACTCGACAAACGGTTTCGAATTGGGAAAACGGAAAAAGTTATCCCGAATTACAAATTCTTGTTCAGCATTCATAAAAATAACGGCATTGTAGATCGCTTTCGCAACATACAATGCCGTTACTTTTGTTCCGTTTTAGTGGACTAGACGGGAGTCGAACCCGTGTCCAAAAGCCCATTCCCTGTCCTTCTACTATCATAGTCTGTCTATTTGCCGCCGGTCTTGCTCCGGCACGTTCCCTCCTGAATCCGGGAGCAGACACTCTGATCCATTCGGTAGCTTCATGATACGCCTGCAGGGACAAAGCTTAACCTGCATCGTTTCTCACATAGTTGATGCCCGGGTCTTAAAGTGTGAGTGCTCTAAGTCGGACAGCTGCCATTAGGCAGCGTATGCTAATTCGTTGTTAGCGTTTGTATTTAATTTGTGATTTGACGCATCACCTGCGGATAGCTTCTCCAGCTGCAAGACCCCTGTCGAAACCTTGACTAGCCCTTGATCAGAATTATTATAAAGGTTTACAGACGGCATGTCAATGCCTTTGCTGCTTCGATTTAACGCATATTTATACCTTTTTCCCCATAAAATAATATTACGAATGAAATGCTGTGTGTGAACTTGTAACGTTCCAGCAAGAATTGTTTGTACGGATCAGGAGGTCAGATGGCAAAAAAGAAAAGCGTAGAGAAAAGCAATCCGGAGTGCCGTCGCAGTTTGACAGACCGATCGGAGCTGCAAAAGTTTGTGCTGCATTTGCTGCAGGGCGCGATGATCGGGATCGGGGCAGTGCTTCCGGGAATTTCAGGCGGTGTTTTGAGCGTAGTGTTTGGCATTTACGAACCGATTATGGCATTTTTGTCAAACCCTAGGGAGGCGCTTTCACAATACGGCAGACTTTTGCTTCCGGTGCTCTTGGGGGCAGCGGGCGGATTTTTGCTCTCTGCGCGTGCGATCGGATTTTTCCTGACACGCTATGAAGTTTTGTCGGTGTGCCTGTTTGTCGGGCTGATCGTCGGAATGCTGCCGTCGATGTTTCGGGAGGCAGGAGAAAAAGGGAAGAGCAGGTGGGATCTGTATGCGCTGGCGGGGGCGTTTTTTACGGTGCTGATCTTTTTGAGTCTCCTGCGCCGGATCAGCGTTTCGATTCCGCAGGGACTTTTTGGAAATCTGTTCTGCGGCTTTTGCGTGGCGCTCAGCATCATTGCGCCCGGAATGAGTTTTTCTGCGCTTTTGATGCCGCTCGGGCTCTATACGCCATTTATGGAAGACGTCGGAGCAGTGTACCTGCCTGCGGTTGTTCCGGCGGTGCTGAGCGCAGGCGTGACGATGGTGCTTCTGGCAAAACAGATCACGCGGCTTTTGGAACGACATTACTCGGTCGTGTTTCATGGGATCATCGGGATTGTTTTGGCGGCGACGCTGGTGATTGTGCCGTTTTCTGCGTTTGGAAATCCGAAAACGTCGGCAGTGAGCCTGCTTTGCCTGACGGCAGGCGCCGGGACTGCGCTGCTGTTTTCCATGCTGGGGGAAATGTAACGAGCGACGCTGTGGGGCGGCAGCCAGTTTTTTTATGTATAGGAAGCGCAGCGTGCGGCGCATGTTGACTGAGGATGGGCTGTGCGCAGCATTGTGAAAAACGAGATGTCGGAGGAAAGTTTATCCTTTTTTAATATTTAATTCCCGACTGGTATATTGCATTTTGGGCGGAATGCAGTAAGATAGACTGGTATCAGAAGAGAAAGCCGCAAACCTGACGGCGGAATGAGAGGTAGCATGAAAAACAATTGGAAAAATAAAATGATGCAGTTTATGCAGGGACGCTACGGGGCAGATCAGATGGGACAGATGCTTTCGGCAGTCAGCATGGTGTTTCTGATCATTTCCCTGTTTTCCAGAAATCAGGCATGGTTCTTGCTGGCGGTGATCGGAATCGTCTACAATTATTTCCGGATGTTTTCCAAAAATATTTCAAAGCGCTACGCGGAAAACCAGAAATATCTGAAGATGACGGCTGGAATCCGGAGAAAGCTTGCTTCCTGGAAATCCCAGCTTGCACAGCGCAAAATTTACCATATTTACAGATGCCCTGGCTGCAAACAGAAAATCCGTGTGCCCAGGGGGCGCGGTAAAATCGAAATCCGCTGTCCTAAATGCAATACCAGATTTGTAAAGAAGAGTTAAGAAGCCTATGTTTGGATATATTATCGTAAATAAACAAGAATTGAAATTTCGGGAATTTGACGTATATCAGTCCTATTATTGCGGGCTTTGCCAGAGCCTGAAAGAACGCTTCGGCAGACGCGGGCAGCTGACGTTAAGCTACGACATGACGTTTGTTGCGCTGCTTTTGTCTGCGCTGTATGACGAGCCGGTGGAAAGCTCCACCTGCAAATGCGTGGCGCATCCGTTTGAAGCGCATGCGACGAGTCGGAGCGTGTTTACCGATTACGCGGCGGATATGAATCTATTATTGTCTTATTATAAATGTCTGGACGACTGGACGGACGAACGCAAATGGAAAGGGCGTCTGCGGGCGGCAGCGCTGCGCGGCCGTGACAAAATGGTGGAAGCGCGCTATCCGGAGAAAGCGGAGCATATTTATACCTTGTTGGAGCACATCCATCTGTACGAAAAGGCGCAGGAGCCTGACGTGGATCTGGCGAGCGGCTGTTTTGGCGAAATTATGGGCGAAATCCTCGCCTGTCGGAAGGATGAATGGGAAGACGACCTGCGCAGGATGGGATTTTTCCTCGGAAAGTTTATTTATCTGATGGATGCCTACGAGGATATGGAAAAGGACGAAAAAGACGGTAATTACAACGTATTTTTATTGCGCAGGAAGAAGCTTTCCGATGACGAAGCATTCGAACAGGAAGCCTATCAGATTCTGCAGATGATGATGGCGGAGTGCTCCAGAATATTTGAAAAGCTCCCGATACTGGAGCATGCGGAAATTTTACGCAACATCCTGTATTCCGGCGTATGGTGCCGTTATGAGATGATACAGAAAAAGAGGAAACAAAAGGATGCGTGACCCTTATCAGGTACTTGGCGTGTCTCAGGATGCGTCGGAGGAAGAAATCAAAAAGGCATATCGGAAACTGAGCCGGATGTATCATCCGGATGCCAATATCAACAATCCGAACAAGGCGCAGGCGGAAGAAAAATTTAAAGAAATCCAGCAGGCGTACCAGCAGATCATGAAGCAGCGCGAGCAGGGCAGCAGCCCTTACGGCAATCAGGGCTATGGCTACGGGAACAACGGCTATGGAAATGGCGGGAATGCACAGAATGGCTACGGAGGTTATAGTGATTTTGGCGGGTTCGATGATTTTTTCGGCAGCTTTGGCTTTGGCGGCTTTAGTTCAGCGGGCGGCTATGGACAGAATGGCTATGGACGGTCAAACGCCGGTGCGGACGACGAAGAATCCGTTTATTTCAGGGCTGCGCTTAACTATATCAGCAGTGGACATTATAAAGAAGCGTTGAATGTGCTGAACAATATTCCGCAGCACAGCGCGCAGTGGTATTATTACAGCTCCATCGCAAATCAGGGACTTGGAAATAATGCGGCGGCGCTGGAACAGGCGAAAAAGGCGACGGAGATGGAACCGCAGAACGCAGAATACGCAGGCTGGCGGCAGCGGATGGAGTCCGGCGGCAGCTGGTATACCGGACGACAGACGCAGTATGGTGGAATGCCGGTATCCAGTGGCAGCGGATTTTGCTGGAAGCTGTGTTTGGCAAACCTGATCTGCAACCTCTGCTGTGGAGGCGGGGGATTATGCTGCGGCGGTATGCCGGCAGGATATCATTTATGACAATAGAATGCTGCAGAGCGTGCATTCTATTGTTGAGAAAGGAGATACTTTATGCAGACAATTGTGATTTACTCCAGTCAGACAGGAAATACCAGAAAGCTTGCAACACAGATTTTTGCGGCGATTCCTGGCGATTCCAAGGACTTAAAAAATATTGACGAATATCGGGAAAAGGACGCAGAGCTTTATTTTGTCGGTTTTTGGGTGGATCGAGGCGACTGTGACGAAAAGACAGTAGAACTGCTTTCAGGTCTGCATGGCAAAAAGATCGCCCTGTTCGGAACCTGCGGGATGGGAAACGATCCTGCCTATTACCAGAAAGTGATCGACCGGGTAAAGACATGGATTCCGGAAGATAATGAATATATGGATGCATTTCTCTGCCAGGGTAAGATGCCGATTCAGGTGCGCAGACGCTACGAGGAAATGGCAAAGAGCGGACAAAATACCGAACAGATTCAGGCTATGATCCGAAATTTCGACCGGGCGATGCTGCATCCGGATCGGGCAGATGAGGCAGCGGCAGCAGATTTTGCGGTACAGGTCTGGAAACGGATCGGATCATGACGTGCAATCCAATGTGCAGCGCCGTTTGGTGCCACAAAATAGAAGGATCATTTTTTTACATGTAAAATGCAAAAATCCCCATTGCTTTTGAAATTGTCTGTGGTATATACTACACAGAGTAATTTACAAAGGGAAGGGGATTTTTTATGGTAAAGGATATGACAGAAGGCAAGCCCGGAAGATTGATTCTGGAATTTGCTATCCCTCTTTTACTGGGAAATTTATTCCAGCAGTTTTACAGTCTGGTGGATACTGCGATCGTTGGAAAGTTTCTGGGCGTGGATCAGCTGGCGGCGGTAGGCTCCACCGGCTCGATCAACTTTTTGATTATCGGGTTCTGTATGGGAATCTGCAGCGGTTTTGCGATTCCGATTGCGCAGAGGTTTGGAGCAAAGGACGAGAGCGGAATGCGCCGCTGTGTAGCCAACAGTGCATGGGTATCTGTGATCTTTGCAGTGGTGCTCACGATCGTGACGGTGCTTCTGTGCAGAAATATCCTGCAGTGGATGCGGACACCGGAAAATATCATCGACGATGCATGGATGTATATCGTCATCATTTTTGCGGGAATTCCTGTGACAATTCTCTACAATCTGACTTCAGCGATTATCCGTGCGATGGGAGATTCCAAAACACCGGTTTATTTTCTGGTGATGTCGGCACTGTTAAATATTGTACTCGATCTGTTCTGTATTCTGGTACTGAAAATGGGTGTTGCGGGCGCAGCGCTGGCAACCGTGATTTCTCAGGCAATTTCCGGTATCTGCTGTCTGGTCTATATGATCCGCAAATACGAGATTTTGCGGATGCAGGGAACAGAAGGAAAGGCTGACCCGGAACTGATGCTTCGTCTGGCAGGAATGGGTGTTCCGATGGGATTGCAGTATTCCGTTACGGCGATCGGCAGCGTTATTTTGCAGAGCGCGGTCAATACGCTCGGTTCCACTGCGGTTGCAGCGGTTACGGCCTCCGGGAGAATCAGCGGATTTTTCGTCTGCCCGTCCGATGCGCTGGGTGCGACGATGGCGACCTGGGCAGGGCAGAATATGGGCGCGAAGAAGCCGAAGCGAATCCGTGAAGGACTTCGGATGGCAAATATTTACGGAATCGTGTATGCACTTATTGCATTCGGTATCCTGGCAGCTGCCGGTAAGTATATGGCGCTTTTGTTTGTGGACGGGACAGACCCGGAGCTGATGAATCGGATTCAGCAGATGCTTCTGATCAACAGCGGAAGCTATACGTTCCTGATTCTGGTCAACAATGTCCGCTTCCTGATTCAGGGAATCGGCTTCAGCACGCTGGCAATTTTCTCCGGCGTGAGTGAAATGATCGCCCGTGGTATTGCAGGCTTCGTGCTCGTTCCGATGTTCGGATTTCTGGGCGCGTGCGTTGCAAATCCGCTGGCATGGCTGTTTGCAGATCTGTTCCTGATTCCGGCGTATCTGTATGTCATGCGGCGGGTGGAAGATTTCTTTGCCGGGAAACGGGAGCAGCTGTAAGCGGTTTGGTGATACCGGAACAAAGATCAGGAAACCTCCTGGAAGCAAGCCTACATCGGATTTCCGACTTTTTGCCCCTGGCATCACAAGTTCACATTTCTGACATATTTTTCTGCTACACTGCGGATAGATGAGTGATGACAGTTGCCGCGCTGCGGCAGATGAGGAGACTATATGGACAGACAGAAGATTCTTGTGGTAGACGATGAGAACAGAATGCGCAAACTGGTAAAAGACTTTTTACAGAGAGAAAATTTTGAGGTACTGGAAGCAGGAGACGGAAGCGAGGCACTGGATGTCTTTTTTGCCCATCAGGATATCGCGCTGATGATTCTGGATGTGATGATGCCGAAGATGGACGGCTGGCAGGTATGCCGGGAGATCAGGTCCTATTCCAAAGTGCCGATTATCATGCTGACGGCGAGAAGCGATGAAAAGGATGAGCTGCAGGGCTTTGATCTGGGCGTGGATGAATATATTTCCAAGCCGTTCAGCCCGAAGATTCTGGTAGCGAGAGTAGAGGCGATTCTGCGCCGCACCGGTAAAAGCGCACAGGAAAATGAGGTATTGGACGTTGGAGGAATCCATCTGGACAAAGCGGCGCATATGGTGGAGATCGACGGCAGAAGCGTCGATTTAAGCTATAAGGAATTTGAACTGCTGACTTATTTTATGGAAAACAGAGGAATCGCTCTTTCGAGAGAAAAGATACTGAATAACGTATGGAATTATGACTATTTCGGCGATGCCCGTACGATTGACACGCATGTAAAAAAGCTGCGCAGCAAGCTGGGCGATAAAGGCGAACTGATCAAGACCATCTGGGGAATGGGGTATAAGCTCGATGCATAAAAAAGAGAAAAAGACCGCAAAGCGGACGTCCATTCGCAAACAGTTTGCAGGGATTTTTATCGGTTTGATGGCGGGGACGATTCTGCTTTGCTGGTTTTTAAACAGCGGTTTTTTGCAGAAATATTATATCTCGAATAAAAAAGCAGTTCTGATGCGGATGTATGAGGAACTGGGAGAGGCGGTTGCAAACGGCGAGATTGATACGGACGAATATCAGCTTTCTCTCCAGCAGCAGTGCTCGAAGTATAATTTGTCTCTGCTCGTGCTTAATGCGAATTCCGAGGTGGTTGCGGACTCCGGCGGCGGTTCTGAATTTTTGAAGCAGCAGCTTTTACAGCATCTGTTTGCACTAAGCGGCGAGAAGTACGAGATTATGGAAAACGGCAATAATTATATTGTCGCACGCGTTTCAGACAGTCGGGCGCAAATGGAATATATAGAAGGCTGGGGCATTCTGACGGGCGGATACTTTTTTATTGTAAGAAGTGCGCTGGAAGGAATCCGGGACAGCGCGAAAATTGCGAATACGTTCCTTGCAAGCGTCGGTATTTTCTCAGCAATTATCAGCGGTATTGTGATCTGGATTGTTTCCCGCAGGGTGACGACGCCGATTCTGCAGCTGGCGGACATTTCGGAACGGATGTGCCATCTGGATTTTGAAGCCCGTTACAGCGGAAACAGCAAAAACGAAATCGGCATTCTCGGCGAGAATATCAATCAGCTTTCCGATACGCTGGAGCATACGATTTCAGAGTTGAAAACGGCGAACAATGAATTAAAAAAGGACATCCAGAAAAAAGAAGAGATCGACCAGATGCGTCGGGAGTTTCTGTCGAACGTTTCCCATGAGTTAAAAACGCCGATCGCACTGATCCAGGGCTATGCAGAGGGACTTTTGGAGGACGTCAATTCCGATCCGGAGAGCCGGAAATTTTACTGCGACGTCATTGTGGACGAAGCGGCGAAGATGAACAACATGGTCAAAAAGCTTCTGACGCTCAACCAGCTCGAAGCCGGCAACGACGTTGTTTCGATGGAGCGCTTTGATATTACGGCACTCGTGCACAACTATCTGCAGTCCGCAGATCTTCTTGCGAAGCAGAACGGCATTTCCGTCCATATGGATCAGACGAAGGAGATCTATGTCTGGGGCGATGAATTCAAGATCGAAGAAGTTCTGATGAACTATTTTTCCAATGCGGTCAACCATTGTGAAAAAGAAAAGGTTGTCGAGGTAAAGATCGAGGAAATGGACGGGCACGCCAGAGTTTCGGTGTTCAATACCGGTATGCCGATCCCGGAGGATTCTCTGCCGCATCTGTGGGAGAAGTTTTACAAGGTGGACAAGGCGAGAACGAGGGAATACGGCGGAAGCGGTATCGGACTGTCGATCGTCAAGGCAATTATGGAGTCGATGAACCAGAAATACGGCGTAATCAATTACGAAAACGGCGTTAGGTTCTGGTTTGAACTGGAGCTTGCCGGGGAAGAATCGGAGATTACCCCTGCAATTTCTGAAAAAAACAGTTGAAATATGAGGTTTTTTAGGATACACTTGTATAGTATTGAAACCGTGATTATTTAGGAGGAAGATTTTATATGATTTCTGCAGGTGATTTCAGAAACGGCGTTACCATTGAGTTTGAGGGCAATATTTACCAGATTATTGAGTTCCAGCACGTTAAACCTGGTAAAGGCGCTGCTTTCGTTAGAACCAAGTTAAAGAATATTAAGAGCGGCGGTGTTGTTGAGAAGACTTTCCGTCCTACTGAGAAATGTCCTACTGCCCGTATCGAGAGAAGAGATATGCAGTACCTGTACAACGACGGCGATCTGTATACTTTCATGGATATGGAAACCTATGACCAGATCTCTCTGAACCAGGATGCAATCGGCGATGCTCTGAAGTTTGTAAAAGAGAATGAAGTCTGCAAGATCTGTTCTCATAACGGCAGCGTATTCGCAGTGGAGCCCCCTCTGTTCGTAGAGCTGGCAATTACTGAGACCGAGCCTGGCTTCAAGGGCGATACCGCTACTGGCGCAAATAAGCCTGCTACCGTTGAGACCGGTGCACAGGTTTATGTACCGCTGTTCGTAAACGAAGGCGATGTCATCAAGATCGATACCAGAACCGGCGAATATCTGTCCAGAGTATAAATTCTGGCAATATTGGACAGACTGGTTTATCGACAGGCTGCAGTTTCTTTATACAGGAAGCAGCTTTCGAAATCTGAAACAATAGAATGCATGTTCTACGAACTTTCTGTTGTCAGGAATGGAAAATACAGGGCGCATGGAAAAGGGTAACAGCTTTTGCATGTGCCTTTTTGTGTATAGAATTTTTGCGTATAAGAAATGAAATTGCCCATACGATGCAAAATACTCTGTGGGGATCCTGCTTCGGCAGAGTGAAATTCTAAAAAAAGCATGAAATTCCACTTTCATAA
>OIXV01001996.1_pt1 | contig 17299 bp, 16 predicted proteins | sample 1587771 | NCBI WGS metagenome assembly OIXV01 (sample SAMEA3888893, study PRJEB22519) | human gut metagenome | biome: human gut; feature: human-associated habitat; material: faeces | place: Denmark | collected 2010
CCTTCACACGCTCATCCAGGTCGCGCGAAAACTCGGCATCGCGCACTTGCTTGACGATATCCGCATAGCCGGATGCATCGACCTTAAATACTTCGCCACAATGCGGGCACTTGATCTCGTTCATAGCAGCTCCTCGCTGGACGCAAATTTCAACCGCCTACACTCTACCGCGCCGCACGGACAAAAAAGGTGCCGCCACCATAATGGCAACGGCGCCAGAACCGCCACAAAGGTGCCCGTCCCCTTTGTGGCGGTTTGTGTGACGGTTCGAGAATTACAATCCAAAGAAGCCTAGGATTTGGTCACGGCTTACGGGCTTGTACTCGTTGGCATCGAGGCCGACATCGTAGCGAAAGATAGGACGTTCGCGATCGCGGTTGCGCGTATTGGTGCGGTCTCCCCTGCTGTGGATATGCCCGTGCAGCATGATGGCGCCACGTGCCTTGCCATTCCAGCTGAGCATGGGGTAGTGGCTCATAACCAGACGATGACCCTTGGCATAGCCGGGGGCAATCTCCAGGTAATCACGCACGTCTTCCCAAATCTGCGGCACGTCGGGATCTTCCCAGTCGCCGTCATGGTTACCACGGATGAGCGTCACGTTCTGGCATTCGATGCGCTCGCGCAGGCGCACGGCATCCGCTAGGGGCAGACGATAGGTAAAGTCGCCCAGAATATAGAGGCGGTCGTCCGCAGCCACGCACTCATTGATGACATCGATGACCTTGCGGTTCATCTCCTCAACCGAGCCAAACGGTCGGTCCATGTCGTGCAAGATATTCGTATCGCCCAGGTGCAGGTCGGCGGTAAACCACATCATCGTCTCAGTCCTCATTTCGCAACGCGTCCAACTCGTGCTAAGTATACAGACGCAGCGATGCGGCAGTTGCCCAAAGAGCCCGCCAAACAGTCCGCGACGGCGCTTGTCTATTTATTCGTACCTTTACCCTGGGCGTTCTTATCCTTTTGCTTTTTGCGATCCTGCTCCAGCTCATCGTCGTCGAGTAGCATATCCCACTCAAACGAATCGTCCGTCAAATCGAACAGGTCATCGTCATCAAACATGGCAGCCTCCCTTACCGATTAGCGGGCATCCACCACATAGAGGCCAACGCGCACCTGGTGCCACGGGCTACGCTCGGGGGCAACCTGCTGCACGCGGGCCTCAAATACGTCCTCATGGCCGTAATACATCATCAAGGACAGCGGACCGACCTCGTTTCCCGGAACATAGCCAAGCTTGGTGTTGCCGTAGTAGATCGCAACCGCCTCGGGATCATGGGGATTATCGCGCTCGGCGCACAGCGTCAGTTTATCGCCCGCTTTAAGATCGCCCAGGATCAAAGCGCCGTCGGCATACTGAAATCCCGCAATGTGAAACGACAGAAGAACACGTGAAGGCTCGTACATAGCAGCTCCTCTAACGGCCGGATAAACCGGTGTGTAACCTTATTGAGAAGTCTACGGTCCCGTGCGGACACAAATACATCCTGTCTGCGTCCTTCAATCGTTTGCCTCAACGCTTGCGCGACAGAACGCTTGCAGATAAGATAGGAACACGGATGGCACCCGTTGCCGCGGGTCTTGCCAACTCCGATACACGTTTTCATCGTGAGAAGTGGCCGTCTTCGCTTACGCGGGGGCGGCTATTTCATTCGGCCGATAAACAGACCGAGTTCGATAGCCGCAATCAACAACGCCAATAACGAAATAACATCGCTTACGTTCATACCAAATCCCTTCTAAAGGGAGTTGGCCCATCCGTGCTCCATAACAGTAGTCTAACGCAAAATGCAGGTAATAGGAACACTTGTTCGTATTACCTGCGCCCTTTTCTAATGCACAAACATGCGCACGAACTTGTGCTTCCAGCTTGCGTAAGGAGCGTAGCGGAATGGCACGTCCAGCCACGTTGCCTTGTTCACGATGCTTTTCTTGTGGCTAAACGTATCGAAGCTCTCGCGTCCATGGTACTGCCCCATACCGCTCGCTCCCATGCCGCCAAAGCCCATATGGCTCGTAGCCAGATGCATGATCGTGTCGTTGACGCAACCGCCACCAAAGGGCACGTAACGCACAAAGCGCTGCTGAACCTCACGGTCCTGGCTAAAGATATACAGGGCCAGCGGCGTCGGACGATCCGTAATAAACGTCTCGGCCTCGTCTAGGCTCTCAAACGTCAGCACCGGCAAGATGGGACCGAAAATCTCCTCCTGCATCACGGCGTCATCGGGGGCCACGCCGTCCAAAATTGTCGGCTCAATCTTGAGCGAAGCCTCGCGCGCAGCACCTCCAAGCACGACCTTATCGGAATCGATTAGCCCATGCACGCGCGCAAAATGCTTGGCATTGACGATATGCCCGTAATCCTCGTTGTCGAGCGGATGCTCGCCAAACATACGGCGCGCCTCTTCCTTGATGAGGCCCAGCAACTCGTCGTGCACGCGCGTATCGACCAGCAGGTAGTCGGGCGCCACACAGGTCTGCCCCACGTTGAGCCATTTACCAAAGGCGATACGCCGTGCCGCAACCTTCAAGTTTGCCGTCGCATCCACGATGCAGGGACTCTTTCCACCCAGCTCAAGCGTCACGGGCGTAAGGTTTTTACTTGCGCGCTCCATGACGAGCTTGCCGACTGGAACGCTACCGGTAAAGAAGATCTTGTCCCAGCACTCATCGAGCAGCGCTTCGTTCTCGGCGCGCCCGCCCTCGACAACTGTCACCAGGCACGGATCAAATGCCTCTTCGCAGATCTGCTTGAGCACCGCACTCGATGCCGGAGCATAGGCGCTCGGCTTGATGACCACGGTATTGCCCGCGGCAAGGGCGCCGGCGAGCGGCTCGAGCGTTAGCAAAAACGGGTAGTTCCACGGGGCCATGATGAGCGTGACTCCATAGGGCACGGCTTGCGTCTTGCACACACTCACGGCGTTGGCAAGGTCGCACGGACGCAGGCGCGGACGACTCCATCGAGCCACATGTGCGATCTGATGACGAATCTCGGAAAGCGACGTGCCGATCTCGCACATATACGCCTCGTCATGCGACTTTCCCAAATCGGTCTTGAGCGCATGGGCAATATCGGCCTCGTGGGCCCGCACCGCATCGCGTAAACTCACGAGCGCACGACGTCGAGCATCGACATCAAACGTGGCGTGCGTCTTAAAGTAGACGCGCTGGTCTCCGACGATGCGCGCAATTTCCTCGGTGTTCATGGACCCTCCTAGTTCTCGCCCTCAAACATACCACCCGCGTCGACCTCATACATGCGCATCAGCTCCAAACGGTCCATCAAAAGTGGAACGGGGTACAGCGGATTGGCCTCGGCATCGGCATGCGCCGCCATCTCGGGAATGTCGGAGCGGCGAATGCCCGTCACATATTTGGGAATGTCCAAGGCGGCGTTCATTCGATCGGCCCAATCGATAAAGGCCTCGACGACATGCGTCAGGGCGCCCATGCCCGTCTGCCCCGTAATGGAGGCGGGCAGACCGCGCGAACTCGGGGTCATGCACCTCAAAGCGCGGGATAAGCACAAAGTCGTTAATGGGGTACTTGTAGTGCGTCTCGTCATCGGTGATAACCGCCGCGAGCGTGACTTCGCTTCCCGTACCGGCGGTAGTGGGAACCGCAATAAGCAGCGGCAGGAGACGGTGGACGCGCAGCAGGCCGCGCATCTTGTTGATGGGCTTGTTTGGCTGCGCGATGCGTGCTCCCACGCCCTTGGCACAGTCCATGGCCGAGCCACCGCCAAAGCCGATAATGGCCTGGCAGGCGCTCTCTCAGCATGCTCAAGAATGCGTGTCTCGGTATAGGGCAGCACCGGCAATGTGATGCGAAAAACCGTTTGATACGTTCGGCACCAGGCACAGCGGGCTAGATGCATAAAGGAAACTCCCTCATTTGTTGATTGGTCAACATTTGTTCGACCGATTGTACTTATCAGAGATCGCAGGCGGCCAGCCAATCGTTAATCAATCAACATCTTCATATCTCAAAATTGTTTTATCAAAAATCATTCCTAATAGGCTTCACATTTTGTTGCATTTATGGATAATAGAACTCGTCAAGACGCACGTCCGGAGAGGGCCCTTACGGGATCGGACAAGCGCCCCATCGCCATCCATCGAAAGGATCGAATCATGAAATTTGTTTGCCCCGTTTGCGGTTATGTGGAAGAGTTCGACGGCGACCAGCTGCCCGAGGATTTTAAGTGCCCCCAGTGCGGCGTTCCCGGTTCTCGTTTCCTGAAGCAGGAGGAGGGCAAGCTCGAGTGGGCTGCCGAGCACGTCGTGGGCGTCGCCAAGATGGAGGGCGTCTCCGAGGACATCGTTGCCGACCTGCGCGCCAACTTTGAGGGCGAGTGCTCTGAGGTCGGTATGTACCTGGCCATGGCTCGCGTCGCCCATCGCGAGGGCTATCCCGAGATCGGCCTATACTGGGAGAAGGCTGCCCACGAGGAGGCCGAGCACGCCGCCAAGTTCGCCGAGCTCCTGGGCGAGGTCGTGACCGACTCCACCAAGAAGAACCTCGAGATGCGCGTTGAGGCCGAGAACGGCGCCACCGCCGGCAAGACCGATCTTGCCAAGCGCGCCAAGGCCGCTGGCCTCGATGCCATCCACGACACCGTGCACGAGATGGCTCGCGACGAGGCCCGCCACGGCAAGGCTTTCGCCGGCCTGCTCAAGCGCTACTTTGGCTAAGCCAACCGCCTGAGAGGTAATTTCTAACTTTAAAGGGCCCGAACCGCATGGTTCGGGCTTTTTTCGTGTCTCATGAACTCGTTAACGCCCTGAAATAGGGCCACCTTCGGCATCGACTTCTCGTCAAAAACTAAGTGAGTAGACTTTTTGGAACTTGCCGAGCAGACCATCCATATTGCTCTATAAAGCCGCAGGTAAATGACTTGTTGCAAAACGGCCTGGTCGCCATCACGCCAAAAGTCTACTCACTTAGATCCGCGCTGCCCACGATCGAGCTGTTTTGTGTCCAATGGACATCTTTCCGTCGATTACTCCCAATTTTGTCCAGTCAACGAATAGTTCAGACCGGAGTAATGCCTCAGCCCTTTGCTCATCCGAGCTTTTATCGCGATATTCAACATCGAGCATCCTGCATACGGCCTTAACGATCGCACGAAATCTATCCTCATCGGATATCTGTCCGTGTGTCAGGAGAAGCACGTCGTAGCCCATGGCTTGAAGCGCCGTCATGCGGTCAGCGTCACGCAAGCCATCCCCCGCGCGCCCGTGCGAGGCCTTTCCCTGACATTCAATGGCCACCTGTCGCCTCCCGTCCGGCGAGGAAAGAAGTAGATCGATATATACGCGGGTCTTTCCTACAATCGCTCGAGCACTTGTGCTTAGCACCACTTTGACATTGAGCTCTATGCCGCAAAACCCTTCACCTCCCAGGGCTCGCGGCAGTCCAAGCAACAAATACGCCTCGACCTCAAAAGGCGAAGCGGCACCCAATGGAACGAGATGCGATACCGCCATAAATCGATTGCCGTAACGCATCCCGCAAACATCTGAACAAAAACGGTCAAGGTCCCCATCCAAAACCAAAGCGTCGCGACGCCATAAATTTGAGGCGGTGCCGCCCTCGGACGGGCAGCGCACCCAACCCAACGTTGTCGAAATCGTACCCGAATCAATTGCACGCGAAAGCTCCACCTCAAGTGCCGCCGGCAGGGCGCATACCGCAAACAGGCCGCACATCTCCGCCAATACCAGAAGAAGTTGGAGATCCGTCAGATGTCGAGACATGATAAATGCCGTCAGTAGAGGAGACGTGACCAAAAATCCATGCTCCGTTTCCAGCACGGATTCCCTGGGGAGTTCACCAAGAAACAGCCGCTGCCTAATGTTGGCAGGGCAAGTCCGTTTGTTTCTCGTCCGAACCAATGTATACAACGGAAAACCGAGCGCGACCGCAGCCGTCGGGTTGCGGACGAGGTCATATCGCTGCCGGTCTTCATCCGGCCGCGGAAGCGGAGGACACAAAGCGCGGACTTGAGGGGGCAAACGCCAGTACCTAAAAGCCGATATGTCACAAAGTAGATCCTTCATAGGCACAGGAAAGCACGAATTTCAACCCAGTCGGTCTCTCATTGGCGCGAACGCACCAAAAATGGCGCCGAACGAACTGCAAAGTTTTCAACAGCCCTCCCCAACTGGCCAAAAGCTTACCGAGAACTGGACGAAGCCCTGTTGAAAACCCCCTTTTTTCTCATGCGGAAGCTTTGCGCGGCAAGTGAGTAGACTTTTTGGAACATCCCGAGCAGACCGATGATCCCACTTCTCAAAACCACAGGTAGATAGCTTGTTACAAAACTGTCTGGTCGCCAAAGTGCCAAAAGTCTACTCACTTAGGTTACAGAGTGCCCCATTAGCTGCGATTCCAGGGTATTAAGCACCTCCGGACTCAGGTCGTCATACTGAACAAGAATTTGAGTTGAGTTTTCAGGGACAGATGCACCATCGGCACACCAATAACAGTTACTGATATCGATAATAGGGATGCTCGAGCGCGTGAGGGCCTGCGCAAAAGAGCTTCCGCCCGTTCCCCGCTCCGCAACCACGGTGCAGTAAAGGCCTGCGTCTGCATGCTCGATCGAAACCTCTCCTGCTGGAAACGCATTCCGTACAAGCGCCGCCAGGCCATCACGCGCCTCGCGAGCACGAACGCGTACGCGGTTCGCATGTCGCTCGTAATCACCCGATTCCAGCAAACGAGCCAAAGCGACCTGGTCGACAGAGCTCACCGACGAGGCGTAGAAACCAAGGTTGAACCTAAACCGCTCCATCAGCTCATCGGGCAACACCATGTACGCTAGACGCAACGCCGATGAAAGGCTCTTCGAAAACGTGTTGGTGTAGATGACCGATTGAGCGGCGTCGATCGAAGCAAGCGCGGGAATCGGCTTGCCGGCCAGACGAAACTCGCAATCAAAGTCATCTTCGATGAGATATCGACCTGGTCGCTCGGCGGCCCAGCTCAACAGCGCATAGCGACGCGCAATGCTCGTCACCAGGCCGGTCGGATACTGATGGGACGGCATCAGGTGAAGGACATCGGTCCCAGTTTTCTGCAGAGCGCTCAAGTCTACGCCCTCATCATCCAACGGGATATGTCGAACTTTGCAACCCATAGCCTGATAGATGCGCGTCAGGCGCAAATAGCCCGGGTCCTCAACGGCATACACCTTGTCGGCTCCAAGCAACTGAACCAACATGGTATCGAGCAGCTGGGCGCCCGCACCGATAACAACGTTGTTGGGGTCGACATTCATACCCCTTGTCCCGCGCAGATGGTGGGCAATTGCGCGTCGTAGCCGAGTGGTGCCCTGTGCCGGCGCGGTCGAAAAGATTTCGCGCTCGTCTTCGGATGCCAGCGTCGCCCGCAGCGCGCTTTGCCAAAGCCGCGCCGCCTCCAAAGCAGAAGGAGAAAGTGCATCGAATCGCTCGACCTGTCCGTTGACATCATGCGCGCCGGAACCCGCAGAGACGGCATCCCGGTCGATGCCCTCTGCAGCCGAAGCCAAAACCGGTGCATCCGGAAGCTCGCAAGCGTAGTAGCCACGACGCGGCATTGAGCAAATATAGCCCTCGGCAAGTAACTGGCTATATGCATTCTCGATGGTAATGACACTGATTCCCAGATGATTGGCAAAGGCGCGCTTAGACGGAAGATGCTCCCCCGCCGCAATGCGTCCAGCAACGATATCATCTCGAATTTGCTGGTAAATATACTCATAGAGCGATGCTTCGCCGCGTTTTTCCAAATTGTAGTCAAGCATGAGTTTATCACCTGACCTTATTGAGTCATTCAATCTGGTATTAGTCTGGCCTTATTATTATCTCTAAAACTGAGTATTTCGCCATACCCAGCTCCCCGATAGGATGTTCCGTCAAGCAATGCACATGCCAACCAAGGGAGCAACCATGGCAGAACAGACCAGCAAGGCAGATCGCGTCAAACTCAATCGCGAGCTCGCGCAGATGCTCAAGGGCGGCGTCATCATGGACGTCACCACGCCCGAGCAGGCACGCATCGCCGAAGAGGCGGGCGCCTGCGCCGTCATGGCACTCGAGCGCATCCCGGCCGACATCCGTGCCGCAGGCGGCGTCTCACGCATGAGCGACCCCAAGATGATCAAGGGCATCCAAGAGGCCGTCTCCATCCCCGTTATGGCCAAGTGCCGCATCGGCCACATTGTCGAGGCGCAGGTCCTTCAGGCCATCGAGATCGATTACATCGACGAGTCCGAGGTTCTCTCCCCTGCTGATGACGTCTATCACATCGACAAGACCCAGTTTGACGTGCCGTTTGTCTGCGGCGCCCGCGATCTGGGCGAGGCGCTGCGCCGTGTTGCCGAGGGCGCCACGATGATTCGCACCAAGGGTGAGCCGGGTACGGGCGATGTCGTCCAGGCCGTGCGTCACATGCGCAAGATCCAAAAGCAGATCCGCGACGTTGTTGCCCTGCGCGATGACGAGCTCTTTGAGGCAGCCAAGCAACTGCAGGTTCCGGTCGAGCTGGTGCGCGAGGTCCACGCCACGGGCAAGCTTCCCGTCGTGAACTTTGCCGCCGGCGGCGTAGCGACCCCCGCCGACGCCGCGCTGATGATGCAGCTGGGCGCCGAGGGCGTCTTTGTGGGATCGGGCATCTTTAAGAGCGGCGACCCGGCCAAGCGCGCCGCCGCCATCGTCAAGGCCGTGGCAAACTTCACCGATGCCAAACTCATCGCCGAGCTTTCGGAGGACCTGGACGAGGCCATGGTGGGCATCAACGCCGACGAGATCGAGATTATCATGGAAGAGCGCGGGCGCTAGTCCGGCAGAAAGGATCGCCCATGAGCGATTATGCAGACCAAACGGTCGCCGTGCTGGCGGTCCAAGGCGCTTTTGCCGAGCACGAAGCAAGACTATCCGAGCTGGGCGCACACTGTATTGAGCTGAGGCAGGCGGCCGATTTGCAGCAGAACTTTGACCGTCTGGTACTTCCCGGCGGCGAGTCCACCGTTCAGGGCAAGCTACTTGCCGAACTCGATATGCTCGAGGATCTTCGTACCCGCATTGTTGAAGGCATGCCTGTACTGGGAACTTGTGCCGGTCTGATTCTGTTGGCGCGCGACCTTGCCGCCCACGATGACAAGGGAACACCGCGCTTGGCAACCATGGATATACTCGTTGAGCGCAATGCCTATGGCAGGCAGCTCGGCAGTTTTCGCACCAAGGGGCAGGTAGACGGTATCGACGGTGAGGTGCCGTTAACGTTTATCCGCGCACCCCGCATCGTCGAGGTGCACGGCAATGCCGAGGCCCTAGCCGAAGTCGATGGCCGCATCGTCGCCGCCCGTCAAGACAATCAGCTCAGCGTCGCCTTCCACCCCGAGCTCGACGACGACACCCGCCTCCACGAGCTCTTCCTCCAAATGTAGGCAGAAAACAAACGAACGTGGATTTCCACTCTCATACTATGTAGTCGTTGGGGACGTTCTCAACGACTACATTGCGATAGACGGCCACGTTTGCCCAGATAATACCGACCAAAATAAACCTGTCCCTTTTTGGCAGGTTTGGATCAAGGCAACGCCGATGTTTTGGCAACGACAGCGAAAACCCGTACACGCGAGCAGGGTGCCTTGAAACGAGGCAGCATTGACCTTCTGGTCATGCCGCCGAAGCTGAAAGGCAGATTGCCGCTCTGGCGGGTTTGCAGCGTCGGCCCGTTACGGCGTTTGGTAAAACGCCGTAACTAAAAGCGGTTGCCGCGGAAGCCGCCGCCGTTGCGGCCGCCACGGTCGCCGCCTCGACCGCCGCGGTCGCCGCCACGGTTGCCGCCGAAGCCGCCACGGTTGCCGCCGCGGTCGCCATAGCCACCACGGTTGCCGCCAAAGCCGCCGCGACCGCCACGATCGCCGCCACGGTCACCAAAGCCGCCACGGCCACCGCGACCACCACGGTCGCCGCCACGGCCACCGCGGTCGCCAAAGCCGCCGCGACCGCCACGGTCGCCGCCGCGGCCACCACGGTCGTCACGGCCGCCGCGAGGACCGCGATCCTCGTCCAGACCCATGGCGACGAGCGGAGCGATAACCTTATCGAGCGCGGCCATCAGCTCGGTGGCCTCCTCGTAAGAAAGCTCGGGCAGGAGCTTCTCCTTCTTGTTGGCAAGCTCGACCAGGCCCTCAGCGGCATCCTCGGCAGCGAAGACGACGATCTTGCGCATATCGCCCTCGGCGTTGTCGATGCGGCCGACCAGATCGGCAGCCTCGGCCTCGGCCATCAGGCCATCGAGCTCACGAAGACGCATGCCCAGCAGATCGGACATTTCCTTCTGCTCCATCTTGGGCTTGAGGTCAAGGAGCTTGATGGCGCGCTCGATGTTCGCCATACGCTCGGCCTTAGCCTCCTCCTCCTTGGAAATAGCAAAGCGACGGCTACGCAGCAGGCGGGCGGCCTTCTGCATCTTGTCCATCAGCTCTTCGTCATCGTAATCAACGGTGGCCTCGACAACCTCGGCCTCCTCCTCGGCGGAAACCTCGTCAGCAGCCTCAACCTCGGTAGCTTCGGTCTCCACGGTCTCGACTGCCTCGACCTCGGCAGCCATGGTCTCGTTCTCGGTCTCGTTCATGATCTCTTCGTTCTCGGACATGAGACTCCTTCTTGGCCCTCTCGGGCATCATCGCCCCATTCGCGGGGCCCGTCGCGCACTCTTTGCGCTTTAAACATTCATGCCTCTCGGCAAAACGTCCATTAGTTTATGGTGTCGCCATCCAATCTAGCTGCAGAATCTATGTGCACACATTAATGCGACATGTGCGACTCGCGACGAGCGTACACCAGCGACACCACGAACCCGACCACGGCAATTACAGCCGCCACACGCACGGCTGCAGCAAATCCAATCGCCTGGGCAACGTCGGTCGCAACGCCAACGGCGCCGGCAGTCGCCGCAGAACTCGAGAGCAGGCCGATAAACAGCGACGGGCCAAACGATGCGGCGATCATGTTCCACGTGTTGAGCAATGCCGTTCCGTGAGGATGCTCAGCGACAGGCAGCGTCTCCAAGCCGGCCGTCTGCGAGGGGCTCAGCACCAAACCGACTCCGGCATACACAACAACGGTCAGCGCCACGACGACGCCGATGTTCATGCTTGCCGCCGTCATCGAGATGGCAGTCTGCCCCACGGCAATCAGGGCAAAGCCGACCGGCAGCAGCGGCCATGCGCCACGGGCGTCCATCACGCGTCCGCCCACAATCGAGGTCACAGCATTGCAGGCAATCGCTGGCAAAATGAGCAAGCCCGCAACAAGTGCGGTCATGCCGTATGCGCCCTCAAAATAGAGCGGCAACAAAACGCTCATCGAGAACGTCGTCATCATCGACACCACCACAAGCAGGCACGCAGGCCAAAAACGAACGCTCGCCATGGGACGCACGTTAAGCACCGGATGCTCGAGCTTGAGCTGGCGGGCCGCAAACAGACCGAGCAGTACAATGGCGGCGAAGAGCGCCACGATACCGGCAATCAGATTGGTCGAGAACTCGCCTACGGAATACACAAATGCCGTAATACCGGCAGCGAGCAAAACCACCGACAGAATATCAAGCGTGGTGTTCGAACGCTCTCCGACATTCTGAACAAGCTTTACGCCCGCCGCAGCGACCACAATGCCGCCCACCAGCGGCACTACGAACACCGCCCTCCAGCCAAACAACGTGCACATTAGACCGCTGATCACGGGCCCAAACGCCGGCCCCAGCGTAATGCAGGCACCACCCAGGCTCAGATACAGACCGAGCTTCTCACGCGGGGCACAAGACAGCACCACGTTCATCATGAGCGGGAACAAGATGCCCGATCCCGCAGCCTGCAAAATACGACTTGGCAGCAAAACGCTAAACGACGGAGCGACCAGGCACAGGGCTTCGCCGGCGACCATGCATCCGCATGCGAAAAACAGCAGCTTGCGCGTCGAAAAACGGCCGGACAGGAATGCCATGATGGCCGTAAAGATCGACGTCACGATCATGTAGCCCGAAACGAGCCACTGCGCCGTGGTGGCACTCACCGAAAAGGCCGCCATAATGTCGTGCAACGCCACGTTAATGATGTTCTCGTTAAACGCGGCAACAAAGGCTGCGATATACATTACGACGAGAAGCGCCGCAGTGGCCGATGGCGTTACTCTAACTTGTTGCTGAGATTTGCTCCCCATGAATTTCCTTCCTCTTGAAACGACAGTCGCATCGCCCCAGAGGAACAGTCCAGGGCGAAAAATGAGCCCTAGACTTACGCCAGACGCCGTACACGACGAGTCTGGCAACATGGTCCAACATCGAAAGATTGTAACGCGGACGCGCGGCTTTCCTTCCGCGCTATTATTAAAAGTCCACGAAAGCATGAGACATGAGGAGCCCGCCATGATTAAGCCCATCATGAAATCCGAGTTCTTTTTGCGCCTGCCTTCCGAAGACGCAGGGCCCGACGATGACGTGATCGGGCAGGACCTCCTGGATACGCTCCACGAGCATGAGCACGAGTGCGTGGGGCTCGCCGCCAACATGATCGGCGTGCGCAAACGCATCATCTGCGTAAAGGACGGCAACAGAACGCTCCTGATGTACAACCCTCAAATTCTTGAGCAGGTCAATGCCTATCAGACCAGCGAAGGATGCCTCTCGCTGATCGGCGAGCGTCCCTGCACCCGCTATCGTCGCATTAAGGTGGAGTATTTGGACGAGAACTTCGTCCACCGCATCAAAAACTTCTCGGGCTACACCGCCGAGATCATCCAGCACGAAATCGACCACTGTAACGGCGTCGTTATATAGTTCCGCGAGTCAAGGAAAATGATCTGTTTTCCTCCGTCCCCTTTGGATCATGGTAACGACGCAGGCTGAGCACACGACAGCGAGCGAGCCGCATTTATATAAGTTCCGCCGTTCTACCGAACGGCGGACCACTTGACGCTGCGCGAGCCGCATTCACGCCAATCTGACGTTCAATTTCGAGGGCGCGACCAGAAGGTCAGCGCCCTCTCATTTCACGTCACCTTGGCGTAAATGCGGCTCGCTCGCTGTCGTATGTCTATCCTGCGACGCCTCGATTCTTGCGGCGGCAGATACCTAATCCCCTACGCTTGGCGGTAGTGATCGAAGAAATCGGCGAGGTCTTCGAGCGACTCTTTAAGCACTTCCATGCGCGGCAGGTACACGATGCGGAAGTGATCGGGCTCAGCCCAGTTGAAGCCGCCGCCACGCGTGATGAGGATCTTCTTCTCGTGCAGCAGGTCGAGGGCAAACTGCTCGTCATCGGTGATGTTGAACTTTTTAACATCCATCTTGGGGAAGATATAAAACGCCGCACGCGGCTTGACCACCGAGATGCCGTCGATCTTGCTGAGCGCCTCATACACAAAGTTGCGCTGCTCGTAGACACGACCGCCGGGGCGGATGTAGTCGTTGACCGACTGATGGCCGCCAAGCGCCGTCTGGACGATCGACTGGGCCGGCACGTTGGAGCACAGGCGCATGTTGGAGAGCATGTTGATGCCCATGATGAAGTCGCTCATGCAGCGCTGGTTGCCCGAAAGCACCATCCAGCCAATGCGATAGCCCGCGATCATATGCGACTTGGACAGGCCGCTAAACGTAATGCAGGGCAGGTCGGGGGCGAGCGATGCAATGGAGACGTGCTCGTAGCCGTCCATGCACAGGCGGTCATAGATCTCGTCGGCAAAAATCATGAGCTGGTGCCTGCGCGCGATCTCAACGATGCCCTCGAGCACCTCGCGCGGATAGACAGAGCCCGTGGGGTTGTTGGGGTTGATGATGACGAGGGCCTTGGTCGCGCTCGTGATCTTGGACTCCATATCCTGCAGATCGGGATACCAATCGGCCTGCTCATCACACAGATAGTGCACGGGATGTCCACCGGCAAGAGTTGCGCACGCCGTCCACAGCGGATAATCGGGGCTGGGAATCAGAATCTCGTCGCCATTGTCGAGCAGCGCGTTCATCGAAAGCTGAATGAGCTCGGACACGCCGTTGCCCGTGTAGATATGTTCCATCTGAACATTGGGCAGGCCCTTGATCTGCGAATACTGCATGATCGCCTTGCGCGCAGAGAACAGACCGCGCGAGTTGGAATAGCCTTCGCAGTCGGGCAGCTGCTGGCGCATGTCCTTAATGACCTCATCGGGCGTGCGGAAACCAAAGGGCGCCGGATTACCGATGTTGAGCTTGAGGATGCACTCGCCTTCGTCCTCCATACGGGCTGCCTCGTCGACAACGGGGCCGCGCACGTCATACAGAACGTTCTCGAGTTTGGTGGATTTAGAAAAAGTACGCATGGTGGTGCTCCTTGCAATTTGAGCTGAGGGATAGGGTTCGGGCTTGGAAACGTTGTGGGTCGATGATGTCTCGTCTTGATCGGCGTCACCGGCGAGCAGCCAGGTAACATCGACCTCCAAAATGCGGGCGAGCAGTTCTGCCACATCGCGCCGCGGAATCGTCTTGCCGCTCACATATTGGCTCATCTGACTCTTGCCGAGTTTTTTGCCGAGCATCTCCGATGCGCGGATTACGTCCGACTGGCGAACGTCGCGATCGGACATAGCCTGTCGCAGGCGATCGCTAAACGTCTCTTGGGTCACAGGAACCTCCTTGCTGGCAAAGTTCAATTTATAGTACACGAATTGAACCAAGGTTCAATTTAGCAAGCAGTATAGCGCCGTGCTATTTCTAAAAGTTCAATTTCAAAAATAACATGACCCAAACCTCAAGATTTATCCCAAGGCGATAACGACGTGCGCCCATTTAGAGGTATTCGAGAAAACGGGCGGCGGCAAGCGAAACATCGGCCGTTCGATATATGGCGTTGATCTGCCGATGGGGATGCCCTTCGAGCGGACGCACGGCAACATCGAACTGACAGCGGCGCATGATGAGAGCGGGAAGAATGCTCACACCCAGGCCGTCCTCGACCATAGCCATAATCGCATAGTCATCCCAGGTCGACAGTTTTGAGTGCACTGCCAGTCCCACCCGACGAAACAGCGGCGTAATCTCGTCATCGGTGCCGCGTTCTAGCAGAATAAACTGCTCGTTGGCTAAATCGGCAAGAGAAACGACCTCCGCCGTGGCAAGCAAAGAGTCTGCCGGTACCACCGCCATCAACTCGTCGCGCACCAAAGACCGCGATGCCATGCCGTTTTCTCGGGGCTCACGCGGGATAAAGCCCAGGTCACAACGACCCTCAGCCACCCATTGTTCAATCTCTGAGTAATCGCCCATCAGCAGCTCGTAATCGACATCCGGATGATCGGCGCGAAAGCGCGCGATCACCGGCGGCAGTACATGAGTCGCCACACTCGAAAACGTACCGATACAGATCTTGCCGCGCATGAGCCCTCGCATCTCGTCCACGCGTCGCTGCAGGCGGCCAAACTCTTCGCATAACGCCTCGACTGCCGGCATGACCTGCCGCCCGTCGGCAGAAAGCACCACGCCCTCGCGGCTGCGATCAAGCACCTTAAAACCCCAGTCTGCCTCAAGGTCGCCCACCATGCGGCTCACGCCCGACTGCGAATAGCTCAGCCGCTCTGCAGCACGCGTAAAGCTGCCGGCACGCACCGTCTCGAGCAGCACTTGCATCTTTTGGATATTGGTCTCCATGGCACGTCCCCACCCTTGTATGAGTTTTTGTCATGTTTTCCATGCATTATATTCGCTTTTCTTCTAAAGCCAGTTCACCCATAGTGAACATGCTCGGATATAGAGGGGATGGAAGCGCATGAACAACGGACTGTTTACGTACTTAGCAGCATTGCTATTGTTTGGCTCCAACGGCATCATCGCCGCTGCCATCGCGCTGCCGAGCTCCGATATCGTGCTGCTACGCACGTTTTTGGGCGCTCTCTCGCTTGTCACTATCCTCGCCATCACCCAACACCATAAGTTGCAGGCGCCATCTCGTCCCCGCGAAGCCGCGGCCCTCCTCCTCTCGGGAGCCGCGCTGGGCGCCAGCTGGATTTTTCTGTTCCGCGCTTATCAGACGATCGGCGTCGGCGTTTCTTCGCTGCTGTACTACTGCGGCCCCATCATCGTCATGGCCCTCTCGCCGTTTATCTTTGGCGAAAAACTAACCGGTGGCAAAATCGCCGGGTTTATCGCAGTCGCCTGCGGCGCTTTTCTCATTGCAGCGCAAGGTCTAGGCGGCAATATGCCCATTGCGGGCATCGTCTGCGGAATCGCCTCGGCCTTCTGTTATGCATTGATGGTCATCGCCAGCAAGGGCGCGCCGCACATCGAAGGCCTCGAGAACTCCGCGCTCCAGGTGAGCGCCGCCTTTGTGACCGCGCTGGTCCTTACACTCGTCACCCAAGGCACCCCCTCATTCCTGTCCGCCAGCATCGCCGCAACCATCGATTGGCGCGCCGTCGCTATGCTCGGCGTCGTCAACACCGGCATCGGTTGCCTGCTCTACTTTAGCGCCGTCGCCAAACTGCCCGTGCAGACCGTCGCTGTCGTCGGCTACCTCGAGCCGCTTTCGGCCGTCGTGTTCTCGTCCGCCCTTTTGGGCGAAGTCATAACACCGGTCCGCCTGATGGGCGCCGTGCTTATCATCGGCGGCGCGATCTTTTGCGAACTCGCCGGTAAACGCTCAGGCGCCAAGACCGGTATCGCTCAGGCAGCACGCGTCTAAAAGTTCCCTCTTCAGTTTCAAAGCAGGAGCGCGTCCGCGGTTATTACATTGCAGCAAAGCCATACAGCGGATGCGCCCCTGTTTTGAAATGCTACCTGCGTACATAAATAATCCCCAGATGGGGATTATTGTCTAAAATTACCCGATATGCCAAACAGCTCTTGTATGAATAAAGACGGCATAAAAGTTATCTGCCCAAGACAGATAACCGGATGTCCAAGGGAGTCCACGTGGCGCACGCCAAACTGGAGGCAAACCTCCAAGACCAGCACGGTCAAGTACGTGGTAATCGCCATGAAGGCCGACAACCACAACGAGGGCGGCATCTTCGCCCTGTTTAGCCTGGCGCGCAAACTGGCGCCGTGGCTGATCCTACCTGCCATAATCGGCGGCGCGGCGCTGCTCGCCAATAACTCCAGCTCGAAGTTCAGATCGAGGAAGCCGAGGAAATGGATGTCGGTATCTTCTCGGACGAGCTTGGCAACGGCAACGAAGCCGGTAGGGACATGAACGTCGACCCCACCGAGCTGCTCGGGAGCGTCGCCGATACGCCCGAACAGCAACAGCTCCACGGCCTCG
>OIXV01002014.1_pt1 | contig 17223 bp, 20 predicted proteins | sample 1587771 | NCBI WGS metagenome assembly OIXV01 (sample SAMEA3888893, study PRJEB22519) | human gut metagenome | biome: human gut; feature: human-associated habitat; material: faeces | place: Denmark | collected 2010
GTACCGGTTTCAGGTCTTCGTCATTAAAAACGGTTCCGGTCTTCAGGACGCCATAACACCAGTGCACCAGTTTCCGCATCAGCGCGCCAATGGCCACCATTTTAGGTTTACCCCGCAGGCACATCTCATCGTAAATATTACGCATTCGCTTATTGTAGATTTTTCCGCACAGGGCGGACATGTAAAGCTTCGCTCTCAACTGAGGGGGGCCGATTTTCGACATCCGCGGCCGGCGCCGGACCGATGTGCCTGAGCGTTTCTCGATCGGCACCACGCCCAGAAAGGCGGCAGCCTGCTCAGCCGATACAAAGTTATGGCTGCGAAGCACGACCAGCATATGCATCCCCAGCTGGGGACCAACCGATTTAATTGAGGTCAGCAGTGTATAATCACGCCTCAGTGCAGGGCTGGCTTTGATATGTGCTTTTATCTGCCGCTCGATATTACTTACCTCCTCGCGCAGAAGCTGCGCCATACGCCTGCAGGAACTGATAATATCTGCAGGTGTGTCTGTCGACAGGTATTTTTCCAGCCTGTTCTCCTCACGCAGGGCATCACCCAGCAGAACATCCCGCCGTCGCAGGAGTGCACCGAGATATCTGATTTCGGGTGCCGGCGGCTCCCAGCGGTGTGGCTTCTTAAGGAATGCGTAACAGGCCAGCATATACGCATCCACCTTATCCGTTTTTGTCATGATTCCCATGCCACGCGCAAACTCCCGACTACGGTGAGGGTTGGCCAGAGAAACCCGGAAACCGGCATCATGTAATTCAGTGGCCAGCCGTTCGTGATAAACACCGGTAGCTTCCATTACCACATGAACATCTTCCGGACTGCAATGTTGAAGCCTGAGCCAGCGAAGAATATTTTCAACTGAATGTCTGTTATTCTTGATGTTACGGGTTTTTATGCGTCCTTTGATACCGTCATAAAGCATGCAAAGATCCAGGGTGTTTTTACTTACGTCAATGCCGACTGGAAACATGGTCAAACTCCTCTCACATAAACCGTCACGCCTGTTCGCCTTGTACATACGGAGTCGAGCTCCCGGTAACCGTTCAACCTGATGTGCTGGCGTGAAAGGTGAAGCGGAGGGCCATGTGCTGCAAATCAAGGTTCAGCGGTGCCGACTTTTCTGACCTTAAGGGAAGGGGGCGGCTCACTTCACCACAAACTGTTAGATACAAGGGAAGGGGGGGATGTCACCCAGGTCGACAAACTGCTGCACGGCGACGAGAACGTCGTCTGCGCCGATGACGGCTACACAGGCGTCGAAAAGCGCTCCGAGCATGCCGACCGAGAAGTGATCTGGCAGGTCGCAGCACGCCGCAGCACCTACAAGATGCTCGATAAACGCAGCGCCCTGTACAAAGCCAAGCGCAAGATCGAGAAGGCCAAGGCGCAAGTGCTAGCGAAGGTAGAGCCCCCGTTTCGCGTGATCAAGCGGCAGTTCGGCTACACCAAGGTACGTTTCCGAGGGCTGGTGAAGAACACTGCACAACTGGTGACGCTGTTTGCCCTGTCGAACCTATGGATGGCCCGCCGACATTTGCTGGCAAGCGCAGGAGAGGTGCGCCTGTAATGCGGAAAATGGCCGTCGCAAGGTGCTCGCGACGGCTGAAAGCACCGAAATGAGCGAGTGATCCGATCGTTTTTGATCGGTTCACCGCTTTCAAAATCAGCAGTGGCTGAAGTCAGCCGGAAATACAGGGCTACTTCAGACCATCCCTAGCTAGGGCTCGTAGTTCGGCGCAAGGCTGAAGTCGCTTGGCTGCTTCGCTGTGCAGATCCATGACCCACTTTCCATCAAACTCCCGGTTGTAGTTCCACAAGCATCTCGCGAGTCTTGCCGGCCCGCTCCACTAACAAGACCACAACATCTCCAACGTTCTTGTCGTCTAGCCGGGCCTGTAATGTGGTGACGTCGTCGACGGCGATACCGTCGATGCTGATAACGCGATCGCCGGGCACGATGCCGCCTGCGGTGACCTCGACGCCGACGAGCCCGGCCCTGTGCGCCGCCGAGCCCGGCGTCACGCGCAATACGAATACGCCCTTACTGCCGGTCAGCACCTGCAGACGCGTGTTGAGCTGCTCATCCACCTCGATGCCCAGCGCCGGACGGATGTACTTGCCGGTCTTTATGAGTTGCGGCACCACGCGCATGACGGTATCGACCGGCACCGCAAAGCCTATGCCGGCCGAGGCGCCAGACGGACTGTAGATGGCGGTATTGATGCCGATCAGCCGCCCAGCCGAATCGAGCAGCGGGCCACCGGAATTGCCGGGGTTGATGGCGGCGTCGGTCTGGATCAGGTGATCGATGGCCGGGCCGCCCGCTTCTCCCGGCAACGAGCGGTCGAGCGCGGAGACGATACCAGTGGTGAGCGTCCAGTCCAGGCCGAAGGGGTTGCCGATAGCAAACACCTTCTGACCCACCTTGAGGTCGGCACTGGTGCCGACCGGCACGGCCGGCGGGCGCTTGAAACCGACGCCGATCTTGAGCACGGCGATGTCGTGCGCGGGGCTCGTCCCCACCAGCGCGGCCTGGTAGTCGCGGCCGTCGGCCAGTTTGACGGTGGCTTCGGACGCGCCCTGGATGACGTGGAAGTTGGTGACGACGTGGCCGGCGTCGTCCCAGATGAAGCCCGAGCCAGTGCCGCGCGGCACGGAGAACACGTTGCGCGTCCAGACATCGCGTACTAATTGCGCGGTGGTGATGTAGACCACCGAGGCGCGCGATTTTTCGAACAGTTCGATGGTGGTTTTCTCGTCCGCCGCCAGATCGCCACGCGCCATCACGGTGCGTTCTGCTGCCTCGCGCGGACTGAACCAGGCCTCGATGGCGGGCAGAAACTGCCACAGCAGCATGAGCGCGGCAATACAGGCGGTGATGAAGAGCCAGCGCCGGACGAAGCGGTCCGGCGCGGGGCGTTTGTACGGGTCTAGATAGGCCATGAGACGTCTCCTGTTGATGGGCAATCAGCGCCACAGCCCGCTCGGGCGCCAGCGCGGTGGGCGCGTCGCCAAAGCGGATTCCGGAAAAAATGGGGCGCGCGGAGTGGCAACGCTGATGCTGGCCCAGGCGCCAACGTCAGCAGGCGTGCGATGCGCTCTTGCGTTGCCGGACGCGTGCGCAAGCAGGAGGGCTCGGGATTGCCCCATCCCGGCCATAGCCAGGCACGCCAGGAGCGGCTGACCCGCTCGATTTTCGCCAGCGCGGACGCCAGCCCCTGCGGGTCGCCAGTCAGTTCCGCCGCAAGGCGGTCAGCGTCGAACTCACGCACGCGAGACAAGCCGAGCTGTGCGAGCAGGGCCAGTTGGGGCGATGCGGCCAATAACAATAGACCAGGCCAATAGACCTCCGCCGCGCCAACCAGCAGCGCGGGCAGGCTGAGCAGGATCGCGATCTGTCCCATAAGGGCCAGTAGGCACGTGAGGCGACTGACGGAATCCGCCAGCCCCATGACACGCAGATCCTCATTAGCGATGTGCGCGACCCCGTGCGCGAACACACCCGCCAGCTCGCGTGGGCTCAGGCTGCGCAGCAGGCCATCGGTGAGGGCGATCGATGCCTCCTGCTTCGATCCGGTGGCGAAGGCGTTGACGACGGCACTGGGCACATAGTGCGGCACCGGCATGGCGGGCAAACCGGCACTGGCGGGCAGCTCGCGCAACAGGGCCCACATCTCGTGGGCTTGTTGCGGGTGCAAGGCCCGTACGCGGTACAGGCGCAAGCTCAGCGCCGACGCGGCTACCGGTTCCAGCAGCAACGCACCTGCAACGGCAAACAGCGCGAGCCACAGGCAGCCTTCCTCAAATGGCAGTCTCCCTGCTGCGGCTGCGATCCCGACCAGGGTCAGGACCAACAGCCCGGTCTGCAGGCGGTTGAGCCAGCGGTGTTGCAAGAGCGCAGTGCGCGGATCACTCGGATGATGACGGGTCATGCTCAGAGGTCTCGACGGCGCGGTCGCCGCGCTTGCGCAGCAGCCAGTAGGTCGCACCCAGAGCCAGCGTGGCGACTGCCAGCGCGGCTATCTTTGCGGGGCTCGCGTCGGAGTCGAGGATCACGAACTTGCGGGAGAGTGCGATCACCGCGATCAGGACCACCGTCTTGACCTGGATGATGCTGTCCCGACGCAGCGCCACGCGCACGATGGAATGCTTGAACTCCATCGCGATCAAGAGCGTCATGATCATGCCGAACACGCTCTGGAATACCTTGTGGTCCAGGGGATTGAAGGCATCGAGAACCAGCAGCGTGAAGACGATGGAGATGAGCTGGAACAGCGACACCACGATGATGACGGCGATCACCGCCGACAGCACGAGCGCGACGACCTGCTCGAAGCGCTCGTAAAAACTCATGATGGCCAATTGGTCACGCAAGACCTGAAATGGGTTAAGGCGTTTTGATTTCATGACGATGAACTCCCTGGAAAACGGCTGCTGTCGAGACGGCGGCGCATTGCGCTGATGTGTCCTTCAATCAACTCGGTCGACATGCCAAGCGTCGACATCACCTGTTCCGCCAGCCCAATAGCTGCGGCAAAGGATTGCTGATAAACGCGCACGTTAGGCATGGCGCGAAATGCATCGGCCGCGGTCGTACTTCTGCATGACACCCACAAGGTTAGCGCCGGACGGCGCTCGGCAATCGCCTGGGCGATGCGCAACGCTTGCTGGGCATGGGCGAACGTTAGCACCACCAAGTGCGCATGCGTCAAGCCGGCAGCCAGCAAGGTATCGGGCCGACTGGCATCGCCATGGAACACCGGCGCGCCGGCGGCACGCGCGGCCTCTACCTTCTGCGCGTCCGCCTCCAGCAGCAGATGCGCCACGCCGGCGTGGCGAAGAATCTCGCTGACTGTCAGGCCAAGCTCGCCCGCGCCGCAAACGATGACATGGTCTCGATATCGCGTCGTCTGCGCGGCGATCTCGACTTCTTCAGCCTGGGGTGGCTGAATGACGCCGCCGGTGCGGCTCAAGAACCGGGCAAGTACATCGTGATGGCGGATCAGTAGCGGTGCCAGGGCCATGCTGACCACCAGCGCGACCAGCATGGGTTGGACGACGGTCGCGGGGATCAGATGCTGCTGCAAGACCGTGCCCAACAACAGCAGGGCGAACTCGCCGCCGTGCCCCAACGCTATGCCCGTACGCCAGGCATCGAGGGCGGACAGGCGCGTCGCCCGCAAGGCCAGCGTATTGAGCAGGATCTTGACCGGTACCAGCACCACCAGCCACGCCAGCACCGCCAGCGGTGCCGAAAGAATCTGTGCTGCGTCCAGTTGCAGGCCGATGGTCACGAAGAACACGCCCGACAACACATCGCGAAACGGCCTGAGGTGGCTTTCCATGTGGTGCCGGAAGTCGCTCTCGCCCAGCACCATCCCGGCGAGGAAGGCCCCCAGGGCGGCGGATACGCCGACCGCGTGCGCAGCAGCGGCGGCAGCCACCACCACGCACAAGGAGACGAGCACGAACGATTCCTCGTGGCCCCGCCGCGCCACCCAGCCCAGCAGGCCATGCAACAGACGGCGCGAGACGAGGGCCGCTGCCGCGAACAGCAGCAGCACACCGAATACTTCGAGCAGCACATGCTCGATCTTCGGCGACTCGCCGCGCGCCCAGATCGCCAGCAAGGCCAGCAGGGGCACGCTGGCCAGGTCCTGAAAGACCAGCACGGCGATGGCACTGCGTCCGTGGCGGGTGGTGAGCTCGCCTTGGTCGGCCAGTTGTCGGCTGACCAGCGCCGTGGACGACATGGCCGCCGCAGTGCCGAGCAGCGCGGCGCTCTGGCCGGGCTGCCCCAGCCACATCAATAGCAGGATCAGCGGCGGGGCCACGGCGATCATCTGCAGAGCGCCCGCCATCAGCACCGTCCTGCGGGCGAGCCAGAAGTCTCCGAGGGAGAATTCCAGTCCGACCATGAACAACAGCAGCGCCACGCCCAGCTCGGACAGAAAGCTCAGCGTCTCCCCCGGCGCGATCACGCCGATGACTGAGGGGCCCAGTACAACGCCGACAGAGAGATACCCCAGCAAGGCGGGCACTCTGAACGCCGCCGTCGCCATCGCCGCCAGGCTGCAAGCCGCCAGCAGGATTAGCGTAGTGCCGAGCAAGCCCTGCATCGGTCAGCGTCCCACTTGCGTCGACGTCCAGCGCACGATGTCCTGCGCGCCCATCACGCCGGCCTGACGGGCGATCTCCCGCCCACCCTGGAACAGGGCGAGCGTCGGGATGCTGCGGATACCGAACTGCGCGGCCAGGTGGGGCTCAGCCTCGGTATTCACCTTCGCCAGCCGGATCCTCGGTTCGAGCTGGTGCGCCGCTTGCTGGAACTGTGGCGCCATCATCTTGCACGGCCCGCACCATGGCGCCCAGAAATCGACCAGCAGCGGCAGATCGCTGCGCTCCACGTGGCGCGAGAACGTCGCCGTGGTCAACTCGATGGGCTCGCCCGTGAACAAGGGCTGCTGGCAGCGGCCACAGTTGGGATGTTCCGATAGCTTCGCAGTCGGTACGCGGTTGATGGACTGGCAATGCGGGCAGACGAGGTGAAGATCATTCTTCATGGTTCGCCTCCTTGGACCACAGTGAGGCTGCCTCGCTTCGGGTCACAGACAATGCCGACCAATCAACGCCTTGGAGCCAATCGTTCCCGTTTTTGCTTACTCCGGCCTCTTCCAGATGAGCAGCGATGAATGCTTCGGCCTGCATGAGCCACCTTCGGACAGCATCTTCCTTACTAGGAATCAGCAGGATTTCAGAGACGCTGCTGGCATTCAGCCCGTCCACACGGATAAGCAGAAAAATGCGCCGCCACAAACGCGGCATGTCCTTCAGCAGGTCAAATGCAAAAGCGAACTCGCTCGACCGATCAATCAGCTCCTCCTGTTCCGCGATCGTTGCGACATCGGGATGCTGACTGCCAGCGAAAATATCGGCCAGCTTGAGTGTGTCATCGTGCTGATAAAATTCGAAGATTTCCTCTTCCACCATGGCCTCGGCCACGTCTTGGGCATCCGGTTCGACCGGCGCGTCCAGAGAAACGGATTCGCCAAATTGCCGGCTGCTTGCCACTTCGTTATCCAGGACGGCGAACAGATGCTTCAAAAGACCGGTGTAAGCCTCTTTTTCCCCCGGCACGGATTGCCATTCCACCTTAGCTCGGACAATCGCTTCATCCACCACGTCGCGCAGCGTCGGATAATCGCGCGGTAAATCGCCGACGGCCCGCAGATAAGCCAGCTCACGCCTTGCGACAGCCTCAAGTTTCGACAGTAGAGGCATTCGGGTCACCTCGGCCTCATGGGCGGCTGATGCGGGTTTTGCGGCAATCCGCACCTTGAGCTCGCGCAAGCGCTCGCGTCGTGCTTTGCGCTTGATTTGATCCTGAGCATGCAGTCGGTCAAAATGCTTCTTGGCCTGACGGAACAACGACTGTGCGAGCATCTGCGCGAGGGGCGTCAGCTCGTCATGTGATGCAGTAACGCTGACAATCTTTTTGCCGGGCAGGTGCATATAGCCACTGGCCAGAAATTGCCGCTTGATCTTGTCGCGATCAAGGACGATTTGAAGTCGCGCTGAATCTTTAGTGTGTTTGTCGAGCAATGGCTTGAGGGCGTGCTCGATCACATTTCCCAAAGCTCTCTGCCAAGGTTCATGAAACTCTTTGTCGATAGCTCGATAGCTATATTGTATCTGCATGTATGACTCCTTCGATGTCATTTCTATGGAGGCATGAATCGAGGATGCTCATATCCATAGATTTTGGTTTGGCACGCTCTTACCCCAGGCGCGTTTGCGAAGACTCCAACTCAAGAACAAAAGCGTGACGCCATAGACTGCCGCATGGAAACCCAACAGCCAGCCTGCGGCCACGAATGACTCGACCGGACGGGTAAAAAATATCCACAAGACGATAGCACCAAGGATAATCGAGAGCAGTCCACTGAGGGCAAGCCAGATTTCACCCTTGATTTCCCGACGCAGCCGAACGGCGGCGGATATCTCCAGCACACCGGTGAAAATCGCCCAGAAGCCCACGCTAGCCCATAAAAAAGAAGCCAAGACTATCGTGGCGACCCAAGGAGCAACCAGGACGACGACGCCCGTAAGTATGCCGACAATGCCGCTGAACAGCAGCCAGCCCCAGCGCTCTTTTTTCTGGATATGGCGCACCGCTGCAAACAAGTTGAACGCGCCATTGACCAAGGAAAATGCGCCGAACATGATGGTCATGGCCAACAGAGCCGATTGTGGCATCCAGAACGCGAGGGCTGCAAAAATCAATGCCAAGACACCGCGCAGCACAAAAAGCCACCAATTTTGGCTCAGCGAACACAGTGCTTTGGTGGGGTCATCCGCATTGGAATTGGCGATGGTGTCTGTTTTCATGCAATATCTCCTAAAGATCTATACAAAATAAAAAATCAAACACTCATGGGACAAGAGAGGGGGCGCTATGCGCCCCCTCTCCAGCGGTTTCAGAACAACTTGGACAGTTTTGCCTTGACTTCATCGAGCCAGCCTTTTCCGCAGCCTCCCCCTCCCGTCTTTTCCTTGATTTTCTTGAGTTCAGCGTACAGGGGCTCAAAGTCCTTCCTTTTTCCATAGCCCAGCAGTTCTGCCATTTCCAACTGCTGCCGGGCTTCGTTCAACAATGTCTCCAGGCGCTCATTGGATGCTTCGCTGCGCTGACCATCTTCTACCAGGGGCTCGGCGCGCTTCAGGAGCAGCTTCGCACGCAGGACGGGCAGCGGAAGTACGCTGCGCTCCTCGACCAGCGTGCTGAGCGCTGACTGCAGCGCGGCTTTGGCTTCTTCGATCTTGCCCTGATCGATCAGCGGCACGACTGCCTTCACGGCTGCGGGATAGGACGCCAAAGGGATGCTGGTGACCGTGATCACGATTTCACTGGCCAGCAAAGCCAGCACGTGGCGAGCCTGTTGCACCTCGCCATGTTTGAGGGCATCCAGCGCCTCGTCGGTCATCGCCTCAATGGTTTCCGTGTTGGCGAACAAGTCGTGCACGATGGTGCGCACATCAACGCCGGCCAGGGCGAGCGTGGGTTCGCGCGCGACGATCAGCTCCAGCTTTCCCGTCACTTCGGCCAGCGTTGCCAATGCGCGTGCAGTGTCCTTGCCGTCAAGTGCGGCCAGCGCTGATTTGGTCAGCGACAAGGCCGAGACTGCCTCATCGAGGACTTGTTTACGTTTGTCTGCCGCCTGCGAGTCCGTTTCTTTCTGAACCTCAGGCTGTACCTCCGTGACGACTTCAGGCTTGGACTCTGGACTGACAGGAAGGCTGCTTACCGCGGCCTGTTCGTTTTTTCCTTCGTTCGTCGCATTGGGATTCGGTGTTTGCTCATTCATGGTGATATGCCTCGTATGAGATAGTGAAAATAGGCGAATCTATTGGGGCTGAATGCGAACATCGCGAGACTGACCGACAGAGCAGTCAGCCCCTTCATCACCTCAAAACAGCTTTTGGATGCGCGTCTTCAACTCGTCGAACCATCCCTTGCCGCTTTTGCCACCAGCCGACTTTTGCTCAATGGACTTCACCTGATCGAAGATGGGTTTGAAGTCCGCCTTCTTGCCATAACCCAGAATCTGCGCCATCTCGATCTCCGTGCGCACGGACGACAGCAAGGTGCTGAGCTCCTCGTTCTGCTTGGCATCGCGCCTGTCGGTCTCGGCCAGCTTTTCAGCTTTTGCCATCGCGGCTTCGGCCCGTAGCACGGGCAGAGGAAAGGCGACCGAGGTCACCACCAGCGTGTTCAGTGCTCGGGCGAGTTCCGCTTTGGCGTTGTCGATCTTGCCGCTGTCGATGAGCCGTGCGGCCGACTTGATCGCTGCCGGGTACGTTGCCATCGGAAGGTTGTCGGTTTGGATTACGATTTCGCTGGCAAGATTGGCAACGATGGGCCGGGCCTTTTGCACCTCGCCATCACCCAACAACTCCCGAGACAACTTGACCGCTTTCTTTACCGATTCCACGTTGGCGTGGATATCGTGGGTGATGACGCGTACATCGACCGGCGCCAAAGCAAGTTTGGCGTCGCGTGCCAATACCAGTTCCAGCTTTCCGCTGGCCAGTTCCAGCGCAGCAAGCGCCTCCTTGGTCTTGTTTGCATCAAGGAGGGTCAAAGCCTCCTGGGTCTTGGTGAGCGCCGTGATGGCGTCTTGAGTGAGCTCGGCACGCTTTTTATCGGCTTCCCGGGCGGCCTTGTCATCTACCTGTGGCTGTGCCGCCTTGGATGCGGCAGAGGGTGCTGAAGCACCTGGGCTAGAACCTGCCGCCGATTGGGCCAGAGCCGGTCCGCTCAGTCCGACGACAACCGCCAGGGCAAGTGCGGAGAAGGTGTATTGTGGCTGTTTGATATTCATGATCTTGGGCTCTTGATTGAAGTTAGTTGACTGAGATTTCAATCTGTTTCGGTTTGGCTTGCTCGGCCTTGACAAGCCGCACTTCCAGCACGCCGTCTTTCATGGAAGCCGTCACCTTGGTCGGATCAACGTTGTCAGGCAAGACAAAGCTGCGCACAAAGCGGCCATAGGCACGTTCGATGCGGTGGAACTTCTTGCCCTGCTCCTCTTTTTCCAGTTTGCGCTCGCCGCTGATGGTGAGCACACCGTTTTCCGCGCTGACGCGCACGGCATCCTTGGGGACCTCCGGCAGATCCAGCTTGAGGAGGAATGCGTTCTCATCCTCGCTGATGTCCGCCATTGGAGCCCAGTCCGCCGTGGTCATGGCTTCGTTGCCGGTACGGGCGCCCTGTCGCTGGGGTATTCGTCCGGACATCGTCGCCAGGCGGTTTTGCAATTCATCCAGTTCCCGGAAGGGGTCCCACGGAGTCAATGCAGACATATCGGTTCTCCTTGAACAATGCCGACGAATTGGATGACGCACTGAACAGAGCCGTCGGTTTACTCTGAATGGCAGCTACTACTGTTTTCAGTTCCGAACAAGTCCTTGAGTCAATTGACGGATATCGCTTTCGTCGAGCGTTTCCCGCGCCAGCAGCTCGCGCGCACAGCGCTCCAGCACCGCGCGGTTGATGTCGAGAATCCGGTAGGCGCGCTCGAACACGCCCATCACGATGTCGCGGATAGCCTGATCGATGCGCGCCTGGGTCGATTCGGCCACCCGGCAACAGCCTTGGCCAGCAATGTCTTGCCGGTGCCCGGTGGGCCGACCAGCAACACGCCCTTGGGAATGCGCGCCCCGAGACGGCCATAGTCCTGCGGATTCTTCAGGAAATCGACGATCGCGACCAGCTCCGCCTTGGCCTCATCCCCCCCCCGCCCCATCAGCGAACGTCACACCGGTGTTCTTTTCCACGAACACCTTGGCGCGGCTCTTACCGATGTTGAGAAACCCGCCCATGCCCTGCTTCTCGGCGAAGCGGCGGAACAGGAAGAACCAGACGCCAAAGAAGGATACCGCTGGCAGGATCCACGACAGCACATCGCGCAGCCAGGTGCTCTCCAACACGCGGGCATAGGGTACGTCGTACTTCGACAGGCGATCGGCAAGATCGGGTTCGACCCTCGTTGCCACGATCGTCGTCTTGCCCCGGCTGTCCGGCGACTTCAGGCGCCCGGTCACCGTACGATCCGACACCAGCACTTCGGCCACGCGCCCCTCGTCCAGCGCCTTCTCGAACTCGCTGTAGGGCACCGGCTCGACGGTTTTCGCCGTCTGCCAGTAGCTCTGCAAACTCAGCAACAGCAGGAGGGCAACGATCCAGTAGCCGGTATTCCATTGATTCTTTTTTTCCATGGACCGTGTTCCTCGAAAGTCGAGTTGCCAGAGGATCAGGTGAACAGACGGGCCGCACCGTCACGCAAACGGATGGCCAGCAAGCGGGAGGGCAGTGCCGCCGCTGATGAGCAGCCCCCACGGCGTGGCCGACCGCGGATCACGCTTGTAGACGACCGCCACCGCGATCGATGCCAGGGAGGCTGCCCATGCCAGGCTGATGGAGTCGGACACGGCAGCCTCGCCCGCCATCAAGATGCGTCGCTCGCCGACTTCTTCTTGCTCGAGTCTTTGCCAGCGTCGCCGTGAGGCGTCTCGGTCGCCTTCGCGACATCCGGCTGCTCCGGCTCGGCCGGGGTCTGCGGTGGCTCTTTGCGTTCGAACACCACGCGTTCGGCCTTGTCGTCCCAGCGTGCGCTGGCGTGATCGCCCTTGCCGATGCCGCCACCGAGCATCTCGCGCGCCAGCGCAGTTTCCAGCTCGCTGCGGATCAGGCGCTTGAGTTCACGCGCACCGAACTCGGGCTTGTAGCCTTCTTCCGCGAAATGGTCGATCAGCGTCTGATCGAAAGTGAGCGTCACGCCCTGGCTGGCGGCGCTGCGCGCCACGCGATCGAGCTGCAGGCCGACGATGTGGCGGATCTCCTCCTTGCCCAGCGCATGGAAGACGATGATCTCGTCGATGCGGTTGAGGAACTCGGGCCGGAAGTGGCCGCGCAGCACGTCCATGACCTCGGCCTTGGTCTTTTCGTACTCCTCGCCAGCCGCCTCACGCGCCTTCAGCCGTCGCTGGATGATGTCCGAACCCAGGTTGGACGTGGCGATGATGATGGTGTTGGTGAAATCCACCACCCGGCCCTTGCCGTCGGTGAGGCGACCGTCGTCGAACACTTGCAGCAGGATGTTGTAGACGTCAGGGTGTGCCTTCTCGATCTCGTCGAGCAGCAGCACGCTGTAGGGCTTGCGCCGCACCTTCTCGGTGAGCTGACCGCCTTCGTCGTAACCGACATAGCCCGGAGGCGCGCCCACCAGCCGCGCCACGGTATGGCGTTCGCCATATTCCGACATGTCGATGCGCAACAGGGCGTGCTCATCGCCGTAGATCGATTCGGCCAATGCCTTGGCGAGCTCGGTCTTGCCCACCCCGGTCGGGCCCAGAAACAGGAAGGTAGCCACCGGTTTACTGCCTTCGCGCAGGCCGGCGCGGGATAGCCGCACGGCATCGGCCACGGCACGGACCGCCTCGTCTTGTCCCACCAGGCGCTCGTGCAGCCGTTGTTCCAAGTGCAGCAGCTTTTCGCGCTCTTCCACCGTCAACTCGTTGACCGGGATGCCGGTCAGGCGCGAGACAACCTGCGCCACGTGTTCCGCCTTGACCTCGGCACTGCCGGAGGCCCGCTCCCGCTCCCAGTCCTCGACGAGCTTCTTGAGCTCGGCCTCCTTGGCTTCGATGCGCTTGCCGAGCTCGGCTGCCTGGTCGTACTGCTTGCGCGCGGCCACGTAATCCTGTTCACGCCGTAGCTGGTGCAGTTCGGACTCCAGCTCCTGCACGGCCACCGGCCGGGCCGTGGCCGACAGCTTCACGCGCGCGGCCGCCTGGTCGAGCAGGTCGATCGCCTTGTCCGGCAGGAAGCGCGCCGTGATGTAGCGGTCGGACAACTCGGCCGCCGCGATGATCGCGTCCTCGGAGATGCTGACCTTGTGGTGCGCCTCGAAGGTGTCGCGCAGGCCGCGCAGAATCATGATGGCCTGGGCCACCGTCGGCTCGGGCACCGTCACCGGCTGGAAGCGCCGCTCCAGTGCGGCATCCTTCTCGATGTATTTCTGGTACTCGTTCAGCGTCGTGGCGCCGATCAGGTTGAGTTCACCGCGCGCCATCATCGGTTTGAACACGTTGGCCACGTCCAGCCCGCCTTCGCCACCGCCCTGGCCGGCACCGACGATGGTGTGCACCTCGTCGATGAACAAAATCAGCTCGCCCTGGTGCTCGGTCACCTCCTTCAGCACCTTCTGCACGCGCTCCTCGAACTCGCCGCGATATTTGGCGCCGGCCACCATGGCGTTGATGTTGAGTTCCACCAGGCGCTTGTCGCGCAAGGTCTCGGGCACTTCACCCGCCACCATGCGCTGCGCCAGCCCTTCGACGATGGCGGTCTTGCCCACACCCGGCTCGCCGATCAGCACCGGGTTGTTCTTCTTGCGCCGGGCCAGCACCTCGATGGTGGTTTCGATCTCCTGCGCGCGGCCGATCACCGGGTCGAGCTTGCCGTCGCGCGCCATCTTGGTCAGGTCGCGCGAGTACTTGTCGAGTTCTGGCGTGTTGGTCGGCGTCTCAGCGCGTCCATCCTCGGCGCCCTTGCCGACCACCTTGCTGACCTGTTGGCGCAGCGCCTGCGGCGTCAGGCCATAGCGGCGCAGCAGGTTGGCGGCCAGCCCTTCGCCTTCCTCGGCCAGACCGATCAGGAAATGCTCTGGACCGACATAAGAATGGCCGAGTTCATTGGAGGCCACGAAGGCGCGGCTGAGCGCATCCTTCACGCGCGGCGACACGCCGATCTCGCCCTCGAAGGGCTTGTCCCCGCGCTTGGCCTCAGACTCGATCTGCCGCTTGAGGTCATCGACCTTGATCTTGAACTGACCCAGGATGGTCTTGACCACGTCGCTGTCGGCCAGCGCCAGCAGCAGATGTTCGGTATCCACCTCGGAGCGGCCAAATTCGGCAGCGTGTTTGGCGGCCTCCTGCAGCAAGGCTTCCGACTGTTCGCTGATGCGGCTGGCCAACCCACTGCCGCGACGGCGCGGCGCACCCGAACCTGCGGTGGCGGGCTCGCCAAACGAGGCATCGACCACGTCATCGGTATCGGCGGCAACTGGCGTCGCGTCTTCGCCGATGCGGAAGAAGTCACTGCCGAGGAAGTCCTCGAACAGGCCGCTGCGCGAGCCGAACAAGGCTTCCAGCGGCGAAACGGTGCGCTTTTGCTGGCGCACTAATTGCCGGTAATGGTCGTCGCACAACAGCATGGTGCTGTTACGACCGTTGAGATTGGCTTCCACCCGCACGGTGGCGGGTTGGCCGCAGACCTGGCATTGTTTTCTGGCCATGCTGATGCTCCTGAGAAGGTTGACAAGGTTGAGGCGACGAGGCATCGCGAGCCGCGACTCCTCGTCTCGTGCCGGGTTTTTCTTGTGACGAACGAGCCGGCGACGTCAGCCGTTGATCGGGATCGAGCGTCCCTGCTTCGGCGCGCTGACCTCGCGCTTGTCGATCGTGACCGTGAGCACCCCGTTCTTGAACGATGCCTTGATCGAATCCTGGTTGGCGTCGTCAGGCAGGTTCAAGGCACGCTGAAAGCTGCCGTAGGAGCGCTCCACACGGTGGAAGCCACCTTCCTTCTTCTCCTGTTCCTGGCGCTTCTCGCCACGCACCATCAGCACGTCGTTGTCGAGAGTTATCTGGATGTCCTTCTCCTCGACACCGGGCACTTCCAGGGTAATCTTGTACTGCTTGTCGGTTTCCTGGATGTCCAGGGCCGGCTTCAGCATGCCCGACCAATCGGATGGCCACTGCGGCATGTTCAACGCCGGAAAACCGAAGCCCCGGAATGCGTCATCGAACAGCCGGTCGATTTCCCGATGCAGTTGCAGGATCGGGCTGACTGGCCCGCTCGCCGCTGGCAGGTCATTGCGCTGCACCGGCAGGGAAGAGACGGTCTGCTGCTCTTGCTGCTCGTTCTTGAACCAGTTCCAGGGAGCCAACTTCTTGAAATCGATGTCCATGTCATACCTCCAGAAAAATTGGAAAACGAGTTACTCAAGCCCTTTGCCTGCTGTGACGGGCAGTGCGCCCAGGCGACACGAGCTGCTCGGATGACTTCTGCTGTTCACGCTTGCGCATCACCTCCTTCTTTGCTCCGGCTCGGGTCTGATCATTGATGCACTGATCGATTTCACTTTGACGAAGCCGCCACGTCCCGCCCACCTTGAAAGCCGGAATTTCCCCGTGTGCGGCGAGCCGATAAAGCGTCCGCTTGCCGACTTTCAAGTACGCAGCCAATTCATCGAGCGTGAAAATCACCTGTAGGTGCGCTTTCATCTCACCCTCTCCAATCGCGTCGCTTTGCGGTTCCGGCCAAGAAAATCCTTGCAATACTTTGTAATATTAGACCTACTATGAATAACTTCAAGAGTCAATGTGCAGCGTTCTCCCGCCCCATTGATGCAGGTCAACTGCTCAGGCAATGGACAGCGCCTGGCTCGTCAGCCTGCGTGTGCCACAGGCGCCTCGATCAAACACCGATCCTCACGTTGTAGCCGAGTGCCCGCAGCCCCTTGCTCGTCTGCATGTTCCTTGGCGGAAACTCGTCTGGGCGCGCCCAGACGACGATTTCCCCGAGGCTGCTCAGGCCAACGTGCGGAATTGCCCAGTCGTCGCTGCGGATCGCGTTCCAGAGTCGGGCCGAAACACTTCCGTTGCCCCAGACAACGTAGTTCAACAGTATCCGTCCGGCCAACACACCTTCCCGACACCGCCGCCGAAGGCCATGGCCCATCAAGCGGATTTTCCATGCGCCCTCAGCGCCGTACCTACAGCAAATCTTTCAAGGCTCAGGTCATTCAGGAGTGTTCTGAACCCGGTGCCTCCATCGCAAACATCGCCTTGGGCTACAGCCTCAATGCCAACCTCGACCACAAATGGATTCGGCTGCCTACCCACAAAACCACGGCTATCCAGCCAGCGTTCATCCCGGCCTGCAGCCTTTAAATTGTCCTGCATGAGCTGACCGTCGATAATTAAATCATACCAGATGCTGGCGGCGTCGGGATGCAGCTGCATGTCCTCGGGCGTCAGCGGGCGGTTGAGACTTTTGGGCAGAAAGCTGATTTGCCCGCTTGTCTCCAAAATGGCTGTTTCAATTTCGCTCGGGTCAAAGTACCCGGCTACCCGGGCCTGGCCCAAAAACTCATTTACATCAATGGCGGCCCGCTGCAAGGCTGTTTTTGATATCACGCCGCCGTCCATCAGGATCAGGCTGCGCCCGCTCCAAAAGCTGCGCATGGCGTTACTTTTGCAGGCAGTATAGTGTACTAACCAGGTGGCAAGGATATAGATGATAAGCGCCGACAGGGGACGCCACCACTGCTCTAAGTCCGTCGCCAGTTCGGCCCCGATAGAACCAACGGTGATGGCATTTAAATAGTCAAAGGGGCTCATCTGTGCGATCTGCCGCTTGCCGCCGATTCGGGTGAAAACGAACATTACCACCAGGGACAGCAGGCTTGTCAGCACGACCAGCCGGATCTCTACAAAAACATCTGCCATAAAAACACTCCTCTCCGTGTTAGGTTTTGCGCAGATGGGCGCTTTTATGCGGAAAAAAGCGGTTGACAAGAGGACAAAAACGGCATATAATAAGCCTGTAAAAAGGAAAATAGCGATGAAAGGGCCAATGCC
>OIXV01002015.1_pt1 | contig 17222 bp, 7 predicted proteins | sample 1587771 | NCBI WGS metagenome assembly OIXV01 (sample SAMEA3888893, study PRJEB22519) | human gut metagenome | biome: human gut; feature: human-associated habitat; material: faeces | place: Denmark | collected 2010
TTAGAATATGTTTCAATGTCAATTCCTATAGAACTGTTATAATCAGTAAAAACAGATTTTCTATATGTGTGTGATATTGAGAATTCATAACCCGTTAAATTGGTAAGGTATGGCTTACCAAACTTATTGGTTTGAAAGTTCAGACTATATTCAGCCAAGCCTGTATTTTTACTTATTATCATGCGCGTCATCAAAGCGGTTACGAGAGAAGAAATCCTGTCGCGTTCAAACCTGTACTTGTTTATACGTTTCTGTCTTTGAATTGAAACATATTTCTGCATACCGCATATGTGGTTCCATTTTAAATTTTCGGTAGTTTCGAGTAAGTAAACATTGATTGTATCGAACATACATTTATCTCCCATAAAATTTAATGCAATACCGCATAACTATTGTGCGCGGTATTGCATTAAACGGTTGTTCAGGAATGTTCAACAGCATTAAACTGTTTTTTCCATAATTCATTGTAGAGACCTTTTTTCTCCATAAGCTGAGTATGAGTTCCTTCCTCAACAACTTTTTTATCATCTATAACAACTATCTTGTCCGCATTTTTTATAGTGTTAAGATGATGAGCAACTATGATTATGGTCTTTCCTTTGACAAGTTCGTTTATCGACTGCTGAACAAGACTCTCATTTTCTATATCAAGACTTGCTGTAGCTTCATCAAGTAGTATAATAGGCGCGTCCTTCAAAATAGCTCTTGCAACTGCAATACGCTGTCTTTCACCACCTGATACACTACTTCCACTTTCACCTATAACTGTATCATATTTCTTTTCAAGACTTGTTATCCACTCATGACAGCCTGCCTTTTTAGCCGCTGCTATTATTTCTTCGTCGGTGGCATTTGATTTTGCAAGCTTCATGTTATTTTTAATGGTATCATTAAAAAGATAGCTTTCCTGAAAAACAATACTTATCATGTCAAGGAGCTGACTGTAAGGGAGCTTTTTTGAATCCACTCCGCCGATACTGATACTTCCCGACTGATTGTCATAAAAACGTGAAATAAGCTGTAAAACAGTAGATTTTCCGCATCCTGAATGTCCTACAAGCGCTGTCATTTTATTCATTTCTGCCTTGAAGCTCATGTTTTGCAGCACGTAGTTTTTGTCGTCGTAGGCAAATGTAACGTTTTTAAACTCCACGTCGTATTTTTTTACAGGTAATGTCTTGCTGCCCTCCGAGAGTTTTTCCGAACGGCTGAGATCGTAGAGATGATCTATGGAATCAAACAAGTACCTTAACTGATCCATAAGGGCAAATTCGGTAGTCAAAGGAGTATATATCTTGGGCAGCGCTATTAGAAATACTATATAAGCGGTAATACTGATAGAACCTGCATACCATAGAAGCAGTCCCGCGACCGCTGTGATGGGGATACCAAGAGTGAGTATCATTGAGCATGAGCCTATAAGCGTTCCCACTGCTGTTTGCTTTTCGATTGATCTATTTTTAAGCTGTTTTAAGTTTTCGGAAAATCTTACAAAGCTGTCGCCCGTCATGTTAAAGCCCTTCAGCAGATGGATATTTTTCACATATTCCAACACGCCTGCATTTACTTTATCGTTTATCTCGTTGAGTTCTTCACCTGCTTTAGCGCTTTTTTTCTGCATGGCAAAGTAGATCGCAAAGGAAAGTACGGCCACTGCCAAGGCTATAAGGTCAAGCTGCCATGAAATAAACAGCATTGCAATAAATCCCAGCACAGGCATTACAATGGAATGGAGTATCGGATCGAGAATATCCGAGATTACCAGCAGAAAGTTCTCGTGATCGTCCACCACATAGCCTGTTATCTCATTTGTGTCCTTTTTCAGTATTTTTCCCACCGGAAAACTGTTAAAGGAACTCAACGTGCTATTTCTGCCGTTTTTCACTATAGAGGCTGCGTCGTAGGAAATGGTTATCCATGACTTCATACTGAAAATATACATGATAATATAAGACGCTATCATCATTATACAGTAGATAATCAACATTTTTTGGTTTATTGTCCCGCCTGCCAGCGGCTTTATCAATTCCGCCGCTGACATGATGATAAACATATAGGGCAATGCCTTTGCAACGGCGGATAAAAAGCCCCATATGAGTATTTTTTTCAGGCTCTTTTTATCTATTTCCGATAATAATGTCATTAGCTTTTCTTTCATCACCTGTTCACGCTCCCTTCGATCGTCCAGTTGCTTCCCTTTATATACTCCTCCCACAATCGGCGGTAAATTCCAGAGCTTTCCATAAGCAGTTCGTCTGTACCCGACGCGGTGTTTTTGCCATCGGAAAGTACTATTATCTGATCCGCATTTTTTATGGAGGACATCTTATGCGCTATCATAACAACCGTCTTGCCCCTGCTAAGTTCCGTCAGCGCTTTGTTTATAAGCTGCTCGTTCTCTGCATCTGCATAAGAGGTAGCTTCATCAAGGACAAGTATGGGAGCATTTTTAAGGAATACTCTGCTTATTGCTATCCTCTGTTTTTCTCCTCCGGAAAGGTTGTGACCGCCGTCGCCTATGACCGTCTGATAATGCCTGGGAAGTGTCATTATAAAGTCATGTATCTGCGCCTTTTTAGCGGCGTCTATAATGTCGTCCATGGTGGCAGTTGTGTTGTTCATTCTGATGTTAGCCTCAACTGTATCCGACAGTATGAGGTTTTCCTGAAATACAAAAGCCATACTGCCGTACAGTTCCTCCTGTGACATGGAGCGGATGCTTTTGCCGCCTATTTTTATATCCCCCTCATAGTCGTTCCAGAAGCCTGCGATAAGCCTTGCGGAGGTGGTCTTGCCTGCGCCCGACGGACCTATTAGAGCTGTGATTTTCCCTTCGGGGATAGTCATGGAGCAGTCGTTGAGTATCAGTTTATCCTTATTGCCGTAGCCGAATCTCACCTTTTCAAATGTGATGTCATATCCCCGACGCTTGGCGTTATCCTGATGCTGTATCATTTCCTCCGCTGTAAGAATATCGTTTACGTTATCGTTGGCAACACCGAATTTTCTTAAGGCAAGGGTGAATATGGTAAGGTTCATCATAGGACCTGCAAGATTTGCACCTACGATATAGAAGAACAATACTTTTGAAATGATCGCCCAGAGATCTCCCCCCGAACAGTACTCGTAAACGCTCATAAGAAGTATGCCGAGAAGTGAGGCTGTGATAAAGGTGGTAAAGAAGGTGTACCCGAACATGGAGTGCTTGCCCTGTTCATAGGTGTATTTGTGAATATTATCAATGTCCTTTCTCAAAGCGTCTTCACTTTTTCCACGGCTGTTGAAAATCCTGACAACGGGGAGCGCCTTGAAATATTCAACTGCGTCAGAAGTGATGCTGCCCATTGATTCGCTGTATGCCTTATTTGCTTTCATGTACTTTTTGTTGAACATGATAAATATCATGCCGATTAGCGCAAAGGGTATGGATAATAACGCTGCAAACGTCATTTTAACATCAATATTGAACATGAGGATTATCAGACAAATAGGCGTAAGTATGCCTGTTACCAAATCACCTATATGCTCTGCAAAAAATTTTTCGATGGAGGAACAGTCCTCTGCAACCGCCTTTTTTATGTCGCCGCTGCGGTTTTTGGAAAAGAAGCCCAGTTCCACCTTTGACAGCTTTTCCATTATGCCCTTTCTGAGTTCGTATCCCACCGAATAGGACGCTGAATGTGCAAGTACAGATCCTATAACGGTACAAAGCACCGCTGCCGCCGCACATATCAGCATACCTATACACATGGAGGCGAGTACCGATTTATCAATATCGTCGATAACTGCATGTTTGTCTGCTATTTCCTCAATTACCTTATATATGAAATAGTAGATGGCTATAGTTCCCGCTGTTCCCGCAACATCAAGAAGCACAGTTAACAGCAGGCTCCATTTATGTTTTAGTCCTGTTTTGATAACTACATTTTCCCTTTTTTCTGCTTTTTCTGCCATTTTTCTCTCCTACCTGTCCGATCCTATTTCCGCTGCCATATCCTCGATTGTGGTACATCTGAATACGGCGTTCATATCTATGTGATACCCGTGTTCCTCTATTCTGCTCATAAGCCTTATGGCTTTAAGAGAGTCGCCGCCCAGTGCAAAATAATTATCCGTTATGCCTATTTCCCGTACACCGAGGTTTTCCTTCCAGAGTTCTGCCAATTCCCTTTGCAGTTGCGTTTTCGGAGGAACTATCTCTCCTCTTTTTTGTGCAGCAACGTTCATTTTCGGCAGACGCTTAACGTTCAGTTTGCCGTTTGCTGTCAGAGGAAATTTCTGCATTTCGATAACGAATTTTGGCAGCATATAATCGGGCAGCTTTAGTTTGAGCTGTGACATGATATCCTCCTCGTCAACTACGGCAACTGTCTCCTTTGACTGAGTAAGTATAAGTACTGTTTGCAGCTTTTCCCTTGCCTTGTCATCATAAGGATACATCAGCGGAGACGAATAGTTATTTTTGACTATACTGTTTCTCCACTGCTCCTCTGAATATGCAGGAAGATCCGTTTCCACTCTGTCGTCCGAATAAGCTGTAAGCCCTTCGGCAAATCCGGCAGTTATCATCTGTATCGCTGTATTGACTGTAGTTTCTATGATAAGCAGCTTTCCGTCATTTGCAAGGAGCAGATGCAATTCATCAATGGTATCATCAATGTTGTGCGCGTCATGCAGCACATTTGCGCCTATTATAAGGTCAAAGCTGTGAAGTGGTATCCCCTGTGCCTTGGGGTGAAGGTTTATGTCAAATATGCTGTAATCCACAAAGTCAAGACCATCGTAACGTTTTCTTGCTTCATCAAGGAATACATCAGAAAGATCGGTGTACAAATAAGTTACGTTGTTCATACTCTTTATACGGTCAATTACATAATCGGAGGTACCTCCCACACCTGCACCGACTTCCAATATCCTGAAAGATTCGTCCTTGTTAGCCATCGCTAACGACATTGTGAGTTCCGCCGCAAGTCTGCCGTATATCTGTCCTGTCACGCTGTTGCGGTACACACCTACACCGTTTTTAAGATCGCCGTCCTTAAAGAATACCTCGGACATAGGGTCTGCATTTCCCAGCATTATATCAGGCAGCAGCTTTCTTACGGAAACAACATAATGCATTATATGTTCCGCAGCGTCAGGAATACCCATGTCCTTTAGTTGTTTCATATATTCATCGGGAAAGTGTATTTTTGAGACGTCAAAGGTAAAAATACCGTTTTCATAGCCAATAACACCGTATTTTTTCAATGTGTTGTACCACTGTTTGAAATTCTTCACCCTGTTGTCGGCTATTTTCAGCTTTTTAACTATCTCATTCGGGGAGATATGCTCTCCCGACAGTTTTTCAATGCCAATTGCTGTAAGCGCTTCTGCCATACAGCTTACACAATGTTTTTCAAGTGTGTTCATAAAGCTGTGGTAGCTGTCAATATCAAATCCCGACAGTATCTCGTTTTCCTGTGAAGTGATATTTAATACGGTATCATCTGCATCGAGTACTGCATCGGTGTTCTTGCTGTTACAGCGGATATATGTGCAGATAATATCACCGCCCTCGCCGTTTGTCTGAACAGCCGAAACGGAGTCTTTAATGTACCGCATTTTCTTAACGGCGCTGTCAAGATCGCCCAGTTCTATTCTCAATCCGTTTATCTTTACCTGCATATCCTGTCTGCCGCAAAATTCCATACAGCCCTCTTGGGAGATATATCCCCTGTCACCGGTACGGTATATCCTGCCTAATGTTTTATGCTGAATAAAGGCTGCATCAGTCTGCTTTTGATCGTTCTGGTAGCCGTCAGCAATTCCAACGCCGCCTATATATATATCCCCCTCAACATTTTTGGGCAGAGGCTCACAGGAACCGCTAAGCACATACATATTTTGATTTCTCAAAGGATAGCCATAGGGGATATGTGTGACATATTCCTTTTTTGTATCAATGTCATAGGCTATCGACCAGACGGAAGCCTCTGTTGCACCTCCTAAGCTTACGACGTTTATATCACCGAAAATGCCTGTTATCTCCCGTGGAAGCTGTACGGGTATCCAGTCGCCGCTTAGCAGTACGAGACGCATAGGAATCGTATGCTTTTTGCCCATGTTGGACCTACGTTCAAGTTCGGAAGTGAGAATACTCATAAGTGCAGGAACGGTGTTCCAAATAGTCGCCCTGTCACGTTCCAAGCTGTTTATAACTTCGCTGATATTTTTCATATTACGCACAAGCGACATTGCCGCACCTGCATTAAGAGATCCGAATATATCATAGACCGAAAGGTCAAAGGAAAATGATGACACCGCCGCAAACACATCTGTTTCCTTTGCGAAGTAACGCTCGTTTATGTCAAGGATCGTATTGGTAACGGCGCTTTGATTTATAAGCACACCCTTTGGCGCGCCTGTACTTCCCGAAGTATAGATAACATAAGCGGGGGCATCGTAAGCAGTTTCACGGTATTTAAAGCTGCCTTCTGTTATTTGTGTCTTTTCATTAAACAGATATTTATATTTGCTCTGCTCTCTTATAGCTTTTTTTCTGTCATCCGGCCATGAAGGCTGTACAGGGATATATGCGCCGCCACAAAGTATTACCGCCAGTATTTTAAAGAGAGTTTGTGCGTTTCTCTCTCCTTCAATGCATACAAAATCACCGCATTCTATCCCCTCCGACTGTAAATGCGCAGCGTATCTGTACGCATTTTTTCTTGTTTCCGCATAAGTATAGCTTTTATCTTCATCATACAGCCATATATTGTTTGCAAAGCCGTCATTGTCAAGACTTTCCTTAACAAGCTGCTGCAAAGTGATGTTGGGCGCCAGCCATGAAGTATCGTTGTAGTTTTTGTAGAAGATTTCAGTTTTTTCGCTTTTTGGGAAAGGCTTTTCAAGCATCTTCTCACCGCCGAGAATAAACTCGGTAAAGCATTCAAACATCTCGTCTATATAGCTGCTATCGTAAAGTTCTGTCGGATAGTCCCATACCACATTCAATTTTCCGCACTGGAGCATTGCTTGACAATCAAGATATACCTGCGGTGTCCGTGAAGCGGCTTTATCATAGTCATACACCATGTCATTGTCAAACAGTGCGCTTGTGAATACTACAGGCATGATGGGGCGACCGTTTACAGGCTTGTTTTTCTTTACAAGTTCACGCATAAAGTCAATACCGTCATAGCGAAGATGTGTAAGATATTCATTCAGACGGTTGTGACTGTCTGATAATATATTTTTGAAGCTGTCTGAGTTTGTAAAATCGTAGTCGAGCAAAACTATCTTTGTAAAGTCGCCCAGTATCTTGTCCACCTGTTTGTGTATCTGTTCACGGCTGAAAACAGTAAGGTTTACCGCAAGCTGTGACTGACCGCTGTAAAGGGACAGTGTATAGGCATAAAGACCGCACAGCAGCACCGCAGGAGTTATATTCAGCTTTGCCGAAAGCTTTTTTGTATTGTTCCATACTTCCTCTTCAAATGTCATGTGCTTTCTGCTGAATCGTGAGTTTTTTATATTTTCGGGAAATGTATTAAATTTAAGTGACGGTGCAGACGGGAAATCATCTGCTTTAGCTGTCCAGAATTTCTTATCAGTTTCATATTCCTTATGCATTTTCTCTGTTTCCAGAACATAATCCCTGAAGGAGAGTTCCAGTTTTTCGTTTGAAACTTTTCCGCCGTATGTATCTTTCAATTCTCCTGCCAGCATTATAACGCTGAATGCGTCCATGATAAGTGCATCAAAGGCATAAAGCACATGAACATGATCCTCTGCCGTCCTTATCATATGAACCTTGTACATAGGCCATTTACCGATTTCAAAAACAATATTTTTCATTTCGTCGCTGCGGTGGCTCAAATATTCTCTTTGCTCTTTATCGCTCATACCCCTTATATCCTCTTCGCAGAGTTCGTAAAACGTCTGTTCAGGAGGAAGTATCTGCTGATGTCCCGAATCGTATATAACGGCTCTTAGCATATCGTGCCGTTTAATGAGTATATTAAGCACTTTTTCAAATTTTTCTCTGTTATAATCTCCTTCAACATCGGAAAAGAACATCGTTCCATAACCGCCAAGGACAAGATCGCTGCTCCTGCCCGAAAGATAGGCTATCTGAACATTGTTCAAGGGGAATTTGTCATATCTGTGTTCAGTGTCGGGAGTGATCTCCTTTATCTCCTGTGCCTTTACTTCTCCCATAGAATCTATGTATGCCGCCAGACGTGCGGGAGTTTGTTCTCTGTAAAGGTCTGCAACAGTTATGTTATAGCCCTTTTTCTTTGCCATTGCGGTAAATTTCATTGCCTTTATGGAATCTCCGCCGATATTGATAAAGGAGTGTTCCATTCCGAATCCACTGTCACCCATTACCTCCTTGAACAGTCCGTAGATCTCTTTCTCGGTATCGGTAACGGGAAGAACTATTTCCTCGGTGTGTTCTTCCGGGGCTTTCAGCAGGCTTTTGTCCAGCTTTCCGTTTGAATTTACAGGCAGTTCATCAAATTTGACAAACTCCGCAGGTATCATGTAGTATGGGAGTAAATTTCCAAGCTCTGCTGTGATCCTCTGCTGTACCTGTGCAAAGCTGCCGCTGTTGCCTTTAAGTACCACAAATGCAGTAAGATACATACTTCCGTGCTTATTTTTAAAGGGTAAAACAGCAGCATTTAGTACATCTGTGCATTCACGCAGCGCCGCTTCTATCTCCTCGGCGCTGATCCTGAATCCCCTTATCTTTAGCTGCTCATCACATCTTGCACTGAAATAAACATTCCCCGTATCATCTATATGACCGTAATCGCCGCTTTTGTAAGCAGATATGCCCCAAGGGAGCGTTACAAATTTTTCCGCTGTTGTTTTGCTGTCGCCGCAGTAGCCTAAAGCAAGCCCCTGACCGTAAATGATGATCTCGCCCTTTGATCCCGGAGGCAGGGGAGATAGATTTTCGTCGCATATCAATACGCCTCTTGTGTCAATGGGCAAGCCTATGGGAACAGTGTCTTCAAGGCTTTCTGGTGTTATCTCAAAACTTGTGGTAAAGGTAGTGCTCTCTGTAGGACCGTAACCATTCACAAGTTTAGTTTGCGGGCATGCTTCGATAAACAGCTTACCGTGGTATTCCGAGAACTTTTCACCGCCTGTTACAACGTAAGAAGCGTCGTCAAACATAGAGGCATTCCGCTCGGTAAAATTGTTGAAAAGAGTAGTAGTAAGAAACAGACAGCAGCCCTTGTTTTCATGTATCTTATCGGCAAATTTCTCGTCTGACAGCAGAGTGTCCTTATCTATAATAACTACCCGTTTTCCGTGCAGCAGACCGCCCCATATCTCAAAGGTAGCGGCGTCAAAGGCGATGGAGGAATTTTGGAACTGACAGCTTATCCTGCTGTGATCTATCACGTTTCCGTGTTTTACAAGTCCCGTCACACCTCCGTCATTGAGTACCGCACCTTTGGGCTTTGCGGTAGTACCGGATGTAAACATAATATTTGAAATGCTCTTTTCATTTCTGTTACATATGAACGCTTTGTCGCTTGGAACTGTTGTATTTTTAAGTTCATTTACTTCAACTGCGATAGTTTTGATATTGAATGAGGGTATTTCCTTGGTCCCAACAGTCAAAAGAATATCTATATCAGCGTCTTTTATAATATCATTTAAACGCTTTTGCGGCAGCGTCAGATCAAAGGGAACATAGCAGCCCCCTATTTTAACAGCCGCTATCATAGCTGCAATCACCTCAAAGGAGGGAGTAATATCTACCGCTATCCTTGCATTCTCGCCAAGTCCGAGACTATGCAGTTTCCAAGTAAGGGCGTCTGTTATCCTGTCAAGTTCATTGTAGGAAATCACATCGCCGTTTAATTCTAAAGCGGTATTGTCTCTCTGTTCCCTTACTGCTTTGCTGAATTCATAAGTGATACTGCCCTTTTCCGTACTGTCGGCAACAGCTTGTATTTCTCTCTTCAGTTTGTGTGCAAATTCCTCCGATATATTTTCTATATCCTTTGGATACTGCGCGTTTACGGCGCTCACGCAGATATTTTTGTAAAGTTCTGCTAACCTTTCAATACTTTCGGCGGAATATCTGCCGCTGTTGAAATTGAATCTTATCCTTATTCTGTCGGTTTTTGACACTTCCAATGTGAGAGCGTATTCGGTACGTTCCTCCAGTTTGAAATTTTTCACTTGAAAGCCTGTGTTTTCTTTTATGCTGCCAAAATCCATTTCGGGGAAATTGTCATACACAAATAAGTGATCTATAAGATTTTCACAGTCCTCGACGGCCTTGCTTATTTCTCCTAGACCTATCCACGAATGTTCCATTGAGTCAAGGAAACTCCTACGGAAAGCGTTTAGCTGTTCTGTGATCTTGATGTCGCTGCTGCATTCAAAAACAACGGGGACGGTGTTTATCATAGGACCGAGAACACGCTCAGCATTGCTAAATTCCGCAGGACGGTAAGATACTACCGTTCCAAATACAGCTTTATCACAGGAAAAATTTCTGCACAGTGTAATGCCCCAAAGCCACTGCATATATATATTTAGCGTCGCATTTCCGGCGGCGGCAGCCGATAGCAGTTCCCTGGTTTCAGAAGGGGTAAATTCAACTGTAAGGGAACTGTGTCCCACATCCTTTTTCCTGTCGCTTCCGAATTGTATAAGTTCCAAGGGCTGAACAGGTGAAATATCCTTTAGATACTCCTGCCAGTATTCACGGCTTTGAGACATATCCTGTATTATTATCCAGTCCTGATAAGCGGAGAACGGAACATACTCCCCGTCGTTTTCGATCTGTCTGCCCAGCAGCTTGCCGTAATTTTTCATTATTATATCGGCTATCATTGCTGCGCAGTATCCGTCCATGAGAATATGATGAAAGGAAAATATTATCACGCTGCTGTTTTCACCAACAATAAGGTCAAGCCTTATGAGAGAATCCCTTTGAATGTCAAATCCTTTTTCAAATTGCTCTGCATTTATTTTATAAGTGAGCAGTTTTATTTCCTCATCAGTTACCGCTTTGTGAAATTCAAAGGGTATTGTACGCTTGTCTATAACAACGCTTTTAGGCACATCTATTTTATCATATATCACATTGGTGCGGAATACTTCGTATTCGTCTGAAATTTTATCCAGTACGCTCTTAAATATATCGGAGTTGATATTGCCTTCCAGTTCAAATATCTCCGTACCCATATATGACGACTTGTCATTGGAGAGCATATACTGGAAAAGCATTCCCGACTGAATGGGAGTAAGCCCATTGACCTTTATTATCTTCATTTCAGACGCCTCCCATCACTTCAAGTATAGAACTTAGCTCATCCGTATGCTTTGTATTGTAGTTGTCAGACAGTTGCTGCACATTTGTTAAAAATGCTTTCTGAAAGCTGTTCATCTGTTCTCTTGTATAAATAAGACTGTCATAGTTTACATTACAGTACAGCCTGCCCTTTTTAAAATACACTGTAAAGTATATGGGGGTGGATCTGCCCGTATTTTTTCCACTGAACTGTCCGAAATCCATTACGGTAAAGCTGTCAAAGTCCGAACTAATATCAATGTTTCCTATGTAGTTCCATGTAAGCGCTTTTTCAGGTTCGCTGCCGTCAAGTCCGTCCTTTTCAAAGGTAAGACTGCCAACTGCTTTTCCGATCCTCGCAGCCATTTCACACTGTTTCCCAGTCCCAGTACACGATAGGTCAAGTGCAGCCGAGAAACTGATCCAACCGCAGGTGTCGTCCCATTTTCCCATTGTATCTCTGCCTATCCTTTCCACTTCAATGACTGTTTCTGGAAGAAACGACGCTGCATTATAAAGCTGTACAATGAGTATGCTTTCAACGGATACTCCCCATTCCTTTGAAATGTCTACAAGGGTGTCATAGCAGCCTTCCCCGGAAGTCATAACTGTTTCGTCAGAATTGTAGGACTTGACGCTCTCCTCCATATAAGATAGGTCGTCTTTAATATTTTCCGACTTACCGTACTGCTCCCATGCGTATTCGCAATACAAAGCGTTGTCAAAATCGCCGTCAGCATCCTGTTTGTCTATTGCGGAAAGGATATTTTTCAAGGTTACAGCGTCAGAGAACAAATGATGTATTATAATCATCATATTTCCGATATTATCATATACCATACAGCAAGTTTTTCCGTTTTCAAGGGATATGTTTTCCCTCGCCGCATTTTCGCCTGCTTGGTGGGATAAAGGCGCTTCTGTCTTCACAAGTATGGGCGTATCTTCTGACATTTCAAAGAACAGTCCGTTATCACCTCTTATTATGTTGAAATTGCGAAGAAGCTTTTTTTCAAACAAAAACTCCAGTACCTTTTCGGGAGACATGCCCTCTGCATTCTTTGGAGATATAACCGCATATTCACACCATAGATCTCGTTCCCGTGTGATCCTACGGAAAAACCATTTTTGCTGTATCGTTGCAGGATATGAGCGTTTCTGTTTCTCTGTGAGAGACGATGTTCCTGCGGCATTGCTCAAAGGCCTGACTGAATCTAAAACTCCTCCCAGCGTGGGATCGTCAAAAACCTCCATAAGGCTTATGGTATAACCCTTTTGTTTTAACTGTTCCGACATTTTCAGCGCCATTATGGAATCTCCGCCCAGTTCAAAGAAGTTATCATCGTAATCGGAATTTTCCTCTCCGAATATATCTGACCATATTTTAGTTACTATAACTTTTTTATCTTCCATTTATACCTCCACTATTTAATCCCTTTGCTTCAATACCGTATTCATTGGTATCTTTTTAAGTCTTGCCTTTAAAAACATGGTGACGATAAGATAGCATATCAAACCGAATACAAGTATCACAGCATATGTATAAAAATGTATTTTTACAGGTACAAACCCCACAAGATTTGCATTGAGTGCAGGCCATACCGAAGTAAACAGCAGTTTGTCTATTATCACAGAAAGTATCAATGAGATAATAATCGTAATGAAAAAGCTGTTTAAGTAGAAACGGTTATTTTCTTTATCGGTATAACCGAATATTTTCATAAGTGATATGGAATGTGTACTTTTTTCGATTATCATTTTCAAAAGCATATACATTACCGCGATAAATATAATCAAAGATACAACAATGAGCATTATTATCATAGGCTGCATCATGGAGTTCATTTCCTTTGCCGCCTTCTCCTGATTTTCATGTGTAATGGTTTCCGCGACGCTTCCTTCGGGCAGTTCCAATTCCTTGTCAGACAAAATGGCATTGTAGTATTCATTTGCACCATCATATTCCAGTATTTCATTTAATGCAGTTCTGTCCATGTACGCACTAAGTCCAACAGGATCGTGTATAACCCTTGTTACTTTAAACTCCACGTCTTTTTTCAGCTTTTCGGAATATACGGTCATGGTATCCCCCTCGTCAAGGGACAGCTTTGAAGCGACGCTGTCAGATATGACGATCTCATTTTTATTGGATGTTATGCCATCAACACGCTTTGTGTTCTTAAAGCCGTAGACTGTCAGTTTCATGTTTATACCTGCATATTCCACACGGAAACCCTCCACTGTAGCTTTGTCGCAGTCCTCTGTATCATCTGTCTGAACATGCGCGCCTAATATGTAGCAGTATTCATACAGCGCCTCATTTTCTACGTCGTCAACATATTCCGCAAGTGTGTCCTTCATGCCGAATCCCATAACAAGGAAAAACGTTGCGATAACTATTCCGAAAAACAGTATAAGCTGATTTTTTATGCCACGAAGCATGATCCTTATATACATCTTAACGGGAAAGCTGAATTTTGAAAGGTCTATCTTTCTGAAGCCTTTGCCCGACTTGCCTTTTCCTCTCATAAGCAGAGCAGGAGTTATCTTCAGCTTTCTTGCAAGCAGCAGACAGTTAATGACAAGCTGTATTATAAACGGAATGATACAGCATATGATAACAAGATACAGATTCACCTTACCGCTGAAGGAGGGGAGGGAATATGTGCTGTAGGTGGTCTTTCCTATTATTTCCGCAAACAGCAACGAACCTGTGATCATGCCCAGAACAGAACCTATCAGGGTTATTATCAGGGGAAGCCGTATATAGTGCCTGACTATTTCCCAGCGTGTATAACCCATTGAGAAAAATGTTCCTATAAGAGCGCCGTCTTTTTCCACAGAAGCAGAGGACATTGCGTAAAAAATGAATGCCACCAGCAAAACAAAAACAATACTTATGAGCGTTATTTCCGCCTTGAGCGTCTTTGTCTTATCGCTTATGGACTTGATCCTTGGATTATCGCTCTGTTTGAGTATGCTTACAGCAATCTCTTCATCTATAAGGTAGTCATAAGCATCATCTATGCTCTGCTCATCTTCTGCGGTAAAGCTGTATTGTATCGTCATTTTGGCGCTGTCAAGTCCTTCAAATGCCTGCTTTGAAACAAAACCAAGTCCGAATGCTTTTAGGTTTGATACGCCCGATGAGACCGTTTGAAGTACATTATTGTAGTCTACCGCTGCCACTGTTCCCGACAATGTGTAATTCCTGCCGTCCACATTGAGTTTATCTCCTGTCGACAGCTTTTTAGTGGACGCTGTTTTACTTTCAAGTACAATCTGCTCGTCATTTTCTGGCATTTTACCATCGATAAGTGACAGCTTGTCAACTGTTTCTCTCATCTTGAAAACGCGCAGTATATAGTCGCTCTCACCTAATGCGTTAATGTCGCAATAGCTTGTGTCTTCTATATCCTTTATTCCCATTTTATGCAGCTTTGAAATGTTTTCGTCGCTAAGCTGTTCGATGAGCGTTACGTTTGCGTCCTCCACATTACAATTATACTGTTCGCTCTCTATAGTACCCATTATACCGTCGGTAGCTGCAAAGAAGGCGGATATTATAGTTATCCCCATAAATAAAACAAGACCTATAAAAAAGTATTTTGCAAAATTTTTTTTTAGTTCTCGTTTCAGTCTTTTGTTAATAGGCATTTTACCATTCCACCTCCGCTGCTGAAAGGATATTGTCATTGTATTTATCCAAAGCTACCATACCGTCCTTAATCTCGATAACATGGTCTGACATATCTGCAATGGCGGTGTTATGCGTCACTATGATTATGGTCGTATTTGATTTTTTGTGTATATCCTCTATAACTTCCAAAACATCGTGTGCCGATCTGTAATCAAGAGCGCCTGTGGGTTCGTCGCAAAAAAGTATCTTTGGATTTTTAGACAAGGCTCTTGCAATGCTGACCCTTTGCTGCATTCCCCCTGAAAGTTCGTCGGGGAATTTGTTTTTATGCTCCATCATTCCCACTCTGCTCAGCATATCCTCTATTTCTAAAGATTTGTCTCCAAGCCAGTGGCATACCTCAACGTTTTCATAAACATTCAGATCCGACACCAGATTGTAAAACTGATATATAAATCCGAAAGTGTTTCTTCTGAATGCGGACAACTTCTTTTCGGAAAGTCCCACAATATCCGTCCCGTCTATTTGTATACTTCCCGAATCGGCGGTATCAAGTCCCCCTATCAGATTCAGCAGGGTAGACTTACCCGAACCCGAAGGTCCGAGAACAGTCAGTATCTCGCCTACCTTCACTTCAAAACTGACGCCCTTTAAAATTTCGGCGCTCATCCTGCCGTTTCCATAACTTTTTTTTAGATCATTTACTTTAATAAACATAGACCGATCTTTCCTCCTGTTTACTACTTGTTATCCAATACTCCATAACGTTGATGCTGCATTTTTGGCATTTGGCTGATAATGCTCATTTATAGTTTGTTACCCTCTGAAGATCATCTCCTCAAGACTCGCCACGACGCCTTGAGGATCATCGCTTAAATAAAAATGTCCGCCCTCAAACAGTTTTTGTTCAAAGCCGTTTTTTGTGAATTTCTCCCATTCCAAAGACTGCTCCAACAGCTTTTTGTCATCGTCTCTGCCGTTAAAGGAATATATAGGACAATTTACTTTCTGTTCCCTCTGTCCCTCATAGTCATAATTTCTTAGCAACGTCATGTCTATTTTCATAAGGTACATATAGTATTCAAAAAATTCCTTTTCCCTGGTTATAGACCTGTCGATAAAGCCCATTTCACATAGATAGTCCACTATATCGTCACGGCTCATATCATCTGCATTCTTTATTGCTCTTTCGGCAGGAGAAGCGGAGGAAGATACAACTACGGCACAGGGCATTTTCATGCTGTTTCTTTGAAGTTCCAGCGCTATCTCCCAGCATATCAATGCTCCCATACAATGACCGAAAAGCACAAAGGGCTTTTGAACTAAAAGCTCTCCTTCGTCCTTTACGAATCTCTCTGCCAGTTCCCTTATTGTTACGGAAACCGCATCCCTGCGGCGGTTTTCCCGTCCCGGATATTGTACGGGATAAAAACCGCATTCATGTGGGACATTACGTTTCCAAGGTGCAAAGAAAGAAGCGGAGCTTCCCGCATGCGGGAACAAGAATACATTTCCTCGGGAGTCTGCTGCGCCGTCCTCATACTTGAACCAATTTTCTGCCATATGTTTTATCACCTGCCTTTTTGTAGTTTTTCGCCGATGCTTTTTATGGCGAAACTAACGGGCGCTATATCCTCCGTCAAGTAAAAATGCTTGCCGTTAACAGTTATATATTCCACATCGCCGCTGAGCAGTTCCGCCCATGCTTTGGGCTTTCCCATTTCAAGTTCCTGATACGAATATATCACCGCTGTTGGAGAGGGTATTTTACCGTTTTCGCAGCTTTCGTAGCCTTTAAGGAATCTGTTGTCCTTATTCATCTTTGAAATTACCCCATCGAGAAAAGCATCGGGTAGCATATCAAGATTATTCATGCCCAGCTCCGAGGAATAGCTTTTGGCGCTTTCACGGGTAAGATCGCTGTCAAGCTGTCTCAACAGTTCCCTTGTGGGAGGGAGCATACCCGATATTATCAGTCCCATCCGGTCACAGTCTATCTTTCGGACTAATAGCTTAGCAATTTCAAAGGCGACTACGGCTCCCATACTGTGACCGAAAAGGATAAACATTTCATCCTTCTCCAACTTCTTAGTCACCTTATCGGCGGCGGCAGTTATATTTTCCTTGAATGACTTGCTTTCGTCAATATCCATGTCCGACGGTATTATATCAAAATTTTCCCCAAGGAGTTTTGAATACTTAAAGAATAAAGCGCCGTTTCCTCCCGACCAAGGATAACAGAATAGTTTTATTTTTTTCAATAGATTAACCTCC
>OIXV01002031.1_pt1 | contig 17132 bp, 11 predicted proteins | sample 1587771 | NCBI WGS metagenome assembly OIXV01 (sample SAMEA3888893, study PRJEB22519) | human gut metagenome | biome: human gut; feature: human-associated habitat; material: faeces | place: Denmark | collected 2010
TAAAAGGCTGTTTTTTTATGTTTTTGTTTCAGTCCCCCAGTATTTTTCCACTGAACCCTTATTTTTTTGGGGGGGAAAGGGGTGGAAAAAATAAGGTGGGAAAATCTTTGGATTTTCTCACCTTTGGAGGATTGGTGATTCGGCTGGGACTCAAACCCAGGACCCACAGCTTAGAAGGCTGTTGCTCTATTCAGCTGAGCTACCGAACCAGATTCTTCTTGGCTTGATGCACAAGAACGTTCTTTAGCGCAGTTACGGGGAGTGCCCGATACTTTTGCGACTGCAAAGTTAATAACTTTTTTGTTCCCCACCAAAATTTTCGCCAAATTCGCCTAATTTTTCGGGAGGAAATGCAGTGGAAATGCGCAATGAGTGCTGTCGTGTGCCGTAAATTAGCGTTGAAAGTAGGATTTTGGAAGTTGGCGCATGTTGTAGCGCGATGCCATGGTTTCGCCGTAGGCACCTGCCGAGCGAATGGCGAAGATGTCGCCTCGCTTCGACACTGGCAATTTCTCGTCGTGGGCAAACACGTCGCTTGATTCGCAAATCGGCCCTACCACATCATACACATCGCTGGCAGTGTCGCGTGACGAGATGTTTTGAATCACATGGTGCGCCTGGTATAGCGCAGGGCGAATCAGGTCGGTCATGCCGGCATCGAGAATTACAAATTTCTTGTTGCGGTTTTCTTTCACAAACACCACACGGGCTATCAGTGAGCCGCATTGTGCCACAATGGAGCGTCCGAGTTCGAAGTGAAGTTCCTGACCTTTACGGAGTTTGAGTTTGTGCTTGAAAGTGTTGAAGAAATGCTCAAAATCGGGGATAGCGTTCACATCGGGATTCACATAGTCGATGCCAAGTCCGCCGCCCACGTTAATCATTTCAAAATGAATGTCGTGACGGTCGAAATAGTCGAGCAAACCATTCACGCTGTCGCAAAGCATACTGAATGGTTTCATGTCGGTGATTTGTGAACCCACATGGAAGTGCAAGCCACGCAAGTGGATATTGGGCAGTGAGAGTGCTTTGTTCACAGCCGTGGAGAGCATTTCAATGTTGATGCCAAACTTGTCTTCCGCCGTGCCTGTGGTGATGTAGCGGTGGGTGTGGGCATCGATGTCGGGGTTCACACGGATTGAGATATTTGCAACTTTTCCTTTTTTGCCAGCCAACTCATTGATTACTTCCAGTTCAGGCACCGACTCCACATTGAAACTGTAGATGTCGTTGTCCAAGCCAAGGTTGATTTCTGGGTCGGTTTTTCCCACGCCTGAATATACCATGCCATTAGCAGCAAAACCCGCTGCGAGTGCAGCACTGATTTCGCCACCACTCACGAGGTCAACGCCAAAGCCCTTTTTCGCGATTTCTTCAAGAATGGTCTTGTTGCCGTTTGCCTTCACGGCGTAATGCACCTTGAATGGATGACCTTTGATTTGACGGTTGATTTCGTCGAGCGTCTTGTTGAGCAACTTCAAATCGTAGTAGTAAAATGGAGTTGGCGTGTCTTGAAATGATTGCAATGGAAAACGATACATAATGTTTTTATATTTGAGTAGATAAGCATTTCCTCTCGGAAGCTTGTAAATTCTAAACGTATAAATTTCTTGAATATATGGAGTGCCAGAAAAAAACACATCATAGCGTGGAAACATGCACATATTTTCACAAACGTGGGAAACATGCCGAAGTCACGCCCCACGCTATGGTGCTGTTGGGGATATTCCCCATTGAGTTATTCTGTTTCCTCTTCTGAGGCGAAAGCGTTCCAGCCCTGTGCGCGAATGGCAATTTCGGCATCGTCGCGAGTGACCATAAATGCACCAAGTTCGGGCTTGGTGATGCGTCCAATCAGTTTGGCTGACTTCATCTTTTGCACCTTCTCGTGGTCGGTAAGCGGAACGGTGAAAAGCAATTCGTAATCCTCGCCACCATTCATCGCCGCCGTCACGAGGTTCATGTTCAGTTCCTCAGCCATCACTGCGGTTTGATAATCGATAGGAATACGGTCCTCATAGATGCGGCAGCCCACATTGCTATCCTTGCAGATGTGGAGCAGTTCGCTCGACAGGCCGTCGCTCACGTCCATCATGGCTGTGGGCTGAATGCCGAGTTCTTTGAGTTCGGCAATCACATCACGGCGAGCCTCAGGCTTGAGTTGGCGTTCGAGAATGTATTCACGCCCTGAGAAATCGGGTTGGAAGTCCTTCTCTCCTGCGCCAGCCTCACGCTCGCGCTCCAGCAGTTGGAGTCCCATATAGGCTGCGCCGAGGTCGCCACTCACGCACACGAGGTCGGTGTCTCTTGCACCGCCACGATACACAATCTTGCCCTCTTCGCCCTCGCCAATACAGGTGATGGAGATAATCAATCCTGTGACCGATGCCGAGGTGTCGCCACCCACAATATCAACGCCATATTGCTCACAAGCCAAGCGAATGCCGGCGTAGAGTTCGTTGATATGCTCAACGGTGAAACGCTTCGAGATGCCGAGCGACACGGTGATTTGCTTTGGCTGACCGTTCATGGCATACACATCGCTGAAGTTGACCACAGCCGCCTTGTAGCCCAGGTGGCGAAGTGGCGTGTAAGTCAAGTCGAAGTGAATGCCTTCGAGCAGCACATCGGTGGTGACGAGTGCGCGCAAGTTGCAGTCGCTGCTATAGTCGAGCACTGCGCAGTCGTCGCCCACGCCCATTTGCGTAGTTGAATTTTTGATTTGAACATCCTTGGTGAGTTGCTCAATCAGCCCAAACTCACCAAGGGTAGAAATTTCAGTTTCGTTCATTTTAGTGTTGTTACGCCTCACACAAATCTCACAGATTTTTCTGCTTCGTCCTCTCACAGATCCCACAGAGGTTTATTTTGTTCACACAGATTCAACAGATTCAACGGAAAAACATCAAATCATTATTCCGTGAAATCTGTGAGATCTGTGTGAGGCAGTCGATTATAACTCTTCGAATTGGTTGATGATTTCTTCCATTACCATCGACATGATTGGCTCTGCCTTGGCTGCTGCGATTTGCACTTCTTCGTGGCTTACCTTCACCACTTCGATGCCTTCGCCGCCGAGGTCGGTGATTACCGACATGCCAAACACCTCCATGCCCATGTGGCGTGCCACAATCACTTCTGGCACGGTGCTCATGCCCACTGCATCACCACCGATGCGAGAGAAGTAGCGGTATTCGGCTGGGGTTTCGAATGTAGGGCCTTGTGTGCCCACATACACACCTTCCATCAGGCGAATATTCTTCTCTGCCGCAATCTCTTTCGCCTTCTTAATAAGGCGGTGGCTGTAAGGCTCGTCCATGCTTGGGAAACGTGGACCAAGTTCGTTATAGTTTTTGCCACGCAATGGATGCTCTGGGAAGAGGTTGATGTGGTCGTTGATAATCATCAAGTCGCCGATACGGAACTCTGGGTTCATACCGCCTGCTGCATTCGACACGAAAAGTGTCTTCACGCCCAACTTGTTCATCACACGCACTGGGAAAGTGGCTTCCTTCATGCTGTAGCCCTCATAGAAGTGGAAACGGCCTTGCATAGCCATGATGTACTTGCTACCGAGGTTACCAAAAATCAAGCGGCCACTGTGGCCCTCAACTGTTGACACAGGGAAGTTAGGAATTTCCGAATAAGGGATTGCCACCTTAATGTCGATATGCTTCACAAGTTCTCCCAAGCCAGTGCCCAGGATAATTGCTGTTTTAGGCATTTCGCCCACTTTTTCTGTAATATAAGCTGCGGTTTCGCTAATCAGTTCTAACCAGTTTTTTTCTTGTTCCATAATATTGTTGGTTTAGTTTCAAAATAAATAATTGGGGATATATCACGCCGGTGCCACATGTCGGTAAAGTGTGTGCTGCACCGTCATTTGTTGTAAAAAAATATTATTCTTCAGTAGGGGCATTGATTTTCGCCTCAAGCACGTGTATAAACTCGTCCTCGTTCACATTCACCGTCACCCTGATAGGAATGAAGTAGATGTATGAGCGCATTTCAATCGGGAAATATGGATTGTTGAGAATGCGCACCGCGTCTTTCTCGGTGGTGACAATGAATTTCTGCGCACCTTGCAACTCGTTGAAAATCTTGATAATGTATTTAAAATCCTCACGAGTGTAGTCGTGGTGGTCGTCGTAATGAATCACCTTCACCTGCGCATTGAAGCTACGCAGATACTTCACGAATGGGCGCTGGTTGGCAATGCCGGTAAGTCCTAAAATCAGATCGTTCGGTCCGAGGAACGACAGGTTTTCGAGCAGCACCTGCGAAATGGGGAACACGGGCTTAGGATAAGCATATTCGATGCGCGAGAAATAGAGCTTTTGCGATGGATAGAGGTCCAAGTTCTTACTGCTCAACTTCATATCCAGTGGCGAAATGTCGTAAGGGCACTTGGTCACTATCACGATATCCGCCTTCAAAATATAGCGGAATGGCTCACGGAGCGTGCCCAAAGGCAAGAGGCGGTCGTTGTGTGGTGGTCGGTTGTAGTCCACCAGCACGATGTTTACCTTTGGCTTCACATAGCGGTGCTGGAAAGCGTCGTCAAGCAAAATCAAATTGATGTCGGGGTCGAGTTTCAGCATTTCGTGAATACCCTTTCTGCGGTCTTCACACACAGCCAGCGTAATCAAGCCCAAGAACTTATGGTAAATTTGATACGGCTCGTCGCCCAGATCCTTTGGTCCGAGCGTTTCACGCGCCATGATAAAGCCGTGAGTTTCGCGCTTGTAGCCACGGCTGAGCACACCGATGTGGTATTTCTGGCACAGTTCCTCCACGATGTATTCCACATGTGGCGTTTTGCCAGTGCCGCCCACCGTGATATTGCCCACCGACACTACCGGCACATCAAACGACTCCTGCTTGAGTATGCCCATGTTGAAGGCGGCGTTGCGCAGCCAAACCCCAGCCCCGTAAATCCACGAGAATGGAGTGAGGATCAGCTCAACTGCGGTCTTGCGCTGTTCTTTGTTTAATATTTTAGTTAAAAATTCCTTCAATTTCAGATTGAGATAAAATGAGATTATTTCAGTTCGGTTTCGGGGAGCAGACACAAAATGTGGTCGCGGTGCAGAATAGCCTGAATGCTCTCGTAGTAGGCGTAGAACATGCCCATGTCGCGCTTCATCTTCTCTGTGGTGCGCATTTGCATATACTTTCCGAGCATCGCCATCATGTTTTCCTCCATTGTAGGATAACATTCCACGCTGTAGTAGCCGGTGTTGAGCCCCGCTTTCTTTGCTGTCCACTCTATGGCGTCGGCAAGCGAGCCAAATTGGTCGATTAATCCTATCTTTTTAGCAGAGATGCCGTCCCATACGCGTCCGCCTCCTATTGCCTTAATTGAATCCTGCTTCACTTTTCTGCCATCGGCACAGCGTTTGGTAAACAGTTCGTAACCTTCGTTCACGCTGTTTTGAATCGACTGGCGTTGGGCTGGTGTGAGTCGTTTCGAGAGCACGCCCATCGCCAAGAGGTCGGCGTTTTCGTTGGTTTTCACCACTTCCACATTCACACCAATTTTGTTTTCCACCAAATCCTGTGCGCAAGGTATCACGCCAAATATGCCTATGCTGCCCGTGATGGTGGTGCTGTCGGCAAATATACGGTCGGCGCCACACGAGATGTAGTAGCCGCCCGAAGCCGCATAGTCGCCCATCGACACGGCGAACGTCTTACCCGCCTTTTTGAAGTTTTCGAGGGCGTGCCAAATTTGCTCGGAGCCAAACGCACTGCCGCCGGGCGAGTTCACACGCAGCACCAGTGCCTTCACATCGTCGTTGCACTGGAGTTTGCCAATGCAGTCCACCAGTTGTTCGCTGTCGATGCCTTCGCCTGGTGTGCCGCCGTCGATTTCACCGCAAGCATACACCACTGCTATCACGCCGTCTTTATTTTCGCCAGCGTCGTAGTTGGTGGCAAGCATTTGTGGCGACACGAAGTTCAGGTCGTCGGTCTCCTTTACGTTGGTGAGTTTGCGAAGACGGTTCTCAAATTCGGGGCTATAGATTTTCGCGTCCACCAAATGGCGCTTAATCAGTGTGTCGGCTGGCTGCACCAGCAGTATGCTGTCCACGTATTGGTTGAACGCACCACGGTCAATCTTTCTGGCGTCTGCCATCTCGTTTTCAATCACGCCCCAGATGTTGCCCAGATACAGTTGCTGCTGTTCGCGGTTTTCGGGACTCATGGCGTCGAGCATGTAAGGCTCCACGGCGCTCTTGTAGGCACCCACACGAATCACCTGCATTTCCACGCCTATGTTGTCGAGCACTTTCTTGAAATAGGGCGTACACGAAGCCATGCCGTGTACATCCACCGCGCCCACAGGGTTGATGAAAATGCTGTCGGCTGCCGTAGCCACATAGTAGTCGCCCTGGTCAAAGCCCATGTTGCCGTAGGCATATACCCATTTTTTGCTTTTTTTGAAATTGACGATGGCTTTTCTGATGGCACGCAGTGTGGCAGGAGCGGCTTGCACGCCATTGCAGTTGAGCACCACGCCGTCGATGTTGTCGTCGAGCATCGCCACACTGAGCGAGCGTTCAATGTCTTGCAGGCTGGCACCTTTTTCCGATCCTTGAAGTATCGCTATTAATTCGTTGACGCTGCTCACTTCCTCGTTGCGCTCTTCCACAGCACCACTCAAGTCGATTTTGAGAATGGAATGGCTTTTCACCGTGGCGGTGCCGCGACCCATCGACAGCGAAATCGACACGCCGAGCATCAGCACGCAAAGCATAGCCACCATGATAGCAATAAAGGAGCCCACAAACGAGCCGCATATAATCAGGAAAAATTTCTTCAACATAGCGTTAAAATTTGAACCAGTGGTTTTAAAAACACACCCTTTTCCGCAAGGGCAGATATTCAATCATACAAAGATAATGGTTTTTTCACAACTTTCCCTCCATAATCCATAAAAAATCACGCTTTTCACATTAATAAAGTAGAAAATAGCCAATTCCTCTGCGCAACAGACCATCAAACCACCAAAAACGACAATAGCGTATGGATATGGCTTTGGCATATTTCTAATGCGTTGATATGTCGCCACCTAACTCAACATGCCAAAGGCATGTCCCTACGTCAGAGCGAAATCGCATATTTGGAGCGTATTTTTCCTGTGTGATGATGATTTTCGTGGTGGTTTTGGGTGACAGTGGGCGCTACCAAGATTTTTCACTAACTTTGTGGCAAAATTTGTATTGAAAAAAGATATGGAAATTAGCCTTATTGTGAATATTGCTTTTCTTGTTGCCATCGCACTGGTGCTGAGTATGATGCTCCGCTGGGATTTGCAGATGCTCCAGCAGCACAGTTTCAGCACAGCCGACTACTACGACTGGCTGCGCTCCACCGACGAGACCTGCTCCACCAAGCGCATCGTGATGCTGGCGGTGCTGATTGGCAGCACTACCACTTATGCCAAGGAATCGTGGTTGGTAATGGCACTTTTGGCCACTGTCACCCTCGCGCTCGCCACCTTCTTGCTCAAGCAGCAACGCAAGCAGCCACTCCACTTTAGTAAGCGCATGGCAATCAACAGTTTCACCACGCTTCTTATTGCCTGCATTTTCACTACTATTGTGGCAATTATGAGCGAAACGCCCGAACTGAAAATGCTCAATAGCGTTTACAGTGTTCTGTTTTTCGCCACCTTCTCCTATGTGTTTTCGCTCATTGCCAACTGGCTTGTGGGTTTGTTCATAAAAAAAGATGCGAAATAAGTTATCTCTATTCCAGTCATTATTTGTAATTTTGCAGTTGGTTTCTTTCAGAAAAGATTCTGAAAAGGGCTTCAAAGTTAACTGTAATTGAACTAAAAAAACATATTTATCAAATGAATATAGTTGTTCTTGCTGGTGGTACCAGCACCGAAAGAAAAGTGTCAATCGTTTCTGGCACAAATGTTTGTAAGGCACTCCGCGAAAAAGGTCACCGCGCTGTGTTGGTTGATGTGTTCTGTGGCGTAGAGAATGCCGACGCTGCCGACTTTTTCCCTGCCGACTACGATGTGGATAAGGCAAGCGCTTATATGAGTAGCTTCGACGACCAAATCGACGCTATGGTGGCAAGCCGCCGCGCCTTCTTCGGACCAAACGTGATTGAAATGTGCCAGCAAGCCGACATCGCTTTCCTCGCCCTGCACGGCGCTAATGGCGAAGACGGCCGCATTCAAGCCTCGTTCGACTTGATGGGCATTCGCTACACAGGCACTGGCTACCAGAGCAGCGCACTGGCAATGGACAAGACCATCACCAAATACATTTTCCAAGCCAAGGGCGTGCCTACCGCCAAGGGCTATGAAATCAGCCGCGATGCCGCACTGGTCACCCCCGACGACAGAGGTCTCACCTATCCTGTGATTGTGAAGCCCGCATGTGGCGGCTCAAGCGTGGGCTGCACCATCGCTGCCGATGCCGAGCAATTCAAGACTTCGGTTGCCACTGCGTTTGTCCTTGAGGGAAAAGCCGTGGTTGAGGAATTTTTCAAAGGCCGTGAGTTTTCTGTGGGCGTAATCGAGGGCAAGGCGTTGCCTGTTATCGAAATCGCTCCAAAAGATGGTTGGTACGACTATAAGAACAAATATGTGCCAGGTGCCACTATCGAAACTTGCCCTGCACAAATCACCCCAGAGCAAACCACCCGTATGCAGCACCATGCCGAAGAGGCGATGAAGGCACTGGGCATCACAGGCTACGGCCGCATCGACTTCCTGATGAACGAGCAGGGGCAAATGATTGTGCTTGAGGCCAACACGCTCCCAGGCATGACAGCCACCAGCCTCCTTCCACAAGAGGCGGCAGAGGTGGGTGTGCCTTACGGCGACCTTTGCGAAAAACTTATCGAAATATCGTTGAAGAATTTCAAAGCATAAAATAATTTCTGAAAAATGAAAAATCTTTCATTAGCAAATATTGCAGCGGCTGCCGGTGGGCAATATGTGGGTCCTGCCGAAATGCAGTCATTCGAGGTAACCGCCATAGGATCAGATAGCCGCAAGGTGCCAAAGGGCGGCTTGTTTGTGGCAATCAAGGGTGAGCGTGTGGATGGACACAAGTTCATCGACCAAGTGATTGCAAACGGTGCGGCGGCGGTGTTGTCGGAAATCGACCTCGGCGAAAAGCCGTTCCCCTACATTCGTGTGGGCTCATCGCTGCAAGCAGTGAAAGATATTGCTGAGTTCTATCTCAAGCAGCTCCACATTCCCGTTATAGGCATCGCTGGCAGCGTGGGTAAAACCAGCACCAAGGAGATGGCTTACAGCGTGCTTCGCCAAAAATTCAATGTGTTGAAAACCGAGGGCAATTTCAACAACGAGTTGGGCGTGCCACTCACCATTTTCCGCCTTCGTGACGAGCACGAGATGGCGGTGTTGGAGATGGGTATCAGCGACTTTGGCGAAATGCACCGACTGGCGAAAATCGTGCGCCCCAACACCGTGATCATGACCAATATCGGCTACTGCCACTTGGAGAATCTGATTGACCGCGACGGCATTTTGAAGGCGAAAACCGAGATTTTCGATTTCCTCGAAAGCGATGCGCACATCATTCTCAATGGCGACGACGACAAACTCGCCACCATCACCGATGTGCGTGGTATCAAGCCGGTGACTTTCGGTTTCGCTCCTGAGCGCGACATTTGGGCTGACGAGTTGAAAAGCCTCGGCTTGAAGGGCACGGCTTGCCATTTCCACACCCCTGTGGGCGACTTCCACGCCACGGTGGGTATGCCTGGCCGCCACATGGTGGCTAACGCTTTGGCTGGCACCGCTGTGGGATTGGCTTACGGACTGACGTTGGATCAAATCAAGACTGGTATCGAGGCGAATGAGTCGCTCTCTGGTCGCTTCAACATCATCGACACCGACCGCTACACCATCATCGACGACTGCTACAACGCCAACCCAGTGTCGATGAAGGCGTCGCTCGAAGTGCTGCAAGACGGTGCCAACCGCCGTGTGGCAATCCTTGGCGACATGGGCGAACTTGGCGAAAACGAGAAGGCTCTGCACGCCGAGGTGGGCGCATTTGCCGCAGGCCTGAACATCGATGCCATATATTGCGCAGGTCCTCTTTCAGAGGCGATTAGCGACGAGGCAAAGAAAACCGCCACACCTAAAGACATTCGTCACTTTGCCACACGCGCCGAGTTGATGGAGGCACTCCCCACTTTGCTCCACGATGGCGACACCATACTCGTAAAAGCATCACACTTCATGCAATTCACCGAAATTGTTGACCTGCTTAGGAAGTAAAGTCAACGAGTCAACAGGTCAACGAGTCAACGAGTTTTGGGGGCTGCTTTGGGTCTGCTTGGGTCTGTTATGGGTCCGAAGGGTCCGAAAAGCAGAACACCTATTTAATCCATTAAACCCTATTTTCACCTATTTTTCAGGTGTTAATTGGATTTCAATGGATTAAATAGGGTGTGAAATTATTAATGCGGTAGGGACGTGATATTTCACGTCCGCCCATCAAAATGGTAACATATTGAAAAGCAACCGTTTGCGGCGGACGCGAAATATCGCGTCCCTACCATGTATATTCCTCCACCCCCAGTAAGCCCTCCCTAAGGGAGGGTTTGGGAGGGTCCGAGGGTTTGGGAAGGTTTTTTACTTCAAAATCAGATTAATCAGGGCGGTTACATCGCTCACGTTGATTTCGCCGTCGCCGTTGATGTCGCACACGGCGTCGGAGTAGGTGCTGCTGCCAAGGATTTTGTTAATCAGGGCAGTAACGTCGCTCACGTTCACTTCGCCATCGCCATTGATGTCGCCTGTGATTTGCGAGTAGAGGTCAATATTAATATGAGTAACACTGCCGGCTTGGAAGCTCGATAGTTTCAGATAGGCAGAGTATACCTCAGAATACTCGCTAATACGTGGTCGATAGAAGAATTTTTTACGGCTATCAAATACATAGCCCACGCTTTGCCTGTACACGTCCACTCTTTCACGAGGGGTGCCCACGAGCAAATTAGTGGGGGTGCTGGGTGTGGTGCTGGGGCGCTTGAGTTTGATATCCAACTTATTATCGAAGTCTTTAAGCAGCAAGCCAGTGCCAGCAGGTGTCGATGACACTTGCTTGGTGTATGCCATCTGCTCCGAATTGTCGAACTGGTGTACGACATAGGCTTTCAAGCCCGATGCTTTCCAATCCACAGGATAATCAACCGAGATTGTTCGGTCGTCGCTTATTGAACTCTTCTCGATGTAGGCATTCAGTCGGTCAACGGGGAAGATGGTTTCGCCCTCCAACTTTTCCCAATCAAGAACACCCTCCTTATACGTATTGTATTCTCTCAGCGGAACATAGCAATAGAAATCTTTGGCGTTTTGCCCGTAGAGCTGTTTACCCCATTTACGCGTCCAATTCTTGTTTCTCCAGATTACCAATTCAGAGAGCTGCCTGCAACCAACAAATGCTTCATCTCCAAGATATACGCAAGTGTCAGGCACTTCGAAATTTTTGATGCTTGTGTTGGCAAAAGCTCTGCGCCCAATGTGCACAAATGCTTTCATCTTACCAGTTTCCACATTTTGTATCTGGGTACACATATCGAGTGCTCGGTCACCAAAACCGGTCATCATGTACTTTTTGTTTGCGCCGTGAGTGTAATCGGTCTCTGAAAAGGTTGCTGTGAATTGGGTGATGTTAGTGCGTTCCTTATTCGCAGGGTGATACACATACCTCGCCTTGCCGGCATAGGTCACACCATCTATTGTAAACGGCGAATGGGAGATTACACTCATGTGATATATCGTATTGTATGGGTCGGCATCTTGGTATGTAAAGTCGTAGGCTCCTTCCATCACCTGAAGTGTGCCCCAATATTGATTTTTCTTAAATGCTTCTTCGCTGCCCGCTGGAACATAGAGCTTGCACGATTTGGGAACATTTTCCAAGTCGATGTAATTATATGCAAATTGGGCATTGTTGAGAATGATTTCTTGAAGATAATTATTCTTTGCTATGCATTTCGAATCCATTTTAGTTACTGACGAGGGGATAAGGATTCGCTTAAACGAGTTGTTGTAAAATGCATGCGACTCCAATGTCGTAAAGCCACATGGAAGAATCACGTCGGTGGCAATGCGGCAGTTGCCAAAACCGTTAACTCCAATCACTTTCAAGTTTGGATTGAGTTTAAGACCCACCAAATTGGTTTGATCCAGAAACGCTTGTTCTGCAATCGTTCGAACGTGCTTTCCGAGCGTAAGATTGGTTTTAACGCTGAGTGTATTTCCAGTACCGAACACATGAGTGCCAACACTTGTGACGGCATACTTCTTGCCTCCAGGCAAAGTGATATAATCTTGAATTACAATTTCCGACTTACCAGTGTTGTGTGGAGCATAAAACAGCTTAGCACTGCCGTCAAATTTCTCGCCATCCACAGTTTGAGCATAGCCGTTAATGATTGTGTATCGCAAGCCGTTGGTGGCGAGATAATCATACGCCTCTCGTTTGCAATTCTTCCATTTAGCCCAAGGTCCCCAATTAAAACTGGCAATCCAACCTCCAACATAGAGTGTGCCTCTCTTGCAATCATCAAACTCATTTACTCTGCGTGAAACTTCTAACCCATAAGCGTCCTCTTGGTTGACATACAGCACATCAAGTGCAGTGGCTCCTACGAAAGAGCCCTCGCCCCAGCCTGTATGGGAGCTTGGAAGCTGAAGCGTGGTCAATCCAGAGCAGTATCGGAATGTGCCTACACCAAAGCTGGTGAGTCCATAGGGGAAATAGATTTCCTCAACATACTTGCAGTACTCAAAGGCGTAATTGCCAACCTTCTTGAGAGTGGGAGGAAGCGAGTTGGAGTCGAGCACTTTTTTATAGGTGTAGCCTTCAGGGCATCGGAACAAAATTGTGAGCCCTTTGTCGTACAAAATGCCATTGTAAGAGGCATAGTTTGTGTTTTTGGAATCAACAGAGATGTATCCAAGTTTCGTGCAACCGTCCACAAAGTATGCGCTACAGGAGTACACATTTTCTGGCAATTTGATTGTAGTCAGAAGATTGCATCCCTTGAAAGCATACTTTCCAATTTGTTGGAGTGAAGAAGTTGCCATCTGCACCCACTCTATCGACGAGCACCCATTGAAAGCAGAATCACCGATTCTTCTCAACTTTGAATAACTCGACAAATACACGTTCTTAATGTTGGTGTTGCCCAAACACGCACTGTCGGCAATCTCCACCACATCAAAATCGAGGATGCCATTATTATAAGCACCCGACCAGGCGTAATTGAAATTATCATCAGCATAAACACCCACAAGCGACATTTCGCCTCTGGTTGAGCCGTCGCTTAATGGTGCTTTCGTCACGCAGAAATATCCGTGTTCGCCAAGAATGAAGTCGCAGGCATACTCATGCTTCTTAATTGTTGAAAAATAGTCGAACGCGGTCACTTTTCGGGCGTTCTCCCTTGAGTTGGGGTGAGCCTTGCTCACGTATAGGGTCATGCCCGAGTTCTCCGGGAAGGAACCAGGCTCCACAGAAGTGGAACTTGGCGTGGCATTGGCGTAATAAACCGATCTCAATGCCGTACAGCCCCCAAACGCACGATACCCCACATTGGTCAATGAACTTGGCATATACACAGTGGTGAGGCTGGTGCAGTTTTCAAACGCCGACTGCGCAATTCGGGTGATGTTGTAGCGGATTTGCACCACCGAAATGTTTGACTGTCCTTTGAACGCATCATAGTTAATCACCCCCACCTTATACTTGTAGCCGTTATACGACACCACGCCAGGAATGTCGAGTTTGAGCGAAGTCTTTGCTTTTCCTTGTGCGCTAAGACTTTTCACCGCCACGATACCTGGTTTTCCGCTATAGGAATCCAATGTCACCGAATAGGTGATGTCGCCTACCGAAAACACATCGTTTGGTGCTGCCGAGGCACACAGTGCCAGCAGGGCGAAAAGCAGAAATAGTAATTGCTTTTTCATATTCACAAAATTTTTTAGTTAGTTTTTAATTAATTGCTTAAAGGGAATTTGGTAACTCTCTATTCATAAAATAGTTTTCCACAAGAGCACAATTCACCTATTTTCCACAAAAATACACATATTTTTTGAAAAACAAGAAAAAAAAACTCACACAGATTCAGATTCAACAAAAAATCAACGAGTTTTATTGGGGAGATAGGTCTGCTTTGGGTCTGTTATGGGTCCGCTTGGGTCTGTTATGGGTCTGATGGGAGCAAAACACCTATTTAATCCATTAAATCCTATTTCCACCTATTTTCAGGTGATAATTGGATTTCAATGGATTAAATAGGTGTGAAATTAATGCGGTAGGGACGTGATATTTCACGTCCGCCCAACAAAATGGTAACATACTGGAAATTAGCCATTTGCGGCGGACGCGAAATATCGCGTCCCTACCATCCTCCCCAGTTGGGAGGGTCTTACTTCAAAATCAGATTAATCAGGGCGGTTACATCGCTCACGTTGATTTCACCGTCGTCGTTGATGTCGCACACGGCGTCGGAATAGGTGCTGCTGCCGAGGATTTTGTTAATCAGGGCGGTTACGTCGCTCACGTTGATTTCACCGTCGCCATTGATGTCGCCTGTGGCTTTCGCCCAGCGGTCGATGTAAACTTTGGTGGTGTTACCTGCTTGTGTGCTGGTCAGCCACAAGAACGCCGAACCTGCTTCAGTTCTGTAGCCAGAAGATGGTTTCCAGAAATACTTATCCTTTTTGTCGAACACGTAGGCCACTTTATACTGATCCAAATTCTCACTCGTAACAGTTCCCTGAAGGTAATTGCCGGGATTGGTGGGCTCTGTGATGGGGCGCTTGAGTTTGTAAATGACGTTTTGCTTGTAGCCTTCAATCAACACGCCATTGGCAGTGGATGTTCTCCCCATTTTCATGGTGCTTGCTATCTTCTTGTTCTTATCGTAACCGTCAACAATGTAGGCATTCAAGCCCGATGCTTCCCAATCCACTGGGTGATAAACTACAAATGTACTGACTGTGGAACCGTCATTTATCTGTACCCAGCCATTCAGTTGGTCTTTGCATTCAGGCCTATACGGAGAAGTCGGCCATTTGCTCACATCAAGATACAGATTATAATGGTCTTTCCAATTTATATAGCAATTAAAGTTAGTGGCATTTAATTGATAGAAAAGGCGCCCATAAGTGCGGTTTTGATTTCGCATCAGCATCAACTCTGAGAGTTTACTACAAGCTGAGAACGCCATATTGCCAATGTGGGAGCACGACGCTGGCACGGTGAATTGCGTAATCTTTGTTCCTCTGAAGGCACTATTGCCAATGCGCTCCAAGTGCTCCATTCTGTCAACTCTCACATTTGTCAATTGCTCACACCATATCAACGCACTATCGCCAAACTCTGTCATCAGATACTTTTTAGATCCACCATTAGTCATGTCGATTTCAGAGTTGGTACAGTCAAAAGCCGTGGGGCTCTCAAGCGTCATATTCGCTGGGTGATACACATATTTAGCCTTGCCGGCATAGGTCACGCCATCTACGGTAAGTGGCGTGCCGCTGGTCACCGTCATGTGGTATATGGTTTTGTTGGGGTTTGCATTATTGTAGGTGAAGTCGTAGGAGCCTGCCATCACTTTGAGCTTGCCCCACTTTTCATTATTCTTGTATGCCTCTACGCTGCCCACAGGCACATAGAGCTTGCACGATGTGGGTATTTTGGTCAAGTCCCAGCTTGTAGATCTTGCCCAAAATGGGTCGTTGATGACTAATTCTTCCAGATAGTTGTTTCTCGCAAGGCAAGTGTGACCCAGCGATATTAGCGATCCTGGAATCAGGAAGCGCTTAAACGAATTGTTGTAAAACGCGCCTGAGGAAAGTTTTTTGAAACCGTAAGGCAGAGCCAAATCGTTGGCGATGCGGCAGTCGTAGAACGCATTCACACCGATATACGTCAAGTTGGAGTTGAGTTTAAGTCCTGTGAGCATGGTCTTTCCCTGAAAAGCATTGGAGAAAATGGAATCCACATTGGCTCCGAGCGTGAGGGTGGCAGAAGTGCGCATACCACCGCTGCACACATTGGAGTTGATGGCAGTGACGGCATACTTTTTACCATTGGCAAGGGTCAAGTGGTCGGGCACAGCGTATGTTTGTGAGTAAACCGTTGGGTCGGGGGCATACACCAGCATCGCCCTGCCAGCATACGAGTTGCCATTGATGGTTTCCGCCTTATTGCTGTGGATAGTGTAGCGCAAGGTTTCCATAGCATCATTGGTAGTGACATCGTAGGCCCCGCCTTTGATGTATTTCCACGTGCTCCAATATGTGGCCTTCTTGTAGGCTTCAATCGCTTCGTCGGGCACATAAAGCGTGTGTCGTGGAGCGCTGCTATTAGAGCCAACATGCATTCCCCAAGGCGGTGTCTGTTTATTTAAATAAACAGTTGTCAGCTTGGATAGTTCGCCCCACGGGATATAATTAAAATTAGTAACGGTACTTGGAAACTGCAATGTGGAGAGAGATTTGCAGCCCTGAAATGGATTAATAATATCTTTCACTCCATAAGGAAAATATATCTTCTCTACCTTTTCACATGTCTGAAATGCGTGAACGTCAACCCTTTTCAGTGTTGATGGAAACGCAGAATGGTTAAATATCGTGGTTCTGTAGCCCGGCGGACATCTCTTCAGCACTGTTTTGTCCTTGCTATACAATATGCCATTCACATCGCAGTAGTGCGTGTTGAGCGAGCTCACAGTTATTGTAGCAAGATTGCTGCACCCGGCCACCGCTTTGGGGGCAAAATCAGACACATTGTTCGTCACGTTGAATGTAGTCAGCGCAGAGCAGTTTTTAAAAGCGTAATCGTTAATTTCAAGCACACTCTGACCTAACGTCACCGAGGATAAGGCAGTGCAACCATTGAATGCCGACTCACCGATTCTTCTCAACTTTGAATAGCCTGTTAAATTCACGTTCTTAATGTTGGTGTTGTCCAAACACGCACTGTCGGCAATCTCCACCACATCAAAATCGGCAGTGCCATTATTATAAGTTCCCGACCATGAGTTGCTAAAATTATCATCAGCATAAACACCCACAAGCGACATTTCGCCTCTGGTTGAGCCGT
>OIXV01002032.1_pt1 | contig 17128 bp, 15 predicted proteins | sample 1587771 | NCBI WGS metagenome assembly OIXV01 (sample SAMEA3888893, study PRJEB22519) | human gut metagenome | biome: human gut; feature: human-associated habitat; material: faeces | place: Denmark | collected 2010
GCTTCTGCTTTCAGCCGGGATATTCACAGCCAGACAATCCCTCTCTGAGACCTGCCGCAGGGCGCTTCCTCTTCAATGCCTTTTTTCTACGTTCAAAGCACAATATAGCACGCTTTCCGGCCTTTGTCAACCGCTCAGCGCACAAATTCCAACAGCTGCTGCACGCTGTCCGCGATGTGCTCCGCGCCCGCCTGCCGCAGCAGCTCCCGACCGCGAAAGCCCCACGAGACGCCCATGAGGTCCAGCCCGCTGCGCCGCGCCGTTTCCACGTCTACCTCGCTGTCGCCGACGTAGAGCGCGCCCTCGCGCGGCGCGCCCAGCTCCTCGAGCGCCGCCCAGACCATGTCGGGCGCAGGCTTGGCGGGGATGCCCTCCCGCTGGCCGAAGGCGGGCAGGCCCGGGAAGAACCGCGCCGCGAGATCCACGGTGTTCGCGTGCGGCTTGTTGGAGACAACCGCGGTCGTCACGCCCGCGCCGCGCAGCTCCTCAAGCAGCGCCGGGATGCCCGCATACGGGTGCGTGCGGACGCAGTTGTGCGCCATGTACCACGCCTTATACTCCTCAAGCAGCGCGTCCTCGCGCTCGGGCGTCATCAGCTCCGGCAGAGCGCGGCGCATCAGCACGCGCGCGCCGTTGCCGACGAAGCGGCGCACCTCGTCGAGCGAACAGGGGGGATAGCCGTATTTCTCCCGCATGTGGTTCACGGAGGACTGCAGGTCCTCCAGCGTGTCGAGAATCGTGCCGTCCATATCGAACAGAATCGTCTGGTATTTCATAAGACTGACTTCCTTTCCGGATTTGACGATTCAGTATACCCCTTTTTGACCGCATTTGCAAGGGCGGACAGGTGCGGCACAAGGATGCTCAGCAGGATGAGCGCGATCCCGGCAAAGCCCGTCACGCCGAGCTGCTCATGCAGCACGGCCGCGCCCAGAATCGCCGTCCGGTCGGGTCGGCGGCGGTGCAGCGCCGCCTCAAACAGCGGCACGAGAATAATGGCGGTGTTTTCCAGCGCGGAGACGACGGACGTGTCCGCCGTGTGCAGGGCGGACACCTCGCAGCTTCCGGAAAAAGTGCACGCCCGGCAGCAGAAAAGCCAGCAGAAAACGCACCGCCAGCAGATTGAACGTGTCCAGATCCGCCAGACACCATTTTGCGAAGATAAACGACGTGGCCCGCGCGGTAATCACTGCGGCGAGCAGAATTTCGGCCTGTTTTTCTTTCATCATCAAGCCCTCCTCCATCGGATTGCAGGGGTAGTATATCCCCGTTTTCCCGTGCCGGAAACGGGGGTTTCGTCTATATCTGTCCCGGATTTTTCCTATATTTCCCGTTCGCGCGAAAAAACACCTGCGGGGCAAGCAGCCCCGCAGGTGTCGGTTCGTCCTGCGGCTTAAACGTTGAAGCGGAAGTAGATCATGTCGCCGTCCTTGACGACGTACTCCTTGCCCTCGCTGCGGAGCAGGCCCTTCTCCTTCGCCGCCGCGACGCTGCCGCAGCGGATCATGTCGTCGAAATTGATCGTTTCGGCGCGGATGAAGCCGCGCTCGATGTCGGAGTGGATCTTGCCTGCGGCCTGCGGGGCCTTGGTGCCGTTTTTGATGGTCCAGGCGCGGCACTCGTCCTCGCCGTAGGTCAGGAACGAGATGAGGCCGAGCAGCGCGTAGGAGCACTTGATCAGGCGGTCGAGGCCGGACTCCTGAATGCCGAGCTCTTCGAGGAACATCGCGCGGTCCTCGCCGTCCAGCTCGGCAATGTCCTGCTCGAGCTTGGCGCAGATGGGCAGCACCTGCGCGCCCTCCTTTTCGGCGAGCTCCTTGACCTGCTGGAGATACTGGTTGCCGTCCTGGTTGGCGAAGCCGTCCTCGTCCATGTTCGCAGCGTAGATGATGGGCTTGAGGCTGAGTAAGTCGGCCGTCGCGATGAGCTCGGCGTCGTCCTTCGAGACCTCAAAGGTGCGCGCGCTCTTGCCCGCGTCGAGGTGCTTGGCAAGGTCGGAGAAGAGTTCGACCTCGTGCAGGAACTTCTTGTCGCCCTTGGCCATCTTCGTCGCCTTTTCCACGCGGCGGTTGACCATTTCAAGGTCCGCCATGATGAGCTCCAGGTCGATGGTCTCAATGTCGCCCAAGGGGTCGACGGGGACGTTCGTGCTCGCGTCGGCCACGACGTGCATGATGTTTTCATCGTCGAAGCAGCGCACAACATGCACGATGGCATCGGTGCGGCGGATGTTCTCAAGGAACTTGTTGCCGAGACCTGCGCCCTGGCTCGCGCCCTTGACAAGACCCGCAATGTCGACAAATTCGATGACGGCGGGGGTCTTCTTCTTGGGAGCATACATCTCGGCGAGCTTGTCGAGCCGCTCGTCGGGGACGGCCACCATGCCGACGTTCGGCTCGATGGTGCAGAAGGGGTAGTTGGCGCTCTCCGCGCCCGCGTTGGTGATCGCGTTGAAGAGAGTGGACTTGCCGACATTCGGAAGTCCGACGATACCTAATTTCATAAAAAGCAAACTCCTTTGCTGTATTTTCGGCATAATATTGTATCATCGCCGGAGGAAAAGTGCAAGCGCGGATCCCGGCGGAGAGAAAGCATACCTATTCTACAAGAAATTGCATAAAAATACATCCGACAAGTCCGCAGAGCATTCATGTCTCATAAGTAAAACGAAACGGTGTGTTTTTTCAGATAAACGATGATTGTGCATTTATGACAATTTCAAAAGCAAGTTCGTTGTCGAATAAGCTAAAACTTACAACTTGGTTGGTATAAAAATATGAACTTGGTTGTGTTGCGGGGGGGTACAATGCTAAGCTAAAGCAACCGGTTAGGAACGCGGTAGCATCTGCAAACCGCCTCCTGTAAAAAAGATACATAGAGGTGATATTGTTGAATGTTTTAAAAAAATTGGGAAGCATTTACAACAAGATCGAAGAGGTCACGCTTGCTACGATGCTGGCAGGCAGTTTGATGATCCTCTTCATCAACGTGGTCTTGCGAAAGTTCTTCAACAGTTCGATCTACGGTGCGGATGAATTGGCACGCGTGCTGTTCATCTGGATGTCCTGGCTGGGCATCAGCATCGGCGAGCGCAGGAGCGAACACATCCGCATCGACATGCTGGTGCAGAAGCTCCACGGCGTGCCGAAAAAGACAGTCGAACTGGTCGCAAACATCATCACTCTGTGCATTCTGGCCGTTCTGGTCTATTACGGTATCGGCATCGTCGAGGTCTATATGAGAAAAGGCGTTGCGACCCCGATGTACAAGATCCCGCAGGCTTTGGTCTATGCAAGCGTACCGTTTAGCTGCGGCGTGATGGCGATCCGTTTGCTGTTCCACACCATTGATATCTTCAAAAAAAGCGATGAGGAGGAAGGAGGCGTTACCGAATGATCGCATTGGTCTTGTTCGTTGTACTGATCGCACTCATCATGATCGGCGTTCCCGTCGGCTTCGCGCTCGGCGGCGCAACGATCATCATCATGCAGTTCTTCACAAAGCTGGATATCTCCATGGTGGCGTCGTATTCCGTTACAGGTGTCGACTCGCTGACGATGATGGCGATCCCGTTCTTCATCCTCTCCGGCGTCGTGATGAGCGTCGGCGGACTTGCCAGACGCCTCGTTGACGTGGCGGCCTCTCTGGTCGGCTGGATGATGGGCGGCCTCGGCGCAGTCGTTTCGCTGGCGTCGATGTTCTTCGGCGCGATCTCCGGCTCTTCTCTCGCAACGGTCTCCTGCATCGGCGGCATCATGGTGCCTGAAATGCAGAAGAAGGGCTACGATCTCGGTTACAGCGCAGTCTTCACCGCCTGTGCCGGTACGATCGGCGCAGTGATCCCGCCCAGTATCCCGCTGGTCGTCTACGGCGTGTGCACCAGCACGTCAATCGGTGATCTGTTCCTCGGCGGTGTCTTCCCCGGCGTGATGATCGGTATTGCGCTCATCATCTCCAACTACATCATCTGCAAGAAGAAGGGTTACGTCGGCGCGGAGCGCAAGTCCGGCCGCGAGATCCTGAAGGCCGTGTGGGAAGCCAAGTGGGCGCTGTTCGCTCCTGTGATCATCCTCGGCGGCATTTACTCCGGCATCTTCACCCCGACGGAGGCATCCGTTGTATCTGTCGTTTACTCTACAATCGTCGCGCTCTTTATTTACAAAGAGATCACCTGGAAGGACCTCTACAACGCGATCGTTGGGGCGGCCGTGACCAACGGCACGACGACCTTCCTGCTGGGTCTCTCCACCGCGTTCGCAGCGCTCCTGTCCTTTGAGCAGATCCCCTCGATGCTCACTACCGCGATCATCAACTTCACGGACAACAAATTCCTCTTCCTGATGCTCGTCAACGTCATCCTGCTGGTCATCGGCTGCTTTATCGATAACATCCCCGCGACCACCATCCTCGCGCCCATGCTGCTGCCGGCGATGAACGCTTTCGGCGTCGACCCTGTCACCTTCGGCGTTTTCATGACGATGAACCTGTTGATCGGTCTCGTCACCCCGCCCTACGGCTGCTCGCTGTTCGTCGCCTCCGCGGTCTGCAAGGTCAAGATGGAGGATATGCTCAAGAACATTGCAGTTCCTCTGGTCACGCTCATCATCTGCCTGCTGCTGACGACTTACGTTCCCTGGTTCACAACGTGGTTCCTGTAAGAAGAGACAACTTATAAAAATAAATTCAAAGGAGATAACAACATGAAAAAGCTACTGGCACTTGCACTCGCTCTCTGCATGCTCCTCGCTTTAACTGCCTGCGGCAGTTCCGGCGGAGACACAAAAACCGACGACGGTACCGAAACTTATGAGATGGTCATCTCCCACGATGAGATCATCGACAGCCCCATCCACAGAGGTCTCGAGGCGTTCAAGGAATACGTTGAGACCGAGTCTCAGGGCCGCATCACTGTCAAGCTCTACCCCAACGGTGAGCTGGGCAGCGCGGAAAATGCAGTCGATATGATCAGCCGCGGCACGGTCCAGGTCACCAACTGCAACAGCGACATTCTCTCCTCTTACAACGATAAGCTCACCTTCCTCTGCCTGCCGTTCCTGTTCGATAACTACGATCAGGCCTACGAGGTCGCCTGTGACCCGGACGGCGTACTGCACAAGCTCTATCAGGAAGAGGCCAACAAGTCCGGCTTCTATGTGCTCGGCTTCCCGTACCTGGGCGCCCGTGCTCTGACCAACAACATCCGCGAAGTCAAGACGGCTGACGATATGAAGGGCCTCAAGATCCGCGTCAAGAACTCCGATATGTCTGTTGCCACGTTCGACGCGCTGGGCTGCAATGTTACTCCGCTGGCCTATTCCGAGGTCTACACCGCGCTGCAGCAGAATGTCGTTGACGGTCAGGACAACCCTGCGATCAACGTCGTCAACATGAAGTTCATGGACGTCCAGAAGTACTACAGCGACCTCGGCCACGACATGAACATCTCCATCACTGTCTGCGACTACGACTGGCTGATGGACCTGCCTGAGGATCTGCGCGATATCGTGATCACCGGCGGTGAGCTCTATGGCGGCAAGCAGATCTCCGAGGAGGCCTACGCACAGGAGCAGGAGTGCCTGAAGACCATCGAAGAGGCTGGCTGCAAGGTCACGCTGATCGAAGATAAGAGCTCCTTCGTGGAAGCGACCCAGCCTGTTTACGACCAGTTCCGCGAAGTCTACGGCGACGAATTCATGGACCAGGTCCTTGCGGCTGTCGGCAAGTAACTACATACTGTGAAATAGGAGCAGATCGCCTGCTTCTCAACGGGCAACATCAACTGCCGCACGGCGGCAAATGCTGTATCCAAGAGATCAAAAGGCTATGATTCTCCATTCTTACAAAGGGCCGACAGCGGAAACGCTGCCGGCCCTTTGTACGGTGGATATTCCTTTGTTAAAAGCCCGGTTTTGAGCCTTTTTCAGTTTTCTGCACATTCCGCCTTGATCGTTTTCACGCCGAAGAGGAAGTAGACGAGGTGGCAGAGCCACACGACCGCGAGGATCGCGCAGGGAATATAGAGCGCCTTGCGCAGCATCATGAAAAAGCCAAAGGCCATCAGCAGCGTCACAGACGTCAGGATGCCGGCCTTGGTCTGCGCGGTCATGCCCTTTTTCTTCACGAACGAGTCAAGGTGTTTTTGATAGAGCTTTGTGCCAAGGAACCATGTGTGCAGCCTCTCCGACGAGTTTGCAAAGCAGAACACCGTCGCAAGGAAGAACGGCACCGTCGGCAGCACCGGCAGCACGATGCCGACGCAGCCGAGCGCAAGGCACACACAGCCGAGGATCAGAAAGAAAAGGCGTTTCAGGTTCATCGGTTTTCTCTCACCAGTCTCTTTTTCTCGCGCTTCGTCTCCACCATGTGGCGGATGGCGGCGACGGGGTGATAGAAGATCATCCGCGGGCCGGAAAAGCGCATCACAACGCGAATTTTTTCGCGCATGTCGGGTTTGTAGCAGTGCACGCGGCAGTTAACGCAGAAGGTCTTCGTCTCCATGAACGGACAGTGCTCGGAGCGGGCGCGGGCGTAGTCGTTCAGCGCCGCGCACTCGGGACAGAGCGCACCGCTTGTGTGGTGATCGCGGCGGCAGTAGAGGGCGATCATCTGCGAGACCATTTTCTTTTCGCGCTCGCGCTTGGTTTCGACGCTCGCCATCAGCTCATCCTCCCGTGCTCGACGGAGTAGACCGTGTCGGCGATGCGCATGGTGGACGCGCGGTGCGACACGAGCACGACGGTCTTACCCTCGCGCTGCTCGTGCAGCGATTTTAAGATGACCGCCTCGTTCAAGCTGTCGAGATTGCTCGTCGGCTCGTCAAGGAGCATCAGCGGCGCGTCGTGCAGGAAGGCGCGGGCCAGGCCGAGGCGCTGGCGCTCGCCGCCGGAGAGCGTGCCGCCAAGCTCGCCGACAGGTGTGTCGTAGCCCTGCGGCAGCGTCATGATGAAGTCGTGCACGGCGGCCTTTTTGCAGGCCGCGATGATCTCATCGTCCGTCGCGTTGAGCTTCGCGATACGGAGGTTATTTTTGATGCTGTCGTGGAAGAGATGCGTCTCCTGCGTGACGAAGCTCTCCATCTCGCGCAGGTTCCCCGTGTTGATGCGGGAAACGTCGGTGTCCGACAGGCGGACACGGCCCTTCTGCACATCCCAGAAGCGCATCAGGAGCTTTAAGAGCGTCGATTTTCCGCTGCCACTGCGGCCCACAATGCCGACGACGCTCCCCTCCGGGAAGCGGACGGAAACGTCGGAGAGAATGTCCTCCCCGCCGTAGGAGAACGTGACGTGCTCGGCCTCCGCGCCGGTAAATTCGACCCCTTTCTGTCCGGTGACCTCGTCGACCACGGGTTCTTCATCCAGAATGTCGAGTACGCGGTTGCCCGCGGCGAAGGTGTTTTGCAACGTCGCACCGAGATTTGCCAGCGCGACCGTGGGGCCGAACGACGAGAACAGCGCAAGGGCCGCAATGAGCGCCCCGTCGAACGTCAGCTCTCCACGCTGCACCAGCGCCGCGGAAGAAACCAGCATTGCAAGGTCGAAGAGCAAAATGGCCGTGTTCGTGATGCCCATGTTCTGGCCCGTGAGACGCTTGAGCTTGGCTTCCTCTTTGGATAGCGCATCGGTGCGCGCATCCATCTCGGCGCAGCGCTCTGCGCCGCGGTCATACTGAATGGTCTCGTTCAGGCCGCGCAGGCTGTCGAGCACGAAGGCCGACAGCGCGCCCGACTCCGTGCGGAATCGCATCCCCGTATCGTCCGAGCGGCGGGACGTGATGAGCGGGATGACCACGCCGACGCAGACGTAAGCCGCGAGTGCCAGAAGGCCAAGCAACGCGTGATAATGCCCGATGAACAGACACATGATGAGTGTGAACAGCGCCGCGATGGCCGCGGGCGAGATCGTGTGCGCGTAGAAGACCTCGAGCAGCTCAATGTCCGACATGATGACGGAGATGAGGTCGCCGCGGTCGCGGCCCTCGAGCTTCGCGGGGCAGAGACGGCGCAGCGCGCGGAAGACCTTGTCGCGGATCAGCGCAAGCAGCTTGAAGGCGATGAAGTGGTTGCAGGACTGCTCGGCGTAGCGGAAGATGCCGCGCACGAGCGCGAAGAGCAGCACACAGACGAACGTCGTCTTGAGCGCGACGGGCGTTGCGAAGCCGAGCAGGTCAAGCACGGCAAAGCCGCCGAAGATCGTGATGAACGCGGCGCAGAGGTGGCCGACAAGGCCCATCAAAATGGCGAGCACCATGTAGCCGCTCAGAGGCTTCACGAGCCCGATGAGCCTCGCCATGACGGTAAAACCGCTTCTTTTTTTCATTTTGCCGCCCCCTCTCCGTAGTGCTCCAACGCCTGCTGGGCCGACCACAGCGCAGCGTAAGCACCGCCCTGCTTCAAAAGCGCGTCGTGTGTGCCGTGCTGGACGATATTGCCACGCTCGAGCACGTAAATTTCATCCGACGCCGTGACGTTCGCCAAACGGTGCGAAATGAGCAGCACCGTCTTTCGCCCCGCGAGCGCGTGGATCTGCGCCATGATGTCGTTCTCGCTCTCAACGTCGATGTTCGACGTTGCCTCATCGAAGATGTACACCGGGCTGTCGTGCAGCAGCGCGCGGGCGAGCGCAAGGCGCTGGCGCTGACCGCCCGAAAGGTTTTCGCCGCGCTCGGAAAGTTGGGTGTCGAGCCCTGCCTCACTCTTGAGGAAGTCCGCGAGGTCGACCTGCGTGAGCGCGCACCAAAGCTCATCGTCGCTTGCGTCGGGCTTGCCCATCAGCAGATCGTCACGCACCGTACCCTTGAAGAGGTAGCTCTGGTGGCTGACGTAGGTGACGCGGCGCATCAGGCTCGCTTCCTCAATGCCGCGCAGCTCTGCGCCGCCGATGGTCACAGAGCCCGTGTAGCCCTTGTTCCGGCCCATCAAAAGCGCGGAGATCGTCGACTTGCCGCAGCCTGACTCGCCGACGAGCGAGACGAATTTGCCCTGCGGGATGGTCAGGTCGACACCGTGCAGTATCTCGCGCTCCGGCTCATAGGAAAAGTGCAGGTCGCGGCAGACGATATCGCCCGCGGGGCAGTCGACACCGCCATGCGCGGGTTCAGGCAGGTCCAAAATGCGGAAAATTTTGTCGCTCGCGGCCATGCCGTTCATGGCGATGTGGAAAAACGAGCCGAGCTGGCGCATGGGGATGAAAAAGTCCGCTGCCAGCAGGATGATGAGCAGCGCGCCCGCAAGGTAGATATTCCCCGCGCGAAGCTGTGTTGCGGCCATGATGACACCGAGCGCCGCGCCGCCGTAGGCGATGAGGTCCATGATGGTGATGGAGTTGAGCTGCATCGTGAGGACCTTCATCGTGATCTTTCGGAACTTTTCCGCCTCGACGTTCATCTCGTCATTTTTGAACGCATCGGCCTGATAGATCTTCAAAGTAGTCAGGCCCTGCAGATTTTCAAGGAACGTGTCGCCGAGCGCGGTGTACTGGCCCCAATATTTGGAGAGCAGCTTCTTCGCCCATGTCTGCACCGCCGCGATGGCGACAGGGATGAGGGGCACGCAGACGAGCAGCACGACTGCCGCCGGCACGCTCACGAAGCACAGCACGACGAACAGCGTCAGCGGCGCGAGCATCGCATAGAAAAACTGCGGCAGATACGCCCCGAAGTACGTTTCGAGCTGGTCGACGCCCTCGACCGCGACCTGCACGACCTCGGACGTCTTGACCTGCTCGGAATACGATGCACCAAGGCGCAGGAGCTTGTCGTAGATCGCGCCGCGCAGCGTCTTTTTGACCGCCTTGGACGAGAGATATCCCATGCGCGACGCGCCGACGGTACAGCCGTATCGCACGGCGACAGCTGCAAGCGCGATCACGGCGGTCGTGACGATCTTACTCTGCGTCACCTCGCCTGCGTACAGCGCGGCGAGCAGCGCCGCCACAGCGCTCATCATCGCGATATTCGCACACAGCGAGCACCATTGCAGCGCCACGTTGCCCGCGATATAGCGTTTGCTCTCCGGCACGGTGCCGATGAGCCGTTTGTTGATCATCATAAGAGAAACATTCCTGCCTTTCTTTCACTGATTCAGTTAGAGAAGGCGAACCGCCGGTCGAAAACGGCCGACGGATACGACTATTTAAGATAGCATATCCGCCCAAATTGCGCAAGCGGGAAAATGCAGGAATGATGCAGGATAGAGGAACAAAATAAACCTTTTTGCCACCTTGGGCAAAAAAGAGGAGAAAGGGCTGTTTTGGCCCTTTCTCCTCTGCATAGTTCAACTGCCTTTACTGCGCGTTCAGAATGTGCATAAACTCTTCGCCCGTGATGGTCTCCTTCTCGTAGAGGTACTTTGCCAGCTCATCGAGCTTCGCGCGGTTCTCGGTGAGGATGTTCACAGCCTTTTCGTGCTGCGCTTTCACCAGTTCCACAACGCGCTGGTCGATCTTCGTCTGCGTCTCAGCAGAGCACGCAAGCGACGCGTCGCCGCCGAGGTACTGATTGTTGACCGTTTCAAGCGCGACCATGTCGAAGTCGTCGCTCATGCCGTAGCGCGTGATCATCGCGCGGGCGAGCTTCGTCGCCTGCTCGATATCGTTCGACGCGCCGGTCGTGACGGAGTGGAACACGACCTCCTCCGCGGCGCGGCCGCCGGTCAGCGTGGCGATCTTGTTCTCCATCTCGGTTTTGCTCATGAGATAATGGTTGCCCTCTTCGACCTGCATCGTGTAGCCCAGCGCGCCCGAGGTGCGCGGCACAATGGTGATCTTCTGCACGGGGGCGGAGTGCGTCTGCATCGCCGCCACGAGCGCGTGGCCGATCTCGTGGTAGGAGACGATCTTCTTCTCCTCGTCGGTCATGATGGCGTTCTTCTTCTGGTAGCCCGCGATGACGACCTCGATGCTTTCCTCAAGGTCTGCCTGCGTGGCAAAGCGGCGGCCGTCGCGCACGGCGCGCAGCGCCGCTTCGTTCACAATGTTGGCAAGCTCCGCGCCGGAAGCGCCGGAGGCCATGCGCGCGATCTTGTTGAAGTCGACGTCCTCGGCGACCTTGATCTTCTTCGCGTGGACCTGCAAAATGGCCTCGCGTCCCTTGAGGTCGGGCAGCTCCACCGGCACGCGGCGGTCGAAGCGGCCCGGGCGCGTGAGCGCGGGGTCAAGGGATTCGGGGCGGTTCGTGGCGGCGAGGATGATGACACCATTGTTGCCCTCGAAGCCATCCATTTCGGTGAGAAGCTGGTTTAAGGTCTGCTCGCGCTCGTCGTTGCCGCCGTACTGGCCGCCGCTGCGCTTCTGGCCGATGGCGTCGATCTCGTCGATGAAGACGATACAGGGGGCCTTCTCCTTGGCCTGCTTGAAGAGGTCACGCACCTTGCTCGCGCCCATGCCGACGAACATTTCGACAAATTCCGAGCCGGACATCGAGAAGAACGGCACATTCGCCTCGCCGGCGACCGCCTTGGCAAGCATCGTTTTACCGGTTCCCGGAGGGCCGACGAGCAGGATGCCCTTGGGCATCGACGCGCCGATCTCCTGATACTTGCTGGGGTCGTGCAGGTAGTTGACGACCTCGGTGAGGTTCTCCTTGGCCTCATCCTCGCCCGCGACATCGTCAAACTTGATGCCCTCGGCGGACTTGACGTACACCTTGGCGTTGGACTTGCCCATATTGAACATCATGGAGTTGCCTCCGCCGCCCATCTTCTCCATCATCTTGCGCGACATATACTGTCCCAGCGCGACAAAGATGATGATGGGCAGCACCCAGGCGAGAATGCTGACGAGCGTGGACGTCTGCTCGATCTCCTCACCCGTGGTGGAGACGCCCGCGTCCAGCAGGCGCTGCACCAAACCGTCGTCAGGCACCATTGCCGTCTTGTAGACGGTCTTTTCATCGCTGCTGGTGAAGAGAATGCGGTTGGACTGCTCCTGGATATCGACCTTGCCGACCTCGCCCTGTTCGGTCATGGTGACAAAGGTGTTGTAGTCCACATCTTTGATCTGATGCTCCGCGATCCACGGCATGGCGATGAAGTTGAAGAGCATCACGAGCAGCATCGCGACAAAGTAATAGTACAGCAGCGGCTTTTTCGGGGACTTGACTTCATTCATGGGATACCTATCTCCTTTTCCTGAAAATTTTCCTTCGATCGGCCGCTTTTTTGACGCATCACATGACAAATGGGGAAAAATGAACATAGCGAAAACCGAAGGTTTTTGTTACGCTGGTAGCGCAGGGTGAAAAATGCCCCGCATGAAATTAAGATGCAGTATAGCACGGTGATTTTCGCTTGTCCAGCGGGCGAGACAAGTGTTTACAGTTTAGATACAAGGAGGATGAAACATGAAAAAAGGAACGAAGGCCGCGATAGCCGTTTCCGCTGCGGCAGCCGTTTACGGCGTGGCGGCGTATGGCGCGACAAAGGCGCTGATGGACGTGGCGATGAAGCGGGACCTGCCGCAGCGCTTCCGCGGCAAGGGCGCTCACCTGACCGGCGAGCGCGAGGACGAGGGCTATCGCGCTTCTCAGCGCGAGGCGGCGCAGAAGCTCGGCACCTCGCACACCGAGACGGTGCTGCTGCGCAGCCGTGAGGGGCTCACGCTCGTGGGCCACTTCCGCAAATGCGAAAACGCCGAACGCATCCTCATAGCCTTTCACGGCTGGCGCTCGGCGTGGTATCGGGATTTCGGGCTCCTTTCGGAGTTCTGGGAGGAGAAAAAGTGCAGTGTGCTCTATGTGGAGCAGCGCGCACAGAACGAGAGCGAGGGCGCGTATATCGGCTTCGGCCTCACCGAGCGCTACGACTGTCTCGACTGGGTGCACTGGGTCGTGGACCACTGCGGCAGCGACCTGCCCATCTATCTCACGGGAATCTCCATGGGTGCGACGACCGTGCTCATGGCTGCGGGCATGGGGCTGCCCGATGCAGTGCGCGGCGTGATCGCTGACTCGGCCTACACGTCCCCGCAGGATATCTGGCAGTACGTGATGGGCCACAACCTGCACCTGCCGACGCTGCTGGCGACGCCCATTGCTGACGGCATCTGCAAAAAGCGCCTCGCCGCGGGCGCGGGGAGCTGCTCCACGCTCGTCTCGCTCGCCGAGACAGACGTACCGGTGCTGCTCATCCACGGCGAGGACGACCATTTCGTTCCGCTCAAGATGGCGCGCGAGAACCTGGCTGCCTGCCACTCTCCCTGTGAGTTGCTGGTCGTGCCCGGCGCGGACCACGCGATGAGCTATTATATGGATAAGGACACCTATGAAGAGGCTACGCGCCGCTTCTGGCAGCGCTGCGAGAGCGCGGAGAGCGGCGCGCGTTAAGCGTCGTTCTCCGTTTCCCGCTCGAACGAGGCGAAGCGCTTCGACGGGCGGTAGAGGAGCACGGTGCAGCAGATGAGCAGCGCCGTTGCGCCAAGGCTGACCGGGTAAACGGTCATGATGGTCTGGAAGGTCATGCTCTGCGGAAAGACGAACTTGACCCACGCGATGCGGATACCGCACACGCCGAGCATCGTCAAAACAGCGGGCACGAGCGAAATACCGAAGCCGCGCAGGTAGCCCGAGAGTATTTCATAAAAGAGCGAGAAGACATAGGCCGGCAAGATCGTCGACAGGCGGACATAGCCGAGAGCGACGACGTCGGGATCGCTGTTGAAGATGGCGAGCAGCGGCTTTGCGAACAGCAGCACGACCGCAACGGCGAGGAACGTGGCGATGCCGTCCTCCAGAAGGCTGAGCTGCATCGTCTTTTTGCAGCGCTTGATCTGGCCTGCACCGTAGTTCTGGCCGACGAAGGTCGTGCAGGCCTGCGAGAAGGAATTGAGCACATCGTAGGCAAGTATCTCAATGTTGAACGCCGCGCTCGACGCCGCGATCACCACCGTGCCGAGGCTGTTGATGGCCGACTGGATGACGATGTTGGCGACGGAGAACACCGCGCTCTGCACGCCCGCGGGAAGGCCGATGCTCAGGATGCGCTTCAAGCTCGTGCCGTCGATGCGGAGCAGCTTCCACTCCACACGCACGCACTTATCCGTGCGCGTGAGCCTGCGGTAGAGGAGAAACGCGCTGACGGCGTTGGCTGTGACCGTCGCGATGGCGACACCGTTGACCGTCATATGCAGCACGATGACGAAAAAGAGGTTCAGCAGCACGTTCAGAACGCCGGAGATGGCGAGCGCCGCGAGCGGGACCTTCGTATCGCCGACGCTGCGGAAGATGGCCGCTTCAAAGTTATAGAGCAGGATGACCGGCATACCGAGCAGATAGATGCGCAGGTACATGAGCGCATAGGGGAATACATCGTCCGGCACGTTGAGCACGCTCAGAAGCGGTGCGGCGATGAACTGCCCGAGCAGCGAGACCACCGCGCCGCCGAGCACGGAGAACACGATCGACGTGTGGACCGCGTGCTTGACCGCCTTTTCATCCCCGCAGCCGATAGCGGTGGCGATGACGACATTCGCGCCCAGCGCGATGCCGATGAAGAGGTTGACGATAAGGCCGATGATGGGACTGTTCGCGCCCACGGCCGCGACGGCCAGCGTGCGCGCATCGCCCGTGAAGTTGCCGACGATGGCGATATCCGAGGCGTTGAATAGCTGCTCCAGGATCGCTGTGGCCGCCACAGGCAGCGCAAAGAGCGGCAGCTTGTTCCAGATCGGACCATGAAGCATATCGATCTCGTGTTTTTTGACTTCTGCCATGAGGAAAAAAGGCCCTCCTTTATATAATATCGTAAGATCATGATCTTAAAAGCGGCTTAGAACCGACATAGTATAGCGCCGCTCTGCCAAAATGGCAATAGTTTTCTTTCGTCCGCACAGTGGTTTTTTGCACGCTGCGCGGACGCTGCGTTTTTCTTGACACACCTCAAAAATCGCTGTAATATAAGCGCGGATCCGACCGGATACGCCCAAAGACATCGAGGTGCTCATGGACTATTATCTTTTGACCGACCTGACCGCGCGCATCGCTTACCATCTGGCGCTGAGCGGCGCGGAGACCTTCCGCATCGAGGAGACGATGCGCCGCATCATCGGCGCTTACGGCATCGAGTGTCAGGCCTTCGCCATCCCAAACTGCGTGATGGTGAGTTTGGAGGCTGCGAACGGCAAGCCCCTGATGGTGATGAAGCGCGTAGGCTTCCACGGCAATGATCTGGAGGCGGTGGAAAAGCTCAACGCCCTCTCCCGCCGCATCTGCGCGGAGACGCCCCCGCCCGAGGTGGCGGCACAGTGGCTCAAAGAGACGCTCGCCGAGCGGCGCACTTACTCCGTGGCGGCCTATTATCTCGGCAATTTCCTCGGCGCGGCGGGCTTTTGCCCGGTGTTTGGTGGAACGATGCGCGACAGCTTGTGGGCGGGGCTGATGGGCCTTATCATCGGCTTTGTTACCCGCCAGATGGACAGGTGGGAAACGAACCCCTTCTTCAGCACCATTACGGCGGCCTTTGCGATGGCGGTGCCCGCGTATCTCGCCGCGGGCTTCCATCTCATCGACTATGTCGACGCGGTCATCATCGGCTCGTTGATGATCCTGGTCCCGGGACTTCTCATCACGAATTCGATGCGCGACATCATCTATGGTGACACGAACTCGGGCATCAACCGCATCGTGCAGGTGCTGCTCTCCGCCCTCGCTATCGCGATGGGCACGGCGGCGGCATGGCAGGTGACGTCCGGAGTGTACGGCATCACGGCGAGCGCAGGCTCGGCGTCGTATCCCGCGTGGGCGCAGGCCATCATGATCTTCATCGCCTGTACGGGATTTTTCATCCTCTTCAACGTGCACGGCTGGGGGAGCTTCCTCTGTGCCTTCGGCGGCGTGGTGACGTGGATGGCGTACCTTCTCCTCCGTGAGCTGGGCGTCGGCATTTACGGCATGAACTTCTTCGCCTCCGTGATCGCTGCGATCTACTCCGAGGCGATGGCGCGCTCACGCAAGTACCCCGTCACGTCGTACCTCGTTATCTCCAGCATCCCGCTGCTGCCGGGCGCGGGCATTTACTACACGATGAGCTTCGGCCTCGAGGGCAATATGCAGGCCGCGCTCCAGAAAGGGCTCGAGACTGCGGGCATCGCCGGCAGTATCGCGGTCGCGATCCTGCTGGTGTCGACGGTGTTCCGTCTCGTGACCTCCCAGCGCGGCAAGCGGAAATAAGCAAAAAGGCGAAAGCCGACGCATACAAAACGGTATGCGTCGGCTTTTTTGCGCTTATTTTTCGGCGTTCAGCCGGTCGAGATAGGCGTTCAGCGCGGCAAAATCGCCTTGCGGGTAAACGCTGATGTCGCGGTTTTTCGCGTTGATGAGACAGTCGGTGAGCAAAAATATGTCCATGCCCAGCTCGCAGGCGACCATGTCCTCGTTTGCGTCGTTGCCGACCATCAGGCACTCCTCGGGCCGTACACCGAGCGAGCGCGCGACCTCGCGGTAGTAGTCCACGTTCGGCTTGCAGAAGGTCGAACCCTCGTAGGTCGTGTAGAGCTCGAAATCCTCCGGTGTGAGCCCCGCCCAGCGGATGCGGTGCTCGGTGGCGATATGGGGAAAGATGGGATTCGTCGCGAGCGCGACGCGGTAGCCGCGGTCTTTGAGCTTGTGGACGGTCTCGGCCGCAGCGGCGTTGAAGCCGCAGGTGCCGCGCGCGTCGTTGAACTCATTGGCATAGAAATCTTCAAAAAGCGGCTGGTCGTCGCGGGCCTTGTCTGCACCATAGATCTCAGCGAATTTTGCCCAGAAGGCCTGTTCGTTTGTGCGCGAGCCGTCGTTTTGGACCATGGCGGCGGTACCGGCCCAGATGGCGTCGACGAGCGTCTTGGGCTCGTAGCCGTGCGGCGCGAGCTTTTTGGCAAGGAGCTTGAAGTAGCCCGTGGTGAAAGCGTCCTGGTCCATCGGCAGCAGCGTCCCATCCAGGTCGAATAAAACAGTGGTGATGTTCAAAGCGAGGTCTCCTTTGAGAATGATGGCGTGACGGCAGGGCGTCGGTGCATCCCTTGCAATAGCCGTTAAAATGAAGTTTAGCATATTTCAAAGAGTGGGTCAATCTTCATTGTGGCAGGATGAAAAGCGGTGCTATGATGGGCCTCGATGGGACCAACCGCCTCGACATCGTGCTGATGCAGCTCGTTAAGCT
>OIXV01002033.1_pt1 | contig 17116 bp, 14 predicted proteins | sample 1587771 | NCBI WGS metagenome assembly OIXV01 (sample SAMEA3888893, study PRJEB22519) | human gut metagenome | biome: human gut; feature: human-associated habitat; material: faeces | place: Denmark | collected 2010
AGGTAAATTAAATTTACAGAGACTGTTTAAAGGTAATTATCCGTAACCGTCTGAACGATCAATACTTTATCAATGCGGAAGGAGTGAAAATATGAATTCTGAAGAACTGGGAAAAAGAATTAAAGAAGCACGACTTGCCAAGAAGATGACTCAATCCGAGCTTGTCGGAACGTTCATTACAAGAAATATGCTCAGCCGTATCGAAAGCGGAAATGCCTGCCCGTCCGTGAAAACGCTTGAATATCTGGCAGGGCGGCTTGATCTGCCTGCAGGAAGTCTTATATCCGACGAGGTGCAGGGCGAGGAAGATCCCGACAGAAACGCACAACAGCTTATAACGGTAAAGCGGCTGTACAAGAAAAGCGATTATTCTGCCTGCATAAAGGCGGCGGAAAAACTCAACGGCAGTGAATTCGAGGACGAGGGGCAAGCGATAACGGCACGCTGTTGTATAGCATTATCGGAAAAAGCTATGAACAGCGGAGATAAAGCGGCGGCAATAAAATATGCAAAGCAGGCGCTTGAGCTTGCCGACAAGGGCATTTACAAGAGCCGTGAGATAAGCGTTGACGCTACGCTGAAGCTGTCGGAAATCGCAGGAGGAAAGTAATTCGAATCTCATTATAGATTGTTATGTGATATACTTATCGATACAGGAACAGTTCACAGACTGACGAAACCGTTAAGGATAATCTGCTGTGTGCCGGCATCACTTGCTTTTATCGTGATAATTGCGATAATGGCTATAGTTGCGGTAAAATGTGTGCAGGATATGCCTGCTGTAAGCATACTGCTCGGTGCACTTGATATAATTATGATATTTTTGCTTCTGAGCATATTCAAAAGAGCTTTCGGAACAGGAAAAGATAAAAAATGATTGACAAAGCTCTTTTTTTGGTGTATAATATTATCGTTGTGATGTCGGAAGATATTACAGGATATATGCAGACGTATCGAAGTGGTCATAACGGGGCTGACTCGAAATTCTCTGTAGTTTAGGCTCTTTCGTCCACCCGTTTTCCCTTATTTTCAAGGGTTTTGCCGGGTTCAAAAAACTAAATAATTTGTTGTTCTAACACGCTTTTCTAACATTTTGGTTTTTCCTCATTTTTGAGGTTCAGAGTGTTTCAACCGTGTTTGACATACATGGAGACGTATCGAAGTGGTCATAACGGGACTGACTCGAAATCAGTTGTACCTCACGGTACCGTGGGTTCGAATCCCACCGTCTCCGCCACAAGGTCCAGTAAACTCAAGGGTTTGCTGGACTTTTCTTTTTTTGCATACACCTGACGAAACCATTTTTTTGTGTTAGAACTTGCTGATTTTTTGTTAGAACAACATTATCTTAATCAGAATCCGGGTTCAGATCTGGTTCTTTGTTCTCGCCTTGATCGGTCATATTTTCCCATCGGCTTCCGAAGTCATCTGAACCCGGAAGAAGCATTCCTTTTTCCATCGCTTGTGCAGAGGAAATTTTGGATCTGTAGTCGAGATGGGCGTAAATATTTGCGGTTGTGCTGAAGTCCGAGTGCCCAAGCCATTCTTGAATCTGCTTAAGTGGCACACCATTTGCAAGCAGCAGGCTGGCACAACTATGTCGGAGATCATGAAAACGCATTTTCGGCATCCCGTGCTTTTGGATAAACTTCGGAAAATACTCGGTTAAATAGTTTGGTCGCATCCGCTCTCCCAGTTCGTTCACAAAGACATAACCATCGTAATCGTAGTTATAGCAGTTTCCACAGACCTTTTTATTTAGCTCCTGCGCTTCTTTCACCTGCATAAAGTATTCCCGGAAGCTGCCGATGAGCGGCAGGGTGCGCAGGCTGGACTTAGTCTTGGCGGATTGCTGCTCAAACTCCTGATACTTGCCGTCGATGATCGTTGAGGTCACGGTACGCTTTACGGAAATGGTGCCTTGCTCAAAGTCGATGGCGTCCCATTTCAAGCCCACCACCTCGCCACGGCGAAGGCCGTAAAAGGCGGCCACCAGCACCGGCAGCTCCAGTTTAGTGCCCCGGAGAGCTTCAAACATCTTCTGCATCTCGTCCGCCGAGAGAAAGACCGGCTGAAAGCTGTTCTTTCTGGGCCGGTCCACCTTGTCCGCCACATTCTGGATCAGCATATCGGTCTTGACTGCATATTTCAGTGCCGAGTGAATGACGGCGTGATAATGGATAACGGTATTGGGCGTGACCCGCCTGAGCATTTCAGAATAAAACATCTGCAAATGTCGGGCTTCCAGTTCCCGCAGTGTCAATTTCTTCTTGCGAAAATAAGGGACGATGGTGCTTTTCAGCAGTCCTTGATAGGCACCGTAGGTTGCGTGGGCCAGCCTTCCCTTGGCGATCTCCAGCCATTCCAGCAGATAGTCGGCGAACAGCATATCACTGCTCAGGTCGCCCACTTCTTTGGGCGGCTCAAATTCCGCTCGGAGCCTTGCCAGTTCTGACTCGGCTTTGCGCTTATTTCCCTTTTCGGAAAGCCCCAGCGAGATCCATTTCGTTTTTCGCTGCCCTCCGGCGTTTTTGTAGTTCAACACGGCATAATACTTGCCGTTTTTCAAAGTCAGATGTCCTGCTACCAATTTCATTTCCTCCTGTCCTTTGTATTTGCAGAACAGAACTCCAAACCGACAGCATCAGTATACCATCGGTTTGGGGTTCTCTCTATTCTGCGAATTGTTTTATCGTAGCCGTATCGGTACGAATCAGCGGGCATCCCGGTTCCGTTCTCTCTGCCGCTTCAGCAATTCCAGCCCTTTGATGATGTCTCGGCGCATCTGTTCCTCGGTGTAGCCGGAGGGGAAGTATTTCCGCAGCTCCTCCCGCTTGAATTTGAGCTGCTCTTGCTGGTTGGGCTTTGTCTCCGCCAGCACGGCGTAGACTATCTGGTCATCCATCAAGCCCTCCTGCGCCAGCTTTTTCAGGCGGATGCTCTGGGCGTGGGACGGGGTGCAGTCGTTCAGCGCCATCGCGTCCAGCACCGCCCGCTGCTGATACGAGTCTAAGTAAGAAAGCTCCACCGCCGGGTTGAAGGCGATCTTGCCGTCGTCCACCATCGAAAGCAGCTCGGGAATCAGGTAGGTCAGGCGGATATATCTTTTAATTTGATTGCGGCTTTCGCCGGCATCGTCAGCTACTTTTTCTACACTGAGCAGCTTCTGCCCAACTTGGGCAGAAGCGACACCTTGATGCTTGATGGCATCCAGCTTCATCTTGTAGGCAAACGCCTTTTCGCTGGGCAGGATGGTCTCCCGCTGCAAGTTGGCATCCACCATTGCGATCACCGCTTCATCGTCAGACAGCTCCCGGACGATGACGGGCATCGTCTCGACGCCCAACACCTGACACGCCGCCAGTCGCCGGTGGCCGGAGATCAGCTCGTAACCGCCGTCCGGCAGCGGCCTTGCAAGTGCCGGAGTGATAGCCCCCACCTTGCGGATGCTCTCGATCATCCGCTGCATCTCCTCGTTGTTCTGCACCTTGAAGGGGTGACCTTTGAACGGATGCAGCTCGGCCAGCGGAATATTCCGCACCCGCTCCAGTTTGGCATCGTCCCGCTCCGCCTGCGTGGAGAAGAGATCGTCCAGCGTGGGTAAAGTAAAATCCGATTTTCTCATTGTGTTGTCCTCACTTTCATAGTTTTTTCTTTCGGGGTTTTAGGGCACGCCCTAACGAGTGTTTTTGCGCTCCGGCCCTGCCGGGAGTAAAAACGCACTGCTCGCTCAGATGACGCAGGCATCGCAAGCGGATACACTGTTTGGCTCCGACAGGAGTAAAAACAGTCTGCTCGCTTAGACTGCGCAGGCGTAATTCTCGCTTACTTTAATTCATTCAAAACTGCTTCCAGCCTGCTCAGAATTTCCTCTTTCTGAAGCTGTGGAAGCTCCGCTTTCAGGCTGTTCATCATCCGAAACAGGTGGTAATCCCGCTCCGTGATGGCCGCTTTGACCTCTTTCCCAAGCCCCAGTCGCCGCAAGTATTCCGACAGCGACAGAGAACAGAACCGGGCATTTTCCAGCAGCTTCTGCTTCTCCTGCTCGGTCACACGGACATTGATCCCGTAGCTTTTGCTGCGCATTTGTTCACCCCCTTTCTTCGGTTTGTGACGGTAATGACGGTTGTGACGGGGATTCCCTTATATAGCGATCCCGGCGTCATTTGCGTCATCGCCGTCACAGCGCAGGAATTTGATGAGCCGGCTTTTTCCCGTTCGCTTGGTGCGATACTCGATGCCCAGCGGCTCCAGCACCTCATAGGCGAACTGGCCGAGATACTTTGTGACCATATTGGGCGTGACCTCCTGCTCCCTCATTTCGGTCAGCAGCTCCGTGGCCGTGCCTACCCATTCGGTGCGGCACTCCATAAAGTCCACCACCCGAAACAGAAATTTCGGCAGCTCTGCCTTGTGAATATCCTCGCTGTTCTTGCGCTCCACCAGTTCCCAGACAAGGTCGTTAAACTGCAAGGTCAGTTCCTGATATTCCACATCCCGCCCGCTGACCAGCAGCGTAGCGGCGTTTCCGCTGCGCTTACGGCGCAGAATAAAGTTGGTGTCCGCAGCGCCGATGATGCCGGTAGAGCCGCTGACATCGTTAAAGGGATCGTCGCTGTCTTGCAGCTTTCGCAGGTGATGCACCAGCAAAACGGCGATGTTGAAGCCGTCGGCAATGCGCTTGATGGAGGAAATGTCATCGTAATCGTTGCCGTACATCCCCGCCTTTCCGGCGCTGCCTTTGGAGTCCCGCACTTTTTGCAGCGTGTCGATGATGACCAGCTTGGTGGCGGGATGCTCGGTCAGAAAGTCCGTGATCTGCTCCTCCAGCCCGCCGCCGATCAGCCCGGAGGTCACGGCGAAATACAGGTTGTCCGGGGCGCTGTCGGTAAGATTGTAGAGCCGGTCTTTGATGCGGCGCTGGGTGTCCTCAAGGCTCAGATAGAGCACATCGCATTGCAGTGTAGGCAGCCCCCAAACGGAATTTCCCTGCGCCACTTGCAGCCCCAGCCACAGCATCAGCCAGCTTTTGCCGATTTTGCTGGCACCGCTGATGACATTGACGCCCTGCGAAATGAGTCCGTCCACGATGAACATTGTCTTGCTCATCGGCGTGGACAGCAGGGTCTCTGCGTCCACGGTTTTCAGTTTGTTGTCCATAGAATTCTCCTTTGTAGAATGTTAGAAGTAGATTTTGGTGGGGGCGAATGGAAACGGTCACCCACCCCCGCTTTACCCGCAAAAAGCCTTAGAAATCAAGGCTTTCCAGACGCTTAATGTTCGACACTGCGCCGCCGTCTGGCAGAGTCCGCCTTCTGCTTGCGTCGGATGGAGCAGCCGCATTCCGGGCAGTATTTCTGCCGGTTGCTACTGGGTGCAAAGGGCTTTCCACACCGTTCGCAGGTCCGTGTACGCTGCCGGTAAATGTCGGCATAGAGTGCCTTGTCGGCGGGCAGAACCGCCCGCCGGAAGTATTTGCACAGCAGCGAATAAGAAATCATCTGCACGCACACACAGCCCTCGCCGTCGTCCAGCGGCATGCAATTGCCACCATCATAGTTGGCGCACAGCCGCCGGATTAACCGGTTACAGCGTGCCCTTTGGGCGGGTGTCAGGCGTTTGATCTCATCCAACCTTCTTCACCTCCTTCTCCATCACATAGTTGATGACGCTGATTTTCGGGATCTTCAGCGTCGTGCCGATCTTCACGGCGTGGATGTACCCATAGTCGATCAGCTTGTAGGCCAGCTTGCGGCTGATGCCCAGCATCTCCCGAAGTTCTTTAACGGTCACAATGTCCGGGTATTCCGGAAACATCATCTGATAAAGCTCTCTGAGCTCTCCTTTCTTCATAGGCTTGAACCTCCTTTGTCTGTTCTGAAGCCGCATTTCTGTGGTGGTTTTTGTTTGCTGCCGCTCATCCGCATCGTTCCTGCCCCGGAGTCTCACCACGGCGTATTGCTTCTTCGGTGCGCTCGTTTCTTTTTCGGGAAGCCGTGGCGACACTTGCCGGAAGCATATCCTTTGGAGGCGGCAATTCAATTTTCAAGGTGCACAGGGAGACAGTCCCCTCAATAGGTAGGCAGCGAGAAGGGCCGTTTTTTAACCCCCTCACTAATTAACTGGGAAATTTTTTTCGATTTGTACGAAGGAACTTTGAAAAAATTCTTTGAAATCCTCTCTACTAACCAACTGGGAAATTTTTTCGGATTTGAACGAAAGAACTTTTGAGAATTTTTCTGCGAACCCCTCTACTACTTAATTGGGAATTTTTCCGGCAAAAATAAAAAGAATTTTGAAGAAAATTTTTAAGCGCCCCTCCCACTAATCAACTGGGAACTTTTCTGGCAAATAACAAATAGGATTTTGAAGAAAATTTTTCAGGGCCTTCCTACTAACCAATTGGGAACTTTTTCAAGATTTTGGCAAAGTAATTTGAAAAGTCCCCTCAATTTTTCAAAAGGACCCTTCTACTTACTCTGAATAAGGGGTGCCATTTGGCAGGGTGTTTCGAGAAATTTCTCAATTTTTCTATCAAGACGCAAAAAAGCCGCCCTCCCGATGATGGGAGGACGGCTGGTAATCACTATTGACTTATAGATGGCTCATATATAAATAGAGCACCGGCCAAACGGTCGGTGCCCTATTCCTAAGTATTCTTGTCCTGCTTCAGCTTCTCCTTAATAATTGCCAAGCTTTTTTGCCTTGAAGTGTCTACTGAAAATCCAGCGACGACTTCTTGCATTGTTTCAGAACTCCAGTAGATTTTTAGCTTTTCTTTTGCACGCGTAATTGCTGTATAGAAAATACCGTGTGTTATTTTTTCAGCGTTGCTACTCGGAATAACAACCTTAACTGACCTATACTCTAAGCCCTGCGCTTTATGAATTGAAACCGCATAGGCAAGCTGAAACGGTACGATGGCTTTTTTGCGATCTTCATCTGCCATTTCCTCTTCAAAATCAAGTACATCAAATCGTATTCGGGTCACATCATCAATTATATCGATGAATTCTATGCCATCGTTTTGGCAATCTTGCTCTGTTAACGGGATCTCTACATCTACTGTAAATCTGATTCTACTGTCAAACAGTTCTATTTGGACAATTCGCCCTTTTAAATTATTATAGAGCAGAGAAAATCTGTCCGTGTCATTGAACAATATATGATCGCCAACTTTATATTTCCAGTCTCTCCAGACAACAGCCGTTTCTGTGTTAGCATTTTGGAAATAGCTATTCATATTATTCAAGCCAAATTTTCCGTCATAGTTCAAGCATAAAATCACCTCATCCATTATCTCGGAATTGAGCACTCCTTCGCCAATATTTTCAGAAAATGGGCCGTCGATAACAAGTTTTTCCGTTATTAGCGCACCCTTATTTCGAGTCTCATTCCAAAGCTCAATTAAACCGGGATCCTTTGTTCTCCAAGTGCTTACGAGTTCAACATTCGAACCTTTAGTCTTAATAATATCCTTGGCATAAGTAAACCAATTACCGAAATCAATAGATTCTATCTGATAGGTGTCTCCCGCAAGTACTAAGAATGTATCCGGGCGCATTTTCTCGAGGAATACCTTCATTGCACGGTTATCAATGGTGCTGCATTCGTCTACAAAGATAACATCATAATCAGGAAGGTTTACCCTCTTCGTAAAACTATTGATGCTTACAAAACTGGCATCAGCCCCCGGATTATTAATTCGCCTCTGCAGATTCTGCAAGGCCGTATGTGTTTTGGTAAGAAACAATTTCCGACGCCCAGACAGCATTGTCGAGATCATATCGATTAGGGTCGTCTTTCCGGTACCGGCAGCTCCGTAAACAAGAAGTACTCTGGAGTTTACAAAAGCATATTTAAGAGCTTCTTCTTTTTTAGGATCTGGAAAGGCAATATCACAATTTCTCAAATATCTTTCGTTAACTTCTTTTTGCCCTTTATTGTGAATCTGTGATAATTCCAGGAGTTTATTCAAAATAAAGAGCGTCGATGCCTCATATGCTGCGATACAAGCGACATTTCCATCTGAAATGATTTCATACCCTTGGCGCTTTTCCCAATCGTCTAAGCAATCATTATATTTCTGGATCGCCTGTTCGGTTAAATCTCCGCCAAGATCGCAGTAAATTTCGCCGGTATCTTGCATAGACTTTACAATAGACCAGTATGGAACCGCAACCTCAGTCTTTTCCTTTTCAACTACTCTGGCCAAGTACTTGGCTTGACTTATCTGGCTCGTTTTGCTGTCAGCTAAATCAGAAGCAAGTGGGTTACACTCAAACGGAAAGCATTTTCTAGACAGGTATAAATCCTTGCATTTCCATTGCGGACTAAACTGAGACGGCATAACGCGTTCCAAAAGATCTTCGCGCAGATTCAGTAACAGATACCGAATTGTATATCGGCCGAAGCGTGTCGAACCTGTAGAATAGTTGTCCCTCAGCTGCTGCAAAACATCTTTGAAATAAGAGGTATTTGTTTTTTTGTAAACCGACTCCAAAAGATTCGAGAAATGTATCTCCCGAAGATCAATCATTTCCAGAAAATCCACACCTGTTTCTGTTAGGAATCTCATCAGGGCATCATATTCTCCATATTTTGAAGAAAGCTGAAGGCGCATATTAAGTATCCTTCCAAGCTTGTTCAAACATTTAGGATCTACCGAAACACGCCAAGCTGTGATAATTTTAATTTCTGTATTGACACCCCAGAGATTAATGTATGATGGGACATAGTCGATTTGTACAGAATAGCCTGTAGAAATGTCAAGTTTGGTATATGCTGTAATTCGGTTATACTTTGACGCATAGATGTCCGCTTGCTGCAGTGTTACCTCAAAATAACGCTCTTTACCAACATAAAACGGCGTCCTTTTCTGAATATAAAACCTCGTATTACTGTTATGTTTCTGCTCGGTTTTGGGGGTTGAGAAAGCATTCGCCATCAACTCATAGTATTGTTTATCCTGTTCATCGGTTCCGGTATATTCCTGAAACTTTTCCAAGTTCTGAAGCACGGTGATGCCGTAGTTCTCATAGAGTGATTGACGGATCTGCCACATAAAGCTGTAGTACTTCAGCATCAGCCGCTCTGCTTGGCCTTCCTCGGGGATCCGGCGTCCGATATATTGCAATCCTCGGTAAAAATTCCCTAAGTACTTTGTATTTGCCCTTAAGAGTGAGTATTCCCACGCAAAGCCGGCGTTGGGACTTTGATAGCCGTCTTTCATCGCATTCAACAGTAAAGCTGAAATGCATAGATCGTTCAATCTCGTCAGAATTCTCCGTGAAATGTTGTCGCGGCTCTTATTTAGAATGCTTAAATTGTCGATGCTTTCCGTGATTTCCGTATCACAGGTCTCAACGATTCGCTTAGCTTCTTCAAAAGAATAACTATGCCGCTCCAATTGGTTTACAAAGGAATGCCGCTCGACAATTTCTTCTAACCTCTCGCAAAAAGCTAAAACGCTTTCTTCATTGTTCAAGATTTCCTCTTCCGGTGAAAAACTGACGGTTATACTGTCTTTTGCAAAATCAATACTGTTGAGAAAACTGGGCGACATATACTTCCAAAAAACTCTCTCATCTCCGCGTTCAGCGGGATTGAGAATCACAAACAGAATTCCCGGATCAAGAGATACTCTGCCACATATAAAAGCAGGAAAAGCGAGATCTTTTAGTGTGTACTTGATAACACCCTCGCGCTCAGTATAATTGCGTGTTCCCTTTATTTGGACATAGAAAGTTTGCACGGGGCGTCTCGAAATTTCCGGGTTTGGAACAAACTCAAAAGTGTTATCGTGATTGGGCCACTTATCATCTGAGGCAAAAGAAGTGTTGATTCTTCCATTCGAACGGAGAAATGTCTCCAAAACAGATACTGCCGAGCGGTCATCATCAGAACGCTCTGTGTGGGTTTTGATATGTCTTTCAATATTTGCATTTGTTTGATCCAGCACTATCATCCCTCATTTCTGTTCTTGCTTTCACCAAGTATGCACGATTATCGCTGCATATCTGTAAGTTGCAATTAGTTATCGTAGTAAATCGCAACCGGATGAACAACAAACATTTCATCTGCATTCTCAAAGAAAATTTTCATAAGTGCATTAATGGAAGCGCCTATCTCCGCAAAAGCTGAAGTATGCGTATTGCTTTGTGCCATAACCTTGTTAGTTATGTAGCCAACCACTTTAACTTTTCCTCCGTATTTGAACGCAGCTGTCGAAATATTATCGCGCAAATATTTTTCATTAAGAACAACAAGATAATTTGATATGCATAGAATCTGCGGATAAGGGATTATGGAGGCAAGCATATTAATCAACGCCTCTGCCGGCTTATACTCTTCCTCGTTTTTAGAAGTAGCAGCCTCAACAATATCCCGAACTTGCTTTTGCAGAGTTTTGCTTCTCTGCTGTCCGCGGTTAAGTCCCTGTACTTGTTGCTCCGCTTCCTTTTGAATAGAAACCTTTTGAATTTCTTTCAGCTCAGATACGAATCCACCTTCGGCAAACATTTTTTGAAAAAATGCAATGTCGAAAATATAGAATTCATCTTCAACTGAAATAAAATTTCCTATGTTCGCTCCGCCTAGAAGGCCATTCTCGCTTAAGTAAGATGCAAACTCATCAAAAGCATTATCGTGCATTATTTTAGTTTGAACATCTCTGACCATTTCATCATTTGCGACAGTCTTTAAATGTTCATAAGTGGCTTGCGCATTTGCATCTATACCTTTTCCAAAAAGCTTGAATGCAATTTGACTTCCGAGATTACTGCCAAAATGGTTTTGCTTTTCCTTCTTTTTGCCCGCGCTTTTTTCCATTTCCTGTGACTGAATTAGACCGTCAAATATTTGCGCCAAATAGGAGTTGAGGGTGTCTGTATCAAGATAGATAAATCTACGCACAATACCACCTCTTTCTTTTATAAAATGGTTCGCTTCAGCAATCCCACCGCGCTCTCCTCGCTTGGGTCATTCGTACCCAGTTCACCGCGAAAGGCACGGGCGAGAATGGATTTTTTCATCAGGTCGATTTGGTCAAGGACTGCCTCGGCGGCTGCTTTGGACTGTTGTTCTTTCGATAGCAACTTCTGTATTACAGATACTATCTTTTCCTGCTCAGGGATATTGGGAACATTAAACGAATAGGCTCCAATCTTTTTTGCATTGATATTAGATTGGTTCACTCCATCCGTTTTAACCGAATTACAGTATTTTTTCGCATCAAGAGTGTTCAATGCATAGTTCAAATAGTCACCTATTATTTTATCGTGATCATAGTCCAGTTTAATAAGGTAACCTGCGTAAATGGCTGGATGCTCACCACGATAGATTGCTGTTTTCCCAACAAGCGCTGCACTATTTGTTCGGTTGAAAAGAACATCTCCGGGGAAAAGCTTATACCTTTCTATATCGTCTGGATCATTCGAATAAGCCAAGCCTGACCAGTCGATTTCACCTTGCTGCAAATTGCCCATCCGAAGTACAACCACATTGCCAGATGCATCAGACTTCTTTGCAGTGCCGTATTTTAATGAAATACACAGCTCACCCACACTCTTTTTTTCCCAACTCTCCATCCTCACGCCGTGCTCTTCCCGCCATTTTGTGGTCAGTTCACCGGTGAAGGCTTTATGGAGAATAGCGGCTTTGCGAGTTTCAAAACTATCCACCACGGCCTGTGCCTTTTCCTTGGCCTCATCCAGCTTGGCAAACAGGCTTTCGATGCGGTCAACAATGCGCTGCTGCTCGGCAAGGGGAGGGAGAGGAAATGGGGTTGAAAAAAATAGTTCTTTATTCAAATGAGGAATTGCTGATCCGGTTTTTCTGTTTCGATATACATCTTTATTTGATAAAATAAACAGCTCAAGATACTTGGGAAAAACGACAGCCGAAATTTGCAACATCCTAAATGTACTGCCCATATACCCCGAGGTTAAAATCGTAAACACTTCTCCCGAATTCTCTCCATCCACCAGAATTACTTTGGAGAATACTGGGACGAAGTTGCCTGAGGATACAATCTGGGGGAGTGTAATCCCTCGAAGGCACTTGACTTCCCAATATGGATAATCATTACCGATGCGCTTCTCTCCTGTTGAAAGACTACATACAGCCTTTTGATAAGTCCAACACCAATTCTCCGGCAATTTATACGGCCACTCCCAATCTGGCACTAAAGCTGCCTGCAAACGCTCTTCGGGCGTGAGGGCGGCTTCTTTTTTTGCTCTTGCCATCACTTTTCCTCCGTCAGAGCACGAAGCTCACGCACAACACTTTTCAGCAGATCGACCGCTTCCTCCAAATTTGCAATCGCTTCCTCGCCGCTTTCTACAGGGTCAGGGAGATCGTCATAATCCACGATGGAGTCGTCACGAATCAAGCCAAGGTCAAGACTATCGTCCGGATTCTTGGCGATCTCCTCACGAGTGAATCTGCTCCAGCGCTCGCCCGTGCGCTTGGATGGGTCTTCATACCCTGCCACAAACTCGTCGAAATCACTCTTGCGCAGCTGCCGGGTCTTACCAAAGCTGTCCATATTGGTGCGCATATCGTAGAATGCAACCTCGGTGGTGTTATCCTGCTCGGTTGTCCCGCGGGTAAAGAACAGCACATTGGTCTTGACGCCCTGTGCATAGAAAATGCCGGTAGGCAGGCGCAGAATGGTGTGCAGATTGCAGAAATTCATCAGCTCCCGGCGCACGCTGGCACCGTCACCGGCAGCAAACAACACATTATCCGGCAGCACCACGGCGCAGCGGGACTTGCCGTCCGCCTTCAGGCTGCGATAGATCACCTGCAAGAAGTTCAGCTGCTTGTTGGAGGTCTGAAAAGAAATATCATCTCTGGTGGCACGCTCACCGCCCTTTTTCGTGCCAAAGGGCGGATTGGTCAGAATAACATCAAAATCTTTCAATCCCTTGGCGCTTTGTGCGAGAGAATCCCCCAATGTGATATTGGCATTCATATTGTGCAGATAGGCGTTCATCAATGCCAAGCGATGGGTTTCGTGCACCAGTTCCACGCCGTTGAACGCTTTGTTCTGCTGGAAATCTGCCTGACGGTCAGAGAGTGCATACATATCGTTATGCGCATTGACATAGCGGTTGGCTGCAATCATAAAGCCAAAAGTACCGCAGGCCGGGTCAAAGCACTTGTCGCCCAGCTGGGGTTTGATGAGCTCCGTCATCACATCGATCAGCACACGAGGGGTGAAGTACTGGCCGGCACCGGACTTCTTCTCATTGGCGTTTTTCTCCAGAAGACCTTCATACAGGTCGCCCAGGCCTTCCTCTTTGGCCTCATACCAGTCCAGTTTGTCAATCTCCGTGATGATTTTTTCGAGGTTTTTCGGCTCCTCGATGCTGGAGGATGCGTTGGCGTAAATCTGTGCCACGCGGCCAACGGATTCTTCGCCCAGCTTGCTGAGCAACATATAGTAGTGCTTTTTCAGATCAATACCGGAACGGCTGGTCAAAGAGCCCCAACGATATGCTTCGGGAATATCCTTATCTGCACCGGTCTCATCGGCCATTTTCAAAAACAGAATGTAGGTCAGTTCTGTCACATACTGGTGATAAGTAATACCGTCATCCCGCAGCACATTGCAGAGGTTCCAAAGTTTCTGTACAATATCTTGCGTGCTCATTTAAGCTGCTCCTTCGTAAATATAAGTGTTGATCTCGCGGATGATCTCCGCAAGCTGCCCGCCAAACTTCTTGTTAAAGCGTGCGAAACCGCCATCCATCTTGAACGCCGGTGCCTCAAAGGTCTCGGTATTGAGAATGCTCTCGTGAAGCATATATACCTTGATCTTTTCCAGCAGATCCAACTGCATTTTGTTAAAGTGATGCGCCGAAATCAGTTTAGAAAAGGCCATTTTCACGCGGTCATCGTGGTTCACCAGCGGCGTTTTAAGTACAGCCCGACGAACAAAGGCGATAATGTCTGCCACGATCCGTTCATTGCTCACCGCACTGGCCGCTTCATTCAAGCTGCTCTCGGTGAAATTTTCCTTATCCAGTTCCAGCTTTAACTCCCGAAGCTGCGCCCGGGTCATATCGCTGGGGCGGGTGCAGGCTATGCGGATCGCTTCGATACGGTCTTTGTTCTCATTGACATAGGCCACAAAAGAGTCCAGATAGTCCTGCGGTTTTTCCGTGTCACCATAGCCGCGGGTCGTTTCCAAAAGAGTATCTTCCTTTTCGGAATAGTAATGTCCGCGCTTTTTGCCCTTCAGGTTGTCAAACCAAAGCAGGAAATCCTTATCCTCCCGGCAGCGTCGCACAAAAGCTTCCTCTGTACAGCTTTTCAATTCCTTCGCATATTCCCGAATTGTTTTTCCGTCTAAACGCTCGGATACATCATACTTTTGCTCATCGGTCAGATTGTTGCTCTTACGCTGCAATCTTGCCAAAATGCGATCTTTGACAGGCTGCTTGCTGGCCTCACCCGGACGGAACAAATCCTCCAACAATTCAGCCATTGATTTGCTGACGGAGACTGACTTCATATTGGAAGTGTCGTCCAAGTCCTCGTACACGCGAACTGCATCAAAGATATTGAAGTGCGTCTTTCCGATTTCCGGGCAAAGGCGAGTAGCGCGTCCCAGCATCTGCTCAAAGAGGATCCGGCTGTTGATCTTGCGCATAAACACCAAATTGCAAATTGCCGGCACATCGATTCCGGTAGTCAGCAGGTCGACTGTTACGGCAATGTTGGGGTACTGGTTGTTTTTGAACTGCTTGATCACCTGCAAAATCTTCTTTTTGTTGCCGCCGGCAGTTTTGCCCGTGATTTTCATAATGGCATCATTGGAAATGCCATAGGGCTTGTAAATCTCTCGGAGCGTATCCACAATACGGTCAGCGTGTGCATCATTCACCGCAAAAATCAGCGTCTTTTCTCCACTTTCCGGATTCAGGTAGGTCGAAACTTCTTCCAGCACCTTGCGGGTATGATCCGGCAGAACAATTTTGCGGTTGAACTCCGACACATCGAAATCCATTTCATCGTCCAAAACTGCACCGTTCAAAAGTTCATTGGTGTTGGGGTCATATTGCGCCAAGGTTTCACCCTTCTTGAACTGTGCGTCATTTTCAATGAAATCCGTATTAATCAGATACGGAGGGTCGTGATCCACCAGCCAGCCATCGATAACCGCCTCACGGTAGCTGTAGGTATAGACCGGCTCCCCGAAAATCTCGGTCGTGTGCAGTGCGGGCGTAGCAGTCAAGGCAACTTTCACCGCATCGAAATACTCGATGACCTGCTTGTACTTGCTCATATAATCATCCTGATTATCGTAGAGGATTTCTTCTTCCGTCATTTCACGGTCAAGAATATATCCTCGGTGGGCTTCGTCCACAATAATCAAATCAAATGCACCGGGCATCAAATCCGGTTCTTCTGCCAGAATCGTGCGTTTCAAAAGCCCCTGCACCGTTGAAATGCTGACCTTGGTTTCCAGATTGATGATGTTGTCATCGATCGCTTTGATCTCATATATTTTGTCCAGCGTCAGCAGTTCCTTCAGCTTGACATCTTTGAAGGTGTCCATTGCCTGCTCACCGAGAGACACTCGATCCACAAGGAAAAGAATACGACGGAAACGCTTGGATTCCAGCATCTTGTAGATAAGTCCCAGAACAGTACGGGTTTTACCCGTTCCGGTGGCCATTGCAAGCAAGGCCGTTCTCTTGCCGTCAACGATTGCCTCTGTTGCCTTATCAATAGCCTTGATCTGGTAGTCGCGCAGATTCAACCCATTTGGATCTGTCATAAACGAATTATCTGCTGCAGCCAGCGCCTGATTGGCCGCCGCTGTATTCTGACCAAGTTTTTCCATCAGGTCACTTGGGCTAAACCAGTTCCGAATAGGATACGGTTGATTTTCCTGTTCCCGGACATCCAAAAACCAAATACCAGACTTCGTCCGCAGCTGTTCTAAATACGCCCTGCCATTTGAAGCAAAGAGGAAGGGGACCTGATAACCATTCCAGTTTCCAACCGTATGTGGGATATCCTCCGGCTTAATATGTGCAGCATAGTCCTTTACCTGCACATCGATAGTAGATGCCACATCTTCCGACATCTTTTTTGCATCCATCAATGCTACGAGCTTCTCACCAACAAAGAATGCATAATCCGCATACCCGTTTTTGTAAAAGGCCGAATTGGTAGGCCATTCGCTGATGGCAATATTTCTCCCCTTTACAGGACGCGTTCCTTTGCTGTAGCACAGGTTCTGCGTATCAGCTTCCCAACCAGAAAGACGAAGCTGCTCGTCAATCAAGCATCTGGTCTGCGCCTCATTCCAATTCATCATAGCGGAGACAGATTCTGATCGCCTTGCGCGCTCCTTCTGCGTTTTGCCCGAAGCGGCGGTCTTGACCACGGCCAGTTGCTTCGTCAATCCCTCGATTTTCCTTTCCTGCTCAGCAATAACGGATTCCAAATCTTCGTGCGTGGTTTCGCTCGGCATAACGAACTCAGGCGCAATATATCCCCAGTCTCCATAGGTCTCCATAAACCAAACAGCAAGATTGTATGTCAAGGATAGCAATGTCTTTGCTTCGTCCACGGAGTCCGTACCTATATGTACTGCCGAGTTTCTTGTCTTGCGAAGAACATATAGCGTGTTGTCAATTTCGTGCGGCAATAAACCGGCTCGCTTCAAAATGCGAATTCGATTTGCGTGGGTGTTGTCAACAGCCGGCTCCGCAATGTGCTCAAAGACAAGGATCTCCTGCACTAAGCGCTCGGCAAACATTCCGAGTTTATAGATACAGGCATTGGGATCAGAATAGACATAGGTTTCTGCGGTTGCGCCGATCTGTGCCAATGCAGGCCAGTATCGATTCAGAAAATCAAAATTTGATTTCATAAGCAGTCTCCCTCGATTTTTGTTAATTCATTTAGCATTTGATATAAGCACATCTCCAAAGTGCCAATTTGGCACTTTGGAACCACCGTGCTGGCACTTTGGGATTTCGCCAAAGTATCAATTTGATACTTTGGAAGCTGAAAGCTGATACTTTGAAATTCGTCAGCCTCATCCGACTGCCACTTCGACCTTTTTACCGCTGAAGGCCACGCCGTATTTATA
>OIXV01002046.1_pt1 | contig 17034 bp, 12 predicted proteins | sample 1587771 | NCBI WGS metagenome assembly OIXV01 (sample SAMEA3888893, study PRJEB22519) | human gut metagenome | biome: human gut; feature: human-associated habitat; material: faeces | place: Denmark | collected 2010
TAAAAACAAGCAAAAGGCATCTTATAAAAGCCGAAAGACCGCAAGAAGTAATCTATAAAATCATCACACGGCCTAATGACCGATTTGGGATAAAGTCAAAATCGTTGCAAAGATAAGAATTTTTAAGGCAAAAATCATCAACAACCTTTCAGAAAAAGCGAAATAAGAAAATTTATCCGTAATTTTGTATTTAGTTTTGTTTTCTACATCTATGAAATTAAAAGACAACACTTATTTTCAACTGTTTTCCACTTTTTTCAAAATCGGAAGCTTCACCTTTGGCGGTGGCTGGGCTATGATTTCCATTATCCAGCGCGAGGTGGTGGAGAAGCGCCATTGGATTAAGCAAGAGGAATTCCTCGATTTGCTGGCCATCGCGCAGTCGATGCCTGGCATTCTTGCTGTGAATATCAGCACGGTAATTGGCGACAGGTTGAAAGGCGTGAAGGGCAGTCTGGCTGCGGCGTTGGGCACCATTCTCCCCTCTTTTATCATCATTCTGATGATTGCCATTTTCCTCACTCCCGACGCTATTAAAAACGACCCTACCCTCACCGCTATTTTCAAGGGCATTCGTCCTGCGGTGGTGGCGCTTATTATTGCACCTGTGATTACCACGGCTAAATCGGCGGGCATCAATCTTAAGACGGTGTTCATACCTGTGGCTGTGGCGTTGCTCATTTATTCAGGCCTGCCCATCATTTCCAATCCGGTGATTTTCATTTCCATCGGTGCCATAGGTGGTTACCTCTATTTCACCCACACTCAAATGCAGAAAAGAAAGGAGGAAAAGGCATGATTACCACTTACCTCCGCCTCATTTGGGCATATCTTCAAATCGGTTTGTTCGGCTTTGGTGGCGGATATGCGATGCTGTCGCTCATTCAAGGGCTGGTGGTGGGAAAAGATTGGTGCCCACAAATCACCACACAAACCTTCACCGACATCGTGGCTATCTCGCAAATGACACCTGGACCGATTGGCATCAACAGTGCCACCTACATTGGCTATGTGGCCACAGGCAGCATGCTGGGGTCTATCGTTGCCACTTTCACGGTGGTATTGCCACCTTTCATTTTGGTGCTGTATGCCAGCCACTTCATCGCACGCCATCAGGAGAGTGCCATCATCAAAGGCTCGTTCATGGGACTTCGCCCCGTAGTGGTGGGCTTAATTGCCTCGGCTGCGCTGCTTTTGATGAACAAGGAAAACTTTGGCGACACCACTATCGATGTGGTTAAAAGCGTGGCTATCTGCTTGGCTTCGCTCGGCACGGTATATTTCACAAAGATTCACCCGATTCTGGTCATTGTTGTGGCTGGAATTATCGGCTATTTCATTTTTTAGATTTTTTCATGAACTACAACGATACTATTAATTTCCTATTCTGCCAGCTGCCTGCTTTTGAGCGTCAAGGTGGGGCTGGCTACAAACCCGGACTTCAAACAAGCCAAGACTTAGACGATATGGTGGGCAACCCTCACCGCTCCTACAAGTGCATTCATGTGGCTGGCACAAACGGCAAGGGCTCCACAAGCCACCTGTTGGCGAGCATTCTGCAAGAGCAGGGCTACAAGGTGGGATTATACACTTCTCCGCACATCGTGGATTTTAGGGAACGAATCCGTGTGAACGGCGAGAAAATCAGCAAAGAGGCCGTGGTCGATTTCACCGAGCGTTTTCTGAAGTCGGGCTATCAAGGACACCCCTCTTTTTTCGAACTCACCTCTACCATGGCGTTTGAATACTTCAAAATGCAAAATGTGGACATTGCCATTATTGAGGTGGGGCTGGGCGGCAGACTCGACAGCACCAATATCATCACCCCGATTTTGAGCATCATCACCAACATTTCAATCGACCACACGCAATTTTTGGGCAGCACTCCTGCACAAATCGCCTCGGAAAAAGCTGGCATCATCAAGCGTGGCGTTCCCGTGGTAATTGGCGAGGCGGAAGGCGAAGTGCGCACCACATTCGAGAATAAAGCGAAGGCGGAAAATGCCCCTATCACATTCGCCACCGACTCCCCCACTATTCAAAACGCCTATTGCGAAAACGGCCACTGCCGCATCGAATCGCTGGTTTACGGCACACTTATCAACGAACTGGGGGGAGAATACCAAATCAAGAACAGCGCCACAGTGCTGACTGCGCTTCAAACGCTGAAAGACGATGGAATCCAAATCAGCGACGATGCCGTGAAAGCAGGTTTTTCCCATGTGATTGAAAACACTGGGCTGATAGGCAGATGGCAAACCATCAGCACCAATCCTCGTATCATCTGCGATTCGGGGCATAATGTGGGGGCTTTCACACAAATCACCCACCAACTGCAAAACGAGAATTACGACACCCTGCACATGGTGATGGGCTTTATGGCAGACAAAGATGTGGATCATGTGTTGGCGATGCTTCCCAAAGATGCCATCTACTATTTCACGCAAGCCGATTCGCCACGCGCAATGACCGCCGACGAACTGCTTCAGAAAGCCACCTCACACGGCTTGCACGGCAAGTCCTACCCCACTGTGGCTGAAGCCAAAAGCGCCGCCATCACCGCCGCCACCACTTCTGACCTCATCTACATCGGTGGCAGCATGTATGTGCTCGCCGAAGCCCTAATGACCGATTTGGATTAAAAATCTCCTAAAACCACAACGCCATAACGTAGGGACATGCCTTCGGTATGTTTCCAATGCGTTGATACATTGCTGTTTGCATCGAAACATACCAAAGGCATGACCCTGCGTCATGATGGATTCACAGATTTGACACGTCCCTCCATCTGGTAGGGACGTGATACTTCACGTCCGCCTATAATTGTAATATCATATTGAATATCAACCATCTGACACGGCTTTTTACCAATAATTCATGTTATCATCAGGGGTTTTTCGCAGTGAAACGGCGAACGGTTTTTATCCTTGGGGCAATGTGGATAGCCCTCGTGAGAGGGTGGCGGAGGGATTGTGTGGTTGGCGGCATGGAAACTCGTTTCCAATGACGCAAAGCGCACAATCCCTACGCCAAATGCGAAGCATTCCACATTGCTCCAAGGCTGTTTTTTATGTTTTTGTTTTTGGTTCCATTGACGATTCGGCAACAATGCATAATTTAGCCCCAGTATTTTTCCTCTGAGCCTAAATTTCCACTGATAAGGTAAATCTGTGGGGTAGAAACAAAAAACCCGGGAGCGGGATTGCTTCCGGGTTTTGCGGTGCGTACAGGACTCGAACCAGCGACCTCCTGCGTGACAGGCAGGCATTCTAACCAACTGAACTAACGCACCAGTTGCTTTTAGCGATGCAAAGATACGGCAAAATCAATCAATCTTGCAAATTTTTCGCTTCTTTTTTGCAAAAAAAATGCACATCGCCCTCTTTTGGACGCTTTTAGCCCTCTCAGAGCGCAAATTTTGCCCTTATTTCATGGTCTTGCGTAGCCGAAGGAGAGGCACGGTTTACTGAAAGCGTGGTGGCTGGTTGGGGTAGGCTCCGTTATCTGGATTTTGTGGCATCACAATCCACATGATTATGTAGCCCAGCACACCTGGGAAAGCCGCAGAAAACAGCGAGAGCAGCACATAGCCCAAGCGCACCAAAGTGGGGTCGATGTCGAAGTATTCGGCAATGCCGCCCAGCACGCCTGCTATCGTTTTCTCGGTGTTTGATCTGTAGAGTCTTTTTCCTGAGTAAGTCATGATGATGAATGTTTTTGTTTTCTTGTTCGTGACGGTGGTATTTCCAACGCGCTTCTTATGTATTAGATGCAATAACTATGCCAAAAGTTGCATTCATGTGAAAAAAGTGCGGGCGTATTACTTTATTATCTAAAATATCTTAAGGATATGCGTAAGCGATTGTGAATGAATGTGATAAGGTGGATATCTAACACAAATTATGATTTATAAACACTATTTAAGCAAACTAATACCACTAAATTTTTTTATTGCGATTGAAAGATGTAACTTTGCATCGGGTTAGACGATGACATCTTTATAAAAAGGTGTGCTGACTCCAACGTGCCGACTATTAACATTAATTATATTAATACATTACGCCCATATTCTCTGGCGCAGGAAAGACCACATGGCCTCACTCTCCATAGTGTCTTTTTTCTTTCACCACCGAATTGGGTAAAATTACAACAACAAATCAACAGCAATGTTAGACAAAACCAACATTCTTTTCCGTCAAAGCATCGTAGTACGCTTTTCGGGAGACTCTGGCGACGGTATGCAGCTGGCTGGTAACATCTTCAGCAATATTTCGGCAGAGCGTGGCGACCAAATCTCCACTTTCCCCGACTATCCAGCAGAAGTGCGCGCTCCTCAAGGTTCGCTCAATGGCGTTTCTGGTTTCCAAGTTCATGTGGGACTCGGTGTTCACACTCCTGGTGATGAATGTGATGTGCTGATTTCAATGAATCCAGCAGCTCTTAAGCAAAACGCAAAGTTCCTCAAACCCAATGGTGTGGCTATCGTTGATATCGACTCTTTCAAGAAGGTCGACCTCGAGAAAGCCCTCTTTAAGACAGATGATCCTTACAAGGAAATCGGTTTGAAGGCCCAAGTGGTGGAAGTGCCTATGACCTCGATGGTGAAGGCTGCCCTTGCCGACAGTGGCATGGACTTCAAGAGCCAAATGAAGTGTCGCAATATGTTTGCGCTCGGTTTGGTTTGTTGGTTGTTCAACACTCCTATCGACGGTGCTCTCCACTTCCTCGAACACAAATTCGCTAAGAAGCCTGCCATTTACGAGGCTAATGCGAAGGTGGTGCGTGGTGGCTTCGATTATGGTCACAACATCCACGCTTCCGTTTCTACTTATCGTATCGAAACTGAGGATTTGCGTCCAGGCATATATACCGACGTGAACGGTAACAAGGCCACTGCTTGGGGCTTGATTATGGCAAGCGAAAAGAGCGGCCGTCCATTGTTCCTCGGCAGTTATCCTATCACTCCTGCTACCGACATTCTTCACGAATTGGCAAAGCGCCGCGACCTCGGTGTGAAGGCTATTCAGATGGAAGACGAGATTGCTGGCGTATGCTCTGCTATCGGCGCAAGTTTTGCAGGCAACCTCGCCGTTACCAGCACCTCTGGTCCTGGCTTGGCTCTGAAGAGCGAGGCCATCGGCTTGGCAGTGATGGCAGAATTGCCATTGGTGGTTATCGACGTGCAACGCGGTGGCCCATCTACCGGTCTGCCAACCAAGACTGAGCAAACCGACCTCAATCAGGCACTTTACGGCCGCAGCGGTGAATGTCCACTCGTGGTGTTGAGCGCACTCTCACCAACCGACTGCTTCAAGATGGCATTCGAGGCTGGCCGCATCGCTCTCGAACACATGACTCCAGTGATTCTGCTCACCGACGCGTTTATCGCCAACGGCTCAAGCGCATGGCGTGTGCCAGAAAACGACGAATATCCAGAAATCAAGCCTAACTTCGTGACCGAAGACATGAAGGGCGAGTGGGAGCCATATATGCGCAACGAAGAACTCGTTCGCTACTGGGCTATCCCTGGCACCGAAGGCTTCGAGCACCGTGTGGGTGGTCTTGAAAAAGACTACGAAACCGGCGTGCTGAGCAACAACCCAGAAAACCATGCTCGCATGGTGGCTGCCCGCGCTCAAAAGGTGGCTAACGTGGCCAACCACATTCCTATGCTCGAAGTGAAGAGCGAATGTGACGATGCCGACACCATTATCGTGGGCTGGGGTGGCACTTACGGCCACATCTACACCGCCTTCGAAGAGCTCAACGCAGCAGGCAAGAAGGTGGACTTCGCACAATTCCGCTACATCAACCCTCTGCCCAAGAACACCGCAGAAGTGCTGGGCAAATACAAGACAGTAATCGTTGCCGAACTCAACAACGGTCAGTTCGCTAACTATCTGCAAGGTCTTAACCCAAGTCTTAACATCAAGCGTATCAACAAGGTGGAAGGTCAACCATTCCTCGTACACGAAATCGTTGAAGGCGTGAACAAAATTATGGAGGGCAAATAATCATGGAAGAGAACAATAACATGCAACAATATCAAGCAAAGGACTATAAGAATCAGCAACCAGTTCGCTGGTGTCCTGGTTGTGGCGACCACGCTGTGCTCAATGTGCTTCACAAGGCTATGGCTGAACTCGGTGTGCCACCTTATAAAACAGCAGTGATTTCAGGTATCGGCTGCTCAAGTCGTCTGCCTTACTACATGAACACCTACGGCTTCCACACCATTCACGGTCGTGGCGGTGCAGTGGCCACTGGTTTCAAGGTTGCCAACCCTGATATGACAGTGTGGCAAGTGTGTGGCGACGGCGATGGCTTGGCTATCGGTGGTAACCACTTCATTCACGAGGTGCGCCGCAATGTGGACCTCAACCTTCTGTTGCTCAACAATAAGATTTACGGTCTGACTAAGGGTCAATATTCTCCTACCAGCGACCGTGGCTTCGTGTCGAAATCATCACCTTACGGCACCACTGAAGATCCATTCATTCCTGCCGAACTCGCTTTCGGTGCTCGCGGCACATTCTTCGCCCGCAGTATCGACGTGGAATTGAAGATTTCGCAGGAAGTGATGCTTGCCGCTGCTAAGCACAAGGGTCTTTCTATCGTGGAATTGCTCCAGAACTGTATGATTTTCAACAATGGTATCCACAACTATATCACCGACCGTGCCACTCGTGCCGACCGCACTATCCACCTCGTGCATGGCGAAAAGATGATTTTCGGTGCCGAAAAGAACAAGGGTCTTGTGCAAGACGGCTTCGGCTTGAAGGCTGTGACCATCGGTGAAGACGGCTACACCATCGACGATGTGCTCGTGCACGACGCACACTGCGAGAGCAACTTCCTCCACCAGCAACTCGCCATGATGGACGGCCACGACTTGCCATTGGCAATCGGTGTGATTCGTGAAGTGGACGCTCCTAACTACGACACTGCCGTAGCAGAGCAAGTGGCAGAAGTGAAAGCAAAGAAGGGCTTCACTTGCCTCCACGACATGATTCTCTCCGGCGACACCTGGGAAGTGAAATAAAAGCAAATAATCCAATCCCCACACATACAGCAGAAGCGAGCCCCACAGCCCGCTTCTGCTTATTTTTTAGCAAAGTTTGGTAACCAAATTTGCTTATTTGGTAACCAATTCAAAAAAAATATGTATCTTTGTGGCGAAACCATAAAATGAAAGAACTATGATAGTGATTAGCACAAGAGATTTTCGCACCAATCAGACTAAATACCTGAATATGGTTAAATCGGGTGAGCACGTTGTACTGAAATCGCGTGCAGGTAAATTCCGTATATTTCCCGAAATGGATAGCGAAACGATAGAAACCCCTCGTGATTTGGTAAAGGAGCTTCGAAATGCCTTGGCAGAAGTGAAAGAGGCAATTGCAGGGAAGCGTGTTCTCCAATCAGCTGAAAGTTTGCTTGATGAATTGTAATATTACAGTTTCCGTTACTGAAGACTTCGCAAAAGAGGCGAAGCGTCTATCCAAAAAATATCCAAGTTTCAAGCAAGACTACAAAGACTTCTTGGAAAGCATAAAGGAAAATCCATTGCAGGGCGATGAGATTACTAAGGATATTCGTAAAATCCGTATGGCTATTAAGTCAAAAGGAAAAGGAAAGTCGGGTGGTGCAAGGGTTATCACTTTCAACATTCTCACCGATGTGAAGAATGGGCAAGTAGTGCTCCTTCTTATTTATGATAAAGAAGATGCTTCCACCGTGAAAGTTGAGGTCGTCAAGCAGATAGTGCGTGATATGGGACTTTCAAGCGAATAACCCAAATTTTCCCTCCCCCATACAGCAGAAGCGGGCCCCACAGCCCACTTCTGCTTATTTTATTCCCAAAGCTGAAGAATGAAGCTCTCATCGGAGCACTCGGAGCACTCGGATTTTCTTCTAACTTCTAATTTCTAATCTCTAACTTCTAACTTCACTGTAAATCGGATTCTTCGATGATGAAGAAGTAGCCTTCGAGGTCGTGGCGCTTGCCGTAAACGAAACTGTTGCCGTGGTGGTAGTCTTTGTTCACCACTTTGGAGCCGTCTTTGGTTTTAAACACCACCTTTTCGCGGTCTTCGTCGAGCTGGTAGGATGGGAGCCCGTTGATGGGTACGAAAAATGGCATTTCCACTATTTCTGATGGTGGGAAAACTGTGGTGAAATCGGGGTGCAGTTCGGAGTATTTCTGTCCACTTTGCAGATATAGCACAAGGGTGTCTTGTGTGTTGTTTTCCACATAGGCGCGACGGCGGTCAGCGTCATCGCTGCATGAGGTGGCGATGAAGCAACCCATCACCATCAGCAATGCCAATCCTAATAATTTCTTCATATTGCAAATAGCTTTTTTTGTTTGTGCAAAAGTACGTATTACCCATTAATTTATCAAGCGATTGTGAAATAAAAGGAGAGCGTCGGCGAAGATAATATTCGTCGGCGCTCTCTGGAAAAGAATTTAAAAGAGAATTTTGCCTATGTTGCCTTGTTGGACTGTATTATTTAACGAGCACTTTGTGGGTGATGCCGTCGGCTACCACGAGGTAAACACCAGCCACCACGTCAATAGTGTCGGCACCTGCGCTAATCAATGCGCCGGTGGTGCTGAACACGTTCACGCTCTTGGCTCCGCTCACCTTGATGGTGTTGCCGTTCACGCTCACCTTTGCGTTAGGGTTGATTACATCGCCAATATAAGTGCTTGCATCAACGTTGATGGTGAGGCGCACATATTGGGTCTTGCCCTTTTGTGTAGCGCTTACCACAACCACCTTCTTGGCCCCTGCTGCTGCGTTGACGCTGATTGCGTCGCCATCGATAGCGGCAGAAATATTGCCATCGGCTGATACTTCCTCAAGTGCATACTTCACAGTTGCTCCATTGCTTTCGAGGTTGAACAGGTCGGCGAGGGCGATGTTGGAATCACCTACGCGCACGTTGCGCTCAGCTTCGGTTTCGGGACGAACGCCGCCCAGGTTGTCCATACAGAAGTAGGCTGGAGTGTTCATGCCATACTTGCCAGTGTCGCTACTTGTGAAAGTGAACGACAGGCTTTGTACCTTGCCGAGTGAACGCAAGTCGAGCCATTGCCAAGTGTTGAGGATGTAGTGGTCAGCCTCGTTTTCGCTTCTGAAGTCGCTGAGGTAGAAGTCGAGGGTGTTGGTGCCGGTAGCAGTCTTGCCCGAAACGGTAAGTTTGAACCAGTCGCCCTTGGCAAACTTCTTGGCGAAAGAGTCGCCATTAGTCATGCTGCTGTAAGCGTAGGCATTGTTGGTGATAAATGCTCCGCTGATGATGTCGCCATCCTCGTTGCTTGTCACGGTCACATCGGTGCCGCTTGGGTAAGCCACGCAGTAGTTGCTTGAGCCATCCACGCCACTGCCCACAGATGAATTGAATTGGTCGTCGAGCGACTTAAATTCGGTAGAAGTGCTGTTGCTCATACCGAAGCCATACCACCAGCTGTCCATGTTGGCAACTGCGAACGAGAACGAACCGCTGTAGAACATATCGTCGTCGGTGTCGCCAGAGAAGTGGGTGTTTTCAGCGAGGTAGTTGTCGTCGAATGTGGCAGCCACGGTTTCGCCAGTCACAAGCACCTTGGTCTTGGCGGTAGCGGTCTGACCGTCGGTGCTCTTCACGGTGAGGCGGTAGCCATAAGTGTGGGCAGGAGCCACATTGAGAGTAGCCTCGGTAGAAACCACTTGGTTCATCTGATCGCGCCATTCGTAGGTGTAAGGAGCCTCACCACCTGCCACTGCGGCAGTGATGGTGGCTGTTGCACCACTGTTGATGCGCACGTTGTCGTTGTCGAATGCGAGGGTGAGAGGGTCGAAGTGGCGGAGAGTGGTAAACTCTTCAGATGTCACCACCTCGCTCTTGACACCGTCGATAGCGCTTTCGAGCAAGAAGTAAGCCTGATATTTGCAGCCTGGTTCGAGGTCGGTGAATGAGGTGCTCACCTCTTCATCTGCGCTCACATTTTTAGGAGTGGCGGTGAGCAAATCGTCGGCGCTAATCACCTTCTTGGCGAGGCGTGCAGCCTTGCGTGCAGGTGCGGCCTCGCTTTGTGCCACCACCTTTTCAACCTTAGCGTAGAGTTTGCCGCTCACGTTCCACTTGGTCTTCACGTCGGCAGAGGTCTCGCCGATGTTAGTCACCATTGGGTAGCCCTCGGCGATTTCAGGAGTCACCACCTCGATGTCCTTGTATTCGTAGGCACCGATAGTTGGAGTCACGGCACTGCGGGTCACGCCCTTGATGTCGGTGGTGATGCCTTCGATTGGAGCGCCAGCGCAAAGGTTGCCTGCACTCAAGAGTTGGAGGTCGGTTTCGCTCACGAAGTTGGCGGCTTCCACGAAGTTGGTTTGGTCGCCAATGAGGGTGTTAAATGCCTCGATGTCGGCATCTTTCATAATCTTGCCTTCGCCACCAAGCATAGCGTTGTGGCTGAATTTCACACGCTTCGCATAGTCCTCGTTGTAGATAAACATTGTAGGACCGGCGGTGGTGTTTTGCAGCAAGTTGTTCTTCAGCACGATATTGGTGTATGCCTCATCGCTGCTCACGCGTGCAGTGTAGTAGCAGTAGCCGTTTGTGCCGCCGATACGCACTGTGTTGTAGTAAACGTGAATGTTCTTGTTGTCGGCAGTGATTTGGATACCCGACGAACTTGCTGAAGGAGAGTTGGTGATATTGATGCTGTTGTTGTAAACGAGGATTGGCTGATCTTCATTACCGTAGCAAGTGGTGCGGAGATAGATACCGCCACTGTAATAGCTGTGGGTGTTGGTAATCTTATTGTTGCGAATCACCATATTGCCACGCACACGCATCAAGTCCATGCCCCAGTAACTGGTGCGGGCTGATGTGCTTTGGAAGATAGTGTTGCCCTCGATGGTGCCGTCGTTTTCGTCGGCGAAGTAGATGCCCTTGCTGCCAGGCTCGTTGATGATGTTATTAATCACCTTAGCACCCTTTTCGTGAGTGAGTTTCACATAAGAGGTGCCGCCAATGCGGAGAGCCATGTAGCCACCGTAGAACTCACAGTTCGATACGGTGAGGTAGTCGTTGTTCTTGCCCTCTTCGTCCTTTGATTCGGTTTGCACCAAGTACATGCCGCTGTATCCAGAGGTCACAAGGTCGGCCTTCACATACACATTGTCGATGGTCACGTGACGGCTTTGGTTGTAGACGTGGATAGCGCTTGGGTAAGTTTGAGTGCAAGGCACGATAGAGAGGTTTTTAACGGTCACATAAGAAGTGCTGTCGATATAGAACAAACCTTCCTTGTGGCTGCCGTAGGCAGGCTCGCTGTAACCGCCACCTACGATAGTGACATCGGCGCGGTTGCCGCTCTTGCCTTCAAATGTGATGGTGTTGGTTTCGCTTGTGCCATCAATTTTGGTGATGCGCACATTCTCGTTGTAGGTGCCGTTTTCGATTTGCATGGTCACAGCACCTTCCACACCGTTGGCCTTCAGAGCCTCGGTAGCGGCGGCGATGGTAGGATAGCTTGCACCCTCAGAAGCACCGATGGTGTAAACGCCCTTCATACCAGCCTTGATGGTGCGGGTAGTGGCGTTGCCAGTGGTTGCCACGCTGTTGGCGTCCACATTCACGCTTGTGGCTTGTGCTGCCACCTTGTTGCCTGCTTGTGCTTCAGCGGCGATGTCGTAGGCAATCCAGAAGTAGTATGTGCCGAAATCGGTGATTTCCACATCGCTTGCGGCGGTGAATACGTTGGCATCGGTAGCCGAAACGCTGTTGAGCGTAGCAATGCAGTTGTCGGTGCTGAATGCGTTGGCAGTGCCAGTGTAGTAGAGGCGTGCGGTGGTGATGTCGGCCACGTTGGTGGTGCCATCAGCCTTGAATGTGATGTTGTTGAGCTTGAGTGTGCCACGGTCGCCACCCACGTTCACAGCTATCTTCTGCATTGGAGCGTTGCTTGCGCCACGTGTCACGTCGTCGGTGCGTGGAGCGGAAGCCTCGATGCCATCGACCACGAATGGAGTAAGCTCGTGGAGTGAAACTTGTATTTCAAAGCCATCGTACTTGGTGTAGGTGGATGTAGGACCGTCGAACTTGATGGTCAAAGCACCGTCGGCAGCCTTAGAGATGTAGGTTGGAGGTGCGCCAACATAGTTGTATGAGCCTACGAGATTGTCAGCGTCAACGCCCTCGCCATTGTAGATGTAGAATTTACCGCTACCAGTAGAGAACTTGATAGGTTCAATCTTGATAGCGCAATTTTCCTTGCCGGGTTTGAAGATGGTCACGCCCTTGAACTTCACGGTCACAGGGTTGTCCTTGCCACCATCGTCGTAGAACATGGTTGGGTTCATAACGGTGATAACGGTGGTGTCAGGAGCCATGTTCACGATGTTTTTTGCCTCGCGTGCGCCTTCAGGGTCGCCGTCGGTCACTGCCAAGGTGTTGCCGTCGGTAGTTTTGAGGCTCACGAGTTTCGCGTCGAGCAGGGTGCCCGATGTGGCATCGTTTTTCACGTCGTATCTTACCCAGAAGTAGTTAGCGCCTTCCACCAGTTCGCGTTCGCCGCTCACGGTAGCAGTGGCGGCAGGATTTTCAACAGTGCCAAATGCCACAGCGGTGGCGGCGTCGTTTTCGGTGTTGTAATACACGCTCACCTTGCTCACTGCTTGTTCGCAGCCCTTGAGGTCGAGGTTGATCTCGCTCATTGTCGATTTGGTGAGAGTGCCAGAGGTGGTCACTTCAAAGTCGATGATACCAGCGTCGGCAGAGCCCACAGGCACGATGTCGGTGCTTGTTTGGTTCACTGTCACCTTGTCGATGGTCATGTCGTGATTCTTGAAAGGAGCCACGGTGGCCTCCCAACCGGTGCCGGTGTAGCCGCTGGTCATTGTGTTGGGGTTGAACTTGATGGTGATTGATCCATCGGCTGCTGTAGAGCGGAGAGTCTTGCCAGGACCATTGTCGGAGTTCTTGGCGTCGTCGAGTTTCCAGAGCAGGTTTTCGGCAGCAGTGCTGGTGCCGCTGTAAACCTCAAATACGGCTTTCACACCGTAACTGCTTGAACTGTAGTAAATGTCGAATTTGCTGAAATCGAGTTGAGCCACTGTGCCTTCTTCGGCAGGGGTGAAAGTCACGATGTAGTCGGCATTCTCTGCTTCGTATTTTGAAGGGTAGATGGTCGATTTGGTGTCGCTGAACTTCCAAGTGTCGTAGATGATGTGGCTGTGGCTGCCCTTAGTGGCGCGGCACACGTTGGCGATGGTGCGTTGAGCCACATTCTCAGCCACGGTTTTGCTCTCGCCAGCCACAGTTGCGCCAGCAAGGCTCAAAGCGATGGTTTCGCCATTCTTTGCGTCGGGTTTCACTTGTGCCACCACTGCAAAGTAGTTGTGGCCTTCAATCAAGTTGAGGTTGCCGTTCACGGCAATGTTGCCGCTTTCCACTGTGGCTTCGCCAAATGGGGCAGAGGTCTTAAATTCGGTGTTGTCGCCAAGGCTGTAAACGCTCACCTTCTCGATGTTTTTCACATCGCTTGAGGTGAGGTTGAAGTTGGTTACAGATAGAGGGTTGCTTTGGTTGTCGGTCAGCACGTCAACGATAAGCATTTGCACATTCTTGTCGCCCGCAGCCACAGTTTCGGTGCTTGCGGCAGTTGCGCTCACGCTCTTGAATACCATGTTGCCTGGCAGGAATTGTGATACCACAGCTTCCCAACCGTCGGCTGGCACGCCAGTGGTGCTGCTCAGGGTGATAGTCATCGAGCCGTCGTCGGCTGAAGATTTCACCACTTTAGCCTCCTTCAAAAGGGTGGTGATGAGGTTGGTGTCGTCGGCTGTGCGGCCGTTGTAGAACTTGAATACATCGTTATAGCCCACAGATGAGGTGTTGAAGATAGCGAGTTTCGAGAAATCCACTTTAATCTTCTGTCCTGCTGTGGCAGGCACGAAAGTGATGGTGCCGTTGAACTTTTCAGAGATTTTGCCGTCTTTGCCACCATCGTCGTAGAATTTGGCGTCGTCGCTAATGGTGAAAGTGGTAGGGTCTGTGGTCATCAGAATGTCGTTGCTCACAACCACAGGTGCCGAGGTGCTGTTTTCGAGCGTTTGCGCAGCGCCGTTCACTTTGATGCTGGTCACGCTGATGCCGGGAATGGATCCCTTTGCATCGGGGAGAATGTCGGCTACAACCGAGAAGATGTTGTGGCCGCTCTTCAATGCCACATTAGTGGCCACGAGTTCATCGCCAAGTGCTGGGGCAGTGGCCAAAGCGCCATCGGCGGTGATTTTTGTGCCATTGTAGAGGCGCACGTTGCTCACCTGGTTGGTGCCGCTGAGTGCGCTGGTGGCAATTTTCAGTTCATCAACGTTGAACGCGTTCTTACCGCCTTCGGTAAGCACGTCGAGCGTCATGAGCATCTGGTTTTTCGCACCGCGGTACACGGCAGCCTCATTGCTTGCGAGGCTCACGCCCTTCAATTCCATGTCCTTTGAAGGGAGAGCGGTGACGGTGATGTTGAAGCCCGTGTTGGAGCCCGGACCGTTGCTGTGGAAACCAAACGAGATCTTGCCGTCTTCGGCGGTAGAGGTGTAGGTGTCGCCGTCGGTGCCGGTCACATACTTCTTCACCCAGCCGCTTGGCAGGTAATTCGATTGTTTGCCATCAGATGATGCACCATAGCCGATTTTTTCAATCGCGCCATCGTACATCAGCAGATAGTTCGGACCGCTGAGGTCCACACTGTTCACTGTGATTTGAATCTTGTCGCCTTCATTCTTTGGTGCGAACACCACGCCACAGTCGCGATAGCCAGGAATGGTCTTGCCATCTGCCACTGCTTTGAAGGTGATGGTTCCGTCCACTTCGTAGGTCTCAAGACCGTCGCGAGTCATTAGGTAGAAAGCGCCATCGGCATCACTCCACGCCTTCCTCTTGCCTTCAGCCTGAGCAGTGGGAGCCACAACGCCGCCAAGCAGCATCATGGTCAGAACACAAATCAGTTGAAAATTAAAAAAACGTCTCATAAAAAATTAATATTAAGAAATATATAATCCTAAATTAATGAGACCATCGGGGCATAGCCATTCATGGGGCACCAGCTTCACCGAGGTCGGTGAAAACAGAAGCCACAGCCATATCAGCGAGCGATGGGGCACAACGATAGCATTTTAGCGGAAGTGCTGATAAAAAAGCAATAAATGGTGGAAATAAGCTACACCACATCATCACATTCTATTATGTAATGTTTGCACTACGGTTCAAATGCCACGTGAACCTTGCTCTGCGCCGAATAGGGGCGTTGATGCCTCTCGGCAGCTGTAGGCTTGCAATGTGGGCAGGTCTTCTGACTCGTCCCCATCGTGCTCACGCCTTCCCGGATAATGTGATGTAGCCTTTGTAAGAGAGATACAACCAGTGGCAATGTGTGAGCCGATGCGTCGGATTTAGTGTGGGACTTACAGCAGCGGGTACTGTTCAGGATTCGCACCTGATTCCCTTTTAATTCTGCACCTTGAGGCACAGAAACCCTATGCAAAAGTTTTCAATACGGCAAAGTTATCACTTTTTTATTAATCTCCCAAAAAATTTCCAAAAATCTACCCGCCACAAACCAAAGGGACGGTTCTTTTGGTCGCTGTGCTTTTTCTCGTGCAATTATTTGTGAGTTTGTGTGATGGCAATTAGTAGTTGTAAATAACAATTCGGTTAACACTGACCAAAACAAACCAAAAGTTACTATGTTTGCAGTGGAAATGTGGTTTGGGGCTGGAGATGGCGTTGAGTGTGGACGCTTGATGGGGCTCTGCCCCTTGCCGCTGGGCGTTCCCCGGTGTGTTATTCATAATAAAAAAATGTTGGAACGAAATTTTGGTAATTTTGAAAAAAAAATAATATTAACCACCAAAACCATTCCAACAATGCAAAGAAACAAAAAAACTTTCAAATGACAAAACATCTACATCGGGATTTGTCCACAACAAACCAAAAGAACCGTCCCTTTGGTTTCCTTTGAGAAACCCATGTGTAACACATCAGCACGCCACATGCCGCTGATATAATCGTTTTAAAATCAGCGATTTAAAAATCGGACTAATTTACTACACAATGCTTTATTACGGAAACAAAGAGCCGGTGTAAACAAAGGGACGGTTCTTGTTCCCGCAAGTCGGTGTTGTGTGGATGATTGGCGATTATTCGGGAAGGCAGAGGCGAAGGCCCATGGTTTTGGAGGACATGTTGGGATCGATTGAGTTGCGGTTTGTTATTCGACTGAGTCGTTCCACATTGCCATAGGAGCCACCTCGGTTCACTCTATAGGTGCCGGAATCGGGTCCGGTGGGATTGGTTTGAGCCCCGGAAGAGTAACTACCCTTCCAGTCGCTAACCCATTCCATCACATTGCCGGTCATATCGTAGATACCCAGCTCGTTGGGAGCTTTCGTGCCCATGGCATGTGAGGTGTTGTTGCTATTATCGATGTACCACGCCACATCGCCAAGGTTGTTGCTACCGCTATATTTGTAGCCCTTGCTTTTGTTACCCCCGCGAGCGGCGTACTCCCATTCGGCTTCGGTGAGCAAGCGGAAATTCTTTCCGGTAAGCTCATTGAGCTTGGTGATAAAGGTTTGACATTCGTTCCACGTCACATTATCCACCGGCAGGTTGATTCCGGTGTTTACGCTGGGATTTTCGCCCATCACCGCAAGCCATAGCGTTTGCGACACCTCGTATTTTCCTATCAAAAACGGCGACAGGGTTACTTTGTGGGTGGGAAGCTCATCGCTGAAAGCATCGCTCGCCTGCTCGGCGGTGGCGCCCATGGTGAAGGTGCCGCCTTCCACACGCACCATTTCAATCATCACATTGTGGGCAATAAAAATGTGGGAGGAACCATTGTTAACTCCGTTGAGCACATGGTCGATGAGGGTGGTGGCATCGCTCATATCCACCACGCCATCGTCATTCACATCATCTTTCAGTTGAGCATTGGCGGTAAAAAAAGCCACCATCATAAGGCTAAGAAAAAATAAT
>OIXV01002052.1_pt1 | contig 16989 bp, 10 predicted proteins | sample 1587771 | NCBI WGS metagenome assembly OIXV01 (sample SAMEA3888893, study PRJEB22519) | human gut metagenome | biome: human gut; feature: human-associated habitat; material: faeces | place: Denmark | collected 2010
CTCTTCCGATCTGCCAATGTGGCTGTTGGAATTCCTGGACAAGCATTCCAACAGCCACATTGGCGCTGAGGTTGAGGTTTCCGAGCTGATGGGCGCTGAGATCTACCTGTACCTGACCTATCAGGGCCAGAACCTGATGGCTCGTGTTGCCCCCACTTCCAAGTCTCGCCGCGGCGACAAGATCACCGTTGCCATGGACACCCACAAGATCCATCTGTTCGATCCCGAGACCGAGAAGACCCTGCTCAACTAATTCTTCAAGCTCTCATAGCGGTTCCGTTGCGGCGGAACCGCTTTTTTAGTAAACGGAGGAACGACGATGCGCATTGCCAACTACCTGCGGCCGGATTGTGTCGCACTGCGCCAGCGGGCGGATTCCCTGCAGGGCGCGGTGCAGCAGCTTGTGGCGCTGCTGGATGGGGCCAAAGTCCTGACGGACACGGCAGTCTTTGCGGCAGATGTCCGCGCCCGGCTGGAACTGGGCGGCGTCTGCGTGGGCAATGGACTGGCGATCCCCCACGCCAAGAGCACCGCGGTGGAAAAATTGCAGCTGGCTGCATTGACGCTGGATCCGCCGCTGCCCTGCGATACGCCCGACGGCCAGCCGTTGGAGATGCTGTTCCTCATCGCTGCCCCCGCCGAGGCCAACGACCTGCATGTACAGGTGTTGGCCGTCAGGCCGTTCAGTGCGCGGTACTCGACGGAGGAAAGCGTCGTAAAACCGCCCTTTTGGGGCATCGTCACGGCGGGCTTGGCCGCGGGTTTCGGGGGCTCGGCAGGCTTCATTTCGGTCTGCCCAACTTTAGGGGCGGTGTGGCCCATCTCAAAGCGGCATTCCCCACTGCCCGGCGTTGCCAGTGCGGCACGCACTGCGCGGTAAACGGCGTCAAACACATCGCTCTCCCGCGCAAAACGTATCTCTGTCTTGGCCGGGTGGACGTTGACATCCACCATGTCCGGCGGCAGTTCCAACATGAGCACTGCGCCCGGGAACTTGCCCTGCATCATCGTACCCTTGTAGGCATTTTCCAGCGCTGCCATCATCGTGCGGTTTTTGACATAGCGGCCATTCACGAAGAAATGCTGCGCCCCGCGGCTGGCACGGCAGGCACGCGGCGGCGTGACCAGACCGGTGACGTGGTACAGTTCGCTGCCGCCGTCCACCGGCAGCAGGTCGCGGGCAAACTCGCGGCCTAAGACCGCGTAGACAGCGCTGCGCAGGTCGCCGTCGCCGGGGGTGACATACTGCTGCTTGCCGTCGCGCAGAAAGCGGAAGCTGATCTCCGGGTGGGACAGCGCTGCGTGCAGCACCGTCTCGGCCACGAAGGTGCCTTCGCTGGCGTCCTTCTTCAGAAATTTCATACGGGCGGGGGTGTTGTAAAACAGGTCGTTGACCGTGATGGTCGTGCCCACCGGGCGAGCACCCGGCTCCATGCCCTGGGGCTCGCCGCCCTCGATGCGGTAGCAGCAGGCATACTCGTCGGCTTCGGTCTTGGTCAGCACCTCGACCTTGGCAACGCTGGCAATCGACGCCAGCGCCTCGCCGCGGAAGCCCAGGGTGTGGATGTGCCCGAGGTCGTCCGCCGTAGCAATCTTGCTGGTAGCATGGCGGATAAACGCCTTATCGATATATTCTGCCTCGATGCCCGAGCCATTGTCCACGATTTGCAGCTGCTGGATGCCGCCGCGCGTTGCAGACAGCGTGATCTGCGTTGCACCCGCGTCGATAGCATTTTCCAAAAGTTCCTTTGCCACGGAGGCCGGCCGCTCTACGACCTCGCCTGCCGCGATCAATTCAGCGGTATGCTTGTCCAGCACACGAATTTCCGCCATAGGTCTCACCTGCCTTTAGTCTTTGTCCAGGGTATTTTTCAGTTCGTACAAAAAGTTCAGCGCTTCCAGCGGGGTCAGCGTCTCGATATCGACGGTATGCAACTTTTCCACCACCTCGCTGGGGACGCTGGGGTTGTTGTAGGCTTCGACGGTGTCAAAGTCCAGCTGCATCGTGCTGTTGCGGCCTGGGGCGTTGGCCTCAAGCTGGCGCAGCACGGCGTGGGCGCGTTTGGTCACGCTGCCTGGCAGACCCGCGAGTTTGGCGACCTCGATGCCGTAGCTGTCATCCGCCGGGCCTGCAACGATGCGGCGCAAAAACGTGATATCCTCACCGCGCTTTTTGACGGCGATGTTGTAGTTTTTGACGCCGTGGATATCCTGTTCCATACTGGTCAGCTCGTGGTAATGGGTGGCGAACAGCGTCTTGCAGCCGATGTTCTCACAGATAAATTCTACCACGCTGCGGGCAATACTCATGCCGTCAAACGTCGAAGTGCCCCGGCCGATCTCATCGAGAATGACCAGGCTGTCCTTCGTCGCATTTTTGAGGATCTCCGCGACCTCGGTCATTTCGACCATGAAGGTCGACTGCCCGGCAGCCAAATCGTCCGACGCGCCGACGCGGGTAAAAATCGCATCCACCACGCCGATGTGGGCGCTGGCGGCGGGTACAAAGCTGCCAATTTGCGCCATCAGGGCAATCAGCGCATTCTGACGCATGTAAGTAGATTTACCGGCCATGTTCGGGCCGGTGATGAGCAGCATCCGGTTCTCGTCCTCGTCGAGCATCGTATCGTTGGGCACAAACAGACTGCCCTTGAGCATCTGTTCAATGACCGGGTGGCGGCCCTCCTTGATCTCCATAACGCCGCTCTCATCCACGTTTGGCATGACGTAGTTGTTTTGCAGCGCCGCCTCGGCAAAGCCTGCCAGCACATCGAGCTGGGCCACAGCCGATGCCGTGCGTTGGATGCGGACGACCTCAGCGGAGATCGACGAAAGCAGGTCGGCAAACAGCTGGTGTTCCAGAACCAGCAGACGCTCGTTTGCGCCGAGGATCTTATTTTCCAGCTCCTTCAGTTCGGGCGTGATGTAGCGCTCACCCGTTGTCAGCGTCTGCTTGCGGGTGAAGGTATCGGGCACCGAGTCGGTGTAGGAGCGGCTGACCTCGATATAGTAGCCGAACACCTTGTTGAAGCCGATCTTCAGCTTGGGGATGCCGGTTTCCTCGCGGTAGCGGGCCTCAAGGTTTGACAGATACCCCTTGCCGCCGTGCATGATGTCGCGCAGCTCATCGACCTCGCTGTTGAAGCCCGCGCGGATAGCGCCGCCGTCCTTCATGTTGGCGGGCGGGTCATCCACAAGGGCGGTCTGGATGTTCTGCAAGACATCCTCGAGCAGGTCGATCTGGTCAGCCAGCTGCGTCAGCAGCGGCGCACCGCAGGCCGCAGCCTGGGCCTTGACCTGGGGCAGCATGGCGCAGGTATCCCCCAGCGCCTTGACCTCGCGCGGGGTGGCGGAGCCGTAGAGAATGCGGGTCGTCAGCCGCTCAATGTCAAAGACATGGCCGAGGGCTTCTTTCAAATCGGCGCGGGCGATGCTGGCAGAATAGAGCGCCTGCACCGCACAGAGCCGCGCGTTGATGGCCTCGGCGTCCACAAGGGGCTGTTCGATCCAGGAGCGCAGCAGGCGCTTGCCCATCGAGGTTTCGGTCTTGTCGAGCACCCAGAGCAGCGTGCCGCGCTTCTCGCGCCCGCGCATCGTCTCGGTCAGTTCCAGATTTGCGCGGGTCACAGGCGACAGGCGCATATACTGTGCATCGGCGTAGTTCTGCACGGTCTTGATGCGCTCAACGCCGTGCTTTTGGGTCTCGTGCAGGTAGTTGAGAAGCGCCGCCACAGCATACGGGACAAGCGCGTCCTTCTCATAGCCGAGGGTCGTGCGCCAGTCGGCGCCGAACTGGTCGGCCATGGTCTGCTCCATGACGGCGTCCTTAAAGCAGGCATCCTCGCGCAGCTCGACCAGGGCGTTCGTGTGCTGTTTGATGTAAGTCGTGACATCTTTAAAGTCAAGCATCGGCGGGCAGATCAAAATCTCGCTGGGCATATAGCGGCACAGCTCGGTGATGATGGCTCCGCCGATTTTTTCAGCGTTCAGCTCGGTGGCGTAGGCCTCGCCGGTGGAAACGTCCGCAAAGCAGACGCCCGCACGCCAGCGGCCGCGGGTGCGCTTGCAGTAAATGCTCGCCAGATAGTTGTTTTTATCCTCGGACAGCATGCTGCTTTCAATGACCGTGCCGGGCGTGACAACGCGGATGATGTCGCGCTTGACAAGACCCTTGGCGAGGGCAGGGTCCTCCATCTGCTCACAAATGGCAACCCTGTAGCCCTTAGCGACCAGGCGCGCCATGTAAGTCTCGTAGGAGTGGAACGGCACGCCGCACATAGGGGCGCGTTCTTCCTTACCGCAGTTTTTGCCGGTCAGCGTCAGCTCCAGCTCCCGCGAAGCCGTCAGCGCGTCGTCGTAGAACATTTCATAGAAGTCACCGACGCGGTAGAACAGAATCTCGTTGGGATGCTGTTTTTTTATTTCAAAATACTGCTGCATCATGGGCGATACTGCTTGCTCGGCCATGTTTCACACTCCTGTTGATCCTAGTTGGTATGTTGTTCTTGTAGGGGCGGATTCCATATCCGCCCGGAAGGTATGCGGCTGCGTACAGTGCTGCGGGCGCATATAGAATGCGCCCCTACGGCCTCTCTGCCCCGCGCCTCAAGCTTTAGTGGCAGCCGCCGCAGGTGGAGCAGCTGCCGGTGCAGCCGCGGGTGGGGGCCTGCACGGTCATGGGGTCGCCGCCGTTCATAGCGGTGTTGATGATGGCGTCAATGTGGCTGACCATTGCCTCGCACTCGGCCTTGGCGGCGTTGTAGCGGACCATGCCCTCGCTGGCCATGATCTGGCTGTACAGGTCGTTGACGCGCTGGTTCAGCTCGGCCACACGGGCAGCGTCGGTTTCGGGCTTGGCGCTCTCGTTGTTCAGGTCCAGGCGGGCGAGGTTGAACTCGCCGATCATGTTCTGCAGCTCCTCGTCCGCGTCATTCTCGCGGCGGGCGGCGTCCAGTTCCAGGTAGCGGACGTCAGTCTGCAAAGCAGCTGCGGCTTTCTTAAAAAGATCAATGCAATCCATGGTAAAATCTCCTTGTATATATAATGTAGATTGGGTTTATCCGGCAAGTTCGCCCACCAGCAGCGCGGCGCGGGAGCCGGTGACGTGGACGTCGGCCCACTGGCCGATGAGGGTTTCGGGGGCTTTGAACTCGACCACCAGGTTGTTGTCCAGGCGGCCATTGACGGTGCCCTCGCTGCGGCCGGCGGCCTCCACCAGCACGCGGACGGTCTGGCCGGTCATGGCGGCGGTGGCCGCAAAGGCGAACTCTTCCTGCGTTTTCAGCAGGCGGTCCATGCGGGCGGCCTTCTCAGCGTGGGTCGTTGGGTCGGGCAGCTTGGCCGCCGGGGTGCCGGCGCGCTTGGAATAGATGAAGGTAAACAGCTGCATATAGCCCACCTCACGGATGAGGTCGAGCGTTGCGGCAAAGTCCTCCTCCGTCTCGCCGGGGAAGCCGACAATGATGTCGCTGGAGAAGGTCACACCGGGAATTTTTTCCTTGGCGTAGCGGATCAGATCCATGTACTGCGCGACGTTGTAGTGGCGGTTCATCTCCTTGAGCAGCCGGTCCGAGCCGGACTGCACGGGCAGGTGGATATGCTTGCACAGATGCTCCTGCGCGGCAATCGTGTCGATGAGCTTGCGGCTGGCGTCCTTCGGATGGCTCGTCATGAAGCGGATCTGGTAGTCGCCGGGGACTTCGCACAGCAGGTTCAAAAGGTCGGCAAAGTCGATGGGATGTTCCAGCCCCTTGCCGTAGCTGTTGACGTTCTGGCCCAGGAGGGTGATCTCCTTATAGCCCTGCTCGACAAGCTGCCTGAACTCTGCCAGAATTGCGGCGGGCTCGCGGCTGCGCTCCCGCCCGCGGACGTAGGGCACGATGCAGTAGGTGCAGAAGTTGTCGCACCCGTACATGATGGGCAGCCACGCGCGGAAGCCGGAATCGCGGCGGATGGGCAGCTCCTCGACCACGGCGTTGCGCTCGGCGGGCTTTTCCAGATAGCGCTTGCCCTTGCGGATGCGCTCGGCCAGCATGGCGGGCAGCCGGTCAATGCCGTCCACGCCAAAGACAAGGTCCACATAGGGGTAGCTCTGGCGCAGCTTTTCGACGATGTGCTCCTGCTGGGCCATGCAGCCGCAGACACCGATCATCAGGCGCGGGTTCTGCTCCTTGAGCTTTTTCAGCGCGCCGACATTGCCGAAAACGCGCTGCTCGGCGTGCTCACGCACGGCGCAGGTGTTGAACAGGATGAGGTCGGCGTGTTCGACATTGTCACACAGGCCGTAGCCGACATCCTGCAAAACGCCCTTGATCTTCTCGCCGTCGTTGACGTTCTGCTGGCAGCCGTAGCTGCGTACATACGCCAGCGGCGGTGTCTCATAGAACGCCGCCAGCGCCTTGGCGGCGGCATCGTTGTGGGTGTAGGTCAGTTTTTCCAAGTGAATTTCTCCTTATATAAACGCCCAAATGGGCACACCTATCCAAACATACCATATTAGTATAACAAATTCGAAGCAAAAGCACAAGCGGCAGAAGGTGAATTTTTTGTGCTGTCGGGCGGGGAATCCGCTTTTTGCACCTGTTCCGCAAAAAGACGGCAAAAAGACGCCGCGGGAAGATTGACATTTTCGCCTTCTTGCGCTACAATACATATATTATGCCGCTGTGGCGGAACTGGCAGACGCAAGGGACTTAAAATCCCTCGGTAGCGATACCGTACCGGTTCGATCCCGGTCAGCGGCATTTACCCGAGCCGAAACAGCTTTACCGGTTGTTTCGGCTTTTTCTATTGGACCCTGTGAGGCATGGTATGCTGAACCATAAATCTACCCGCAGCGCCCGGCTGTTCTGGCTGGGGGCGCTGCTCGGCGCTGCCGTATTTTTGCTGGTGTACGGCCTTGCACCACTGGACGTAGCCAACGACGCCTTCTGCCGCGGCGGCTACATTGAAAAGGACATCCAGCAGCACTACGCGGGCTGGCTGTTCTACCGAAGCAGTGCGCTGGGCTGGCCGCTCGGCGTGACGCAGGCCGTCAACGCGCCGCAGGGCGTCAGCGTTGCGTACACCGATTCTATCCCGCTGCTGGCCGTGCTGTGCCGCCCGCTGGCGGCAGCGCTGGGCGGGACGTTCCAGTATTTCGGCTGGTTTACCCTTGTCTGCTTTGCTTTGCAGGGCGGCTTTGCGGCGCTGCTGTGCGGGCTGTTTGCTGAGGGGCTTGCCGCCCCTTTGGCGGGCTCGCTTGTGTTTGCGGCCAGCCCGATTTTACTGGAGCGCGCGTTCCGGCACACCTCGCTCGGCGCGCAGTGGCTTGTGCTGGCGGCGCTGTACTGTTATTTTGTCTGCCGCCGACAGAGCCGGTTTGCGTCGCGCGGATTGTTTGTCATCAACATTCTGGCCGTCGGTATCCACCCGTATTTTCTGCCCATGACCTACGCTGTCACACTGGCGCTTTTGCTTGAGTACGCCGTAAAGCAGCGGCAATGGCTGCGGCCCGCACTGTTTTTGGGCGGCAACATGCTCTGCACCGCGGCGCTGGGCTGGGCGCTGGGGCTGCTTTACGGCACAGCCACCAGCGGCGGGCAGGCGCTGTACGGCTATTTTGCCATGAACCTGAACGCGCTGTGGAACCCGGCGGGTGTGAACGGCGTTTTGTACAGCCGCCTGCTGCCCGCACAGAATCAGGTCGGCGGCAACTATGACGCCTTTGCCTATCTGGGGCTGGGCGTGCTGGCTGCACTGCCTGTCGTGGTCGTGTCAGCGCGGCGGCATATCCTGGGCGCTGTGCGCCGTCACCGGGCGCTGTGCGCGGTCTGCGCTGTGCTGACCGCGTTTGCCGTCAGCAACGTCATCACTGCCAACGGCGTGACGCTGGCCACGCTGCCGCTGCCCGCTTCTTTTATTAAGCTGTTCTCGGTCTTTCGCTCCGGCGGGCGGCTGTTCTGGCCCGTCTACTACCTGCTGACGCTGGCAGCGTTCGCAGGGCTGGCGCGTCTGCCCCGCGGGGCCGTCTGGGTCACACTGTTTGCCGCCGTGCAACTGTGGGATGTAAGCCCGGCGCTTTTCCAGCGGCACGACGCCATGCAGACCGCGCAGGTCACGGACGCGTTCCCGTCCGAGCTGGACAGCGATTTCTGGCAGAGCGCGGTACAGTACCGCCACATCGAATCCGTGCAGGGCATGCAGGCCGACAGCTTGCACTTAGCGCTGTGGGCTGCCGACAACGGCATGACGACGAACGATCCGTTCGCCGCCCGCTACGACGAGGCTGCTCTTGCCGCCGAGCGCCAGACCGCGCTGGATGCTCTGGACGCGGGCACGCCGCAGAGTGACACGCTCTACCTGTTCGAGGACGAGGGTGCCTTTTTGCAGGCCGTGGAACCGGTCAAGGCGCTGGCCTGGTGCGGGTGCGTGACGAGCGCCGACGGCAGCGCCAGCTGGTATGCCATTGCGCCGGGGCTGCAGGGACAGACATTTGACGCTCTGTGCACGCCCTACGACGAGGACTATCCCCTGCGCCTGGCAGACTACACCGACGCGCTGTGGAACCGCGGCGTGCTGGACGAGACAAAGCAGACCGTCTGCTTTAAGGATTCCCCGTTTGCGCGTGCTAAGCTGGACGGTGCGGCGCTGCTTTGCGCGGGCGGGCAGGAGTACCCGATTTTGAAGGTCGATGACCACGACGCCGGTTGGCTGATGGTCACCTTGGATATTGAGGATGCCACGGTTTTGTGGGATCAGGAGTTGACGACAAAATGAAAGAACTGCATGTAAAAAGCCTGCTGCCCGTGCGGCTGGACAAGTACCTGATGGATCAGTTCCCCGCTCTGGGCATGGGGCGGCTGAACAAGGCCCTGCGCGAGAACAAGATCAAGCTGAACGGAAAGAAGCAGCCGCTCTCCACCCGCGTGCAGAACGGCGATATTATCAAGCTGTTCCTGAACGACGACCAGCTGGAGAACCGCCCCGCCCCCGCCGCCGTGTTTGTGTATGAGGACGACGACATCATCATTGCCAGCAAGCCCGCAGGCATCGCTGTGGACGGCCCGGACAGTGACACGCTGCTCCGCCGCGTGCAAACGAAGCTGGCCGCTGAGGGCAAGGCCGCCCACGCCGTGCTCTGCCACCGGCTGGACACCGGTACAAGCGGGCTGGTGCTGCTGGCGAAGAACAGTGCGGCGGAGGCGTTTCTGACCGCCGCCATTAAGGCGCGCGATATTGAAAAGCGCTACCTCTGCGTGACGTTTGGCCGCCCGAACCCGCCCGCCGCCCTGCTGCGCGACTACCTTTTGAAGGACGCCGAGCGCGGCATTGTGCGCATCACCGACACGACGGCGGGCGGCGCGAAGGAGGTCATCACCGGGTATGAAACGCTGGCTGTCAGCGGACGGCTGGCCTTGTTGGAGGTCGAGCTTGTGACCGGGCGCACCCATCAGATCCGCGCGCATTTAGCACACATCGGCTGCCCGATTCTGGGTGATTCCAAGTACGGCAACAACGCCGCCAACCGCGAGCTGCGGTTCAAGTATCAGGCGCTCTGCGCGTGGGAGCTGCGCTTTCCTGCGCAAATCAGCGACCCGCGGTTTGCGCATCTCGCCGGGCGGGTATTCCACGCCGAGAAGCCGTGGTATTACCAGCAGATTCTGGACGGTACGCTGAAGTAAAGGCTTTGGGCCGGGCGGATACGGAATTTGTCCCTACAAAAAAAGCAGTGCCTTCCGCTTGGAAAGCACTGCTTTTTCTTTATGCCCTGGCGTCCTCGGCCAGACTGCGCCTGCGCAGATACAGCAGGGCTGCGGTCAGAATGGCAAGCGACGACACCAGCGTGATGAGCCAGTTTTCGGTAAAGCCCGCGATCAGGTAGCCGGGCACACAGGCCGCCACGACGACCATGGCGTACTGCATCTGGGTCTGCACGTGGTTGATGTGGTTCGACTGTGCGCCGGAGCTGGACATGATGGTCGTATCCGAGATCGGCGAAATATGGTCGCCGCAGACCGCACCCGCCAGCACCGCGGATACCGCTACGATCATCATGGTGGGGTCCGTCTCGGAGAACATATTGACGACGATGGGGACCAAAATCGCAAACGTGCCCCAGCTGGTGCCGGAGGAGAACGCAATAAAAATCGCAATGCAGAAGATCAGCAGCGGCACAAAGCGCATGAGACCCTCATTCAGGCTGACGGCCTGGCGCACAAAGTCGCCGATGCCCAGCGCGTCGGTCATGCCCTTCAGCGTCCAGGCCAGCACCAGAATCAGGATGGGCGGCATCATCAGCTTGCCGCCCTCGGGCACGGAGTTCATAAAGTCCTTAAAGCCAATAACGCGGCGCGGCAGGTAGAACAGCAGCAGGAAGCCTACCGTGACAAGACCCGCAAAGACAAGCGACTCCGACGAGGAGCAGTTGGCAAAGTCCTCGACAAGGTTCGTGCCGCCGTTCAGGTAGCCGGTCCAGATCATCGTGGCGATGGCCGTAAAGATCATGACGATCATCGGTGCAATCAGGTCAATGACCTTGCCCTTGGCAAATTTACCGCCCTCGGTGGGGTCCTTGATTTCCTGGTTTTGGAATGCCTCCCCGCCCGAGGTGAACAGGTCACCGTGGGCGGCGTTGCGCTCGTGCTTTTTCATCAGGCCGAAGTCGAAGCCCAGCAGCGAGGTAAAGAACACCATGTAGAGCGTCAGCATCGCGTACAGGTTGAACGGGATCGTGCGGACGAACATCTCAAAGCCGGACATCGAGCTGCCCGCCGGGACGTAAGAGTTGACCGCCGCCGCCCAGGACGAGATCGGCGCAATGATGCAGACCGGGGCCGCCGTGGCGTCGATGAGGTAAGCCAACTTGGCGCGGGAAACCTTGTACTTGTCGGTAACCGGGCGCATGACGGAGCCGACGGTCAGGCAGTTGAAGTAGTCGTCCACAAAAATCAGCGCACCCAACAGCGAGGTCGCCACGAGCGTGGCGCGCTTGCTCTTGAGCTTTTTCGCCGCCCACTCACCATAAGCGCGGGTGCCGCCGGACTCCTGCATGAGCATAACGACCATGCCCAGCAGGATCATGAACATCAGAATCGAGAAGTCGACGCTGTCGATCATCGTGTTGAACAGTGTGTCAAACGCGACCCAGGGGTGAAACTCTGCCACCAGCAGCGCACCCAGCGCACAGCCGGCGAACAGCGAGAGATAGACTTCCTTTGTGAGCAGCGCCAGCAGAATGGCGATGATCGGCGGCATCAGGGACCACCAAGTTCCTACAAACATTTCTTACACCTTTTCCTTTTCAAAATATTCCTTTGTCAGCTGCGCCACTGTGCCGGAAAGCAGCAGCAGCGCAATCAGGTTCGGGATGCTCATCAGACCGTTGAAGGTATCGGCAATGCTCCACATCAGGCCCAGGTCCATCGTAGCACCCAGGATGGAAACGAAGGAGTACACCACGAAGAAGGGGCGCACGACCTTGTCGCTGCGGCAGAGGAATGCGATAAAGCGTGAGCCGTACAGCCCCCAGCCGATGATGGTGGAGAAGGCAAAGCAGCACAGTGCCACCGCCGTGAAGATGGATGCCCAGCCGCCGTAGGTCGTGGTAAAGCCGGAGATCGTCAGCTCCGCGCCCGCGGCGGTGCCGTAGTTGACCGTCGTGCCGCTGCACAGAATGACCATAGCCGTCAGCGTGCAGATGACGATGGTGTCCGCAAAGACCTCAAAGATGCCGAACATGCCCTGCTTGACCGGCTTTTTCGTGTCGGCACAGGCGTGGGCGATGGAACCCGTGCCAAGGCCGGCCTCGTTGGAGAAGATGCCGCGGGAGACGCCCTTCTGCATACTGATGAACAGACTGCCGATGGTGCCGCCCGTGAAGGCCGCCGGGTTGAACGCACCTGCAAAGATGGCCTCGATCACCGCCGGGAAGCGCTGAATGTTCAGAATAACGACGCCCACAGCCAGCACGATGTAGAACAGTGCCATGAAGGGCACCAGCCGTTCACTGACGCTGCCGATGCGCTTGATGCCGCCCAGCAGCACCATGGCGACGAGCATCGCCACAACGATGCCGACAACGAGGTTCAGAGTGGAAAGCGCGTTCTGACCGACCACATCGAACTCCGTCAGGGCCGTGTCGATGGCGGCGACGATGGTGTTGACCTGGGTCGCATTGCCGGTGCCAAAAACCGTCAGCACGCCGAACAGCGAGTAGAGCACGGCCAGGAACTGCCAGTGCTTGCCCAGACCGTTTTTGATGTAGTACATCGGGCCGCCGACCCACTCGCCGGTGGCGCTGCGCTCCCGAAAATGTACGGCGAGCGTGACCTCCGCAAATTTGGTGCACATACCCAACAGCGCAGAGCACCACATCCAGAACACTGCGCCCGGCCCGCCGATGGCGATAGCGCCCGCAACGCCCGCAATGTTGCCCGTGCCCACCGTGCCTGCCAGCGCCGTGCAGACGGCTTGGAACGGCGTCATCGCACCGTCAGAGGCATCCTTTTTGCGGAACATACGCCCGATGGTGGTTTTGATTGCATACGGGAATTTGCGGATCTGCAAAAAGCCCGTCCGCACACTGAGCAGCAGCCCCACGCCGATAATGCACACCATCGCCGGGATGCCCCACACAAAGTTGTTGACCGCCTGATTGATGGTTGCAATTGCTTCAAGAACCATAAAACCCCATACCTCTTGCCTTTTGATTTTGCCGCAAAAAACAAAAGGCCTGCAATCCCGGCCTTCCTGCCGGTTTTACAAGCCTTTTGTCCGTTCATGACAAGTATGACTTATATCACTGCTATTGTAGTATAACACGATACCGGGTGCTTTGCAATCCCCTTGGCGGAGTGCTGGCGGCACAGTTTATATTGTCAGTGAAACTTTTTTGCGGTATACTACGGATTATAGATAGAAACACCGCTAACAGGAGGAGAAGACCATGAACGATGACAAGCTTTGCATTTCCCCGGATGCCCTGATTGCTATGATCGTGACCGAGGCGCAGGACCGCGCGCTGGCGCAGATGTCGGGGCCGGAGGCCGCCGGGGACGTGCAGCCGTCGGATGCGTTTCTACGCAAAATGGACGCGCTGGTCCGCAATACCCGGCGCAAGGCTGACCGAAAGCGGCATTTGCGGGCGGCCAAGCGGCTTTTAATTGCGCTGGCCGTGGCAATGGCGATTTTCTCCTGCACAATGCTGCCCGTCAAGGCCGTGCGGGACGCGGTTGTCCAAACACTGATGACGTGGCATGACCAATTTGTGGCGGTCAGCTATGTCAGCGAGGAGTGGGGCGTTATGCCGGAGTCAGTGACGCTGTCCTATCTACCGGACGGCTTTACCCTGACCGAGGTCAGTGAGCCGAAGGATGTCGGGCACTACTATGCCTCGTATGATAATACGGAGACCGGAGCGTTCTTTACCGTAATGATTGTACCCATTCAGGGTAGGCAGGATGTCTTCCTGGACGATGAACACTCCCAATATTACTCGATTACCTTTGACGGCCACGACGCGATTTGGGGCGATATGTTTGAAGGCCAAATGAATGATTTGCTGTGGGAGCATAACAAACTCGCCTGCTCCGTAGAGGGCAACATCAGCCTGCATGAGCTTATCAAAATTGCCCAGGGCATTGTGCTGGAATAAACTTGACAAATTGTGTAACCAAACGCCGCCTTGTGACGGATACCTTATAACACGGAAGTTTATATTCAGGAGGAGCCTACGTGCTGGTTTTCTATCTTGCCGCGCTGGACAGCGACGACGACAAAAACAACTTTGAATACATATACCGCAAATATTACCGCTCTATGCTGCACACGGCTGCGGGCATTATTAAACATCCCACCTTGGCCGAGGATGCGGTGCATGAGACGTTTGTGCAGCTGCTGCGTGGAATCGACACGCTGCGCATTGATAACGAGCGGGCTCTGAAATCCTACCTTTATATGGTGACCCGGGAGCGGAGCATTGATTTCCTGCGCAAGTGGGAGCGCCGCCGCGGTGCCCAGCCCGATTACGAAAGCCTGGCCGCCGCGCTGGACAACTACGCGGAACCGGAGGAAGTGGCCCTGACAAATTTGCAGCTGGACAAGGCTATTGCCCTGCTGGACGAAATGCCGCTGATTTACCGCCAGACACTGGTTTTGCGCGTGAAGGGGTATTCCATCCGCGAGATTGCCAAAATCACCGATTCGAGCGAGTCCAACGTCAAGACCCGCATCCACCGCGCCCGGGCCATGCTGCTGAAATCGTTTGGGGAGCAGGCGGAGTGAGCAGGATTTGAACGTTCCTGCGCCGGAGTTTCTGACCGACGAGCAGCAGTTGCTTTACCGCCGTAGGGGCGGATTCCATATCCGCCCGGACACTTTGCGGCTGTTGAACACAGCCACGGGCGAACCATGTTTACCCCCTATCGTCTCTACCCAATTTTCTATCAGGAGTTGATTTTTATGTCCGAGTCCACAATTACCCACAGCGCCAACGGCGTAACCTGCACCATCGAAATGACCGCCGACGAATACCTTGTATCCACCGAGCCGCTGCTGCGCATGGCCGCACTGTCCAAGTGGGCCACTTTCCCGCGGGGCGTGTCTTTTGCGGTGTCCGCCGTTGCCTTTTTCCTGCTGGTCTCCTATGTCACAGAAATTCCGGCGCTGTGTACCTCGCCCGGGTACGGCCCACAGTATGCGGTTGTTTTTGGTGTCGTCTGCCTGCTGCTTCTGCATGTGTTTTTGTTGTATGATCTGCGGGCTTATTTTGTATTTTGCTACTGCCTTTTTCATCGTCATGCCATAAGGTGGAGACTCCTCCGCTGCTTCGGCGCGGATACTCTGTGCAAGCAAACCGTCACGTTTTGCAGCGACAGCTCCATTCGCTGCACATCTCTACATCAACCTGCCGCTGACGGCCCGCTTGCCGTTCTGCCCAAAAAGCGCATCCTCTGCGCCGTCCTGTCGGGACATTTCCTCATGATTTTAGTAAGCCGTTCCGCCGCTCCCCGCACAGATTTGTCCGCGCCGGAGAGCCTATACAAAGCACGCATTTCCTTGAAGGATAGCATCTGCATCTCCGCCGCGCCTTTTCGTTCTTCCGATTGGGAATCTCTGCTTACCCAGGTCAAAGCAATGGATATTCCGATTCTAACTTCATCTATTTCTACACGGTTAAGTTAAAAGGCAGGGTTCTCAAATACAACAAAAAGTCACATTCTAAATCACATTGAATGTTGCTTTTCATTTGTACAAGATAGATTTTACAGCAGTGCGCGTACCTCGTCCATCCATGTGTCGATTGTGGACTGGGGCGTGACAAGATTCGGCCCGCCGGTGGAATCAAAGCGGAACTCCCGTTTCTGTGCAAACGACTCACCGCGGCAGGCAGTATGAAAAGGAGTATATCGCAACAGCCCCGTATTTGATTTCAATACCAAATACAGGGCGTTTTCTTGCCATTTTGCGCTATATATTGTAGTTTTATGCACTTTCATAGCACTGTAACTTGTGGCTTGTCGCTTATTTGTCGCTTAAATCTGCTATAAGACACAGAAAGATAGTGAAAGATAAGCAACCGCAGGGTTCGTGTTCACCGTAGCTTGTAAGCCTTGCCGGGAATGAGCAGTGCGCCGTCTTGATGGCGTAGTAACCGTGGTCGATGCCGATAATGATGCTCATAGTGGAAATCCTCCTTGTTATAATAGGTATAAAATGGAAAACCTGAAAACAAACTGAAAACTGTCGGAAAAAATAAAAAATCCCCGCAGCCAACGAGAAATCAGCTGCGAGGAAATTGAAAACATTCTGAAAATAGCAGGATTTATTCTGTTTTTTCTCAAAAAGATTGCCCACTCCCCTGCCAAATTCCAGAAAGCGGCAGAAAAAGTGGGCATCAAGGTGGGCAAACCGCCCAAAAATGGCTGGACAACACTGTAAAACCGTGTCCAAAAATTGGTTGGCGAAATTGCCGATTTTCGACGATACAGCAAAGAAAAAAGGCTGTGGCATCTTTTTTATCACAGTCTTATGTGTGAGTGTGACAAAAGAGATACCCTATTACAATACTCTTTTTTACTTGAATTTCTATACTTTTACGAGTCTATTTTACCTTTTAAATATGTACTAAGCGCTTCGATGTTGCCCGCTTCATGTTCCAATATATATTTTACAACAATATCGACGAGGTCATCCCGATCTCTTCGCATTCCTCTCAACTCATTTAACAAATATCCATAAAGTATTTTGCCATCATTATCTTCCTTTTTATTTTCTTTTTTATACAGTCGAAGTATCTCTGCCAATGGTCTTTTCTGAAACAAATACGTATCGAGTAAAGACAGAAAATCGCTATCTACGGTCGTATATAGATTTGCGCGAAGATACTTTTCCAGACTGCTAATCGGCAAATAGTCTATCTTCAATCCTTTACATTCTTTGTGCGTGGACATAAAATTAGGAACAGCATCCTTTACGTCTCTATCCAGTACAATTGCCAATCGCGTACCTTTCAAAAGTAAATTTGATGACAATATATCATATGCCATCGTCAAAGTATTTGTCCAACCGCCAGTTGGTAGTACCTTAATGCGAATGTTTTTCAGCAAATGCTTTTCCAGCATAATCTTTTCCACAATCATTTTAGCCAAATCATCTTCAACCAAAATGACTAAATCATTTCCGTACCCATCATCACTATACAGATTTCTTGTTGCATATGCAGGGTAGCACGGATTTGTAATAGAAATCGAGTCGTCAACATTATGCTGCAAATAATAAATATTTTGCGGACGTATTTCGCGGAGTAATTCGATTGAATGCGTAGAAAAGAAAATGGTTAACCCAAGGGATTCTGATATATCTTTAAGGAAAAGCACCAAGCGCCTTAGCGCCGAAGAATGCAATGCAAGTTCAATTTCATCAAGAAAAACAATGTACGGACGCGCGTCGTGATGAAGCGCTCTTTTATCATATAAAATTTTCAACGAGTGCAGAATGCTAATCAGCAAA
>OIXV01002053.1_pt1 | contig 16986 bp, 10 predicted proteins | sample 1587771 | NCBI WGS metagenome assembly OIXV01 (sample SAMEA3888893, study PRJEB22519) | human gut metagenome | biome: human gut; feature: human-associated habitat; material: faeces | place: Denmark | collected 2010
CAAAACACAGGGCCGCCCGCCGCTTTCGCGTTTTATTCACAATTTTTTTCGTCAGTATCGGTATCCGGCACGCACTTTTCCGCCGCGCGTTTTCCTGCGGCCAAAAGTTTTATAAGGCCCTCCGGCACAGGTGCGCCCATGGCTGCGGCATTCTCGGCAATACTGCCAAGCTCGGTAAAAATGTACCATACCAGCACCACCGGCAAAATCAGCACGGTGTATTGTATGCCCAATACGGGCAGGTTTTCCACCGCCACGCCCAGCACGCCGTCGGCCATGGCGGCTACAATCACTACAACCACCATCCCGGCCTTGTGCCAGATGCCTGCGCACGCCACAGCGCTTGACCACTCGCCTTTGGACGCCGCAGCCGCGCTGCCACTGATCCAGTCGATCACCATGCACACAGCCCAGGCCAGCACCAGCCACCCCAGCCAGCCAAAGGCCGCCGAAAACGCCGCGCACAGCGCCGTCACCGCCGCCTTGATCCACAAAAACATATTTTGCTCTTCCATTTTTTCTACCCCTCCACGATCCTGATCCCGTATTCTTCCGCCGCCAGGTGCTCCATGCGGCACCCGCGCGCCGTTTCCCAGCCGGGCGCAAAAATCACCGCGTCCGCTTCGGCCAGCTTCCCCAGCGCCCGCGCCAGCAGGGCCAGCGGCGTGGCATCGGTGTCGTCAAACAGGGTGTCCAGCACCGCGATCTCGTCCTCCTGCAGCGCCACCGCCGCGTCGGCCACCAGCGTTTTGCGCTCCCGCACAATGTCGGCCATCCTGCGCCCGCGCATCGGCTGGCTGATAAACAGCTTTGTCATGCCTGTTCCCTCCTTCTTATGCTGCCGTACTGGCGGCCTTGTCCGCGGCCCCCAGCTCGGTCAGCTTGTCCATCAGCGCCTTGGCGTCCCCGGCGCTCACCGGGCCAATGCACAGGTTCTGCTTTGTATGCGCTGCGTCGGCGTACTCGGCGCTGTACAGGCCCAGCCCCACCAGGCCCAGCGCCAGCGCCAGGCTGTACACGCTCATGGCCTCAGCGTTCGTCAGGCCGTTGGCCTGCACCGTTTGCAGGGCATTCGCGGCGGGTTCGGCATCCGCCGGGCGGGCAACGCTGGTATAGCTGCCCAGGTGCCTGCGCACCGCCGCGCTGGCGGGCGTAAAATCAGCGTCCAGCCAGTTCAGCGGGTTCACCCGCCTGCCCTTGTACAGCACTTCAAAGTGCAGGTGTGCGCCGTAGCAGTTGCCGCTTGCGCCGCTGTACCCGATCAGCTGGCCCTCCGTTACCGCGTCGCCCAGCTCCACAACACGCTTCAGCAGGTGCGCGTACCGCGTTTGCAGCTTTTTCCCGTTGTAATCGGCATGGCGCAGCCGCACCATGTTGCCGTAGCTCTGCATCCCCGTGCAGGTCTTGCCGTCCCAGGTCTGCGCCTGGTCTACCGTGCCGTCCTCGGCGGCATACACCGGCCGCACGCAACTGGTGCCGCTCTGGGTGCGCAGGTCAATGGCATTGTGTGCCGCGCCGCTGGTGTACGTCCAGCCGGCCGTGATGACGTGCTGTGCCAGCGGCCAGGCCAGCAGTACATCGCCGTTTTGTAATCTCATTGGGGTTACACCTCCGTTGTCGTTCAGACATTTTATACTTCAACAAACACCACATTGATTTTGTACCTGTATCCGGCAGGGATAGCTTCTTTTGCTTTTATCCCTAGTGCGCCGGTTGAGTTATGAGTTGCTTCAAGTATATATTGTTCCCCGTCGCTGCTTCTGATGGCGATGAAATCCCCATCGTCGTCATTCTGGCTCCCGTATCTGGTGTGAATTGATTTTGGCACCCCTTCCACATAAAAAAGTGTTGTGCGTGCTGCAATAGCCGTGCCGCTGGTACTATCTCCGGTCTTAAATGTTATACTTAAAAATCCCAGTTTTCCTACTGTATAGCAATAGCACTTGTCCTTTCCGATGCCGTTCGGTACAGTTATGCCTTTTGCAATGTTTGAAAAGGTTATTTCGTGATCTTCTCCAATCGGTATCCCCAGCGCCGTAATGTCGCTCTTGGTCACAGCCGTCGCCGCGCTCACATGGCCGGTGCTGTCCACCGTCACCTTGTACAGCCCGCTGGCCCTTGCCGTGTAGCTGGGGTGGGTGTAGTTGTTGGCGTTTTCGGCAATGCCGTCCAGCTTCGTTTTGTCCGCCGCGCTCATCAGGCCGTTTGTGCTTTGCGTTGCCACATCGCTCGGCTTTGCTTCAATGGCACTTTTGGCTGCCGCTTCTGCGCTGGCTGCCGCCGCCTCCGCCTTGCTTACGGCGGTTTGGCTGGCTGTTTCCGCGGCGGCCCTGTCTGCCGCTGCGGCTGTCGCGCTGGTTTTGGCCTGCCCGGCATAGTATTCGGCGTTGTCCGCATCCTCTCCGGTTCGGGTCCCTGTTCCGCCCGCCGCCCAGCTTTCGGCGCGTACTGCTGCGTTCCCCGCGCTTTTTGCGTCCGCGTCTGCCTGCACGGCACTCTTGGCAGCCTGCACGGCATAGGCCTGTGCCTGCCGCCTGTCGTCGCCGCTGTCCAGCCCGCAGCCCAAAACCTCGCTCAGCGGGTCCGGCACACTGCTGGTCAATCCGTCTGCTTGTGTTGCCATATCATATACCTCTTGTTACAATCGCGTTGATCGCCGTCAAACCACTCGGCAGGCCAGTCAGTTTTCCGTTGCTGATGCTTAGGCTCAAACTGGTACTGCTTGGGCTGCCATATATAGCGCCCTTGTGGTACTTGTCGCCCTCAAACGCGACCAGGCTCGTAGTCTGCTGGCCCCAGCCGCCGGAACTGGTCATGGTGCCGTAGCCCCAGATCTTGATTGCCCCGTCAGTGCGCTTAAAACTAACGCTGGGGTTGGTGTTCGTAATGGCATAAGCCTCAACGTTGTTATTGCTGCTGCCGCTGCTGGACGATACGTTCACCGTCACCTTGCCGCTGCCGTTATGGTAGCCCGCCGGGATGGTATAGCTGCCGTTGGCCGTCATGGTCTTGGCAACCGCCCCGTTGTTGGTCATGGTGCCGGTCAGCTTTGCCCCGTCAACATAAGCGGTTTTACCGCTCAGAATGTTGGCGGCGGTGGCGGTCGCATCGCTGGTATCTGTGCCGTTTACTGTTAAGGCGGCATTTCCCCCAACACGCGAAATATATACGCCCACCTCTGCGAGCACTTCCGCGGAGGCAGTTGCCGTTACTTTTATACTCGGCATATCGTCCGTCCCAGCATATAGATGAATTGACTTTAATTTTGTCCCTTCAGCGGTTTGATTGATTATTCCGTTTCCAGCGTCCCACTTTGTATAAGATAGCGTCCCATCATCAGCTTTTTTATCAAGCTCAGAGCATAGAATCCCGATTGTTGCAGTAGATTTATAACTGTACGGCTTGACAAATACCGAAATAGCATAATCTGCTTCCGGCAGCACATACGATGCAATATCGTTGCTCCCGCTCGCCAGGGTCTTGGTGTACGATATAGCCTTTCGGTATGAGACACCAGTAACGGTGCCTTCACCCGAATGATACCCCTCAGGAATGGTGTAGGTCTGTCCGGGAACAAGATTGGCTGTTATCTTGCCCTTGTTTGTCATCGTCCCCGTTACCTTGCACCCGTCAACATACGCAGTCTTACCGCTCAGGATTTCCCCGGCTGTCGCCGTAGCATCGCTGGTATCCACCCCCGTGTCGATCTGCTCCACCAGCGCGGCGTACCCGTCCAGCGTTGTGTCATCCGGCACCGTTACGCCCTTGGCGGTGATCGCCGTCGCAAGGTCGCTTTTCGCCCCGCTTAAGCGGCTGATCTGCGTTCTAATGTTCGTGTCCGCCATGCGTTTCTCCTTTCAGCAGCATCAGATCGCCGCCAGCGCGTCGTATATATCATCCGTCAGTCTCACGGTGCCGCCGCTCGTGTACCCCGCGGGCACAGCCACGCTCAGGGTCGTCAGGCCGTCAATGGTCAGGCTGGTGTCCCCGTTGTTGGCCATGGTGCCCGTCACCTGGCTGCCGTTCACCCATGCCATTTTTCCGCTCAGGATGTCCGCCGCGCCCGCCGCGTCGGTGGTGCTCTCGGTGGTGTCCACATACAGGTCAGGGATGGCCGCGATCACCACGCTGGACAGCACCTTGCCGCTCGTCGGGGTAATGGTCTGCGCGCTCTTGGTGGGCGTCGCGCTCTTGCTCTCGGTGGTAATGCCCACCTTGCCGCTGCCGCTGTGGTAGCCCTTGGCGATGGTGTAGCTGGTGGTCTTGGTGTCCAGGGTTTTCGTGATGGTTCCATTGTTGGCCATGGTGCCGGTCAGGGTCTTGCCAGTGCTGTCCACCACAATCTTGCCGGACAGCACGTCCGCCGCCGTCGCCGTCACGCTGCTCACGTCCTGGTAGTTGGAAGGGATGGCGGCCACCGTCACATCGGACAGGCCATAGTAGCCGCTATCCGGCGTCACGCTCTGCTGGCTCTTGGTCGGCGTCACCGTCTTGCTTTGCAGGCTGTAATTGCCGCCGCCGGAAACGCCGCTCACCGTGCCGCTGCCGTTGTGGTAGCCGGCAGGGATGGTGTAGGTGTCGCCCTCATGCACCGTCGCCGATACCGCGCCCTGGTTGGTGATTCCGCTGATGGCGGTGGCCAGCGTGTCCAGGTTGGACGTGCTTTCCGCCATGCCCAGCTCCACCAGCTTGGTGCGGATGGTGTTGCGGTCGTTCTGGATGCGGGTGATCTCGGTCGCAATGTTGGTCTGTGTCGTGTCTGGCATGTTCTATCCTCCTCAAATGGTGCCCAGAAGCACCGCGATGTTGCCCACCTCCACCGCCACGGCGGCGCTGGTCACGGGCAGGGTATTGTCGGTTTCCACGGCGTCGGCGCAGTCCACGCACAAAGCGCCGCTCTCCCATTTCAGGCCGTGGCCAATGCTCAGGCTTCCGCCGGTCTGCACGGCGCCGGTTTTCAGGCTCAGGCTTACCGCCTCGTCGCCGCTCATGCTCATCTGCACGGTTTCACTGCTGTTCAGCAAACTCAGCTTCATGTGATCACCCCGCCCAGCAGTATCCGCTCCACCGGCAGCGCCACAATGTTGCTGGCCAGCGCCGCGCCGGTCGTTGTCACGGCCCGCAGCTGTATTTCCACGTTGCCGCCCTCCTCAAATTTTAAGGTTTCTTCCTGTGTCAGCGTCACCGTCAGGGTCTTGGCGTCATTGTCGGCGGTAATGCTGTCCTCCCGCCGGGTCACTTCCCTCCCGTATCCCTGCCGGAACGTCAAATACAGGCTCACCAGCGTTCCCGGCTCTATGTCCAGCTTAAACACCAGCGTCGGGGTCGTTCCCTGGGTCATACCATACCCTCCTTGCCGGGCTGTTTTTCCGGCTTTTGCGCCGGTGCGCCCGCTTCTGCCTTTATTTTGCCATGCCGCCGTATCCGGGCGCGCCCCCACTTGTCCCGTAAAATCCAAAACACCCCCGGTTGCCGCTCTCACACGGCCCGCCGGGGGCATCTTTATGCGTTATTGGTTCAGGATCTTCATTCCCATTTCTTAAAATCGTCCGCCTCGTACACCGTCAGCCCGTCCACCTTCAGCCTGCACAGCATCTCGGCGATCTCCTGCCGCCCGGCCGTGTCCGCCGCCTGGTATCTCGGCTTCATCTCTTTTGTTATGGCGCTGCGGATCGCTGTGCGCAGTTCCTTGGCGTCCCTGGCGCTGTCCAGCACGCTGTCATATTCCTCGCGGGTCAGGGTCCCGGCCTCCATCATCCGGCTTGCCTGCGCCGCCGCTTCCTCGTCGGCCCGCTCCAGCTGCCGTACCCTCTCGTCGATCATCTCCTGCACCGCGTCTGCGTCCGCCGTGTCCAGCGCCGCCGTAATGTCGGCGCTGCCCACCGTCACGCCCCAGCCGGTCACGGTGTCCAAATCGTACACCCGCTCCCCGCCGTATTCCAGCCCCATCAGGGCGTCCAGCATCTCGGCGCGTTCCTCGCTGTCCGCCTGCTGGTACGCCTTGCTGTACAGCTTCGTCACGGTGCTGCGGGCGGCGGTCACGGCGTCGGCGGGGTCGGTGCCGCTCTTTACCTTGGCGTCCACCTGCCCGGCAAACAGCCGGCTCGCCTTGTCAGCATCGCCGCCGTCCAGCGCCAGGGCAATGCGGTTCAGGTCCTTGTCCATCCCCAGCGGGTCGTCGGCGCCGGCAAGGCCGGTCAGCGTGTCGTATACGCCCTTCACGTCGCGCAGGGCTGCGCTCACCGCCACGCCGGTAACATTGCTCACCGCGTTGGCCGTGCGGTACAGCACCTGGTACAGGCTCGTTGTTTTGCCCGTCAGGTACTTGTTCCACACACTCACCGCGTCCATCACGTCGCCGATCCACTCCACGTCGTTGCGCTTTATGGTATAGGTCGCGTTCCCGTCCGCGCGCTCGGTGATGTACCCGATCACATCCTGCAAAAGCGGCAGGTTCCCCGGCAAATTCACCCCGTCCGCAAAGTTTTCCAGCACGTTCTGGGCATATACCTTGGCCAGGCTCGCCGCCGTCAGGCGTTCGTCGTCGTCCTCGTCGTCGCCGCGCGGGTGCCGCAGGGTGTCCACGGCGGCCGCGGCCGCGGCGGTCGCCATCGCCGTTGCCACATAGGTAACGCCCACACGGGCAAACCTTGCCCGCGCGGCCTTGTCCTTCGGGTTCTGCGCCAGGTTCACCGCCGCTTGGGCCACCATGGCATAGCTTTTAATGGGTTCCGCCATAAAGTTTGTCACCATCTTGGTAAACGTCGCTGTGCTCCGCATGATCTGGCTGCGGTGCAGCACGCTGTCCACCACCTGCGTCTTGTCCACAATCTCGCTCAGCCGCGCGGCGCACTGCCGGTTAAATTCTTCGCTGTCATATTCAAGCTCCGGGTGCTTGTCCAGCGTTTCCAGCTCGCAGGCGTTCCACAAAGCGCCCCAGGTGGTTTTGTCGCCCCACTCCGCCATCGCGGTGCTGGCGCTCCGCACCCGCTCAAGCGCCGTTTCCTCGTCCAGCGCCATGGCGCGCACGTCCTTGCCCAGGTTGGTTTCAAAATATCCCTGGCTTTTCCACCAGGCAATGGCGCAGTATTTTTCGGCTTTCGCCATGCCGCCCTCAAAGGTCTGGCCCTTGGCCCTGGCCGCCAGCCCTTTGCCCAGGTTGGCCGCGCCGCGCCCCAAAGCGCCCCGCAGGTATTTGGGCGCGATCTCCGCCCCCGCGCGGAAGTACGCCGTCGGCTGCTGCACCGCCACGCGCAGGTTCGCGCCCACCTTGGCAACCTTCCAGTTGCGCGTCACGGTGTTCATCAGGCGCTCGCCGCCGCTGGCGGTTTCGGCGCGGCCCTGGCCGTTAATGTCCCGCATCAGCGTTTCAAAATAGTCCTTGCCCTTGCGCCCCAGCAGGTTGTCAATGCCCTCCTTCACACTCACGGCGCTTTCCGGTGCGCGCCAGTTGTACCACTTCATCATGTCGCTTAACGGGATGCACCACCCGTAATAGGTCGCCATCTCCGTCGTGTGCCCAAAAAACGTGTCAAAGGCGTCGCCCACCACCAGCGGGTTGTTGGCGCCCTTCACCAGCGCCTTGGTCATGCCGGCGTTTTTAATGCCGTTCAGCCCGGCCTGCCTGCTGCTGGCTGCCGTTGTGGCGGTAAAGTCGTTGCTGCTGCTCATCGGCCAGTAGTGCGTTTCGGTAAATTTGTCGTACCCGTACAGCGTGTTGCTCACCTCGTTGCCCCACGCCGCCGCGGTCGTGCTCAGGTATTCCTGCATGGCGCGTGCCGTCTGCACCTGCTCGGTCGTCAGGCTGCCGGTAATCTCCGCCAGCTGCCCCGGCGTCAGCTTCACCCGCCGCCCCGGCTTGCCCTTGGCGTCCTTCAGCTGGATGCCGCCGATCATCAAATGCTCCTTTGCCGCCGCGCGCTGGCTCAGGCAGTACAGCTCCATGGCCTGCCCCGGTGTCAGCTCCAGCACGGTGTCCGCCATGCTGGCCGCGTCGGTCACGGTAAATTTGCGCTTTTCGGCCTTGCGCCCCGTCCACTTGTCCACGTCCGTTTTGTCTTTCAGCAGGGCCTGCGTCCACTCCACCGTTTCGCGCAGCTTCCACGCCCGCTTGTCAAACCCTTCGCGTATGGGCCGGTACATCTGCGCTGCCGTGTCGCCCAGGGCGGCAAAATACCGCCCTGCGTCCATCATATCCACGCCAAGCAGCTGCCCCAGGGCGTCGCCCGCCGTGGTGTCGGCGGCGGCCTTCACCGCCTTGCCCAACAGGTTGTTTTTGTTCTTTACCTGTTGCTTTTCCCGCGCGGCCATCTCGGCCACACTCGCGTCGCCCGCGGCGGCAATGGTTTCCCTGCTGCCCTCGGCCAGCAGCTTGTTGGCCTGCGTGATGCTCTTGGTCATGCTTTTCAAAATCACATCCAGCTGCCGCATCTGCTCGCCGCTGAACTGCCCAATCCCCGTCTTTCCGCCGGTCTGCTGCAACAGCGTGTCAATGTATCCCGGCAGGCTGGGGTCAAAATCGGCATAGTCGCCCGCGCCTGCGCCCATGTGTTCCAGCGCCTCGGCGTCCTTGGCCATCAGGGCAATGTCCTTCATGGTTTCCTGCCACCGCTGCGCCGTCGCCGTGCCCGCGTTGCTGGTGTTCCAGTCAAACAGGTTCAGCACGTTCAGCACGGCGGTGCGCATCTTCTTGGGCACATGTTTGGTGTCCGTCGGCTCCCGCAGCCAGGCCGCCAGGGTGCGCACCTGCTTCTGGGCACTGTCCCGGCTTTTGCGGTACAAAAGCCCGTCGTTGCGCCGTTGCATCCGCGTGGCAAACTCCGCCTGCTGGCGCACCAGCTTTTTGTCCCGCGTCTGCACCCATTTCAGCTTTTGCATCCGCTCCCGCATCACGGCGTCGTCCTTGGCGTTCTGTGCCTTCTGCTTGTAAACCTCCAGCATGGCGTCAAACCGCTCTTTCCGGTTGGCGTATGCCTGGTCGTACAGGGCCTTCATCTCGGCCTGCGCGTCCCGCCGCCCCTTGCGGTACTCGGCGCGCGCGGCCTTCTGCGCGTCCTGCGCCGCGCGGTCTGCCATGGTGCGGCGTGTCGGGCTGTTCAGGTATCCCTCCACCGCCTCGTTGGCCAGGTCAAGCGCCAGTGTTTCCATGTCCATGCCATACGGGTTCTCCACCACCGGCACGCTTGCCTCATACACCCCCAGCACCGCGTCGGTAAATGCGGTAATGTCGGTGTTCTCCGCGTCAAAGGTTCCCGGCCAGCTCTCGGCCAGCTCGGCCTGCATCGTGTCCCAGTTTCCGGCCCCGTCGGTCAGCCGCACGTTCAGCCGGCCAAACAGCGCCTTGCGCACGTTGCCCCACTGCCGCCCGTTTTTGCCGTCGCCGTAGGCGTTCATCAGCTCGGCAAACTCCGCGCTGTCCCGGCGCACCTCCAGCGTCGTGCCGCGCAGGGTTTCGCGCAGCGGTTTATAGTATTCCCGCAGCTCGGTGTTTTTCTGCTCGCTCTCGTTCAGCACCCCGCGCATCACGTCGGTCAGGGCGTCCATCGCGTCGGCGTTCAGCGTCGGCTCGCCGTTGCCTTCCACGTTAAACACCCGCCACAAATCGCCGCTCAGCCTGTCCACGCCGTACTTGCTGCCCGTCAGCTTCAAAATGCGCTGGGCAATGCCCCGCGCGCTCGCCCGGCTTACGCTGTGCCCGCCCGATGCCTTAAACTCCTGCCGCAGCACCTCCATCTGCTGTTCCATGTACAGGTTTTTCTGCGCCAGCTCCCGGTTCTGCGCCCGCAGGTCGTCATAGTCCGCCTCCGTCGGGGCGCTGTACCGCAGTCCTTCGCCAAAGCCAGCCGTTGTTTCCGTGTCCATGCCAAAGGCATATTTTACATTCGCAGATAAATTTTCGCCCAGTTCCTCCTTGACGCTGCCCAAAAAATCTTCTATACTGATGTTGGAACCGTACAGAGCAACGGCATTCGTGCTGACCTCTCGCCCCTTGAGGGATTCGGTTCCATTTTTAATTTGTCTGCCTGTATGGGCGTACAGGCTTCCCCGCAAGGGTTCCATGCTGTCGGCATCCAGCACCTTCTGGCCGTCCTCGTACATATTTACAACAAAGCGGATCCCCATCAGGCTGCCGTCGCTCATGCGTGCCGCCCCAAGGTACAAATCACTTCGCACCTCCTTGCCGCGCGCTTCCAGCTCGTTCACCTTTACGGCGTTCTCCAAAATCGGCCCGATCTGCCCCACATACGGGGCATTTTTTTGTATCTGGGCCGCGTTCAAAAGCCCGTGCCGCAGCCCAGCCCTCGTCACAACAATGGTATCTCCCGTGTATCGGTTTACCACGCTCCCGCTGTTTTTGCCCGGTATGCGCTGCGTGCTCGCCAGGCCCGCATCCAAAATTTCCTTTACGGGCTTGTCGGCCAGGTCGTTTTCCTCCACCTCGGTGATCTCCATATCCGGCAGTTCCCGCAGGGTTTCAAAGCTCACCTGTTCTTCGCCCGTTTTCCTTCTCTGCGGGTGTTTCTCGGCGTCTACCTTCTTGCTGTACCGGAACCGGTTCAGTTCGCTTTGCTCCGGCAGGCTGCCTGTGCGGTAATATGTTTCCAGGTCGCGCACCACTTCGCTGCCGCGCACCCGGCCTTCGTACCAGCGCGTCGCGGCAGTGCTGCCGTCTTTGCGGCTGATGTCCAGGTTAAACCCATGCTTTGCCGCGCCCAGCGTGTCGGCCATCTCGGCAATGGCCGCCTTCTGCGCGTCGCTCACCTCGGTTTCGGCGCTCACGTCCACGCCGGGGCTTTCCGCCATCACCCGCACATTGCCTTCGGCAATAAAGGCATTCAGGTAATCCGTCTGTTCTGCCCCGCGCGCAAGCTCCGCCGGGCCGTAAACGCTTTGGATGTCGCGGTGGTCAAGGTCGCGTACGCTCTTGTCGCTCCCTCCGCTGAAATCCAGCATTCGCCCGTCCGGCAAAATGTACCCGGCGCTCTCAAACCACTTTGTGGTGCCGTAGGTGTCCGCTGCCTGTTCCCGGTGGTAATCCTCCCGGCTCATGCCGCTTTCCCGCACCTCGGCGTCGTACTCGGCCTGCTGGGCCTGCTTTTTCTGCCATGCCTTGTCCTGCTCCTGCTCGCGGGCCTGTTTGATCACTTCCTGTGCCAGGACGCGCTGTTCCAGCAGCGCGTCCTGCTCGGCCTTAAACCGGTTTTCCGCCGCCTTGTATTCCAGGTATTCCTGGCTCTGTTTCCACTGCACCGCGTCCCCGGCGCGCTTGTGCTGCATCAGGCGGGCCAAAAACCGCCCATGTTCGGCCTCGTCCTGCTGCCGCCACGCTTTTTCCCTCGCCCAGCTGTCCTTCAGGGCGCGTTCCGCTTCGCGGTACTCCGCCTGCGCTTTTTCCAGTTCTTCCTGTGTCACCGCGCCGCTGATCTTCTCACTGTACTTGACATCCGCGTCCCCAAGCTGTATACTGCGAATAAGACCAAAACTGGTTCCGTCCAAAGGCACGCGGTTGCCGCGGACTTGGAACCACTCTTTGGTCTTATTTTCATTCCCAAAAATTTCCGTAAACGGTACGCCCTTAATCTTGACGTCCCCGTTCTCGTATGTTATACTGCCAATAACACTGGTACTGCCGGGCGCTGACGTGGCCAATTTGAAGCCGAAGGCGCTCAAGGCAGCACCGGTTTTTTCCATGTCCGGCTCCGCGTACAGCACATTGCTCTTTTCCAAAAAGCCGCGCGGGTTCACGTCCTTCGGGTAAGCGCTGCTCACCTTGTTAAAGTCCTGCAAGCCCAGCTTTCGGTCTGTGCCGGTTCCCGGCGCAAGGTCCATCACGCACAGCACGGGCGCTCCGTTTGCATCTGTCACATTCCCCACAACCACAATGCGGCTGTTCTTCCTGGTGCCGGGCCGCATACTCTGGCCCTGGCTTTCCAGTACCAGCACCGGGTTTTCCAGCATGGCGGGTATCTGCTTCACCATATCCAGCGTCATGTTGGGGTGGTCGCGCAGTATTTTCCGTATCTTTCCGCTAAGCATCACAATGCTTCTGTCGGCCACGCCAATGCTTTTCAGCGCTTCGCCGGTGGTGCCCAGCGTAAAAGTTTTTCTTTCCTCCCTTCCTCCGTCGTTCCACTCGTCAAGCTCCCGTGCAAATTCCGGGTTAATGCTGTACTTCACGCCCTCGCTTGCCGCGGGGGCGTTTTTTGTATCGCTGTCCGCCTGTCCGGCGGCCTCCAGGCGCGCGCGGGCGTTCCGGCGCGCGGTTTCCAGCTCGGCCAGGGCCTCGTCGCACACGGCGCGCGCTTTCTCGGCGTTCTCGGCGCGCTCGGCAAGCCGCCGCCCGTCTGCGGCGCCCAGCGTCGCGTCGCCGCCGCGCAAAAGGCTGCGGATGCTGCCCACGATCTTGTCCAGCATCTCGCGCAAAGCCTGCAAAACGCTGCGCTTCTCCTCCCGCGTCGTTTCGCTGTCCTCGCTCACATATTCCACAAACGCGCGGGTGTTCTCCTCGCTGCTCATAATGCCGGCAAACAGGTCGCGGGCATACTCGTCCGCCGCCTGCGTCCTGTCGCCGTAGCTGCTCTCGTACCGGCCAATGTGCTGCTGCACGCCGCCCAGCCCGTATTCGCTTGCCGCAAACGCCATCGTCCGCGCGCGCAGCCTGGCCCAGCCCTCCGGGTTCTCGCCCTCCATCCAGTGGGTCAGCTCGTGCTGCACCGTCTGGTAGGCGTTGGCGCTGTTTTCGCCCACGGTCAGGGCTGCCGCACCGGCGGCCCAGTACCCGTTCACCTCCCCGCCGTTGTCGGCGGTCAGCTGGCGTACCACGTCCACATTCATGCCAAACTTTTCCGCCACGCCCTGCAAAACGGCATCCGGCACCTGCGCGCTGCCGGCCGGCACGCCGTCATAGCGCACCTCCGGTTCCGTCACGGCGGCGGCAGGCTGCTGCACCGTCAGGGCGCTGGCGGCGTTGCGCCCCAGGCTGTACGCGGTGTACAGCGCCGCGTCGTCCTGCACCACGGCGGCGCGCGCTGCGCTGGCGCTTTTCGCCTGCTCAAAGCTCAAAACGCCCTCGCGCCCGGCGTTATACATGCTGTGCATCTCCTGCACATACACCGCCGGGCTTTGCCCCTTGTACCGCTCCACCAGCGCCTTTTTCATGTAAGGGGTATAGCTTTCCTCCGCGTCGGCAAACGCCTGTATTCCTTCCACGGTTTCCCGGCGCACCGTGCCCCGCTCCAGTGCCACCGTGTCCGCCTGCGGCGCGCTTTCCTGCGCGTACCGCTCGGCGGCGGCCTGCGCAAGCGCCGCCTCGCTCACCGCCTGCGCATCGGCGCGCTGTGCCGCTTCCTCCCCGGTCAGGGTGTCGGCGTCCTGTGCCGTTTTCTCCTGCGCCAGCGCGTCAGCGGCGGCCTGTGCGGCGTTTTCCGCCTGCCGGGCGGCAAGTTCCCCGTCAGCGTTTTGCGCGCTCTCCTGCGCGCTCTGGGCCGCCTGCGGGGCATACTTTTCCTCTGCCGCCGTGCTGCCGGGGCGGGTTTCCTCCTCCAGCCGCGCGGCGGCTCCCAGCGGGTCGGCGACGGCCTGCTGCATATCCTGCGCCTGCGTCAGCGCCGCCTCCCGCACAGCCTGCGCCGTGCGGGTGTTCGCCTGCTGCACTTGGTTCTCGTCGCCTGCCAGGTTCTCCGCCATTCGGGTGTTGGCGCGGTTCAAAGCAAGGTTCAGCCCTGTGCCTGCCGCACCGTAGAACCCGCCGCTGATGGCCCCCATCCCGGCATTCTGCGCAAGCTCCGCCCAGCTGAACTCGGCGTTCGGGTCTTTGGCGGCCACGTCGGCCAGGTAGTTCACCACATACCCCACGGCTTCCTCGGTGCCTTCCTCGCCCATCTGCTGCAGCAGGTTGCGCACCAGGCCCTTGCCGCCGCGGTTCACAATCTCCACCCAGCTGCCCACCGGCAAAACCTCGGTGCCCACCTCAATGCCGCCGCTCACCAGGCCGCGCCACAGCGCTTCGTCCGCGCCGGTGTCCTCGTCGTACAGCTCGGCCATGCGCCCGCCGGCCGCCTGCGCCCCCAGCGCGCCCAGGCTCACCGCCGGCCCCACGCCGGGGATCAGCGCCAGTGCCATGTTGGGCAAATTGCCTGCAATGGCGTTGGCTGTGTCCGCTCCAAACCGCGCCGCGCTGCCAAGGCCTGCCTGCGCTTTGGCCAGGTTCTCGCCGCCCTCGTGGTACAGCCGCATCCCGGCGCTGTTCTCATCGGTCAAAACGGTTTTCTGGTTGTCCTGCGGCCCGGCCTCCTTCGCCGCGTTGTAGCGCGCCAGCGCCGCCTCGTACTCGTCGCTGGTGCGGATCTGCCCGTTCTCGTCGGTTTCAAACACTTTGCCCTCGTCGGTCAGGCGTCGCAGTTCGGCCAGCGCATGCCGCTCGGCGCTGTTGTTGGCTGCCTCGTCGCGGGTGGCGGGGGCAATGCTTTCCGCCAGCGTCGCCCAGCTGCCCGCCGCCTGCTGTGCCAGGCCCTTCACGTCGCTGCCCAGCCGGTGCGCCGCGCTCCACGCGCTGCCGTAACTGTCGTACAGCTCCCCGGCCTGCTCGTAGGCGCGCTCCTCCTCCTCGCTCATCCCGGCGCGTATCCTCTGCGCCGCGCGCTGTGCCGCCGGGTTGCCGCGCCCCGCGCCGCGCTCGGCGTCCCACAGCGTCTTGGCTTCCGGGTTTTCGTCCAGCCAGGCGTTCACCTGGTCAAAAGCGCGGGCCTTGTCCGCCTGCGTCTGCCCGCCCGCCTGCGCCTGCCGCACCATGGCATCGATCACGGTGTCCCGCGCCGCCTGTTCCAGCGTGTCGGTGCGCGCCGTGTCGCTCATCACGCGGCTGCCAAGCGCCTGTTCGGCATCCTGCCGCCGGTTCAGGTTCAAAATGTCCTGCCCCAGCTGTTCCCGCCCGCTCACATACCGCTGTGTGCGGCCCGCCGGGGCGCTCAGGGCGGCGGCGTAGGCGCTGCCGCCCGTGCTGCCGCCGCCCTGCAAATAGCTGCTTGCCGTGCCGCGCGCGCTGCCCGTGCTCCGGCTCCCCAGCCCCGCGGCCCCCGCTGCCAACATGGTGATCACCTTCTGCCTGGCGGTTTCTTCCTGCCGGGCTTCCGTGCTTTGCCGGTTCGCCGTCTGGCTCTGTGCCTGCCAGATATTGCCCGTGCGCGCCTTTTGCTCCCGGCTTCTCGCGTCAATTCGCTCCTGCAAAGCCTGGCTTCCGGCATTGCTCGTTCCCTCATGGCTCAGGCCGTAGCTTTTTCCGCCGTAGCTTACGGTTCCTTTTTTCAGGTTCAGGCGTACCTGCCGCTCGTAATCGGCGCTTGTCTGTGCCGCCGTTTCCTGCGCCGCCGGGGCCGCTGTCTGTACAATGTCCTCCTTGTCGTCTGTCCTGATTTTTCCGTTCCGCAGGTTCAAATGTACGCTCATTGCTTTCTCCTTTAATCGATCGAAATTCCGTAGTGCGCGGCAATCGCCTTTGCCTGTGTTTTGGTCAGGTTCCCTTTCTTGTAGCCGTTGTTTATCATGTTGGCAATGCCAACCTTGCCTGCGCGGGTGCTGGAATCATAGCTCTGTCCGCTGCCCGACATCGGGTCAATCTTGCTGATCCAATACTGCACGGTATCGTCGCTGCTGCTCTTGCTGCTCCCGCTGCTTCTCGAACTGCTCCTGCTGCTTCTCGAACTGCTCCTGCCCGCAGAACTCCCGCTGCCGCCCGCGCTCGCCGCCAGGCTGTCCGCGTACTGCTGCTTGTCAAACGCCAGCTGCTCGTTAAACTGCCTCTGGCTCTCCGCAAACTCCTGCTGCCACTGCTCGTCGCTCACCATGTCGCGGTAATCGCCGTAATAGTAGTCCAGCATCTGCTGCCAGCGGGTGTAATTGTCGCTGTACTCGCCGTAATCCTGGTTGTAGGCGGTGTCCTCGCGCTCCGTCAGGTAGTCCAGGTAATCCTGCCAGCGGTTGTAGTTGTCGCTGTATTCGCCGTAGTCCTGGCTGTACGCCGTGTCGGCGCGGTCGGTCAGGTAATCCAGGTAGTCGGCCCAGTTGCTGTACTTGTCCTGGTATCGCCCGTACTCGGCCTGGTATTCGCTGTCCGCGCGGTTCGTCAGGTAGTCCAGGTAATCCGCCCAGTTCGCGTACCGGTCCTGCCAGCGCCCGTACTGCATCTCATCCTGGTTTTGCAAAGCGCTCAGCTGGTTGTACAGGTCGTTCCCCTCGCCCTGGTACCGTTCATAGGCCGCCTGGTACAAATCGGGGATCACATTGTTCAGCTGCGTCAGGTACTGCTGGTTGGCCTGCGCGGCAGCGCTGGCCGTGTAGCTGCTGCCGTAGCCGCCCGTCAGGGCTGCCGCGTCCGCCGCCGCGTTGGCCGCTGCGTCGCTGCCCAGCTTGGTGTACTGGTTCTTGTACTGCTGGTACAAGGGGTCGGCGTTAAAATCATAGGCAAACGCCTTCCGGTTCTGTATCTGCTCCAGCAGGCTGTCGATCTGCGCGCCGTACTGGCTCTCATAGTCGCCGGGCCTCTGTGCCTGGTAATTTTTGATCGCCGCCTCGGCATCCAGCACCGCCTGGCTCTTGGTGTAATCGCCGGGCCGCTGCGCCTGGTAATCCTTCAGCGCCGCCTCAGCGTCCAGCACCGCCTGGCTTTTGGTGTATTCACTGGGCCGCGTGGTCTGGTAGTTCTTGCGCTCCGCCTCGGCGCTTGTCACCCGGTCGCTTCGGGTGTATGCGCCGGGGCGCTCCCGTTCGATCTGGTCAACTTTGCTTCGGTTTGCCATTTTCAGCCTCCTCCGGGTCACTGTCCCGTTCCATCTGCGCCCGCACCGTGCTCAGCAGGCCCTCCAGCACCAGTTCGTCAATGCTCAGGGGCAGGCCGTAGGTGTTCAGCACGCCCTCCACCGCCCTGCGCAGCTCCCGCACGCGCTTGTCAATGCTCTTCATCTCAGCCCTCCAAATGCGCCGCCGCGTCGG
>OIXV01002072.1_pt1 | contig 16890 bp, 20 predicted proteins | sample 1587771 | NCBI WGS metagenome assembly OIXV01 (sample SAMEA3888893, study PRJEB22519) | human gut metagenome | biome: human gut; feature: human-associated habitat; material: faeces | place: Denmark | collected 2010
AATATATAAAAGTGGTATAATATCTTAAAAGGTGGTGAATTTATGGCATATACAAAAGCAAGCAACAAAGCGGTACAAAAATATAGTGCCAAAACATATGACCAAATAAAAGTGCTGGTTAAAAAGGGTGAACGTGAAGAAATAAAAAATTATGCAGAAAGCCAGGGCATGAGTTTGAACGGATACATCAATAAATTAATAAAAGATGATATGAAAACAGCCGACAAGGAATAATCCCTGTCGGCTGAAATTCTACCTACTTTATCTTCTTTGTAATCTCGTCGCTGAGCTTCTTGATGAAGTTCACGCCTGCGATACCGTTCTCATAATATCCCCACTTTTTCAGCAGAGTATTAACTGCCTTTGCAGTGCCTTTTCCGTATGTACCGTTCTTATCCATACCTACGTTGTGAAGCTTGACCGCCTTTGCAATAAGCAGCAGTTCCTTGAGCGCAAGCACACCGTTTGTTTTGTTGCCCTGCTTGTAGCCTGTCTTGTCAAGCACTTTCGCACTTATCTTGCTCTGTTTCTTTGGCCTCAGGAAGCCTGCAATATGGTCATAAGTATGCTTGACCTTAGTGCAGGCTTTTCCGCTCCAGTTTTGGTCATACGAATAAAAATAACTCGTGTTGCCCTCACCCGTGCAGATTGCTATGTGACCCCAGCCGCCATTCAACGTGCCTGACCATATCGCTACATCACCCTTTTTCGGCACGAAACTTGGTGTGTTCTTTACCTTTGTGAAATTCGCTTTCAGCCAAGTATTCTTATCGAATAAATCCCAAAAGTGATGTGCGTCATACCAGAAATTCTTGATACCTGAGCCGAAGACCTCGTTGAAATATGCCGTTGCAAGGTCTACACATTGTTTGCCTGCTGCGCCGTCATAGTTAACAGCTACACCATTGTGCTTCTTGATAAACTCATCATATGTCATTTTCTATTCCTCACTTTCGTTTGTATCTTCGTTTGTATCCACTTTGTTTTCCACTGTGATTTTCAGTTTGTGTACGATTTTCACCAAGAATGACGGCAATGGTATACCTATCACCGCAAGATTTTCCAAGATAGAAATACACTCGTTGATGATAAACCATATCGTCACGATAAGGCCAAAGTAAAAGCTGACGTTTACCTCAATGCCTATCTGCGAAAGTCCTGAGATAAAGAGCCAATCAAGTACGCCTGACACCGCCACCACAAATATGTAGCCGACCTTTTTGAAAAGCCCTTTAAGACCGACACGGCTTGACAACTCACCCCTATTCCATGCTTTCCACATACCTGTAATGTAGTCAATGATCATCACAAGCACCAGAATGACTATAGGTATCGCCATAACACGGAAATACGCTGACAGCCCTGCGGCTATTGCTGATATGATGATTTTTGTTGTGTTTTCTTTCATTACTGTTCCTCGCTTTCGTATGTTTGTCCCGTGATTGTTGTATACTCCTCAGCCGTGATCCACTTGCCGACGGCGGTGTGCACCATAGCAACCGACCACAAACGGGTGTCATAGTATCTCTTGACCTTTGCATAGTTTTTACTCATCACCGCTCACCTCATTCAGCTCAACACCGTTCAGCATAGCCAAAAAATCGACGTTTGCCTTTATCCTGTCTATCTCGGTGACCTTGGGCTTGCGAAAATTGTCTTCCGTCAGCCCCATGCTCTCAACCATAGATTTTTCTAAATCCGTCATGTTGTACCTCCCACTTCACTCAGTTTGACGATGTATTCTTCTTCGCTTGGCACTGGTATTCTGTAATCGTCATTACCACCCTTGAACGTGATTGAACCGCCTGCTTCGACTGTTAGATTTCGCAGAAAATCATCTGTTAGCATGGTTGAAATATCCGTGACGATTGGGTTTGCTAGTTCGTAGTATAGGATAACACCCTGCATTGCCTGTTTGAATGCGGTGGCATCGGTATAGGACGTATCGTTGACATAGATATACCCGTTAACGTTTGATGTAGCTGATATGCCTGTTATACTGGTTTTGCCCCACGATTCATTTTGCGTTTTTGTCGAATATTTTGGGCATATGAAATTTGGTGCAATGCTATAACTTTTTGTCAATTTTTGCCCGGCTAAATGATGTGTTTTAAATGACACAGATTCACCAGCAGTCCACGTCAGCGTTCCTAAATCCACACTACCCACACACTGGTAGTATTTTTTATTTTCATAGTCCACATAGTTTCGTGCCGTTCCTGCACTCCAACCGTAGCCAGGCAGATTGCGGATTGCTTCGGGGATTGTGTGTTCAGTCTGATAGAATGGGGAATAGTTGGTAGCGGTATCACCATTTTCTAGCTGGACGTCATAAACCATAGTCGTTAGACCGCACAGCGACACAAAATCAGTAGTTGCTGTAAAAGTAACTGTTTCCTGATATTCTGTGTTTGCTACCGTACCTACCACCTTTTTTATCAGCGAACTATCGTCTGCATATGCTGTGTTTTTTCCTTTTTGCAATGACCACCGCAATATACCTTGATTAGTTGAAGTACTTTTTGTTTTTAATGACAGCGTATACTTCTTGCCGACAATAGTCGGAATATTTAGGATAGTTGTCAATAATTGTTTCGTGTAAATAACACCATTTTCAACATTGCTTACATTCGCCCCATGGTAAATTTTGTCGGTATAGTCAAATAAATTTTTTCCCTGCTCTATAATGCTCTCTGTACCAGCACTGACTATTTCACCGTCAATGACCTCAGAATGACCACCTATCGACTTCACGCTCATCAGCTTTGCCCCCGTAGGAACAGTTTTCTGATATGCCGTATCACTATCAGTTTCAAACTGGTGTGTGATACCCTGACCGATGGAATATAGTGCATTTACCCTACGTTGTAACTCCTTGTCAGACAGCTTTACCGCAGAAATCTCAGCCGTGTTTTCAGCTATCTTACCGACAGCTGTAGTGTAGTCCTCGGGCAAACTATCAGCCACCGCCTGAGCTGTCTGTGCAGCAGTCTCAGCAGCTGTTCTGTCCTCTGCGACCTGTGCGGCATTGTCTGCCACAATAGCCTTGTCAGCCGTCACCTGCGTTGCCAACGTCTGCACTGCCTGCCTGTCCGCTGCAGTGCTGTCGGCATTGGTCTTGGCAGTTTTTGCGTAGCCTGCTGTTATGGTCTTATCAGCCTCAGTCTGCTGTGCTGATGTTGCCGCTTGGGCTGCGGATACCTTTGCGGCGTTTTGTGCAGTGACCGCCTGCTGACGTGCGGTTTCTGCACCCTGCATGGCGGTGTCTGCCTGTGTTGCGGACGTTTCAGCAGATGTCTTTGCGGTTTCGGCACGTTCAGCCGCCTGCGTTGCCGTGTCGGCTGATTTCTCTGCGGCTGTGGCAGATTTTTTTGCGTTTTCAGCCGCCTGCATAGCCGTGCTAGCTGCATTCTCAGCCCTTGCCACGTCAGCTTCGACCTGTTCACCGATTGCCGATATCCTATCCAGTGCGTCAGCTGCCACACTTGGTGACGGCACGGCATTATCACCGATAGCCGCACCTATTCTCAGGCGGAATATGCGTGATTTTTTCACCAGTATGTACTCCTGCCCTGACAGTTTTTTCGCACATATCTGACACGATACTGTCTGCGCTGACCGCAGTATATCAGCCGTAGGCGTCCATGTGCCGCCTGTGATATCGACCTCATACGTCACACCATCGCCGTAGTCTATCGTCAGCACATAGCGGTCTGCGCCGTCTACTGTCAGCCCTTCGACCAACACGGGACGGGCATTAGTTTCACCAACATAGCCCAACAGGGCTGTGCTTAGGGCTACGTCGTAGTCTGTGTTTAGTGTTATTGTCAATTTAATCACCCCTCTTTACTCTATTGCAATGTAATCCACATAGTATGTTCCTGTTGGCACGGTTCCTGTTGCCCCAGCTCCCATGCAGACACTCAGATAGTATGACGTTCCTGACTCATAGACGTGGGTGCAGTAGTTCTGATATGGTGTTGGTGCACCTGTCTGCCGTAGCGTTGCTATTACCTGTTTAGGTGCAAAGGTCAGTCCAAGTGGTATCTGCATCAGTGGATTCGCTTTCGTCATCTTGTATTCCACAGTGCCATAGTGTATCTTGCCGGCTCGGCTCAGTATCTCATCGATTTCCTCCCCGGCGTGTTGCATAGGATAGTCATTTTCAGTGATATCCTGCGCCAATGTCAAATTTTCATCAGCCATTATCTCGCCCCCTTAAAGCTGTTCTTCTACCGACAAACCTACCGCCGAAATATCAGCACTCAGTCCGCCGTCAAAGGTAAATCCTAAATTCGTTATTGGTATATCATAGCTGTCTGCACCGTTGGTGTAGGTCACCACGTCCCCTATGTCGAAACGTGGGTCACCGAGTCTGTGGTATAGCTCAGTGGTGTACCACGAAAAGCCTCCTATCCTGCGCCACAGAGATTGAAGCAGTGATTCGGTCATGTATGGATTTTCAAATTCCAGCACACGCCCTTGTGTTGTATCTGTCACACCAAGCGACAGCGTTACATCATCACTCACTTTGCAGATAATGCCCACGATAGCGTTCTGCCTTTCTGACAACGTAGGCAGGTCTATTGTGTTGGGATCTAATGTTTTCACCGGTTTGCCATACCACTTTCGGACGTACTTTCCGTACCTGTCAACATATCCAAACTGTCCCTGAGCTGAGGCAAGGTAAGACAGCATTTGCCGCATGGTCCCGTCTTTTGGCACAGAGCTGACCTTGAAGTAAAAGTATTTTGAGTACAGCACCTTGCCGTTCTTATCTATCAACCTTCTGCCGTTCTTGTCACGCAGTAACCTGACTTCCGTATAATCATTTCCATTCTGCAAACCAAGCTGTCTGCAAATGTCGTCCTCGACTGCTTTATTCCAGTTTGGCATAGGGATATGCGGCACATATGGCTTGTCTGAAAAGTACAGCCTGTCCGCCATTGTCAGCTGAACACTGCCGCCCGACTTCTTTGATTTTACGCAGGTGAAACGTCCCATTGGTATTTTTTCGTCTGAAAGTATGCCGCTAGTTTCGTAGTCTACGAGATACAGATATGTGTCATACTCTTTACCAAGAAACGCTGTTTCAGTGTCACTTATGGTCATGTTCCACGATTGTGAACACACTGCGCCCAGCTCGATGTCGTCGGAAAGGCTTGTTGCCTGCATGGAGCTATCAGCTGACATAATGCTGTCACCTGATATAACGCCCTCTGCATTCTCTATCCACAGACGCCAAGTACGGCAATAGCTCTCGATACGCTGAGAGACGGGTTCATTCTGTACTGTATACAATTTTACCGCCTCCTAGCATTCGATTAGGTCTACTGCAACATTTTTCAGACGCTTCATCGGTGAGACCCACTTTAGCACATCATATTTTGTGTCACCTGCATACATGGTACACGTTTGCTCAACAAATGTTTCATCTGTAAATGTCACGCTGAAAAACGGTTTGCTTACGTTAGAAATGTATTGATTTATCAGTGCGACTTGCTCACCTGTGAGGTGTACCCACGATATGATTAACTTCTTCTTTATGCACACCATATCACCAACAAACATTCCGTTTGCTGAACGTCCTGTGTTATCCGACCAGATTTTGTTGTCCTGTACCTGCAAATCAGCAGGTACAGGCATTTCTACGCCGTCGAATTTTAGCATTGTGTCACCACCTCACTTTAGTGCAACGGACTCTTGCCTGTCCGTCTGGTTGTATCGTTTATCCCGTCAACAGCAACTTTCACGAAACTGTTCTTGTCAGGAACGATCTTAACTGTCATTTCATTGTTTCTGCTACCGCTGCTCTGAGTATCTCGGTTTGCTTCACGTACTGCCTGATATACTGCTTGACTGATTGCCGCAGTGATCTGATCGTTATTTGCAACAGCGTTTCTGCTACCGATAGAACCGACCATTTCAGGTGCGCCGTTTTCTCTTGCAACAAATAGCTGACCTGTCGCAGGATAACCGCCTCTTGCATATCCCTGCACACGATATCCAGGCGCTGTATAGCTTATCTGTGGTATAGATACAGCTTGCCCCATAGCGGCGAGAATGCCATTTGAGGCTATCTGTATTGCAGGTACCGCACTATTGAACGAATTGAAGAACTGGACGTGGAAACTATCTGCCTTGTCGAGAATTGTGTTGAATATGTCAACTATATCATTGATAAGGCTGTTTTTCCTCAGGTCAATTCCGTTTTTAAAGCGGTCTATAAACTTGATACCGATTGAGGTTGTCGCGGAATTTGTATCAAATGTTGTGACGGCTGATTTTGCTGTTTTTGCCACGTAAGTGTTCATAAACGTTGACAGCAATTTTATGCCGTTCATGAAGCCTTGGAGGAAAAAGACACCAATTTGGTACATTACTTTCGACGGAGAATGAATGCCCAGCGTATCTTTAAAGGAATTAATTGAAGATCCAGCCATATCTTTGGAAGCTTTTGAAACCTGCGGAGTAGCCTCATAAAACTTATCCAAATATCCTTTTGTCTGGTTTGTAGCTGCGTTTTGCCACATTTTTATTGTATCTTTTGATACCTGTTCACTTGTTGAAGCATGAAGAACGTTGTCCATTACCTTTTGTACTGCCGTTGTAGCTTTACTTATGCTGTCTGGAACATTTTTCAACGCTTTAACATTATACAAATCATTTATTTCCTTTGTTGACAAGCCCTTTGACATGAGAACATTTTTTTGCGTTGTCCAAGAGTCTGTGAAATCTTCAAACATTTTTTCTATTTCTTTTTTTGCGGCTTCTTCATCAGAAGTCCCTATTCCAAAAGCATGAAGAAAACTGTTGCCAGCCCAACTTCCAGACGAAGTGAAGTTTTTAAGGTCTTCCTTAGTCTCAGATACACAATCATCAATTTTCTGGCGTATCGTTTTAAAAGTCGAACCAACAGAAGTGAGCCGTTCATATTTGATATCGAACAGAGAATTAACTGCTTCGGTTAGTTTTTCTTTTTCGTCTTTGGATACGTCAAGAGCTGAAATTGTTTTAAGCTGTTCTTGCTTTGACTTTTTCAATGTCTTTAAAGCCTCAGCATAGTCTTTTGTCATTTTGTTGAGAGTGTCTTGTGCTGTCTTAAAGTTGCTTAGATTGATTCTTTGGCTCGAAAGGTTTCTTGCCTCTTCTTTAAGTGATTCCAAAGAACTTGTTGTTTCATCAACTTTTATTCCAGCGATTGCACTTAGCTGATTTTCATATTCTTTCAAAGAACTGATATCGCTGTCTGACAATGATGACTTGCTTGTTAAGTCATTTATTTTACTCATCAGCTCGTCTATTTTAGCCATGCTATTGTTTGTGCCGCCATTCACTATTCGTGTCATTTCGGCAACAGAGTAACCTTGGGCTTCCAGCATATCACTATTAGCAAGTATAAACAACTTAAAATTGTCATTACTTTCCTTGACATACTTTCTTGTTGTCTTTGCAAGACTTGCAAATTCCGTGTTAAGCTCACTGAGGCTGTTAGTATCAAACTTTGATTCGCTCAGCGTTTTCATTAACAGGTTAATCTTTCCCGTTGTTTCCTTTGCGCTTTTGCTAAGCTCAGAAAGATTTTTTGTCCCGTCAAGAAAAGATTGATCGCTTTCTGTCAGCTTTGAATAATAGTCTTGCAAGGACTCTGCGACATCTGTGATGTTTTTGCCAGATGTTTTCCATTCGGCATTAACTAATTGATCTCTCGCTTTATTTACCTGTTCGGCTGCTCCTTTAGCGGCTCCGTTTAAAGCTTCAAATGCTGTTACGATTGAAGCTATGGCAAGTCCCGGAATACCACCAAAAAGCCAAGAAACGCCTAATCCTGCCACGATTAACGCAGAATCTCCTAGTGCGTTTTTCCAATTGAGGGTATCTGCTGTAAGGCTTTTAAACAAATTATAGCTTCCATACCCAGATATAACTGTTCCGCCGATGGTTCCCAGCATCTTCGCAACAGGCGATAGATTGCTTCTGAAATTTTTAACTCCGTCATTCATCTTTCCAAAGAATGATGTAACCTCAGAATTTTTAAACCCGTCCGTGAAGTTTTTCAGCCACGTTTTGCACGTTTTTATAACGCTTAGACCTCCAAACGCCCCTATAAGCTTCTTCACCCAGTTAATCAGGTTAGCAATTTTATTTACTGCCCATACTGTTGCCAATAGTCCTGCAATGACTTTAATCATATCCTTGTGCTTTTTGAGCCAATTGTAGAGCTCTTTCAGCTGAGCTTTGACTTTTTTGTAAAGTGCGTCCGTCTGCTTGTCAAGTCCTGCAAGAAAGTCATATTCAGGCAAATCAATGCCGAGATCATATTTGTTGCCTGTGGTATCTCCGCTGTCATTGCCGTTGTTCTTGTCAAGATTGAGCTGATTTATCTCATCAAAGTTAGCAAGTGCAAGCAACGCTTTCTTTGTTTCCTTGACAGACTCTGTTGCATCATCTGCATTCTCTGTTACACTGCTTAGACCTTTGCCAACCTCAGAATAATCTATCGTCGGCAGCTCAAAGCCTAACCACTTTGCAATGGCGTTAGCGGCGTCTGTAAGAAGTCTTACAAACACTTGGACATATGGTATCATCTTCACAGCAAACACGCTCACAATGTTGCCTATGGCTCTCTTGAGCTGTTCAAACTGTTGCTGCAAAATTCTCATAGAGTTTGCAGGCGTGACGATGGTTCTTGCCATGTCGCCCATAACATTTGTAGATTGCTGAAGAATAGCGACGTATCTTAGCTGTGACTTCTGAGCCTGCGTCATGGTGTTGATGTTCTGCTGAATGCCATTATCATAGGCTATCTGCTGAAGTGTTGCGGCGTCAAGGGCATAACCCAGTCTACGCAATGGTTCAAGTTCTCCAGAGATACCAGATTCAACTTTCTGCATAGCGTCCTCTATGGAGATGTTGAAGAATGATGCTATATCATAGCCTATCTGCGTCAGGTTTTTGGACATTATGTTTGACTTTTCAGCCGCAACTCCAAAGCCTGTTGTTATCTGCTTGAACACGCCCTGAAAGCGTATCCACTCAGAAATATCAATGCCAAGCAGACTATTTACTTTTTCGGCATACCTATATGCTTCTTCTGAATAATCGCCCATAGCTACTGTAAATAGGTTGATGTTTTCGACATACTCGTTTGACGATTGCAAGCAATCGGCGAGTGCATCTGCAGCTCTATTGACTGTGACGTAAAGTGCGGCGGCTCTTATTCTTGCGTCCTTAAAAACTGAGGACAAACTGGTATAGGATTTTACAGTTACGGCATTTGCAGATGCAAGGTTTCCGTTTCTCGCAATTGAACTCTTCATAATGCCATTAAGTGCGACCAGTCCGTTTTCCGCCTTTGAAACCTGCGTTGTCAACGGCTCTATAGCGGTGGTAAGCTGGCGTATTCTCGTTGCGAACTCATTGATTTTCTCTGTATCGAGTGACTTTGTGATATCAGGTATCTTTTTGAGACTGTTAAGGAATGGCGAAAGATTATTCTTACCCATTTCCTGCATTGGCTTACACGCCTCTGTAATAGCCGTTATATTCTCTTTAAGCACACTCACATTACTCATGCCGCTTACTGCATTGCACGCCTCAGAGAGCTTTTTGATGCTGTTCACGGTCTTTGTAACATTCGGAGACTTTATCTGTGACAACTTTGAAACGCTTTCAACAAGCTTTGCAAGCTTATCCACACCCGATATAGCATTGGCACTTGCCGCTATTTTGTTGAGCTTTTCGGAAAGCTTGTCAAGTCCTGAAAGTTTACCCACTGACTTTTTAAGCGTTTCGAGCCTAACAATCAGCCTATCAAGTTTTTTTTCAGCGTTGTCAGACGAAGCTTCTACTTTCAAACTAAGCTTATCGATGTCTAATCCCATACTTTTTCACCTCCTATATAAAAAAATAAGGGTGGCAATAAGTCTGTTTAATTGCCCTTATTTGCCGCCCTTTCTTTATTAAATGCTTCTGCAAATTTCCTGAATTTCTCCGCATTTTCTCGCATGATGTCATCATACGTTTTTTCAGGATCCTTGTCGGCTTTGAAAATGTCATGCGGTCTATCGGGATATTTGCCGTCTTTTGAAAAACAACTTGCGATAGCTTCTTGAACATATAGTCCCGTTAGCCATGCATTGAAATTGTCCTTTTCTCTCTTTGCTTTTTGTGTCATCTCATCAGCTTTGCGAAAGGCAACTGCCAAACAGCAGTCACCTTCCCAAAACTCTTTGGCAGTCATGCCTATGGATAAGTACAATGGCAAAGCTTTTAGAAATGTTTGAGTATATGTTTGCTCTTTCGGAACGTTGTCTACTCTCCAACGCTCCAGGTTATCAAATTTTCCCTATCCTCAGCAGGATCATTCGTTGTCAGTGTCTCGATGGTTTCGCTGTACATTGAGAACAGAGTCTCTATAAGCTTGTCCTTATCAGCGAAAAGAGCCTGCATCTTGTCAATCTGTTCAGGCTTTACGTTGCGGTGATTTTTCTTGAAAGCACCTGCAAAAAGCTCGTTCAGAGTGTTCATTGGCTTGTCTGAGAGATCATTCAGAGTGAAGCCGTTATTTTCCATTTGTCTTACTGTACGTCTTGAAAATTCAAGGACGTAGTGTTGACCCTCGTAATTGAAATTGATTGTCTTTGCCATTGTTTTATCCTCCTAGAAAAAAATTATGTATCTGAAACTGTTGTCGGAGTGATATCGCTCTGCGGATAAGAAGTGATTTCCATTTCTCTCTTGCCACCGACTTCGCCGCCTTTGATGTTGACAAACATAGAACCTGTCCATGTCCACGCACCATATTCACCATTTGCGCCAAAGCGGAGTTCAAAAACGATTGTATCGTCGCCTTCCATTGCCTTGAGCTTATCATACGCTGTTTTGGTGTAGTTCGCACCAAATGTGTAATCTGGAACATCTACCATACCTTCGGCATATTTTTTCTGCCTGCTGGACAGGTCAGATACGTCCAGCTTCTCAGGTGCAGTGAAAAGGTCTGGGTATGATGTAATGTCACAAAGCTTTGAAGCTTTGCTTTCAGCGGCCTTTTTTGCATACAAATAGGTATTAATTGTTGCTTTCTCCAACTTCATTACCTCCTATAGATTATTTCGTCCGTATCAACTTTGCACTCGAAGCGCATTGCGATACGATATATTGATGTGTCAGATAGATTTTCAATAGGCTGGCAGAATGTTCTCATCATGCCGATTTTATCGAACTCGTCTGACACAAGGTTTCTGATTTTTTTGGCTTGCGTTTTCTTGCCTTTGGCGAGGTTGCTATAAACATTCACTGTGTACAGTAGGTTGCTTGCGTTCTCAATTCTGCCGCTGTCTATGTACGCAGGATCAACCGAGTTACTTGTTTCCACGATTGAAACATACGGAAATGTTGCGGGTTTATCTGTGTTTATGCTGCTGACAGATATATTTTTGAAGGCTTTTTCAAGTGCTTTCGACACTGTGTCAAACACCTTGTTTTCAATGTCAATCACTTAAAAACCTCCTTAATAATGTTGTCGAGAGCATTTCGCATTTCCAACCCTGTTTCGTACATAAATGGCCTGCTTGGCATACCCTGTGTAAACTTCCACGTTCCGTCATCAGCAGGATAAAACCAGCCTATACGTCCGTCTTGCGTCGTGATATAATGCGTTCCACCCATATATTGATAGCCACATTCGCTTATGGCTTGTCCTGCATACGGCTGTGACGCGCCTTTTACACCTGTTCCAAATTCAACGAACACTGCATAATCACAGTCACAGAAAATGAAACCAGCATTAAGCAATGGGCTATAGTAGCCGTCAACCCGGCTGAGCAAATGTCCTGTATCAGGGATATCCATTTCAATGACTTTTGCTCTGCATATCGTTAGCCCATAATCAGTAAGACGCTCCACAAGCAGTTGAGCTTTTTTGTGTATCTTAGCTTTATATGCTTTCATTTGCTCAACGGCTTTTGTCAAGCTATCTTCTGACAGATTAAACGCTATCTTCCTCATTGACATTCACCTGTTTTATGGCAAACTGTATTTGATTTGGCGTAACAGAGCGTTTTTTTACAATGAAATTGTGAGGACCATTGACGTCAATATCTATCCACAGCAGTGAGTGTTCATCAATTTCGCACTTCATGTCTGCGGTTGACATTGTTCTATCATAGTCCAGGTTTCGACCAAACTGTGACATTTCACTGTCGCTTTTATTGCCTGATATCGACATATAGCACTCGCTAAAATCTGAGTAACTTATGCCTTTCTCACCTGTCCTGTAGCCGTCATCGTCAAGCAAATCTTGTTCACCTAAATACAGCTTATAGCTTATTTTTGTAACGTTTCGCATTAGGTTTCTCATCATAATACCTCAGCTTTCGGAACGATTTCGTCAAGCAATTGTTGAGATACCCACGAGCTTTCATATGTACGGCTTACTCCGTTTTCAGAGTGTGCCTTTTCGCCCTCAGCTCCACGTTTGTTGTACAAGTCAATAGCAATTCTCAACTGTAAGCCTTTGTACTGCGGTTCGACCTCTGTGCGGTCTGTGCCGAAAGGGAAGCGATGTGCAAGGATAATTGATTGAGCAGTGTCTAAATACTGCATAATCAATTCCTCGGAATTTTCCTCAGGAACGCTTGCCTTAAACAGCTCAATCATATCCATTTTGCACTCTCCTTTTATGCCTTAGACGCTACTGTAGCTGAACCAGCCTTTACAGCTTTGTTGTTTGCATCTACCTCAACGATGAGTATCTTATTGCCTGTTGTTGCGGTGATCTCAGATACTCCGTCCCATGCAGTGTAGCCTGACTTGCATTCTGCACCAAACTCAGGAACAGTTACACTTGATGCTGTCTTATACTTGTAGGAGTTGCCTGCTGACAGAGATGGTGATACTGTTACCTTTGTCTTGCCTGATGCACTTGTGCCAGCGACAGAATTTACTGTAAGTTCACCGATTTTGGCATTTGTGTTGATAACATAAACGTTATCCATGCCCTCAAATGATGGCAGGACGATTTCGCTTGCAAGCACTCTTACATTAACAGGGTGTTCCTGCTTGATTGTTGCGATTGCAACGCCTGTATTTACGATAGCAACATCTGCCTTGTCGTCAGCCATGAGGTCAGCCTCTTCAGGTGATGTACCATAAACTGTTGAACCGAGTGGCTGTGCAGGAAGAAGTGTTACCATATCATCTGGATAAAATCTCTTTGCTGTGCCACTTTCGTCAATAAATGACTTGTTGTTTACAACGACGGTGAGCTCAGTTTCCTCAGAGATGTACTCCTTTACGAGCTTGTCTGTTACGAGAATAACACCACCTGTTGCCTGAGCTTTGGCAACGATATATGCCTTGACGTTCTCATTCTCTCTGATGTCTCTGAGTGTCTTCTTTGACATCAGGGCGATTGTAGGAACATTTCCTGTACGCTCAACGACTTCCTTAGCGTCAAGAATGTCCTGTACAGGGTTTGAATTCTTATGGTCTGTCCATGCAGCTGTACCTGTGAGGGCTTTGAAATTGTTTGTCTTGAAAGAGCCGTCAACGTCATACTCATACAGACAGCTTACCTTTGCGCCGTCTGATATCTCAATCTTAGGTGAGCCGTCAGCCGGTGAGAGAAGCTGCATGATCATTCTCTCTGGAACAACATTTGCACCATTGGTAAGGTTCTTGGCATCGTTGTAGATGTTGTCGAGTACAGGCTGTACATATGGATCATTGCTGTCCTGCGCTCTCAGGATTTCCTGTCTGTCACTTTCCTTGACGATAAAGCTGTCACGGAAGAATGGCATTTCTGTCTGAATTGCAGTTACGCCAATTCTATCTCTGACATGTGCTACAGCGTCAAACGCGCTCTGTCTAAGTGTTACAGGCAGGCCTGACCTACCCTTAATCCACTTTATATCGATACCCTTTTTCTTTACAGGTGGGAACAGGGAAGTTCCCAGATAGCCTTCTGTATTTGCCTGCTCAAGGTACTTTGTCCAGTACATAGCAAATGCTTTGGCTGTGAAAACATCTGAAAAATTCTGCATGAACTTTCATCATAGTCCCTAAGACCGCTTCTCGTTCTTGGCACAGGCGGGATAAGTCCTATACGCTCATAGTATCTCAGTGTATCGGGTGTAAGCCCGTATTTCTCACTAACTTCAGAAATAGTCATAGCTTTACCTCTCTATTAAAGTGCATTATACTGCTCGTCTGAAACAGGCTCGCACCACTCGTTCGATGCGCCCTCGGCAGGTATCTCAAGAGCAACGTGCGTGAACCACTCGTCCTTTGTTGCACCGTGCCAATGCTTTATCTCCGGAGCAATGTAAACAACATCACCAGGGTGCAGCTTTCTTGCAGGCTGACCCCATTCCTGATACCAGCCCTCGCCATCTGTACAAAGAAGTATCTGTCCGCCCTTGTGGTGGATATGCCAGTTATTTCTGCACTTTGGCTCAAAGGTAACGTTAAAAACGCCTACGCCCTTGACATTCAGCGGTTTAAGATAGCTGTTACCTATAAAATACTGAGCAAAATTCACATTTGGCTCGCCAAGACCAAAAAGCGAGTCTGAGCAGCCGTCCTTTTCCTCAGAATACACTTCCCTTACCATTGGAAAGACAGCCCAAGCGTTAGGCCAGCCAACATAAAATGCGGCGTGAGTGATGATCTCCACCATTTCTGTCTTTGTTACTCCGTGATTTTTAGCGTTCTCGATATGATATTTGATAGAATTGTCTGTAATGCCCTTTGCCATAAGAGCTGTTACCGTAACGATACAACGATCTCTCAGTGAGAGCTTGTCCTCTCTTGACCATACCTCGCCGAAAAGAACGTCATCATTAAGCTCTGCGAATTTAGGTGCAAGGTCGCCAAGACTATTTCTGCCTGCTGTCTGTTTTACTGCCATGGTAATTACCTCCTAGAGTTTTATTTATTGATTACATTTTACCACCTGGAGTTAACTCCAAGTCAAGACCTTTTCTATAAAATCGTCGATATGCACAAATCGTCATGCAAAATTTGTTATCACCGACAATAGCTTAACGCTAGTCCGACACATTAAGAAAATCTTATGAAACAGTTAAGCTAATACTCGTGCGAAAGCTTCTTTAATATGGTATCATTGATACAGCAAAAGCAAAGGAGCGGTCATTATGACAAAGAAAAACAAAAAGCATATCGTAATTGCCACTGCAATTATTATTTTGGTTGTGGCATTGCTTATATACAGATATTACATTCCTGATATGAAGCCCAAGAAGCAGTTCACCCCTGCATCAGTGGAATACACCTATGACGACAGCGTGACTTCATCTCAGCTTGCGGAGTATAATGCCCGGCAGGACTGGCAGCTCACATTGGTGAACAACGACACGCCTATATGTGAGAATTGCTCAGTGATACTCACCGCCCTTGACAATGGTCAGGCAGTGGACTGCCGAATTTACCCACAGCTTCAGAAAATGTTTGATGACGCACGCTCGCAGGGGATATATCCAACTATCACATCATCGTTCCGCACCGCAAAGGATCAGCAGGACATACTTGAGAGCAAATATGAACACTATCAGAAAATAGGCTACAGCGACAAAAAGGCGAAAGCCTATGCGGAAGAATGGGTGGCGATGCCCGGCACAAGCGAACACGAGCTTGGTCTGTGCGTCGATATCGCAAGCGGTGACAGCAGAGTTACAAATCAGGAAGTATGGGATTGGCTCGCCAAAAACAGCTACAAATATGGCTTTATAGAGCGTTACACAGCCGAAAAGCAGGATATTACCGGCATTATCCCAGAAGAATGGCACTACAGATATGTTGGCGAAAAGGCGGCAAAGGAAATGTATAAAAATGACCTCTGCCTTGAAGAATATTTACAGAATGTGTCGTGAAAATGAAATTATGTACCCATTGTTTGATATGTAATACTGCGGGCGACCTGAGGTCGCCCACTAATTATTTTCTTTGCAACACTCACAGCACTGTATCTCCACGATGCAGTGCTTTTATTTTGCATATATTTTCTTCAATATCCTCAGCATATCCTTTGCCTGCTTTTCAAGCTGTGACTTGAGATAATACACCCCGAATGACACTTCCCTCACGCCATTTATAGGGATACATTTAAGCGGACCTCTGTAGGTTTCCCCTATCATAGGGTAGACAAAAAAGCCTATCCCTGCCTCCGCCATTGTGATAGCACTTTCATAATCGCCGCAGAATGTTATCTTTTCCACATTTCCCTGTGCAAGAAGTTTGTGCTGAAATGAGAAAACCTCTTCAGGACAGGTGTGCCGCTCTATGAAAAGCGGTCTTCCTGAAAAGTCCTCTATGTCAAGGCTTTCAGCCGCCGCAAGTGGGTGATCCTTTGTGCAAAGGCACATGAGCGGACAGCGGCAAAGCTCAGTGTAATCAAACGGCTGTTTCTGCGTGCTTTTAAAAGACAACAAAAGCTGTATCTTCTGATCTTTGAGCTGATTATCTATAGACTTGAACGGAGTAAGAACTATATACGGCAAAAGATCATCATAAAGCCCGGACATTTCTCTTAGGGCAGGAGTCAAAACGTTCAGCTCCGCCTGATTGTGACAGCCTATACTTATCCTCACAGGTTCGTCCTCAGGCTTTTCTGACAGCCTGAATTTTGCTGAGCCTGCTATTTTAAGTATCTGCTCTGCGTCTGAAATAAACATTATACCCTCTCTTGTGAGCGAAACGCTCTTGCTCGTTCGCACGAAAAGCTTCACCCCTAGTTCGTCCTCCAAAGAACCTATCTGGTGGCTCACCGCAGGCTGAGTGATGCTCACAGATTCCGCCGCCTTGGAAAAGTTAAGATACTGCGCCACAGCCAAAAAGCACTCCAATTGTACAGTATTCACAAAAACCGCC
>OIXV01002076.1_pt1 | contig 16876 bp, 15 predicted proteins | sample 1587771 | NCBI WGS metagenome assembly OIXV01 (sample SAMEA3888893, study PRJEB22519) | human gut metagenome | biome: human gut; feature: human-associated habitat; material: faeces | place: Denmark | collected 2010
TTTTGTGTTAAGTAAAATTTCTTTACAACTTTTATTGCAATCACTCTTGGCATTAGGTATAATGACTAGTGTTGATTTATACGTTTTCTAAACGTAATTGAACTTTTTTTTCGGAGGTGAAATACATGCCAAACATTGAATCTGCAATCAAACGTGTTCGCACAAGCGAAGCGGCTAATGCTAAGAATTCATCTCAAGTAAGCACAATGCGTACAGCAATCAAAAAATTTGATCAAGCTGTTGAAGCTGGTGCTGATAACGTAGATGCGTTATATAAAGATGCTGTTAAAGCAATCGATATGGCTGAGACTAAAGGATTAATCCACAAGAACAAAGCTAGTCGCGACAAATCTCGTTTAAGTAAAAAAATTGCAAAATAAGCAAATTAAGAAAGGCGCAGCAATCATCGATTGCTGCGCCTTTCTTTTTGACTTACTGTTTGCCATGTTTTAAAACAAATAGCTGGAACAAATACTCTTTGTCCATCTGACCACTTTTTACTAAGTAATCATTTTCGATCAATTCACTATATAGTGCTGCTAATTGCTTTTCTCCAAACCCACGAGCTTGCTGCATCGCTAACTTCACTCGGTACGGATGAATCCCCAACGTTTCTGCGATATTGGCTTGCTGGTAGCCAATTTTCATCAAAATCGCCGCCTGTAACAGCAGACGGACTTGGCTGATCAAGATAGCATTGATCTTGATCGTCTCTTCCCCTTGCAATAATAGATCGTCATACAAGCGCAACGCATCCGATACGTTCCCCTTTAAGACATCGCTGGTTAATTCAAAGACATTGTGTTCCAACGTCTTAGGGATCAACTGCAAGACGATCTCCTTCGTGATTTTATTGCCATTTCCAGCATACAACCGTAGTTTCTGTAACTCCTGCATCGCTTTTGATAGTTGCAGATCCGTTAACCGTAAAAACAAATCAAACGCCTCTCGGCTCATCTCGATGCCGTCATTGGCCAACGACTGTTGGAGATACTGACGCACGTCGGCTTCTTTCATAGGTGCGACATCAATCACAACTGCGGCTTTCTTCAGCTGCTTAGTAATTTTTTTCCGTTCATCTAATTTATCGACATCTGCAAAAATCACCATTACCGATGATTCCAATGGGTCTTTGATATAATTCAAAAAATCATCTAGGTCATGCTCAGGTGCATTGCTCTTTTTTTCAGCCGTTAAGAAAAATGGCCGCTCGACGAAAAGTAAGCGCTGATCGCCAAAAAAAGGCAACGATTGGGCTTCTTGGATCACCATATCAAGGGGATCTTTCTCCATGTCAAAGGAAGCAAAATTCAGATCATCTTTCCCAACGGAAAAACGCTCCAAAAAGGCCGTGCGAACTTGCTCTTGTAAAAACATTTCACTGCCGATGACTAGATAAATCGATTGCAACTCCTTGGTCCGAATTGCTTGCAACGCTTTTTGTAATTCCATCGTTTCCCCCGCTTTCATTCTTATCCTACCATTAGTCAATCGGATAGTCTAGCAGCGTTTTTATCAAAAATGATTGTTGTTTTTCAGACCAAATAAATTGGATCATGCCCTGTTGATCCGTTCGCAAAACGGTCTGATTAACCAAGTTTTCAAGCACCTCTTCATGAGGATGCCCGTACCGATTGTTCCGTCCACTTGAAACGATCCCGAATTGGGGATCGATTGCCGCAACAAACTCAGGTGCCGTCGAGGTTCGACTGCCATGATGCCCTAGTTTCAATACATCAACTTTTAAATTCGGATAATCATGAATCAACTTTTTTTCCCCAGCTTGTTCGAGATCGCCAGTAAACAAAAATGTTTTATCCCCTACCTTGGTTTTAATCACCATCGAATCTTCGTTTTGTCCTGCACCTGATTCTGGTGCCAATATTTGCAACTGAAGCAAATCACCCACTACTTGGCCAACCGTCGTCCAAACAACGCTTGTCTGCTTAGGCAGTTCGTTTAAAAGCTTGGCGATGCGGTGATCTTGTTCACTTCCTGGTACAAGATATAACGTTTCAACGGGGATCGCCTTCATCAATGCTAGCGCATCTCCCATATGGTCCGTGTCCCCATGAGTTAAAAACAAACCGGTGATCTTTCTGACCCCTTCCCCTTTCAAAAAAGGAATCAATGTAGATTCCGCGGCAGCTTGTCGTTTACGCTCTTGCCATTTTTCTTTCGGAAAAGACAGAGAACCTCCAGTATCGATCACATAAACTTCGCGATTTTTTTCTGCCTGTAAAACGATGCTGTCTCCTTGCCCAACATCGACATAGCTAATCGTCGGTACAACGCTGTTTTTTTGGTAGACCGTTGGTATAACGAGTGAGAAACAGATCACCAGCAACCACCGTTTCTTTTGATAAAAAAACAGGCCAAGCAGACAACAGATGCCAGCCAATCCCACAGGTATAGCACCGATTGTCAGGGAAATGCCCCCAACAGCGCCTATAATTATTTCCAAAAGCAGCAAAAGTCCTTCAAAAAGGACAATCAGCCCCCTGATGGGTGGGAAAAGAGTACTGACCATAAACAATAAAAGACATGCTGGCAGCAAAATTACTTGAAAAAACGGCAGAAAGAAAAACGTCAATAAGCCGCCAAAGAGCGGAAATTCATAAAAAACTGCGACGATGATGGGTGCTGCAAGTACAGGTAAGAATTGGCAACACCAAAACCATGACCATCCAACTGGTCGTTGCATCAGTAGCAAAAATGTCATCAAAAGGCTTAGTTGCCCCGATGTTTGAAGCAATACTTTGGGGTCAACGAATAAAAGTGCTGTCAGGACAATCCCATAGCGATCACTCCCCGATAGGCGTTGAGGAAAAAGGGCGTTCACTTGATTAACAGCCAATGCCAAGACGGCGCGCCATACACTAATGCCACCCCCACACAGACCGATCGCCCCTAAGAAAAAGACCACCAAAGGTAACAACATTTCTTTTTGCGTGAAACCCAATCGGCATAAGATCTCGCGAAACCATTTGAAAAATAAGACGATATGCATTCCTGAAATCGTAAAAAAATGCAACAAGCCACTTGCACTGTAAATTTGTCGCACCTCTTGAAACGCGTGATCTTTAAAACCAAAGAGCAATGCATTGATATAGGTAGCGGATCGTTCAGGAAAAATTCGTTGAACAGAAGAAATAACATCCGCTCGAACTTTTGCAAGCGAAAAGCCTGAGTCTGCTGCTTCCATTCCTACAATTTGCTCGATATGGACTGAGCCGATAATTGATCGACTGGACAGATAGGCAGAATAGTCAAACCCGTGGCGGTTTCGTGGTTTTTCAGGAAGAGAAAAAAATCCTTTCACCAGCAGCTTTCTTCCCCAATCGGATCGATCCTGCCATTGCTGTTTTTCAGTCTCTGAAGAAATCGTGTAACGACCAATCACTGTACCTGCGGAAGATTTTGCTTCAAACGTAAGCAGATCGCCATTGATTTTGATCGTGTGTGGCAACACATTGACTACACCTTTATACTCACCTTCTTGTATGTTTCCTGTCCGAGAAAGACAGACGCGGACACTTAACAGCAACAGTCCGACAAAACAAATCATGCACAAAAATGCTTGTCGTTTTAAGACAAGCATCCCGAAATAATAAAGTGCAATGAGTCCCAGTAAGATGGACTGCACATAGTAAGCAGTCACCGAACAAGCAAAAATAATACTAAGAAATAAAAATGAATCAGTTCTCTTTTGTTGGTTGTGCATCATTTAGCACACCAAAGGATAGTTTTTCGAAGTACACAGGATCGAGTTCAACTTGGTGGACGGAAGCACCTACTTGTTGAATCAGTTCCATTGCATACTGATTGTTGCGATAGTCATTCAAATAATGGATCGTTTTGACCCCTGCTTGCAAAATGGCTTTCGTACAAGGAAGACAAGGAAAATGTGTTACATAGATTTCAGCATTCTCTGTCGATACCCCTAATTTTGCACATTGCAGTAAAGCATTCATTTCAGCATGAATCGTCCGAATACAATGGTCATCCACAACATAACAGCCATCGTCGATGCAGTGTACATCGCCACTGACGGATCCGTTGTAGCCTCCAGCAATAATTCGGCGATCTTTGACTAATGTAGCTCCGACCTCAAGTCGGGAACATGTACTGCGTAAAGACAGTAAAACAGCTTGAGCCATAAAATACTGGTCCCAAGGGATTCTCGTATTGCTCATTCGTTTGCTCCTTTGCGATTGATTAGTTCTATTCTAATCGAATTTCTTGAATTTTCAACCGTCATTTCTTAGTATTGCTTACTTTTATTTGGTTCAGTCCGTCACTGTAATCATCTCTTTCAAGGACTCAAAGGTCTTCTCTCCGATGCCTGTGATCTTTTTTAGGTCATCAATCTGTTTAAAAAAACCATATTCTTCGCGGTAAGCGATGATTGCTTCTGCTTTTTTGGCACCCACACCCGGCAGTTCTTGCAGTTGCTGCGCATTGGCTTGATTCAGATTGATTTGTGTCACTACTGTCTGGCTGCTACTTACTCCTGAAGCATTTATCTCCATAAACCCTTCATCCTCTTGATGGAGAACGATCACCATCTGTTGATCTTGCAGCACTTGTGCTAAGTTTATCGCTGTTTCTAACGCCTCTTCTGTCAGACCACCTGCTTGTTCGATCAGTTCATACATCCGCGCACCTGATTTTAAGCGATAAATGCCCGGTTGGTGCACTTCCCCTTTGATATCTATGACGATCTCAGATTCTTCATCATGAGGACTATCTTCTTGAAGGGTTCCACCTTCTCCCATTTCAGACGTTTGCCCTGCTGCATCTGCCATTGAATGCCAGTTTGTTTCTTTGTTCTTCGAAAACGGCACAAACCAGATAATCAACAAAACCACCAGCACCGCACCTACAAGTGCAATCCGCCAGTAATCTTTAAGCATTTTCCATCGATCCATTTTCACCACCTCATAGATGAAATACGCAAAAAGTAATCAAGGACAGAAAAAAAGTCAACACTTTCCACGTGTCGACTTTTTCACTAGTTAAGAAGTAATCGTATAGAGACAGGTAACTTTCTTTCGGCTCCCCTCATCCTCTATTTTCTCGCTGACTTTTCTAAAACCTTTCATCTGACTGATTTCATAGCCACATGTTCGTGGCAACTCCACCGTTAAACGAACGGTACGATCAGTCTTTTCCCAGCTTAAAGCTACTAATCCAAACGTACTTTGTAAGGAGCCTTTGACATGGGCTAAAGGTACATCGATAGCTGGTTGTATCAGTATCCCAGCGCTTGTCATCTGAATGCCTAATAAATGACGGACAAACCAATACCCATAAGAAGCAAACATGGCATGATTCAACGAACCCTCGTAAGTGGCTGAATGTTGCGGCGTTGGAAAATGTTCCATCAAAGTGCCGTTTCCGCTTGCCAGCATTGCTGCATAACTAGGCGCAGCTCTCCTCGTTAACCAATCAAAAATAATATCATTTTAGCCAGCTTCAGCCAGCAACTGATAGCTCCATGCCATCCCGAAGATGCCGAAAGAGAAAATACCCTCTTGCTGCTTGATCCGTTGTACTAATTTTGGCAAAATTTCTTTTTTCTCACTGAGTCCTGTTTTCATTGCAAAGATCATGCTAGACAAGGTGCCCGCACCGTATTGCCCATGTCCTATAGAAAACTTCTGTTTGATTTGTTGTGTCGTGTACTGGATCGCTGCTGGCACTCGCTGACAATAATCTTCGTTACCAATGATCCTCAAGTCGATCAATACTTGGTAACGCTGTAGTAAAAGTAGATACATGCAGGCAGAGCAAAAGGACTGATCTGGCGAAGTAATAACCTCGTTTTGCCGAGTTTCATCAATTGCTCCCCAATCGCCGAGACAGCACTGGGCGATATAATCAAAATCAAAAGCGAGTAAATAGTTGAGATGCTGTTCCAACTGTGGACGCAGCTTGGCAACCGCTGCTTGTTTCCCATAGGTCTTCACCAAAGCCAAAGCAAGCTCTGGAACTACCAATTGCCACCCTAACGCACCACCGCCATTTGATGGTCCATTTGTCATGATTCCTACAAATGGCGCAGTTGCGGTCATTGCACCATCCGGTCGTTGGTCGTAGGCAAAATCCCACAACACTTTTTCCAACAACGGTTCAATCGCTAGATCTGCCATCTGCGTTGGCAGTAAAGCGACGATGTCTCCGCCATATCCGAACCGCTCACGAGTGCAGTCCTCAAAATACGAGTGGATATTGTTCAACCGCGTGGCTTGTCCAACCGCCCATAACTGATCCAAAAAGGGGTCGGAGGTTTCAATCGTCACCAACGATTTCACCTCCGTATGCAGGCGATAGGCTTTAATTGCGCCCACAATCGCTTGAAGGTTGTCAGCAGGTTTCGTCTCGATCAACGTATAACGAAAGGAATGATAGGTGTAGCGGTTTTCAAAAACGAACGTCTTTGCTGCCGTTTTCTCAATGATGTCTCGTTGAACGATGGGATCATCTGGCTGCTTCCCTTCATAGGGATCGTAAACGCCATAAGTTCCACTGATCGTAGATGTATAATCAGGGTTGCCTTGCTCATCTAATCTTTCTGCATAGCTGATTCTGACCTGACCAATGAAATCTTTCTCAAGTGTACAAGCAAATTGACCGCTGATGATTTGACCGAAGTCAATGAGCAGTCCCGCTGCAGTTTCGGTCATTTTTTGGGGAACGATCGATTGTGTGCGCTTGATTTTAGGAATAAAGCTTGGCTTGAAACGTCCCGCGGGACCAGCAATTTGTACCGTTTTTCCTTCTGGCCCAGGATCAGGTACATCGGTAACGATTTCTCCTATATAAAGATTGTTTTGCAAATAAGGCCCAAAACTACTTTGCCACTGATTGTCTGAGTAAATGTAGCGATTCTCTCCTCCGTCATTTAACTGAAGCTCCCCCCAGAAACAGGGTTTGCCGATCGCTAGTTGTTTGCGGATGTTATACCGACCTAAAATCTCAATCGGAGCAGGGTTGTACCAGCCATTTGCAAGTTCAACTTCGATTCGATTGTCTCCCTCCTGTAAAAAATCAGTTAAATCATAGGTATCATAGTAGACGACTTGATCATAGTTCGTTACATCACTGTTTAAGTAAACATCTGATACCATTTTTCCATTAACAGACAAGCGATAAAAACCAAGCCCGCAGCAATCAATCACTGCATAGGAAGGACACTTTTCCAGTGTGAAGGAGCGGGACAAGCAGCTATTTTTCTCTTCTGAAAAGTAAAACCGTTCTTTTTTAATAGGATCATCTAAGCGAGTGATCCACTTGCCCATAGTTTCTTTAGGTTTCTCACGCTTTTCTATCGTGAAAAACATACTGCTGTAAATCGTGACATCGTTTCCTGCTACTGCAGTCAATTTGACTTGATATTTTTTTCGCTGCGGATGCTGCGGTAAGAGGATCTCCATTTTATTCTCAGAAGCGGCTATGTTGGAAAAGTCATACACTGCTTGCTGCTGTTCATTGAAGATTTGCAATCGATAGCCTTGGTGATTGGTCATCGACCATTCAATAAGGATCGGCTCATTTAAATCCACTGTTAATGGCTTTGTCTTCCCGTTGATGGTTATCGTTTCTTTCATAAGCTGCTCCTTTCGTAGGTTATTGTGCTTCTTCAATACAGATCTGCTTATCAGCAACTTTGATAAATGGCAACCAAATCATCGTTGCGATCACGATCAAGACGATTTGTAACAAAGAGCCCATAATACTACCTGTGACAAAATAGCCGCTAATGATCGGTGGCGTCGTCCAAGGAATTTGCGCAAGCCCAGTTGGTATCGGGACTAGCCCGAAATAAAAGGCAAAATAAGCGACGATCGTTGTGACGGCATTTGTAAAAACAAAAGGAATGATAAAACTGAAATTCAACATCAACGGAATCCCGAACAACGCTGGTTCACCAATATTGAAAATATAAGGAACACTAGCAATTTTTCCAACCTCTTTGTACTGTTTACTTTTTGCTACGATCAAAATAGCAATGATCGCACCGACGACGCCAATCGAGGCAAAATGATTCCGAAAGCTCATACTGATAATATTCGTTGGAATCTCTCCCGCCACTGATGCCACACGGTTTTGGTCTTCAAGGACTTGATGGATTGGGTCCATCACTGCTTGAATGATCGAGGTTCCATGAAGGCCAAAAAACCACAAAAATTGCTCGAAAATTTTCACAACGACCATTCCTGCGAGGGAGCCACCTAACATTGTTAATGGAATCCCAAGGGTCCCATTGATCAACGTCATAGCATCACTGTTAAATAGGGCTTCGATGATGAGCCGGATGACCCAAATCGTCGTGATGACAAGAAAAGATGGAATCACTGATTCGAATGGTCCAGAAACAGCTGGTGGAACCGCTGCAGGCATTTTGATTTTGATTCCTTTGCCCTCAATTTTTTTATACAGAACAGTACTAAAAATACCGACAATAATCGCTAAAAACATCGATTGTGCGCTAACGCGGGTGATATCTAAAAAAGTCCCTGCTTCCATTGCATCCAACGGTGTTAATAGTAAAAAGGAAACAAAAGCAGTTAAGACACATTGCAAAACATTTGTTTCAAGTTTTTCTGCCAGTGATTTTGCGAGGGAAATGACAACTAGCAAACCACCGATTGCGAGTGTAGCATTGTTGACATAGAGCAATTTCTCTTGCCAGACACTAGCATCTTCTGTTCGCAACACCATAGTAATAAAATCGGTCACTTGTTGGATCGGAAAAAAAGCAATAATTAAAAAGATCGACGCAATGAAGGTGAATGGCATCTAAGCTAACATTGCATCCCTAACTGAAGTAATATAAATATTCCCATTGACTTTACTTGCAAATGGACCAAGGGTACTTTGGATCTTATCCCCTAATGATGGTTTGTCGTGGTTCATGGTGATTCCCCATTTCTTTCGAATTTGCTGGTACTATTGACTATTATTATCATCCGGATTATGATAATTGATAACGCTATCATATGAGTATTATATACTACCTCTACCTGTCTTCAATGACGATACTCTACTATTTCATTGACTATTTTTTACCTAAGGAGAAAGCGATGGATAAACAGAACATTCTGCAGCAGTTACAACAATTGACGACTACCGAAGAAATAGTCCTTAAAAAGACGCAATCTCTTCCATACAATTATGAGGATTTTAAGAAAGTCTACAGTGATAAAAATGAGCCAATTTATCAATATACCTTCGAAAAACACCGTTCTCGTCTCATCCGAAAACGACCACAGGATAGCGGATTTCTTAAGACAAGCCAGCTCTTGATTTTAAAACATGCACGCTTTTCTTCTACGCCACTACATCAGCACGATTTTATCGAAATGAATTATGTTTTTTCTGGAACAGTCACGATCATGATCAATGAAAAAAAGGTGATCTTAAAGGCAGGTGACTTTTGCTTATTAGATACTGGAGTGATCCACCAAATTATCGAAACAAATCAAGACGACATTGTTATTAACTTTTTGATCAGCAAAGAGTACTTTTCCACGCAGATGCTCAGTCGGTTGGCATCCAATAGCATGATCGCCGACTTTGCCATCAATGCGTTATCTGTAAGCCAAAAGCACAATCAATACTTAGTGTTTGAAACGACTAACAACGACTATTTGATTGATGCGATTTTCGGGGTCTTTGCCCAGTTCTTCAATCCCTCCTTCGGTTCTCATGAGGTCATCCATTCCTATATGATCATTATTTTTTCCGAACTCGTTCGTAGCTTCCAAGAAAAACAACGGATCGAGTCGCAAAAAAGTGACCAACTATACCTTGGAGAAGTGTTGGACTATCTGGAGAAACATTTCTCTACTTGCACACTAGCTTCGGTCGCGGAGGCATTTGGATACAACCCGAGCTATTTGAGTCGCCGTATCAGTCAGCAACTTGGCCGATCCTTTGTGACGATCCTTCAAGAATTAAAACTCAATCAAGCCAGCTTATTGTTGAGAAACTCTTCTCTACCTGTGGAATAAATCGCACACCAAGTCGGCTATAAAAATGTCTCATTCTTCTATAAGCTGTTTCAAAAGAAGTATCAGTGCTCTCCTCATGCCTACCGTCAAAACTAAACAATACTGCTGCACACCATTTTATCGTCAAAAAAACACTGGTCATTTGATGCTGCTAAAGAAGCATTCTCAAATGACCAGTGTTTTTTACAAATCAGTTTCACGCAATTCAGGAATTCACGACGCCGAGCCTCGATGATACAACGTTGTATAATAAGGCTGTTCGCTGGTATCGATCGCAATACCGATCCCCAGGTAGTCATACCCTTCAGTTAAGATCGTTGCCCGATGTCCTTCTGAATTCATTAAGCCTTGGTGAGCGTAAATGCTGCTGGCTTGGCCAAATGCTAAGTTTTCTCCTGCGGCGGTGAAGCTGATCCCGTCTTCTTGCATCCGATCAAAGGGGCTTGACCCATCCAAAGCAATATGATCAAAATACCGATTTTCAGCCATATCTTGGCTATGCTTACGGGCAGTCTCACTTGTTGCAGCACTAAATTCTAATGGCTCCAATCCAAATTTTACTCGAGTCGCATTCGTAAGTTCAAACAGCTGCGTACGCAGACCGCTTAATACCGCTGTCTGATTTTGCCTAAAATCATCTGCATGCAAGACCTCTAGCTCTTGATTGATGATTTGGATCGCGGTCACTGTGTCTTCGGCATGAACATCATAGAAAAAAGTAATCAATTGATCATCATGTAAGAAGAGATCATAGTTCGCATCTGGCTGGATTCGATACCGTCGTGATCCTCGTTGAAAACTTTCTTGACGCGTGCCCATCTGATTACGAACGCTGTCTTTTGAAGACCCGATTCCTAGCGTGTCATCGATATGCAGGGTATCTTGGTTCGTATAGATTCCTTGCGCGATATCATTCTCATCATACATCACCATCATGAAGTTACGAAAATCATCGTGGTAGGATGTCCACGTTAATCCATACCGATTCGCTGATTCATTGATTGCTTCTCCAAAGGTTTCTTCAATCACTTGTCGTGATTCATTGTATAAATGTGTCTGAGCAGGCGTTTCTTCCACTTGTCTGTCTGAAGCATCTTGTGAAAGAGAAAATCGGGAAGAGATAGTTTGAGTGATCTCGTTGAGGCGGGCATCCCGAAAGGCCAAACGACCGTCATGCCATGTGATCATCTGGCTTGCAAAATAAAGAAGCCCGATGAGAAAAATGCTTTTGAATAAGAATTTTAGTTTTTTCATACGACTCCTCCGTCAATGATTTTTTTATCTGCTAGCTGTAAGGCGATCGGTGATCCACTTCACTCATCCTTAGTTTAGATCGCTGAAGAAGCCTTCTTGTCTTTTCTAAAGACTATCATTCCTGTGGGAAGTTGACCAGTTGCAGCATGAAATTTCTTAGATGGTCTATGTCTTTTTAAGCTCCTGTTAAGAAATTTTTTTTAATCACGAAAATTTTGCAGTGCCATCGAACGCTCCATTAAAATAAATACTCCTTATCAACAGGAAGAACTAATTAGTCTTCTATGCAAAAAAGCCTTGATTTCTCAAGACTTAATGATTTCTTGTATTTCAGCCATTGATTGGACGGTATGGTCGGCAGATACATCTTTTAAGAGACCTTCTATATCATAAAATATCGTCTTGACACCTGCTCCTTGTCCTGCAAAAACATCCATCGTACGATCGCCGATCATGACAGTTTGATCTTTGTCCAGCTGATATTTCTCGACAAGATAAATTAATGAAGTCGGATCAGGTTTACGGGGAAAGTTGTTTTCCGGTCCTACGATCTCAACGATCAGGTCTGCCATCTGTTCTTTTTCTAACAGTTCTTTTGTTGAAACGACATCGCGGTGGGTCAAAATGTAGTTCTTGCCACCAGCAGCAACCACAGCCTCTAATGTCTCTTTTGTCCCATCGAAGGAAAGAGGCAGTCGATCATCTAATGCTTCATTTGCTTTGAATGCTTTAGTGAACTCTTGAAAATCTAAGTTGTATTTTTCAGCAACTTTTTTGGAAGATGAATCTTTCAATATATAATAAATCTCCGCTGGATCTGGATCGAAGCCATACTCTTTCAATGTCTTCATAAAAGCTTTCAACATGATTGGGTAGCTGTCATAAAGTGTTCCGTCAAAATCCCATATGTAAGATTGGTACATGATATCCCTCGTTTTCTCCCTTTTTCAGATGAATGAAACTTCCACTCATTTTCTGTAACTCTAAAAAGTTTACCACACTTTGTTAGGTTTGTCTTTTTTATCAAGGGATTTCCTCCACGAGAAAAAACGCCATTGACCATGCAATCCTTCCTCTTGCACAAACCTACATGCAAGCGAATGTATTGCAAAGCAATGAACGTTCATCCTTAGTAAAAAATTACCAGCTACCAGAAACACCGCCACCGCTGCTGCTTCCTCCGCTAAAACCACCAAAATCGTTCGAAGAACTCTGCGTATCGGCAATGACTTGTTCTTGATGGGTCACATGATTATTCATCATCACGAAGAACAACGCCATATTCATCCCATGGGGATCATACTCTTGGCGAGCATTATTTAAAACGGCTGCTCGATCAGAAGCATCAAATGAGGATAATTTGTTTGCTAAATCTGGGTGATTTTGATAAACCTGTTTCAAGTCAACTTGGAACAAGGCATCTGTTTTCACTTCCGCGATAACATTAGAAACTTCTTTCGGAATGGCTTGTACCATCTCAGGATAGGTCGCTTTTTCCGTCACAAGTTGCGCTAAGTACCGGCCTCGCTCGTTGCGTCTTCTGATCTCTTCTTTGGCTTGCTTGGCTATTTCTGCTCGATACGCATCTGCTAAAGGCAGATTTTCGGGTAACACTGCATCAGTTAAATCATAGTCTGCCATCCGTTCAGACACTTCCCTGCCTAATTGGGCTTCATAGGTTTTTAAGGTGTCATGTTGTGTAAGGATCAGCTGACCGAATTGTTTGACCGTGGTTTGTTTCTTCATCAGCAGATTTGAAAAATAGGCGCCAATTGCTGGATTCGTCAAGCCGTGTTGGATGACTCGTTTATCCGCTGTCGACAATCCAGTGACCGAACTCAATTTCGCTGGCACATAAGTACTCGTCACATACTGCGTAAATGCTTGTTGACAATCTTTGGCTGTCTGATACTGATGGTAACGCTGATAGTTCTTTCTATTGCTAGCCCATTTCAAGAAATCTTTCTGTTGGAAGTGACTATCTTCTAAGAGATGTTTCGGCAACGGCAGGTGCTCTGCAAAACGCTGTTTGGTTTTAAGGTGACGAAAACTAATGAACCCTACAAGGCCTGCAGCTGCTGCCGCTACAACACCACTAACGATTTTTCCAATAGTGAACCACATCTGCTTGTTGGCTTCTGCTTCTTGTGCCTGTTTTTCTGCTAACATTTTCTTGCCATCTTGATAGATCGTCCCTAAACCAATCGTTTCATCCGCTTCTTTCATGCGCTGATAGACTTCATTAGAAGCTGCCAATATCGCTGTATCATAATCTTCATCTCGTAATGCGTCTTTGGCATCTTCATCCACTAAATCATCTTCCGATAGCTCACTGAAGACATAGGATAGTCCATCGCCATAACCCAGACGAAATTCACGATCATCAATAGCAAAGAGAAACAATAGTCCATTATTGTCCTCTGGATTTCCTAAACCATACTCATTGAACAGTTCCAAATTACGCTCTTCAATCGATTGCCCATCTAAGGAAGGGATCGTGATCACAGCATATTCTGGCGCTCCGGTCAATGATTGGAACCCCTCTTTATTCAAGGCATCGATCTGTTCGATCGTCTCTTGTGAAAGGACCCCGGCATCATCACGAACAAATGTCTGTCCAAAGGCAATTGATGGTTGAAGGACAAAAAATCCCATCAAACCAACAAAAACCAACATCCCAAGTTGGAAGATTTTCTTCATTTTTACCACCCCTTTTTATCGTGTTATTTTTCATTGTATTCGATTCCAAACAAAAAAACATCCGTCTTAGGAATGAAAAAATAGTAACAGGACCAAAAAACCTTTAAAAGACAGCATTCTGATTAGTCTTTTAAAGGTCACTTCATCATATTTTCTTACAAAATGAACACGAGCTAGTTTTTAAATGAATGAATCGGTGCGGGAATACGACCGCCACGCAAAATGAAATCGGTAGACTGCGCAGGATTGGTTTTCATCACTGGCGCCGTCCCTAATAAACCACCAAACTCGATGCGATCGCCGATTTCTTTGTCTTTCGCTGGAATGATTCGAACCGCTGTCGTCTTGTGGTTGATGACACCGATCGCTGCTTCATCCGCGATCATTGCGGCGATCGTCTCAGCCGAAGTATCTCCCGGAATCGCAATCATATCTAAACCGACAGAGCAGATTGCCGTCATGGCTTCAAGTTTTTCTAAATTCAATAAACCAGCTTCTACTGCTTTGATCATCCCTGCGTCTTCAGAAACGGGGATAAAAGCACCCGACAGACCACCAACATGGTTACAGGCCATTACGCCGCCTTTTTTGACTGCATCATTTAACAAGGCCAAAGCAGCTGTCGTTCCGTGGGTACCGACAGATTCTAAGCCCATTTCTTCTAAAATCAATGCCACGCTATCGCCGACTGCAGGAGTCGGTGCCAGCGAAAGATCGACGATCCCAAATGGAACGCTCAAGCGCTCTGAAGCCACGCGCCCGACTAACTGCCCCATCCGTGTGATCTTGAAGGCAGTTTTTTTAACGGTTTCCGCCACGACATCAAAGGACTCGCCTTTGACTTTTTCCAAGGCACGTTTGACGACACCAGGTCCGCTGACACCGACGTTGATTTCCACATCAGCTTCACCGACCCCATGAAAAGCCCCCGCCATAAAGGGATTGTCTTCCACTGCATTGGCAAAAACAACCAGCTTTGCACAGCCCATATCTGATGCTTCAGCAGTCTTCTTGACTGTTTCTCCCATCAAACGCACTGCATCCATGTTGATTCCGGCTTTCGTTGATCCAATATTGACCGACGAACAGACAAAATTGGTTTGTGCCAAGGCTTCTGGAATCGATTCGATCAATGCAAGGTCGCCGCCTTGATAGCCTTTTTCTACTAGCGCACTATAGCCGCCGATGAAATTGACCCCAACTTCTTGCGCCGCTCGATCCAAGGTCTGCGCAACTTTGATACAGTCGGCTGGCGTCGGCTGGCAAGCGGCCACTACGATCGCTACAGGGGTAACCGAAATCCGCTTGTTAATGATTGGAATACCATATTCACTTTCGATCTCTTCGCCGACTTTGACAAGGTCTTTAGCTTTTGTTGTAATTTTTTGAAAAATTTTCTCACAGGTACGATCAATATCGGCGTCAATACAATCCAATAATGAGATCCCCATCGTGATCGTACGAATATCTAAGTTTTCTTCTTCCACCATGCGAATGGTTTCAAGTATTTGATTTGTCTCCATAGTGCCTCCTATAATTTGTGCATGGTATCAAAAATTTCTTGATTTTGAATGCTGATTTTCACACCTAATGTCTGACCTACTTGGTGAAGCTCCTCACGAATACCGTCAAAATCCTGATTGGCATCCATGTTTAAAAGCATCATCATCGTGAAGTAATCTTCCATGATCGTTTGGGACACATCTAAAATATTGATCTCTAATTCTGCTAATTTCTGGCTGACACCAGCGATGATCCCAACCTTGTCTTTTCCAATAACGGTTAATACGGCTTTCATATTCTCCCGCCTTTCATTAAATTTTTCTTATTATAGCACAACAAAACCACATTTTCGATGTAACATCAAACGAAAATGCGGTTTATTCTTTGAATGTTCGTTATTACGCCCGTTCAATCAAGTTTGCTTGGCTATCAAACTCATAAATGATCGGCTGTGCGTTAGGAATATCGATCGTATCCATGGCATCTTTGGGCACGTCTTCCAAGTATTTGACTAACGCCCGCAAGCTGTTCCCATGACCAGTGATGAGGATATTCTTATGATCTTTAAGTAACGGAACCACCTGGTCTTGCCAAAATGGGACTACTCGCGCCACCACCATCCCCAGATTTTCGCCCTTAGGTATCAAGCGGGGGTCTAAAGAATCATAGCGGCGGTCTAAATCATTTTCCTCCACATATAAAGGCGGTTCATCATATCCACGTCGCCATTTTTGCACCTGTTCTTTTCCATATTGTGCGACCATCTCATCTTTATTGACCCCTACTAATTGGCCATAATGACGTTCATTTAGGCGCCATGTTTTTTTCACAGGGACCCAAAGCTGATCGCTGGCTTCCAGAACGGCATCGCAGGTGATGATCGTTCGCTGCAGCACAGATGCAAAGGCAAAATCAAAGGAAATCCCTAATTCTTTGATCTGTTCCCCCGCAGCCCAAGCTTGTTGTCGGCCTTTTTCGGTCAGCGAAACATCCAGCCACCCTGTCCAATAATTTTCGAAATTTGCTTCACTTTCGCCATGTCGAATCAATACGACCTTCATTCTATCGCCTCCTCTTCTCTTTTATTATCTCAAGAAATCTAGAAAATGTCTTATGTTTCGTTTTTGTCGCTTTGTTTCAACCCACTTCTTATTTTGTCATTGCAGATCCTGGTTCACGTTTAAGCGAAGCTGTTTCCTTTCTTCATTATCCGTTATTTTCTAAGCATCCTTTCAAATAGACGTATTTAAAAAATGGCTGCTGCTCCTTCACCACTTTCTTCTTGCTTGGATTGCAAATAATTTGAATAAATGGTTTTACGCTCTACAACAATTTTTGACTTTTTTTCTCTGACTTATTGACTTCAACTGATGTTATGCTATGATAGTTTCTATCACTTA
>OIXV01002090.1_pt1 | contig 16826 bp, 12 predicted proteins | sample 1587771 | NCBI WGS metagenome assembly OIXV01 (sample SAMEA3888893, study PRJEB22519) | human gut metagenome | biome: human gut; feature: human-associated habitat; material: faeces | place: Denmark | collected 2010
TTCTTAAATTTTACGTTATTATTCACAACAAGAATTAAAAATCCGCATTCCCGGTTTTTTCGGAAATGCGGATTTAATTTCTATGAATTAACACGGTTTAGCTATGGTTTAAAACGCATTAGCCCATACCGCTGCCGCCGCAGGTCGCAAACGGAATCATCGCCTTGCCGGCAAAATCAGAACTTTCCGCCGCCACCGCCGTGGGTCGTGCCGGAGGACGACGTGTGCGTTGCGGAGCCGCCGGAAGAATCGTTGTCCTTCGGCTTTGCCGTGCGGTTCACGTGCGAGTAGAGGAACACGTCGTTTGCATACGCCACGTTCATGCTGCCGGGGCGCACATAATCCGACGCTGCCGCCTTACGGCGCACGGTTTTGAGCTGCCCGCGCATAAAGCCCGTCACAACGAGCGCCGCGACGAGGCCGATAGCAAGCGAAACCAAAATCGCCGGGCCCCACGGGAAATTCCCCACGGTGCTCTCCTCGTACGCCTCACCTTCCTCGTAGTAACCGCTCTGCACGCCCGAGATGTAGTTGTCGCACATATCGGCATACGTTGAAAACGCGTCATAATAATAGCCGCCGCTGAGGTCGCTCAAAAACGCATCCTCCATATTGCCGCGCCGCGCATCCGTAATGGTCGTAATGGCGCTGCCCGTCGTCGTTATGTACCAGTCGCGCTCTTCCATGCTGATGAGCAGCAGAACGCCGTCCGGGTTATACTTATACGAATTATAATCGTAAAAATCGTCCGCATATTCACGCGGTGTCTTGTCGCCGATGGAGTCTTCCGTCACAACGGCAACGTCCACGCTCAGCCGGTCGCTGATCTCATCAAGCTTCGCGAGCAGATTACTTTCTTCCTCGCCCGTCAAAAGGTCCGCGTTGTCGATCAGGTGCGGCGTGTAGTCCTCCGCCGTATCGGCAAACGCCGGAACAGACACAACGACACATAAAAGAACGGCGAAAAATACCAATAAAAGCTTTTTATTCATTCTCCGCACCCCCTTAGAACAGCCAGAACAGGAAATAGGCAATCAGCGCAATCACGCCGAAGCCTGCCGTAAGCCCGCCAAGCCACTTAAAGTACAGCCCGTTATCCACCGGCAGGTCGCCGACGAATTTGCCGGTCTGCCCATTCATCGCAAAGAGGTACTTTTTGCCCTTCCACGTCGTGTTCAAAAGCCACACGGGGTAAAGCGCGTACTTTGCCTTGCCGTTGTGCAGACGAATGGAGGAATTCTCCGTCGTGACGGAGTGATACCCCTTCACCGTGGAAGCGAATGCGTCTTCCGTGGAGCGCTTGATGCGCTCGTTGGCGCGGTCGATGCTCTGCTCGGCCGTCACATCGTACTTGTCCGCAAGGTAGCCCGCGAGATACGCCGTTTTAAAATCCACCGCGTCCTCAAACTTGAACGGCTCAATGGATTCCATCAAATCGTCCGGCATCTTGGAGGAACCGTCCACCGGCACGCGGTCAAAGCCGATATCACCGCTGCGGCCTATCGAGTAGTAGCTTGTTTCCGTGTAATCGTAATCGCTGTCGCTCCAGGTGCGCACACGCGTCGCTTTATAGCGAATATCCGCATCGGCATCGGCATCAAACAACCAAAACGGCACGTAAACGCCCTTGATCTCATCGATATGGTTCTCTTTTTTGAAAATCTTCGGCAGCAGCTTTTTGCCCTTATAATGCCGCTGCAAGGCTTCCTTTGCCGCCTTTTTGTCGATCTTGAACGGGATCACGTAATCGGGCTTCAAAGCGCCGCTCACCTGCCCCATCATCACGACCGGGTTGCCGCAGTACGGGCAGGAGGTCGCCGCCGTGTTTTCATCACAGACGATCTCTCCGCCGCAGGAGTTGCACACGTAACTGCGCAGCGTGCTTTCTTCGCCCTGCTCCCACGCGCCGCCGGCCGTGGTCTCCCAGTCCATTTCGTCGGGCTTTGCGTTTTGTACTTCTTCCTCGTGCGCGGTAAACGCTTCGGTGTCAAACTCCGTGTCGCAGTACGGGCACTTTATCTTCTGAATTTTACTGTCAAATTCCACAGCGCCGCCGCAGCAAGGACATTTGTATTCTTTAATTGCCGCCATTTGCTCTCATCTCCTCACAGTTCAACGCAGGTTGCAACTTTTAGGCACGGTCATTTTCATCAAACGGGTCGCCGCACTGCGGGCAGAACTTCGGCGGGTGCGCGGGGTCTTCCGGCTCCCAGCCGCACTTGTCACAGCGGTACTTCGGTAAGCCCTCCGGCTTTTTCGCGCCGCAGTTTGCACAGAAATTGCCCTTGTTCACTTTACCGCAGGAGCAGGTCCAGCCGTCGTTATCCGGCTTCTTTGCCCCGCAATTCGGGCAGAAATTTCCGTTGACCACCGTGCCGCACGCGCACTTCCAGCTGTCCGCAGCCTGCGCCGCCTGCTGCTGACCCATGCCGTACAGCGCCTGTGCGTTCATGCCGCCCGCATTCATAGCCATATTTACGCCCATAAAGCCGTTCATAGCACCGGCAGAGTTGCCCGCGGCCGTTTTCATCGCGTCCGACTGTGCGCCGACGAGCGTGGCCGCCGCCATAGTCGGGTCGCGCATCATCGCCGTGCGCTGTGCCTGCTTGATCATCTCGGCGTCCTCGTCCGGCAGTGTCACGGAGCCAAGCGCAATGCTGACGACCGTCAAGCCGCGCAGCTCGCCCCATTTCGCGGAAAGCGCCGTATTCATAGCATCTTCCAGCTCCGTGTTGTGTGCCACAATCTGGTTCGGACGCAAACCGAGGTCGGAAAGCTTGCCGAACGCCGGCTGCAAAGCGCTGATGAACTCGTGCTTCAGCTGGCTGTCCAATTCGTCGCGGGTATATTCCTGCTCCACATTGCCGCACACATTCGTGTAGAACAAAAGCGGGTCCGCAATGCGGTACGAATATACGCCGGAGCAGCGGACGGAAACGTCCACGTCCAGACCGATCTTGTTATCGACCACACGGAACGGAATGGGGTTCGGCGTGCCGAATTTATTGTCGATGAGTTCCTTCGTATTAAAATAATATACGCGCTGATCTTTGCCGGCATCGCCGCCATACGTAAAACGCTTGCCGATCTGCGCAAAGGTGTTTTTAATGCCCGCACTGAGAGAGCCGGAGAAAACAGAAGGCTCGCTCGAAGCGTCATAGGTGAATTCGCCCGGCTCCGCGCAAAGCTCCACCACTCTGCCCTGCTCCACGATCATCATGCACTGGCCGTCCGCCACCGCAATGCCGGAGCCGCTCGTGATGATGTTGTCACTGCCGCGCGTATTGGAGGAACGCCCGCTCGTGCGCTTTACACCCTTTGTGACAAGCACCTCTTTCGGCATCGATTCGCAATAGAAAAATTCTTTCCACTGATCCGCCATAACACCGCCCGCGGCGCCGACAGCTGCCTTAATAAGACCCATAAATAATTGCTCCTTTTCAATGGTTTCCGCACGTTATATTCCGCCCGGTGTTTATGCTTCAAGTTTAGCACAGAATTTTGCTGTTTTCAATGAATTTCGACAGCACACTCAACAAATATTTGCGCTTTTCGCAAATCAAAGCCCTCTCCTCGCTTTTCTGTCCCCACAAGCGCAAAACATACAGCTTCCCACCCGCTTCAAACCTATCAAAATGGATGCCTCCCTCTGAATTCAGGGAAGCATCCATGATGGAAACCCATTTTTCAATTTTGAACCTGTGCCCAGAAAACCGGGTGCATATCCGTCTGTGCGGCTCTTTTTTAATCAAATTTGCTTTGCCTCTTCGCCGAGCGTGAATTCATAGTGCATCTCAAGCGCGGCAAACAGCTTTTGCATCACTTCGTTTGCAATGGCACGGATGTCGAGGCTCGCAATCAGTGCCATAACCTCCCGCTGTTTTTCCTCCGGCACGCAATAAATGCGCAGTGTCAGCTGCAAAAAGCGCTCTAACTTGCGTTCCAGCGTAAAATACACGTCGCACGGACGTGCCATATATCCGCGCATAATCGCCGCCGAACCGATGTCCGACTCATAAAAATCGCTCACACTGTACCCGGGCATATACGCGCCGAAAATACGGTGCAGCATCTCGGCCGTCATCCTGTGGATGATTTCCAAATTTTCCGGCAGCGTGTACGCCTCCACGTAAATTTGGCGCAGGTTCTCGTTCAACTCTGCCAGCGTCAGCTGAATCGCCGTCTCCACCGCGTAGAGCTTTACGGGGTCTGTCTCCCCCTGCACAATCTGCCCCGCGATAGTAAACTGATTTTGAAACATGAACTCGGTCAGCTCGGTGAGCACACCGGCTTTCGTGCGGTACAAATTATAGAACGTGCCCGCGGAAACATCCGCTTCCGTCAAAATCTGCTTCGGCGGTGTATGCTTAAACCCCTGCTCCAAAAACAGACGCACACAGGTAGAAAGAATTCGCTTGCGCGAGGCCTCCTTTTCGTTGCGGTTTGCCATTTATACCCCTCTTTTCCCTGTTTTAGAATTGATTCTAATACTCCCAAATGAGTATACCACAACAAAAAGAAAAATCAAGTGTCGGTACACGAAAAAAGGGCAGCTCTTCGCCGCCCTTAACGAATATTTGTCTTTACCGCACGGGTTATATGTTCCGTAAGATCGCTTTTTTCAGCGTTTCGGCATTCAGCGGCTTCGAGAGATGCTCCGTCATACCGGCTTTGCGGCTGCGCTCCACATCTTCCGAAAACGCGTTCGCTGTCATCGCGATGATCGGCACCGTTTTCGCATCCGGCCGGTCCAGCGCACGAATGCGCTGCACCGCCTCAAGGCCGTCCATCACCGGCATCATGATGTCCATTAAGATCACGCCGATCTCGCCCGGCGCGGAGTTTCGGAAGGCCTCCACGGCCTCTTTGCCGTTCCACGCCTGCATCGTTTCGGCACCCATGTCTTCCAGGAAGAATTCCGCAATCTCCATGTTGAGTTCGTTGTCTTCGGCCAGCAGCACTTTCAGCCCGTGCAGAGCCGTTTCGTCCGCCGCGCCATTCGCCGCCTGCGCAGAGGGATGCTTGTCGATTTCAAACGGCAGCGTCACCGTAAACGCAGAGCCTTCGCCGAGCACGCTTTCCACCGTGATGGTGCCGTTCATCTTCTCGATGAGCTCCTTCACGATAGACATGCCGAGTCCCGTGCCCTGATACTGCGTGCGGGCGTCCTGCTTTTCCTGTGTAAACGGCTCAAAAAGCTCGTTGTTCACAAAATCTTCGCTCATACCGATGCCCGTATCACGTATTGTAAAACGGAATGTCGCCGTGTTTTCGTCACAGGCAATCTCCTCCGCATACGTTTCAATCGTGCCGTTTTCTTTATTGTATTTTGCCGCGTTGCTGAACAGATTCAATAAGATCTGCCGCAGATGCAGCGGGCTGCCGATAAGCTTTGCGTGCGCAAACGAAATCTTGCTGTAGGTATACACAATACTCGTTTTTGCCACCTGCGCTTCGTTCAGTGTGCGGACGTTCTTCATCAAATCGTCAAGGTCAAACGGCACATGCTCCGGCTCCATATGGCCGGATTCCAGTTTGCTCATATCCAAAACATCGTTGATGAGCGACAGCAGATGCTCGGAGGAAACATGGATCTTTTCAAGGCAGTCGTCCACGCGCTCATGATCTTCACGATTTTTCTTGATAATCTCCAGCATACCCATCACACCGTTAATCGGCGTGCGGATATCGTGGCTCATGCGGGAAAGGAACTCCGTCTTTGCTTTATTCGCCAGTGTTGCTTCGTCCACCTCAGCCCGCAAGCGCTCGTGCTCCTTCTGCTCCTGTGCATGGAACTCCGTGGTGTTTTTCAGCAGCACAAGGCTGTGGATCATCGGCTTTTCCTCGCTGCTCTTCGCATCGTATACGCGTGAAGACATCATCAGCGCCGTTTTCTGTATCCAGCGTGTCTCGCTGCCGGATACGCGCTCACAGTATTCCACCGTCACCTGCTTTTCTCCGCTCGCATAGCGTTCCAAAAGCTTTTCGGCCGTGTCGATCAACCGGTAGCTGCCCATCGTTTCGGGCAAAATCAGCATAGAATGACGGTGGCAATATTCGCCGTACGGACACGGTGCTTTCAAGTCCTCAATAAAGATGTCTGCGCCGCGTTCACGACGGAAATCACGCTCCACCAGATCATCCGTCAGATTCACGGAGTATACCGCATCCGCAGTCTCCAGCATCGCATCCACGTAACTGTCGTTTTCCAAAATAGACTGCTTCAGCTGCTCGTAATACTGCGTCAGTTGCTGCTTGGCGTCCGTCTCCGGCTGCGCACTGTCGATCGTCTCAAACGCCAGCAAGAAATGGTGCAGCGTGCCGTCCGGGTCTGCATCCACAAAAATCGCCGTCAGTCGCCCGTAGTCGGCACTGTTCGCGCCGAAAATCTTGTGCTGCAATTCCACCACGCAGTTCTTTTCGGAAAGCGCCTCGCACAGCGCCGTCAGCTGTAATCTGCTGCGCACCGCCTTGCGGTCTTCCTGTGCCACGCGTTCTTCTGCAATCTGCTCCACCGCGCCGGAATAACTGCCGTCCGCCACAAGGAAAAACGCCTCGCTCGCACGAATTACCCGGTAAGCGTCCTGCCTTGCGTCGCAGTACAGGCAATCGGAAAAGTTGCTGCCGTATTTTTTCATGCTTTTCAGCAGCCTGCGATCCAGCTTCTTTTCGGCCAATGCTTCCTCGCGCTTCACGTGGTTTTTGTTGATATACATGTTTTTGTCTGCGAAGATATACAAATCGCGCATTGTGCAGTTTTCGTTCTCGTCGGAGACCGAAATGCCAACCGCGTAGCTCACCGGAAAATCGGGGTTCGCCGCATTGTACGTGTCCACACGGTCGCGGATGAGCTGTAAGCACCGCTGCATTTCTTCCTTGTCCGCGCCGTCCATAATGGCGATGAATTCGTCGCCGCCCGCGCGACCCACAAAGTAATGCGCCGGCACCGCCTCGCGCACCAGCTCCGCAAAAATGCGGATGTACGCGTCGCCCTTTTCGTGGCCCATGCTGTTGTTGATGCGTCTCAAATTGTTGAGGTCAAAGCTGCAAACACCCATAGGCATCGTGATGATTTCCGGCGCGCTCAATAGCTCCTCACATTTATTTTTGTTCGGCAGCCCCGTCGCTTCGTCCATGTACACCTTTTTCTGCAAAGCGTGGTTCATGGCGGCGTAGTGCAGCGCCTTGATAAACTCATAACCGATCAGCATCATCAAAACTACGATATCCGCCGTGATGTACCGCTCCAAAACCGCCAAAGAGGATGCACGCTTTTGCGAATAGGTTTCCGCAAGGCCCGTCGCCTCATCGCAAATGTCGAAAAACTTTTCGCTTTTGTCGATGATGTCGGTTTTCTCAAAACCCTTTTCGCGCACAAGATAAATCTCCTGCTTCAGGCTTTCAAAGCAAGAAGCCAACTCTTCCATTTTCGTCTGAAAACTCTTGTCGCCCAATCGCACAAGGGTAAGCTCGTCATCGCCGAAGCGCAGACCGTTGATAAACGATTCCACGCTCGTTATCATTTCGTCCTCCGCTTGCCCCGCAATCTCCATTTTGACAAGGCGCTGCGTTTTGCCGCGCACAAGGCCCGCATAGTTCACCACGCGCGCCGTGCCCTGAATGCCCGAGACCAGCACCATCATCCAAACGATCAGCGCCGCCAAAACCACGGCCAGCACGCCGATGGCCGCCTGCACGGCATTCGATATTTTCTTGTTTTCCCTCATATTCTTCACCGTTTCGAATCGTTTGGAGTTATACATTGCCGGACCCTTTCCCAAAATCTTACGGTTCATTATAGCACATTCACGTTCCGTCTTCAACACAAAAAAAGGCCCGACCTTTGTGCATCAAACTGCCAAAGGTCGGACTGCTGTTTACTTTACGCGCCGCACCGGCCGCACGTATTTCCAAAAGCGTTTTTCACCATTTCGGCATACTCCTTTTTCACGTTTTCCGGCTCCGTGATTCGGATTTTCCCACCGTAGCCGAACACCCAGCGGTAAAAGACAGGGCTTGCCGCCGTCTCCGTTTCCACGGTAAACGCGTCGTCGCCAAAGGCCTTTGTTTCCACATCTTCGCCGAATGCGTCCACCACCGCATTCATCATCGCGTTGTCACACAAAAGCGTCACGCGCTCACGACGGCTGTCATACATGCTTGTCATCGTGCGGATATGCCGCATCAACTCCTCTTTTTCGGGCCGCGGCTCCGCGTCCTCATCTAAAATCTCCGGACAACGGTCAATGCGGTCCACGCGGAAGCTCACAAGCTTTTCGTGCTTGTCGGAATACCCCACAACGTAATATTCATCTGTATTCCAAACAAGCTTATATGGGCTGAAAACATACGGCTTCCCGTCGTTTTTCAGTACACGGTTCTTGCCCGGACCGTAATGAAAATAGTAAAACGAAATTTTCTTCCGCTTTGCAATAGCCGCGTTGATCGTGTCCGCAATGTAGTAAATGCTCTCATTGCAGGATTTCCCGTTGTTCGCGCAAAACCCCTCCTGCAAAACCTCGGCCTCATAAACGCTCGTCAGCCGACAAAGCTTTTCAATCAGCTCCTCGCTTTTCTTTTCGGTGATGAATCCCGCAGATTCCACCGCGTCCGCAAGCAGCTTCAATTCCGGCATCTCAAATAAGCGGCTCGCAAGGTAATAGCGGTTCTGCGTCGTCTTGTGCGTGTAAATATCAAAGCCGCAGTCCGCAAGCTGCTTGATGTTCTTGCCGACGGTCGTGCGATGCACCGTAACGCCGCATTCCTTTTGGAGCTTATCCATAATGTTTTTTGTAGAAAGCTCGTGGTTTTCGTCGCTGTATGTGTTCAGAATTTTCAAAAGCGAGATCGTCCGCAGCTCGGCGTTGTCCTCCGCCTTCGGTGTCTTATTCGTCTTTGCCATAAAGCAGCACTCCTTTGCGCTCGTTCTGCTTTTATTATAGCGGACGAACTCCCACCGCACAAGTCCGGAAACCGTCAGGTGTCGCTTTTTCGCTCACTGCGGCTTCGTGATAAGCTCTGTCACCGCTTCGCCGTAAGACGGCACAAACGAAAAATTCTGCTGATATTCCTTCGCGTTCCATACAATATTCGGCATGTATATCCCTCACTTTTCCGCTAAAATGCGTTCGATCTCATCTAATGTGTCGGCAAAATAAATGCCCTCTTGCCGCTCCTTGGTCGAAAGCCCCATCTCGATCATATGGCCTAAAAGCGCCTTCAGCCCGTTGTAATATCCATTCAGATTATAAAGAATGCACGGCGCGTCTAAATGCTTCAGCGATACCTTCGACATCACTTCCGCAATTTCCTCCAGCGTGCCCGTGCCGCCCGGGAACGCGATAAACGCGTCGCCGAGCTCAATCCCCTTGATGCAGCGCCGTGATAATGGAAATGAGTACATAGGGGTCATGCTCGATGGTGTCCAGATCAAAGTGGTACTCATCGTAGTCATGGGTGCTTTCGTAGGTGTCGAGGTAGCGCTGAAGCCCTGCCTCCATTTCGCAATACTGCGCTTCCGCACCCAGCATATCGGCGTCCTGCGATGGATAGGTACTGGCCGCGATCCCGGAGCCGACGCCATCCATCATCACCGAGCAGGAGGACAGGCCGTTGAGCAGAAATGCCAGCATCAGCAGAATCGCGGCGGCAATGGCAAAGCCGCGCCGGTGTTCCCACACATATTTGCCCGCTTTCTCAGCCTTTTCAGCGGCTTTTTTCGCGGCCTTGGCGGTATTCTCTGCCGCCTTTGCCGTAGTCTGCGCCGCCTGATTGTGCTTGGCAGCGGCATACTGCTTCTTAATTGCCTGCTTCTGCTGCCATTTGGAAACGGGATTGCTGGTGGGGCTGTCGATCTCTGCTTTCTTCTGGAGCGCGTCAAGATTGGCTCGTTCCAGCTTTTTCTCTGCACGGATGGCAGCACGATAAGGCTTGAGCTGATGGGCGCGGTGGGCAGACTGCACCAGCCGCCCGCCGCTCTCCACGGCTTGCTCTACCTTGTGCGCGGCCTCTACGCCTACATTGTCATCCTCGCTCTGCCGCACCTCCCGGTGAACCTGAGAGAGAACAAAGTTGGCGGGGGCATCCTGCACGGCATGGGTCAGCTTTGAGGGCGGCTTTTTCTTGTCCACCTCCTCAAACCGGAGCTGCGTTTTGACCTTGCCGGTGGCAGGATCAAAGCCGCGTTCCTTTTTGACCACGGTTTTCTTGGGGATTTTCGCCTGCGCCTTATCCGCCTTGGCCTCCGCTTTTTTCACCCGCTTGATGGGCTTTTCCAGCTTCGGCTCGGCAAGATCGGCGTCGGAAAACTGCAAACGCGGTTCTCTTTTCATGCCGACGCCACCTCTTGCGGTTTGGTGGTCATGACGCGGTACAGTTCGGTGTCCTTGGGGAAGTGGTCAATGAAGGGCAGGATCGTGTTGCCGTAGAACAGCAGCCCCTCGCCCTCGCCGGAGTGGGTCACATAAGAAAGCTGATGCGGCGAAATGTTGAGCTGCTTTGCGAGAATCTGCCGGTCGCCAGCGGCCTGATTGAGCATATAGATGAAATCGCTGTTCTCAAAAATGTTCTCAACCTCGCGGCTGGATAACAGGTCTTTGACATTTTGCGTGATCCCGGTGGGGATGCCGCCCCATTTGCGATAGCGTTTCCAGATTTCGACACTGTACGAAGCCGTCTGTTCCTCCTTCAAAAGAAGATGGAACTCGTCAAGATAGTAGCGGGTCGTTTTATGGGCGGCGCGGTTGATGGTCACACGGTTCCAGACCTGATCCTGCACCACCAGCATCCCGATTTTTTTGAGCTGCTTGCCCAGCTCCTTGATGTCGTAGCAGACGATGCGGCTATTCACATCCACGTTCGTGTGATGGTTGAACACATTCAGCGAGCCGGTGACGTAGATTTCCAAAGCAGTGGCGATGTACTGCGCTTCCTTTTCATCCTGCGCACGGAGGGCGTTATACAAGTCCTCCAGCAGCGGCATATTCTCCGGTTTCGGGTCATTGAGGTAGTCCCGGTAGACGATGCGAACGCAGCGGTCGATGATGGTCTTTTCCACAGGGGCAAGCCCATCCTTGCCGCCGACGATCAGCTCGCACAGCGACAGAATGAAGTCGGATTTCAGGCTCAGCGGGTTATCATCGTCGCTGTAATCCAGATTCAAGTCCATCGGATTGATATAGCAGGGCGAACCGTCGTAGCCCTTGCCGGTGGGCGACAGCTTAATGACCTGACCGTGCAGACGCTCCACCAGCGGCGTATATTCGCCCTCCGGGTCACAGATGATGATGTCATCCTTGGGGCAGATAAGAAACGCATTGGTGATCTCACGTTTTGCCGAAAATGACTTGCCGCTGCCGGGAGTGCCTAAAATCAGGCCGTTGGGATTTTTCAGCAGCTTCCGGTCTACCATGATGAGGTTGTTGGAAAGGGCGTTGATGCCGTAGTACAGCGCCTCCGAACCGTTCTGGAACAGCTCCTGCGTGGTGAAGGGGACGAAGATCGCTACGCTGGAGGTGGTCAAGCCCCGCTGAATCTCGATCTGATTCAGCCCCAGCGGGAGACTGCTCATCAGTCCTTCCTCCTGCTGAAAGTCCAGCCGGGTCAGCGCACAGTTATACTTCTGCGCAATGCTGGAGGTCTGGAAGATGTTGTTGTCGAGCTGCCGGGGTGTGTCCGCCGTGTTGAGAATGAGGAAGGTCAGCAGGAACATTCGCTCATTGCGGGACTGCAAATCCTGCAACAGCTTTTTGGCTTCTGCGCCGTAGGTGGCAAGGTCGGATGGGAATAGCGATAGGTAAGCCTTTGAAGTTATCTCCAGCTTTTCCCCCGCTTCACACCGGACATGCGACTTTCACCGCATCCGGCGTTCCATCAATCAAACAGATTTCTTAGTCTCCTTAGTCATACCATTATGAGAATTATTCGTAAGATTTGGCTTCTCCAAATCAATGGGTTTCCTTTTTGCCAATGTTCGCAGTTTGTTCAGCTTTGTGAGCTGTGAAGTATCCAATTTAAGAGCGGTGAGATAAGAACGAATCGTGTCCTCATCAACTGCGTGTATCAGTTCATGTACTGGTGCAAGCACCAATACCAGATTTTCATACTTATCGCTGCCTCCAATTCCTTTTGGCTTCTTGTGATGGCAGTGAATTTCTGATATACACTGAAATTTCTTTCCCGTTACCGCACATTTTCCCCATTGAGCGGAGAACAGTGGGATACGGTTATCCGCATACTCTGTACTGCGGCTGTATGTAGGCGCTCTCATTAGCTGTAGCAGTAAGAAAGTGTTTATCCGCAAATCGTCATGGATTTCACTTCTTCCTGCCGCTGTGTAAGCGCACACTTTTCGCCGCTGACTCATTGGATTTTTACATTGAACATAGCTTATTGGATAAATCGGTTCTTTGGATTGTGCTATATATCTTAGTTGCTCCGATTTCCCATATCTTTGGATTTCCATTTTTGTCAGGTCACGGCCTTCCTTTTTCAGCCGGTGTGTCTTTCCAGATTTCAGCCTGTTTTTGAGAACTGTATTAACAGTTCTGCCAATATCACCGCAGTCTATGCTGATGTCAGTGGCTAACTGGTAGTAATTCTGGATTCCCATAACCATGGAGTTGAACAGCCGTACTTCCCCGGCTTCTCCACGTCCTTTTCTGGGAAATTTGATATTTCCGACTTGTTTAGTCAGGCTGGCTTTAACCTTTTTGTATGCTTTATCGCACATGTGCGATTGAACGACGTACTTTTTCCCCTTTTTGCGTAGTCGGATTTTGAATCCGAGAAATTCAGAATAGCTCCGTCTGACGTCAACAACTCTCGTTTTCTCCGGTGAAACATCAAGGCGCAGGCGTTCTTTCAGCCATTGCGTGACCGCAATCAGCGTCCGGTCTGCCTGTTCCCTTGTTCTACAGAGAATCCGAAAATCGTCTGCATATCTCACGATATACATTTCTTTCAGCCGTGTATTCCGCATTGCCCGGTACGCATGGCTTTGTATCGGACAGCCTGCCGCATTTTCTCTGTAAGCGTAGTTTTCCGTTACCGGGTTGCACTGCCATTGGCTTTCTATCCAATGGTCAAGTTCATTCAGCACCACATTTGCCAATAGTGGGGAAATAATTCCGCCTTGCGGCGTTCCCTTTGTTGGGTGTTCTGTGTGGCCGTCCGGCATGAGGATTGGCGCTTTGAGAATCCTACGGATTACATAGAGCAGTTCTTTATCCCGGATATTCAGTGACCATAACTGTTTTATCAGTTTTGAATGGTCTACATTGTCAAAGAAACCTTTTATGTCAAACTCTACTACATAGTGAAGTCCTGACTTTTGCATAAGCCTGTAGGTTGCCGCTATCGCATTTTCAACCGACCGATTTGGACGGAATCCATAGCTATTGTTGCTGAACCTGGCTTCGCAGATAGGTTCCATGACCTGCTTGATACATTGCTGTACCAATCTATCCCAGATACAAGGGATTCCCAGTGGCCTGGTATTCCCGTTTGGTTTTGGGATGTCTTTGCGTCTTACGCTTCTTGGGGTGTAGCCGTTTTTAGCTCCCTTGACGATTTTGCGTACCCTTGCTGTGACTTCATCAGCGGTAAGTTTACCAATATCAGAAATCTTCAGCTTGTCTGTTCCCGGCGTAATACTCCCGGTATTGGATTTGATGTTCCGATAGGCCAGCAGGATATTTTCTCTTGAAAGTATCACATCCATCAGGTTCTCGAAAATTTCTCCTGCCTGACTTCTGGCATACAGTTCATCAAAGGTACTTTGCATATCGTAGTATTCAGCATGGCGGAGATACTCCACGCATTTGGTTTTTGGTTTCTTCTCATTTGGCATCAGGCATCACTCTCCTTTACGGCGAGTGACTTCTTTTTGTCATACTCGCAATCCTAATTGCGACTAAGTGCTAAGTTGCCTGTTTGACTGACTTGAGGCCATTCTTCCGTTTTCCTCTTTTTCGCAGAAAACATCATCAGTTCGACCTCTGCTTTTCAGCAGTAGTACAGCAGCTTATATGATTCGTCTGCTTACTTCCTAATGGTAGAAGCCTACTGCCTTTCCTCGTTCCAACAATCCTATCTTTACATATACCTTTAGGTCTCCGCTTTAAGCCTGTCAGCTTGAACACGCCTGTAACGTGCTATGGTGTTTCATAACATCAATTTTTACTCCACCACACTGATTAGCGATGAACGCTACCAGCACATTTCTATGCCGTCATGGTATAGACCCTTACATTCGCGGTTTTCGTCAGTCATATTTCAAACATTCTGACCTTGGGTATTTTGTAGACCTCCGGCCTATAGGTAGCACCGTCCACCTCTGGACAGCTTTCGTGGGGCTGGTAATTATCCAGCAATCCATACGGCTACTCTCAGCCGACTTCACCGAGCTTCTGACAGGTCAGTTTTCACTTACACCCGCCAGTCGGAGTATTAAGGGGGCGTTTCAGGGCGTTACCCCATCATTCCACCTCTTGGATTGTTAGTTCTCCTAACATCTGAAATTTTCGTTCTTTTGTTAGTGCCTGATTTTGTCCTTCAACCACGAAGGCTTTGTTCAGGAACGAGTCGCACTGATGTCCATGTCGTACCCTGCACGGACGGCTTTCTTCTGTTCCTCGATTTTGGACTTGTCGAGATCGGTGATCTTGCGCTTGACGGTCTTGATGGCGTTGACCTGATCCACAGACTGCACATGGAGATTGACGAGGACGCTGCTCTCCATATCCAGAAAGTCCGCCAGCATCCGGTCATTCAGCTCCGGTGCCAGAATCTGCACGAAGCTGATCGCACCCAGCTTTTTGCCCATGCGGAACATCCTGCCGGTCTTGAACTCAAAGGAGCTGGGCGCGATAAAGTCCTTGGTGGACAGCCCGGAGGGAGCCAGCCAGTCCCACGAAAAGCGGAACGGCTCCTGCTCGTCCATCCGCAGAATGTCGTGCATGACGTGCAGGCGCTCAAAGCCGTTCAGCGGCGCAGCCACAACGCCCAGCCGCTTGAAGTTGTTCAGGAGGTCGGTTTCGATGCGCTCCAAACGGGGCTTGGCAGCGCGGAGGTTGTCGGCCTCAACGCCGAACGTGAGATACTTGGTCTTAATGAGGCCGTTGTTGCCGCGGGCAAGCTGATTTTGCAGCATACCGGCGTACTCGGCGCGGATGCCGTCAAACTCGTCCCCGCAGGGCGGAATGGAAATGCTCCGTGCAAAGGTTTCCTGCGAAGCCGAGAGGTTCACAAAGGAAAGCTGGAATTGCACGGAGCTGTCAAAGTAGTTCAGGAAATCGCACCACGCCTCAAAGATGGCGGTCTTGTCCTCATTCTGCGAGAGCTGGTAGTTGATGTCCTGATACTGGATCGTTTTGGTGTAGCGCGTGTCGGTCACACGGCAGATGCCGTCCGGCCACATACGCTGATACGGGATGCTGTCCTGCGCCGATTTTTCTTTCTTATCCGTTCGGTTCGCTCTTGCGATGGCGGCTTCGATCTGTTTTCGTTCGGCGCGGGTCAGCTTTTTCTTTTCGGACAATTTGATACACCTCCCGGTCTAACTGGTTTTGCCGCTCCAGAACGGCATAAAAATTGTTGGTCTTATACGGGCGCTGCTTTGGCCTCTGGAAGCACACGCGGTAGATGTTGCGGATGACGACCTCCAGCGGCTGACCGTTCTTTTCATACATGGCGAACAGCATGGCCGGGATCATCACCACCATCATCACCATTGCGGCGGGGCTGGTGCCGATGCTGCCCTTGAGCAAGAAGAAAAGCGGTACGCCGATGAGCGCGCCGCTTCCGAAGCAAATGAGCTGTCGTTTCGTGAGGTTGAACAGCACCTTGGTTTTTACTTTGGTTAAGTCCTTTGGGACGTTGACATAGGCCATAGAAATCCCCCTTTATAAGAGCTTTTCATATCGAAGTTTCATCTGCGCCGGGTACAAAGCGGAGGCGGGCTTGCGGCTGCCTGTCCAGCATTTGCCGCCTGCCATGCCTGCACAGCTCCAGCCAGCGGCGCGGAGGCTGCTGCCATTCTCGCTATCCAGCGTATAGGTGATGATCTTGCGGTATCCCATTGCCTTTGCCGCCCGCGCAGATGCGGCATAGAGAATACTGCAAGCGTTTCTCTCGCCGGTGGTACAAAGACGATTGACTTCCAATGTCCAGCCATCATCCAGATACCGGCTTACCGGACGGCCTACGATTGCAACACCGACAAGCTCTCCATCCTTGGCACAGCCGATGGAAAACTTATGCCCAGTAGTTGCCTTATGATGCCGGTGATGCGCATTGACAAATGCGTTCGCTGTTGCAAGCGCGACGGGCGTGAGTGTCAGCATAGTATCACCCCCGTTAATGTGCATTGAACACGGACTTGGCAAGGCTGCTCGTTTTGAACAGGCAGAAGCACAGCAGCACCGTGTAGCCCATGCAAGTCCAGATGGCGTAGATGATGTCATCCACAAGCGCGATGTTCTGCACCAGAACGGCGTAGATGGCAACGCAGACGATGATGAGAAATGCTTGGAAGCCCAGCGCCAGCAGGGAACGGATGTAGTTCTGTCCCATGCCGCCCCATTCCTTGCCCATCATGGTCGCCATCGGAATGGGGGCAACAGAGGTGACGAGATATATTTCAATCATTCTTCCGAATGTGATAATGAAAATGCAGATGGTCAGCGCCCACATGGTAATGCCCACGAACAGAGACTGGAACCACAGACCGAAGAGCGGCCCCAGCTCCATCTCCATCAGCCGATCCTCGATACCCACCATGACGCTTGAAATGTTGATGCTGGTGTCGCCGATAATCAGCCCGGAGG
>OIXV01002099.1_pt1 | contig 16785 bp, 7 predicted proteins | sample 1587771 | NCBI WGS metagenome assembly OIXV01 (sample SAMEA3888893, study PRJEB22519) | human gut metagenome | biome: human gut; feature: human-associated habitat; material: faeces | place: Denmark | collected 2010
TCCAGTATTATCTGCGCTTTTGGCTTAGCATCTGCCGCACCTCGCTCGCCGTATCAGCACTTAGAATTATGCGGTATTGCCTTTACAACTTCACAAGTATCTCCCCCGCACCGGAATCCGATTGCCCTTCTCCCCTATCCCCCAACCGCGCGTACCGTTCATCTTCATCCGCTCCCCCACCCCAAAACAAAAAGCATGTGCCCCCTTATCTCTATCATAAGGTGGGCACATGCCATTACATTATCATGATTTTATCACGCCAAAGTCATCAGGCAATGCAGCCATCGGCAAAGCTGTTGCGCTTGGCTTTCTCTTTCTGCTGGTTGCGCTTGGCGATGATTTCTTTGCTCAGGCCAATACGGTTGGTCTTGAAGTGGAAGAACGGGCGTTCCGGTACGGTGAAAATCTCCACCGGACGCATGTAACGTTCCGGCAGGCAGGCATTGATCTTATCGCGCACATCGTCCAAGGTGTAGCCATCTTTGAGCTGGACGTACAGGTACGGCAGGAAGCAGCCCTCGTGCTCATCATCCGGCACGATAACAAAGAACTCGTCCTTGATGCCCTTGATGTCGGCATCGGCCACGATGTTCTCCAGCGGCTGCACCATCAGGTCGCCGCCGCCAAAGCGCGGGGATGCGCCGCGGGTCATCGTGTAGAGCACACCGTCCTCGGACATATAGCCGATATCGCCGGTGTGCAGCCAGGTCTTGCCGTCTGCGTGGACCTGCAGTGCCTTGGCGGTTGCTTCGGGGCGGTCATAGCCCAGCATCACGCCGGGGCCCGTCATGCAGATCTCACCGGGGGTATTGTAGGTCAGCTCTTCCTGGGTGCCGGGCTTGAAGATGCTGATGACGCTGTGGATCATCGGCACACCAACGTTGCCGTCACGCACCGGGAACGGAGCCATGGGCAGAGTGGCGTTGGAGCCGGCCTCACTGCTGCCGTAGCCGGCAGTAAAGCGCAGGTTGCAGTTATGCTGCTTGAGGAACTCCTCAACATTGCGCAGCTGCTTGTTGTTGAATGCCTCGCAGCCGGCGCCGATGGCCAGCATGTGGGACATATCATAATCAGCCGGAAGACGCTTGCTGCGGCGGATAACCTCCACAAACATGGGGATCAGGGGCCAGTTGTTGGGGCGGTAGCGCATCATTTCCAGGTCAACATCGTACACATCCACAAACGGATCCAGAATGAGCAGCATACCGCCGGCCAGGGGCAGCAGCATCATGGAAACCACAACAGCGATCAGAGCCGGGGGCAGGATGGTCAGCAGCCAGGTGGGGCGGAATTTATCCGAAGCGCCATAAAAGTTCATCTGGGCCAGCACGCCGATGATGCTGTGTGCAGAATGGATGACCTGCTTGGAAGGGCCGGTGGAACCGCTGGTGTAGGCGCGCAGCAGCGGGCGGTCAATGTTGACAGGAGCGGGCACAAAGCCGCGAAAACGCTGGCCCATGTTACAGAAATCAGCCCACATCATGGTATCAGAGCCACGGGCGGGAACATCCGGATACAGGGCATCCAGGGAATGCTGCAGGTAAACCGGCATAGCGGCGCGGTCGCCGCTTTCCAGAGCGGGAACGATAACATAGGTATTCACGTTGGTCTGCTCACGGTAGGCTTCGATTTCGGCCTTGGAGAAGAAGTCGTGAACAAAAATCACCTTGGCATTGGCTTTCTGAACAGCTTCAATGTTTTCTTCCAGGGTGTTGTCACGGCACAGCAGCGAAGCACCGATGCGCTCGGCTGCCAGCAGCAGATAAATGAATTCCGGCACAGAACGCAGGAACACGGGGATCTGGTCCCCCTGCTTGATGCCAAGCACCTGCAGAGCGCGGGCGGTGGCGTCCACCTTACGGAACACGGTACCCCAGGTGATATCCACGCCATAGTAGTGCATGGCAACCACGTTAGGGTCTGCAGCGCGCACGGAGAGGTACTGCTCCACGGTGCAGGCCGGAACCTGGATACCGCGCAGAACATCTGGATAGAACTTCATCCAGGGGCGGTCAATGCTGGGCTTGCCAGTCAACATCGCGTTTTCATTCATTGCAATTTCCTCCAAATGTCTTTCCCTTATAGTTGCAGGGAATTAAATTATCCAAATCAAATCACGCCAAACCTTTATGGCGCTTTCCCCTGCTGTGCACATCGTTGCACAGCGTCGCCGAACCATAATGCTATAATTATCTTCGGTGCTGAACATAGTATACCATTCCTGTTTACGGAAAGCACGAGAATCCCATGGCACAAATTTCCAGAAATTGATTCCGCATGATTCACTTTTTTCACATGGATTTTCACGCTTTGGCATGGAGTTTTCTTGCAATTTCATTTTCCTCGGTGCAACAAAAGCCCCAGCTACCGCAGCAGCCAGGGCTTTATGTTTATGCGTATGTATGTTGTATTTTTAGATTTTGTTCATCCAGCTCTCTTGCAGTTCTTCCATTTCATCACTTTTGGCGCGGGTAATCAGATGGATTCCCTGCAGGACATGATGGATGTGCTCCGCAATGGCGTTGCGCTCTTTTGTCACGTTCTGGTCATCCAAATTCCAGACCTGATCAAAATATTCACTCAGGCGGTCTTCCATCACACTGTTGTTGACCATTGCAATCCGGTTGATGGGGCAGTTGTTATCCAGCCGAAGATACGATGCAGCGCCAGAAAGAAACACATTGGGGTCCGCCACATACTGGAAATCGTTCACAATACGGCCGCTGATCAAGCGGAATTCAAGTTTTTCACGCTGCTTGCAAAGCTGCAGCACATAGCTGATGCACCGGCTGCGCTGATCCGGGGTAAGGTTGACCTTGTAACTGAAAAAGTCCAGCTCGCCGGAAACCGCCATGGAGGAAAATGCAGCTTCATAAATCAGGATGCGGATGTTTGTTTCCTCCACCACACCTTTGGCAAGGTTGTGTACGCTACGCAGCTCCGCAGGGGTAGCACCCAAAAAATCCCCTTTCAGCTCGGCCTCGTGGGCGGTCAGGATCTCTTCAAACAAGTCATCCGGCAGCAGAAGCTCATTCAGGTGGCCGAACATCCACCGCAGATTGGAGGCCAGCAGCGTGTGCATATAGTCGTACTGGCTGATCAGCTGGCGCATGCTGGTATCGCGGAAAAGCTGGTCATCCCGCACGCAGAGCTTGGAGAAGTTATCATACAGGCTTTCGCAGTTCTGCGGGTCCTCGGTGGCGGTAACGGCGGCGCAGCGGCTGTGGCTGACCAGCAGGCCGGTAATGGCAAAATCGCCCTTGACCACAAACACCGCGCGCCCGGCAGCCGCGGTGCTGCCAAACAGCTTGAAATGAATATGGCTGAAGTTGGTCAACACGTTGATAATGAGCGCGGCATCATAGATGGGGTCCCATTTTTCGCGGCTGATATCGATCATCAGCTTGAAATAGACGTTATCATAGCTGCGCTGGTCCACCAGCTGGCCGTTTTGCAGGTTGGCAACTTTCAGGCGGTATTCGCGCGCCATTTCCATCAGGTCCATCACAGCCACAATGTCCAGCTGGCTGACGCGGCGCAGCACGGGGTGCGCCATTTTGGTCAGGTATTGCAGCATGTTCAGCTCGGCCCAAAAGTCTGTATAGGGGCCAATGCGCGCCTCGCCGCTGTCCAGCTCCTCTTGCAAATAATCATATTCAGCAATCAGGTTATCATAAATGGCGGCTTTCAGGTCACTGGGGATGCTAACGCTGTATTCCCGCAGCAGCAGGTCACGGCCATCATCGGTGGCTTCATCCACCACGCAGGCACTGATGCCCTCCATCACGCGCTTTTCAGTCTTTTTGGCAGGCAGCATGCGGCCGCTGACCCATTTGCTGATATAGGAAACATCGTATTGCAGGCGCTTGGCCAGGGTATAGTTCTTGACTTCCGCAACTTCCAGCAAATGCTCCAGCAGAATGCTGAATCTATTTTTATCTTCCATTGCACCAAATCCTCTTCACCCATTTAGTTTACACTTTTCTTTTATTCTATTATACAAGTTCCATATTTCGATTGCAAATTCAAATGATAACAGGTAAGGAGAAAACGAAGAAAATATATTAAAATCTTTCACAATTCGCGGCCGCATTCTTTGGCATCTATGCCAGTTTGTTGTTTTTTTGTTGTTTGAACTGACAAAGTTTGTTTGTTCTGCTTGTGATATCCTCCAAAAATTATACTTCGCGCGCCATATTTGCCAAATTTAGCCGCAGCTTTTTAGTAGGTTTTGCCCTTGCACCGGCCTGATGTGCTCGCCATGTTTTTGTGTGTTGCCTTTATTATGCGGGTAAGGTAAATTGCGATTTTTTAATAGTGTACTATTGGGTGGGGTCCCCCGCCCTACTGATTGTTTAAGGGTGTGCTGCCCATTATAATTTGTTCTGTAGGGAACGGTCTTGACCGTTCCGAGGCCTTGTCCGATTGGTCGTGATGGGATTTGTGGCAGGGCAAGGTGCCTGCGGGCGCAGTGACTGTTCCAAGGCGTTGGATTCGATTGCTTTAGGGCAATACCGCATAATTCTAAGTGCCGATACGGCGAGCGAGGTGCGGCAGATGCCAAGCCAAAAGCGCAGATAATACTGGATGTCTTATCGAGCATTTTGGCAACGCAGATGCCGTGCCGCAGCCGCCGGAGCGGTGCTTAAGCCGTCAGGCGGGAATTGTGCGGTATTGCCTTAGGTTTGCGGCAAGGAACCACCCCTCAGGCCGCTTCGCGTCCAGCTCCCCTCCAGGGGAGCCACCACAATCATGGGGTCCCCCGCCCTACTGGCCTGGCAAATATTTCACCGAACCTATGCCCACAAATACAAAAATGCCGCAGCAGACTGTTACATCTGCTGCGGCATTTCTATTTAGGGGTTAATGGGCTGGGTTACAGCTCATTGTTCAGGCTGTGGGATTACTGCCGAATGCCGGTGTTCTTATCGAAATGATAAGTGCGGCCATCGATGACTGCATCGCCCTTAGCCATGGTGCCATAGATCGGGTCGAAATAGTAACGCTTGTCAGCGCTCCAGCCCTTGATCATGTGGCCCTGTGCATCGTAACGGACCCACTTGCCGGTACCATCGGGCCTATCAGCCCACTGGCCAGCTTCGGATTCCTGATAGACATCCTTGCTGGTGGCTTTCTTGCCCTGATCAACAGAGTCCAGCCAGTACCAAGCATCGGAAGCCGGGTCATAGATTTCCTTGCCGCGGCCTTCCAAGCCCTGGCGAACGCCCTTTTCGTACCAGAAGTCAGCGCCTTTGATGGTCAGCCACTGGCCGTCCAGAGCGATACCGGTGTACTCGTCAAATGCGCAAGGTACACCGTCAATATCGCCTGCGCCCTTAGCCATAGCGCCGGTGATCAGGTCAAAGTAGTAGGTGCCCTTATCGGTCGTCTGCCAGCCCTTGACCATGTGGCCGTTCTCATCGTAACGGACCCACTTGCCGGTGCCATCGGGCTTATCAGCCCACTGGCCGGCGGCGGATTCCTGGTAAACGTCCTTGCTGACGGTCATTGCGCCGCCCTGGACAGCATCCAGCCAGTACCAAGCGTCGGAATCGGGATCATAGATCTCTTTGCCGCGGCCGGTGGTACCCTGCTTCACGCCCTTTTCGTACCAGTACTTCTTGCCGTTTTCTTCAACCCAGCCGTTCTTCTCGCCGTACTTGGCGGTGTAGTCCTTGCCGTTGAAGTTGACAGCAGCGGTGGTAACGCCGCTGGTCTGCTTTACAGTTGCATCCACGAACTGTGCACTTGCGCAGTTCTTATCGGTGCAGGTAAAGACAGCCATTGCGGTAATGGTGGTCTTTTCAGCGGCACCATGAACGGTGCGTTCCTCGGCTTCAATAGCCTGAGGTTCTTCGCTGGGGTTGGTGGGTTCAGTGGTTTCAATCTTCTTGAATTCTGCAATGATTTCAAAGTTACAATCGCTCATGCCAACTGTATACGTACCACCATCTTTGACTTTATCCGTGATACTGGTCTGACCATGGCGAGCCAGCTCCAGTTCATAGCCCGTATTCGGCGTAACCGTTACAGCCATTTCTGCATCCTTCGGTGCACGTTTCAATTCAGATTTGCCATTAACTGTAACAGTAATCGTGCCACCTTCAGCCGGGTCTGCCGTAGTTACAATGCTGTACTCAACAGTCGTAAACTGTACGCTGACATTTACATCGCCGTCCGGCATTTTGAAAGTATAGGTATTTTCATCTACCTTTGTGGTGGAGACATCAACTTTGCCAGATGTAACCGTTACACCTGCCAGCTGAGTCAGCAAAGTATCCGTATCTATCGGGTTGATCTTCAGTGTAACAGTATCATTAGACTTCAGACCCTCAAGCTTTTCAGTTTCCTGTCCATTGACCGTAACTTTGCCGTCGCCGCCCTTGGTAACAGTTACTGTGTAAGTCTCGGTCGCAATTTTCTCAAACGCAGCGCTAACGGTAACATCAGCGGCGGGCATCTCGAAGGTGTAGGTGTTTTCCTTACCGTCTACTGCCTTAAAGTCGTTAATTTCTTTCTTCGTTCCGCCATCCGTATAAGTAGCTTTCAGGCTGCCGTCCGTGTACTTAAAGTTGGTATTCGGGGTAACGGTAACAGTAACAACATCCTTCGCAGCTGCGGTTTTCGGCTCTACGCCCACAGTGCCGTTTTCAACAGTACCCGCCACAGTAACGTTATACTTCTTAACCTCTTCAAACGCTGCGCTGACAGTTGCATCGCCAGCGGGCATTGCAAAGGTGTAAGTGTTGGCCTTTTCTGTGTCAGGAGTTGCTTTCAGGGTCTGATTGTCGCCGTAAGTAACCACCACACCGTCAGCCGTCAGGGTATAGCCATCCTTCGGGGTAGCCACAACGGTAACGCTGGTGCCCTCAGCAACCTTATCCAGGTCAGCTTCGGGGCTGGTGATCTTCAACGCATCCTTGTTAGCATCGGCCACCTTGACCGCATAGGTCTTGGCGGCTTTGGTAACGCTGATGGTCACATCGCCGTCCGGCATGGTGAAGGTGTAAACCGTCTTAGCCTTTTCGGTGGTAGCCTGGGCTGCGGCTTCGTCCTGCGCTGCTTCCTGAACTTCAGTCAGGGCAACATCGGTATCGCCGTTCTTTGCGGTAACGGTAACGATATCGGTGCCTTCCTTTTCTACGGTCAGGGTAACGGTATCGTCCTTGATGTAGGTGTTGTTGGTGGTGCCCAGGGTCAGGGTAACGCCTTGAACTGCATCGGGCAGGGTAACAGTGTGGGGGGTGCTTTCGGTTGCGGTATGGCAATCAGAGCACAGGTACACATTGTTGCCAACGGACTTGGTTTCCAGCTCGTCCAGCTTCCAGGTATGGCCCTTGGGCAGTGCGCCGTCAGCGTACACCTTTTCACCCTTGGTCAGGCCGTACTTGTTGGTGCGGTCCTGGGTGTAAGCGGGGGTATCGCACCATGCTTCAACGGAAACATTGGTGGTTGCGCCGCTGCTCAGGTCGCTGACCATGTCGGACATCGGCATGGTTTCAACCAGGTTAGCGCACCACATGAACTCTTCGTTCTTGTTCTTCTCGTCAGAGCTGCCCATGTTCTGGTTGTAACTCGGGTTGTAGTTCCAGGACTCGGTCTTGTAGCTCTTACGGTTTGCATAAGAAGTGCCGGAGGCATCGGTCTTGACTTCTGCCTTGCCGTCCACCAGTTCCTTATAGGTGTTGGACAGGTTGGTGCCGACAGAAACGACCAGCTGATCCTTGGTGGTGTTGATGCCGGTGATCACAGTCTGGCCCTGCTGGGTGGTGGTAGCAAAGCTGTAGCTGTCACGCAGGGTCAGGCCAGCCAGAGGATGGTTCTTGAAGGTGCCCAGATACTTCACACTGCTGGTATCCTGGGCGCTGTCCATGATAACCATGCTCATGCCGGGAAAGTGGGTATCGGGAACCATGTTGCCGTCCTTATCCTTGGTCAGCTTAATGCCGCCATAGACGGTGTTGTATTCCTTCACTTCTTCCACTGCGCCGGTGGTCGGGTCCATACGGTAGATGGCGTTGTTGACGTTGAAGTACAGCTTGCCATCATACAGTGCGGTAGAGTGTACCAGTGCGGGGTAGATCCGCTTTGCAGCAGCGTCTGCCAGGCACTCGGTGTTCAGGTTGTTTTCAACCTTGGTATGCTTATCTTTTGCACTGGTATCGATCTTATAGATGGTGCCAGCTTCGGCCAGAACCTTGGCATTGCTGTCGTCATCATTGAAGTTGCTGCTGGTTTCCTTCAGATCGTTGTAGTACATCAAGATGATATCAAACGGGTCATCCGTCTTGGTAAAGCTGCTCATGCTGAAGCCGCCGGGCCTGCTGCTGCTGGAATCCTCTTTGCGGATATAGTAGTTCGCATTACGCGGACGTGCTTCCAGAGTATCGGGGCCCTGGTTCTGCATCTTCTTCATGAACTGCTGCATCTGGGAGTTGTTACCAGAGCTGCCGGAACCAGAGTTGCCGTTGTTGCCGTTCTCGGACTGCTGGCGGCGCATGTTGTTATACAGGTTCTGGTTGGTCGTGGTATCAACGTAATAGAAGTAATTATTGTCGAAGTAGATGGGGCTGCAGATAGAGGTGAACCAAGTATCCTCGTAGCAGGTATCGGTGTAACGGGTCTCGTTCTTGTTCTCCGCCTTGGTGTAAGAGTAATGCGGCTTGCCGTTGTTCAACACAACATTGCCGTCATCATCCACATCGGGATTCTTGTTCTTGGTGTAGGTGTAGCCATCGTACAGCGAGTCAATGTAATCATAGTACTTGCTGTAACGGCCTTCCAGACCGGAGGGAGAAACCAGGAAGTTGACATGGCGCATGTCGCCTGCGTTCTCAACGCGGGTCTGGGCCATGCACTCGGTGTTCACGTCATCATAGCAGACGTCAACATAGTACCAGTTCTTGTTGGCTTCGCCGGTGGTCATCGTAGCAGAATTGCTGTCGCCCTGCAGCTTGTTGACCTTGACTGCGTTGAAGTAGTGGACGTTGTTGAACATGCCGCCGCCGAACGCATTACCGGCAACACTGGTATCAGAAGTATCGCAGTAATACAGGATCTGGGCAAAGTCAACAACAGCGTTATCGCCTACTTCATCGGGGGTCTTCCAAACTTCTTTGCCGTCAACGGTCTTTTTATAGATTTCCTTGTTGTCAGGCAAATTCTGGACCATGTAGTTAAATGCAGATGCATAGCCCAGGCAGATGCAGCCATACTCAACGCCCTTAGCGCCGATCTCGCCGCCCAGCAGGGCACCGAAAGCAGTCATCTGGATGGGGTCGTTGTTGCCGCCGCCGGTGATATCGCCCATGGAGCCCATATCGAATTCTGCAACCTGGGAGATCCAGTCATGCAGGATCAGCAGCTTGGTGACATAGTCAGCACTGTCACCCAGCTTGGCAACCTGTGCCAAGCCTGCATCACGGATGCCTTTCAGAGCTTCGCCATAGTTCATGACGTAAGACATAAAGCCCTGCGGCAGGAACTGCAGCATATATGCCATGGTCGTCGGGGGCACATCCTGGTTGGGGTCCAGGTTGCACAGCACTTTGATTGCGCCCATGGTGCCGGTGATGCTGCCATCCTCGCCCTGCTTCTGAACGCCCTTGGAGGTCCAGAACGGGGCAGCCACGCCGAAGTACTCTGCTTCGTCCTGGTTGAACTGCGACAGCTGGAAGTAGTAGTAGTTCATCTGCGCAGTCGAGACATCGTAAGTATTGGTGACCTGGTTGCCCTGGTCGTCCACATACACGGCAGTCTTCTGGCTGTCGTACAGCAGCAGGCTGTTCTTGCCCTTGTTGTCGCCGCTCTGATAGGTGAAGTTCACCTTGCTTGCGTCAACCGGGTTGTTCTGCATATCGTACCAGTTGCCGTCCTTCATTGCGGACACCAGGGTAACGCCGACGCCGCCGGAGGTGGTATCCAGGGTCGGGGTGCCGCCCACGTTGATGTAGACGGAATTGTTATTCTGGTCTACCACAACGCTGACCGGCATGGTCATTACCGGCTGGGTTTTGATTTCTTCGCCGCAGACAGCGCACTTGAAGGTGACGCTGGTGCATTCCCAGTCAATGGTAACGGGAGCGCCGGCAGAAATTTTGCCGGTTTCGCTGTCATAGAACAGCTGGGCGTTGCTGTAGTCAGCGGCCAGCTCGCCCTCGACCTTCTTCATTTCCCAGTTGAAGGTAGCAACAAAGTTGCCATCTGCATCCTTGGACACAACATGGCTCTGGCAGGGCAGGGCGGCAATGTCGTCGGTGCGGGTGGTGGGTTCCTTGTATTCCTTCTTAACCGGGCTCTTGTCAGCGGGCACGCTGGCAGAGTAAACGGTCTTGCCGGCAACGCCGGGCTTTGCCTCGGTGGTATCCTTGGTTACGGTGCCTTCTACCTTCTGGTAGGCATCGTCCTTTTCACAGGTATACACAGCGGTGTAAGCCCAGCCGTCATCGGTCTTGGTCCAGTAACCATCGGGGGTTTCCTTCCAGGTATGGGTGTGGCCATCCTCCGGGTTGGTGTCATTCCAGTACCATTTCGGCTCGCCATAGGTATGGCCGTCCGCAGCGGCGCTGGCCGCAAAGGTATCGGAGTTTTCAGCAACGTAAGCCTGTGCGTAGCTGTCAGCCTGCTGCGCAATCACTTCATCATCGCTGTTGGTCATGGACTCCATCGCAGAGGTCATGCCGGAGCTGCCGGTAAAGGTAACGGCGGTCACAACGCCTGCGGCGTTCGTCTCATAGCCCAGGTCGGTAACGGCGCTGGACAGATGATACGTTTTGATGGTGGCAGCCATCACCGATGCCATCTCGTCCTTGTTCAGGCCATAGGCTTCGGTGTTGATCTTGCCGGCTGCGGCGTTGGCGTACATGGCATCGGCCAGTGCATTTTCCAACGCTGCAAGGCTCATGCCCGCCTTGCTCTGTGCAGTCGCTTCCAGCTTGGCATCGTCCTGCTCCAGTTCATGCACTTCGCCCTGGGCAGCCAGCGTTTGGGCTGTCTGCTTGATCAGGTCTGCGGTGCTGGTGAACTTGGGCAGGGACTGCACAGCGCTGGCCGCGCTTGCTGCGCTAGCTGCAACAGACTGCGCTACCGAAGAATCAATCTTGGTAGTTTCGGCTGCTGCGGGAAGCGCCACGCTTTGGGCAACCATGGCTGCTGCCAGCACGGATGCACCAAAACGCTGAAGGTTTTTCTTCATAGTTTTATTCTCCCTTAAGTGTTACTACTTTCCCCTTTTGTGTGAAAAGTGGTACGGCAGATGTGCGGCACTTTGCAGGTGTTGATTGCAAAACGCCTGGTTGTGCTCCCCTCGGTCTGGCGATCCCTTGCCGAGCTGCGGCCTGCTTTTGGGGCTTTTGGCCCCGGCACAGCGGCTGACAAAACGTTGTACCGGCTGCATGCCTTGATCCCGCAAATGATAACCTTTCCGACACATCTAGGTATATTCATTATATCACAGTTGCCAGAATTTGCATAGTTCATTAGAGCGGTTTCTAGGTAAATTTTTGTCCTTGAATCAACTGAAACCTGTTTTTCGCACATTATTTGCGTTGCGGTGCGGTGACCCTTTGGCGGTATTTATTAACATTTTTGAATGGTTTATTCCTGATTTTATCAAATGATTAAACATTTACCCCGATAATGTTCTTTGCAATCTCTTAATACAATCATCCGGTATTGTGATCGCGCATTTTTTGCCATTTCGGTTTGGCTTGTTGTTGAGAGATTTGGCAGAGATTGGAGGAAACTTGAAGGGAAAATTGGAGGTTGAGAATTGCCCATTATAAATTGTACCGTAGAGAGCGTTCCTGACTGCTCCGAAAACTTAGCCCTTGCCCCTTAACCGCGACCTGAAATACACCTTCCCAAGGTAGGGCGGTGTGAGTGCCCCCTCCTGCCCCACTTTTTCAAAGTTCCGAATGGTGTCCTCTCCCCTATCTACAATTCCTGATGTTTTCATGATGCCTTCCTTGGTCTTCCACACCCGGCCTTTGCCCCCTCCCCGTCCCATAAGTCGTACACAACAAAAAGGCCCCTGCCTTAACAGCAGGAGCCTTGAAAGCTATATCACAAGCCGAAAATTACTTCTCGATCTTGGAAACAACGCCGGAACCAACAGTGTGGCCGCCTTCGCGGATAGCGAAACGCATGCCTTCTTCCATGGCAACCGGGGTGATCAGCTCAACGTGCATATCAACGTTGTCGCCGGGCATGCACATCTCAGTGCCTTCGGGCAGGGTGATGATGCCGGTAACGTCGGTGGTACGGAAGTAGAACTGAGGACGATAGTTGTTGAAGAACGGGGTATGACGGCCGCCTTCTTCCTTCTTCAGGACGTAAACATGGCCATCGAAAGTGGTGTGGGGATGAACAGAGCCGGGAACAGCCAGAACCTGGCCACGCTCGATCTGGTCACGGTCAATACCACGCAGCAGAGCGCCGATGTTGTCGCCAGCCTGAGCGAACTCGAGGCTCTTGCGGAACATTTCCAGACCAGTGATGGTGGTGGTCAGCTTCTCTTCCTTCAGACCAACGATTTCCATCTGATCGCCGACATGAGCAGTACCACGCTCAACACGACCGGTAGCAACGGTGCCACGGCCGGAGATGGTCATAACGTCCTCAACGGGCATCAGGAACGGCTTATCAGCAGCACGGTCCGGGGTCGGGATGTAGCTGTCAACAGCATCCATCAGCTCCCAAATGCACTTGTATTCCGGAGCATCGGGATCCTTGGAAGTGCTCTCCAGAGCCTTCAGAGCGGAACCACGGATGATCGGGGTGTTGTCGCCGTCGAAATCCTGGCTGTCCAGCAGTTCGCGAACTTCCATTTCGACCAGGTCGAGCAGCTCTTCGTCGTCAACCATATCGCACTTGTTCAGGAACACAACGATCTTGGGCACGCCAACCTGACGAGCCAGCAGGATGTGCTCACGGGTCTGCGGCATCGGGCCATCGGTTGCAGCAACAACCAGGATAGCGCCGTCCATCTGAGCAGCACCGGTGATCATGTTCTTGATGTAGTCAGCATGGCCCGGGCAGTCAACGTGGGCATAGTGACGCTTCGCGGTGTGGTACTCAACGTGAGCGGTGTTGATCGTGATACCACGAGCCTTCTCTTCAGGAGCCTTATCGATGCTGGAGTAATCCATGAAATCGGCGTCGCCCTTCAGAGCCAGAACCTTGGTGATAGCGGCAGTCAGAGTGGTCTTGCCGTGGTCAACGTGACCGATGGTACCGATGTTGACATGCTCCAAAGAGCGGTCAAATTTTTCCTTTTCAGCCATTGGAAGTATCCTCCTTTAATTCAAACAGATAAAATAGCCTGTTGTAAGGCTATCATACTAGATTTTTCAAGAAAAATCAAGTATTTTGCGCGAATTTGTGCAGAATCAGCCCTTATTGCGCTCGGTCATGATCTTATCTGCAACACTCTTGGGAACCTGCTGGTAATCAGCCGGCTCCATGGAGTACTGGCCACGGCCCTGGGTCTTGGAACGCAGGTCAGTAGCGTAACCGAACATCTCGGACAGAGGAACCATAGCGGTGACACGGGCAGTGCCATCGGTGGATTCCTGGTTCTGGATCGCGCCGCGGCGGCTGTTCAAGTCGCCAATGACGTTGCCCATATACTCGTCAGGAACAACAACGTCAACCTTCATGATGGGCTCCATAATGACGGGATCAGCCTTCTTCATAGCATCCTTGAATGCCATGGAGCCGGCGATGGAGAACGCCATTTCAGAGGAGTCAACTTCATGATAGGAGCCGTCCCACAGAGTGACCTTGACATCCACGACGGGATAGCCAGCCAGAATGCCGGACTTCATCGCGCCCTGGATACCGTTGTCAACAGCGGGGATGTATTCCTTCGGGATAGCGCCGCCAACAATACCGTTGACGAACTCATAACCCTTACCCGGGTTGGGCTCAATCTTGATCTTAACGTGACCATACTGGCCCTTACCACCGGACTGACGTGCGTACTTGGTTTCCTGGTTAGCATCCTTGCGGATGGTTTCACGGTAGGCAACCTGAGGTGCGCCAACGTTAGCTTCGACCTTAAACTCGCGGAGCAGACGGTCCACGATGATTTCCAGGTGGAGCTCGCCCATGCCGGCGATGATGGTCTGACCGGTTTCTTCATCGGTCCAGGTACGGAAAGTCGGGTCCTCTTCAGCCAGCTTAGACAGGGCAATACCCATCTTCTCGCTGCCAGCCTTGGTCTTGGGCTCGATGGCAACGCGGATAACCGGCTCGGGGAAGTTCATGGACTCGAGGATGATGGGATGCTTCTCATCGCACAGGGTATCACCAGTGGTGGTGTTCTTCAGACCAACAGCAGCGGCGATATCGCCAGCGTAGCAGATGTCGATATCCTTACGGTTGTTTGCATGCATCTGCAGGATACGGCCGATACGCTCGTCCTGATCCTTAACAGAGTTGTAAACAGTGGTGCCAGCCTCAACGGTACCAGAGTACACGCGGAAGAAGCACAGCTTACCGACATACGGGTCAGTCATAATCTTGAATGCCAGTGCAGAGAACGGCTGATCATCGGAAGAAGTGCGATCTTCTTCCTCGCCAGTCTCCGGGTTGGTGCCCTTGATGGCCGCAACGTCGGTCGGAGCAGGCATATAATCAACGATTGCATCCAACAGTTTCTGAACGCCACGGTTCTTGTAAGAAGAGCCGCAGACAACAGGAACGATCTCGTTGGAAATAGTAGCCTTACGCAGAGCAGCCTTGATTTCTCCCTTGGTCAGCTCTTCGCCGTCCAGGTACTTCATCATCAGCTCTTCGTCGGTCTCAGCAACAGCTTCGATCAGCTTGTCATGATATTCCTGAGCCTGTTCTTTCAGGTCTTCAGGAATTTCCTCAACGCGCACATCATTGCCCATATCATCATAGTAGATATCGGCTTTCATGTCGATCAGATCGATGATGCCGCGGAAAGTGTCTTCCTGGCCGACAGGCAGCTGGATAGGCACACCGTTGGCATGCAGACGATCATGCATCATCTGTACGCAGCGGAAGAAGTCAGCACCCATGGTATCCATCTTGTTGACGTAAACCATGCGGGGAACCTTGTACTCGTCAGCCTGGCGCCAAACGGTTTCAGACTGAGGCTCAACGCCACCCTTTGCGGCCAGAACGGTAACAGAACCGTCCAGAACACGCAGAGAACGCTGAACTTCAACAGTAAAGTCAACGTGGCCCGGGGTGTCGATGATGTTGATACGATGACGGTTCTTTTTGAACAGAGCCGGATCGTGCTGGGTCTCGGTGTGGCTCCAGTAGCAGGTGGTTGCAGCGGAAGTGATGGTAATACCACGTTCCTGTTCCTGCTCCATCCAGTCCATCGTAGCAGCGCCGTCATGAACTTCGCCGATCTTATGGTTAATACCGGTGTAGTACAGAATGCGCTCGGTGGTGGTGGTCTTGCCTGCGTCGATGTGGGCCATGATACCGATATTTCGGGTCATTTGCAGGGATACGTCTCTCGGCGTTGCCATGGCTTAAACCTCCTCAGTAAGCAGATCAATAACGGTAATGCGCGAAAGCCTTGTTGGCTTCTGCCATCTTGTGGGTATCTTCGCGCTTCTTGACAGCGCCGCCAACGTTGTTGGTAGCGTCGATGATCTCGGCGGCCAGGCGAGCGGACATGGTCTTTTCACCACGGCTGCGGCTGTACAGAGTCAGCCAGCGCAGGCCGAGGGTCTCGCGGCGGGCGGGGCTGACCTCCAGGGGAACCTGGTAGGTGGAGCCGCCGACACGGCGGGCCTTAACTTCGAGGCTGGGCATGATGTTTTCCATGGCCTTCTCGAACATTTCGAGAGGATCGTTGCCGGTCTTCTCTTTGACAGTCTCAAAAGCTTCGTAAACGATCTTCTGAGCGACGCCCTTCTTGCCATCCAGCATGATGCTGTTGACCAGACGGGTGACGAGCTTGGAATTGTAAATAGGATCAGCCAGAACTTCGCGCTTTGCGATTTTACCTCTTCTGGGCATCTTTCTTCCCTCCTTCACATTAATGATATCATCGGTACTCGAAAGTTAAAGAAAACTCCCGTTATGCCACAAAAGGGTCAGCTGACCATTTTATGGCGAAAAGATGTTTCCTTACTTCTTGGCACCGGCCTTGGGACGCTTTGCGCCGTATTTGCTGCGAGCCTGGTTACGGTTTGCAACACCCTGAGTATCCAGAGTACCACGGATGATGTGGTAACGGACACCGGGCAGGTCCTTAACACGACCGCCACGGATCAGGACAACGCTGTGCTCCTGCAGGTTATGGCCGATACCAGGAATGTAGGAGGTGACCTCGATACCATTCGTCAGGCGGACACGGGCAACTTTACGCAGAGCAGAGTTGGGCTTTTTGGGGGTCATGGTACGAACAGCGGTGCAAACACCACGCTTCTGGGGGCTGTTCATGGTGGTGTACTGCTTCTTCTGGGAGTTGTAGCTCTTCTGAAGGGCAGGAGCAGTGCTCTTGGTTACCAGGACCTCACGGCCTTTGCGTACGAGCTGGTTAAAAGTAGGCATTTCTTTTCTCCTTTCTTGATTATTCCGCGCAGTTTTTTGCGGGGGTTGTGCTTCCATTTTGGCCGCACTTGACCCCTTAACTCACGCATTTATTATAATAGCGGATAAACCACGCTCTGTCAAGAGTATTCACAAAAAATATTTCAAATAATCGTGCAAGATGCTGATTTTCTGCACTGGGGGTTCTAAGGCAATACCGCACAATTCCCGCCTAACGGCTCAAGCACCGCTCCGGCGGCT
>OIXV01002100.1_pt1 | contig 16777 bp, 10 predicted proteins | sample 1587771 | NCBI WGS metagenome assembly OIXV01 (sample SAMEA3888893, study PRJEB22519) | human gut metagenome | biome: human gut; feature: human-associated habitat; material: faeces | place: Denmark | collected 2010
CCTCATAGACGTTGGTTAATGCTTGTACTCATTACCTTAAAACCACAATTTAATGAAGCTGACCCAGAAAGATATAAGGCAGGCTTTGATGGTGGCGTTGATTTCATTGCAACATTTGATGTTGTTAAACCCATCCATAGAAATGTATGTTTCTATATTCAATGTAAATGTCATAAAGAACCATTGACTAAAACAGCTATCAGACACACAAATGTAAATAGGGACAAATCTATTAATAAGCATATGAAACCAGAGGGCGTTTGTCAAATAAAACTGATATAGTTTGAAACTATGGTAAACCGGTAGAAAATCGTATTATGCAATAAATTTGACTTGTGCTATACTAAAGCGCAACAAAAGAAGTGGCCGCTTCTCTGGATGAACTTTATAACATTGTACATCAGGAGAGCATAATGAAAACATCAATTATCGGATACCCGAGAGTGGGGTCCTTACGGGAACTGAAATTTACAACAGAAAAATATTTCCGCGGTGAGATTTCTGTGGAAGAATTACAAAATACCGCAAAAGAAATCCGCAAAACCCAGTGGACATTACAAAAAAATACCGGACTGGATTTCATTCCGTCAAATGATTTTTCTTTCTATGATATGACATTGGATACGGCAGTATTATTCAATATTATTCCAGAGCGCTACACAAAGCTTGGACTTTCTGCACTGGATACCTATTTTGCCATGGCAAGGGGGTATCAGGGAGCAGCCGGAGATGTCAAGGCACTTGCCATGAAAAAATGGTTCAACACCAACTATCATTACATGGTACCGGAAATCGATGATAATACAGAGATCAAACTTGCCGGAACCAAGCCCTTTGACGAGTTTGCAGAGGCAAAAGCCCTTGGCATTACCACAAAACCGGTGATCATCGGTGTATTTACCCTGTTAAAACTCCTGCGTTATGTGGGAAAGAAACAGGCCACAGATTATGCAGATGCCGTGAGCGCTGCATACGCAGGGTTGCTTGAGAAGTTTGTTGCAGCCGGCGCAGAATGGGTACAGTTTGACGAACCATATCTGGTGCATGATCTGACCAGTGAAGACATTGCATTATTCGAAACCTTATATCAGGGAATCCTTGCAAAAAAGGGACAGGGCAAAGTACTGTTACAGACCTATTTCGGGGATGTGCGTGACTGTTATGGCAATATCACAGCGCTTGCTTTTGACGGAATCGGTCTGGATTTCCTAGAGGGCAGAAAAACAAAAGAACTGGTAGAAGCAAACGGTTTTCCACAGGATAAGGTATTGTTTGCAGGACTTGTCAATGGAAAAAATATCTGGAAGAACAACTACGGAAAGACTTTGGAAGTGATCGATGCGCTTAAGGCGAAGAACATCAATGTGGTGTTAAATACTTCCTGCTCCCTGCTTCATGTGCCATATACATTGAAAAATGAGACAGAGCTTCCGGAAAAATATACCGAGCACTTTGCATTTGCAGAGGAGAAGCTGCAGGAACTGGCAGAGTTAAAGAAACTGGCAGACGTTGATTACAAACTGGATGCGGCATTTCTGGAAAATACCTTTTTGTTTGCTACCCGTCCGGATTGCAGAAACAATGCGGTACAGGAGCGTGTAGCAGCGATTCGTGAGGAAGACTTTACCAGACTTCCGGTATTTAAAGAGCGTGAAGCGATTCAGAAAAAAGAGTTTGCGCTGCCGGTATTCCCGACGACAACGATCGGTTCTTTCCCACAGACTGCGGATGTCAAGAAAAACCGTACGGCACGCCGCAAGGGAGAGATCAGCGAAGAAGCCTATGTGGAATTTAATAAAAAGAAGATTGCTGAGTGGGTACAGATCCAGAAGGAGATCGGACTCGATGTGCTGGTGCACGGGGAGTTTGAGCGAAATGACATGGTGGAATATTTCGGCGAGCAGCTGAGTGGTTATGTGTTTACCGAGAAGGCATGGGTGCAGTCTTATGGTACCCGCTGCGTGAAGCCGCCAGTCATCTGGGGGGATGTATCCCGCGAAAAGCCGATGACCGTGGACTGGTCCGTTTATGCACAGAGCCTGACAAAGAAGCCGATGAAGGGCATGCTGACCGGTCCGGTTACGATTTTAAACTGGTCTTTCCCGCGTGAGGACATTTCCTTAAAGGAAAGCACCTATCAGATCGCACTTGCCATTCGGGATGAGGTGCTCGATCTTGAGGCAAACGGTATCCGTGTGATCCAGGTTGACGAGGCGGCGCTCCGTGAGAAGCTTCCGCTGCGCAGGAGTGACTGGTACAAAGAATATCTTGACTGGGCAATTCCGGCATTCCGTCTGGTACACAGCGGTGTGAAAGCACAGACACAGATCCACACCCATATGTGCTACAGCGAGTTTACCGATATCATCCGCGCAATCGACGACATGGATGCCGATGTCATTACGTTTGAGGCATCCCGTTCCGATCTGGTGATTCTGGATTCTTTAAAGGAGAACCATTTCAAGACGGAGGTAGGACCGGGCGTGTACGATATCCATTCCCCACGTGTACCGTCAGTAGAGGAAATCAAGGCAGCACTTGAAAAAATGCTCACCCGTATCGCTCCGGAGAAGCTCTGGGTAAATCCGGACTGTGGATTAAAAACCCGCGGCGTACCGGAGACCGTTGCCAGCTTGAAACATCTTGTGGAGGCGGCAAAGGAACTGCGGAAGGAAGCATAAAAAGTGTTACAAAAGGAAACCGGTGCAAATTGATTTTGCAGGAACGTTGTGCGGGCTGTTTTATGCAGGACTGCTTACAGTGTTTACCCTCTTGGTATTTTTTGCAGCGGTTCCGTTTCAGAACCTGTGGCATGTTCCGGTGGCGGCATGTATGGTTGCAGAGCCGCGGCTGCAGATGATGTATCCGTTTGTCACGTTCTGGTGGCTGGAGCAGTGGCGTTATCTTTTGCTTGCGCTGGTGGTGCTTGTGGGACTGCTTGGGATCGTTGCGGCTGTTACTGCCGCAGTGCAGTTGTTTTTACAGAACAGTTATTTTTCGTTTGCGGTATTGGGTCTTCTTTTTATGGGGGCATATCTGCTTGCCTATGTGCAGATGGGAAATGTGTGGGATCTTATCCGGGAATTATTTAATCCCACAGTACTGTATGCAACCAGCGGAGGCTGGTTTATGGAAAATGATCTGTGCCTGTCGTTTGCAGGAAATGAATTTGCCGTGTTATTCTGCAGTGGAACGGCTGCGGTCTGCTTGATGGCTGTGGGAAAACGAAGATACCACCGGCTGGAAGTCTGATGGACGGCTGGACTTTTCCTTTCGTTTCTTTTATTATAATAAGCAGAATGTTGAAAAACAGAGGAAAAGGCAGTATGAATGAGACAATTTTACTGATCGAGGATAACGAGTCAATCATCATGGGGTTAGAATATCTTCTGACAGAAGAACAATATACGTTTTTAGCGGCAAAAACAAAGAAAGAAGCACAGGATCTTCTTGCCAGCAGGCAGGTGGATCTTGTGCTTCTTGACGTTTCCCTTCCGGATGGAAACGGATTTGATCTGTGCAGGGAAATTAAGGAACATGACATTGCACCGGTCATTTTTCTGACGGCAAAGGATGAGGAAAAAGATGTGGTGCTCGGATTTGATCTCGGAGCGGATGATTATGTGATCAAGCCGTTTCGAAATCGGGAACTGGTGTCGCGCATCCGCAATGTGCTGCGCAGGACCGAAAAAATCCGGCGGCTGACCTGTGGAAATATTGCGGTGGAACCGGACACGGGCAAAGTCTATCGGCACGGGGAACCGATCGCCGTGACAAAGCTGGAATACAAAATCCTTATGACTTTATTTTCCAATCCGCATAAAATTTTTACGCGCGAGGAAATTTTAAACGGAATCTGGGATATGGCAGGAAATTTTGTCAATGACAATACGTTGACCGTTACGATGAAGCGTCTGCGCGAAAAACTTGGTGACAAAGAGGGGAATGTGATTGTCACGGTGCGCGGGATCGGGTATCGGCTGAATCTGTAGGAGAACAGGATGGAATACGAAAATAAAGAAGCAAAGAAACTATTCCGCTGGTTTCTATTGTGCAGTGTTATTATTTTAGTTCTTTCAGCAACTGTGGCAATGTTTGCAGTTCGCAGCTATCGTGTAAAAGAAAATGAGGCAGTAACTGCAATGCTAGGCATCGTACTGAAAAACGATGGCAGTGACACAGAGGAATCCAGACAGGAAAAAATCTCAGAGTGCATGCGCATGTTAGAGCACCCGCATGCATATCAGAAATCCCATCAGAAAGAAATAAAAGAAGCAGAAAAAATCCTGCAAAGTTATGGCATATCAGAGGCGGAACCGGTGATTGCCGGAACAAAAACCATGGAACGCAGGATTCTTTTGAGGACGCTTGGCGGTGTGCTGCTGGTGGAACTTGCAGCCGGAGGTCTGTTTTCCATTTATCAGAAACGGCGGAGTCGTAAACTTGCAGAACTGTCGGATTACATGGAAGAAATCGTCCGCGGTCATTATGATCTGGCACTGGCAGACAACACGGAGGATGAACTAAGCCATCTGAAAAACCAGCTTTACAAGATCACGCTGTTTCTAAAAGAAGAATCCGACCACGCAAAAGAGAAAAAGACCGCGCTTGCAGAATCGGTTGCGGACATTTCCCACCAGTTGAAAACACCGCTTACTTCAGCATCCATTCTGCTGGATAACCTCAATGAAAATGAGCAGATGCCGCCGGAAACCCGCAGGCGTTTTCTGCGCGAAGTCTCCCGGCAGATTTATTCCATGAACTGGATGATCGTAGCTATGTTAAAACTGTCCCGGCTGGATGCGGGAATGGTTGCACTGAAAAAAGAGCCGTTTTCCGTCAACCGGATGCTTACGGAGGCAATCGATCATCTGGAAATTTTTGCGGAACTGAAAGGCGTAAAAATCCGCGTTTGCGGCATGGAAGCACAGGTGCTGCGGGTGGGCGATTTGGACTGGAACCGCGAAGCGGTACAAAACATTCTGAAAAATGCCATTGAGCACAGCAAAAAGGGCGAAACCGTGACGGTAACGCTTTCGGATAATGCAGTTTATACGTCTGTCTCCATAGCAAATCCGGGGGCACCGATCACAAAAGAAAAGATAAAGAAAATTTTTGAACGCTATTACAGTGCCGCAAACGATGGAAGCAGCAATATCGGAATCGGACTGCCCCTCGCAAAAGCCATTCTTGAAAAACAAAATGCTTATCTGAGTGTTGAATCCGAAAATGGATACAACGTTTTTATCATAAAATACTTAAAATAACCTGACAAATTTGAAAAATGTCACGGAGATGTCACCTGCCATCCGTAAGATGAAACCTGTAGAGGAGGAAAGAACACAATGGAAATTTTAAGAGCAGAACATCTTACGAAGATCTATGGCAAAGGCAATACAAGTGTGACCGCAGTCAATGATCTGTCTCTTTCCGTCGCACAGGGCGAATTTGTGGCAGTTGTCGGCAGTTCCGGAAGCGGAAAATCGACATTGCTTCATATGTTAGGCGGCGTGGATCAGCCAACGGAGGGGAAAGTCTGGATACAGGGAGAAGACATCTACACGCTGAGCACGGAAAAACTGGCAATTTTCCGGCGCAGGCAGATCGGTCTGATCTATCAGTTTTTCAACCTGATCCCGACATTAAATGTGGAGGAAAACATTACACTGCCGTGTGAACTTGACGGACAGACGGTGGATAAAAAGCGTCTGGATAAACTGATCGATGAGCTGGGACTTAACGGAAGAAAAACGCATCTTCCGGAAGAACTCTCCGGCGGACAGCAGCAGCGCGTATCCATCGGGCGGGCACTGATCAACCGTCCGGCAATTGTTCTGGCAGATGAACCAACCGGAAATCTGGATAAAAAGAACAGTGACGAGATCGTTGAGCTGCTGCGCAGAGCGAATCAGGAATACAGACAGACCATCATCATGATCACGCATAATCTCGAGATCGCAAAGACCGCCGACCGTGTGATTGTCATTGAAGATGGAAAAATCATAAGGGAGGGATAGGCATGGTTACTTCCATTATGAAAAAACGGACAATCCGTGAGCGAAAGAAAAACAGACGGCAGACCATTGCCGTGTGGATCACAACCTGCATTGCCACGGCGTTGTTTGCCGCAGTTTTTTCCTTTGCTTCGTCCTGTCAGGCGGGACTGATCGAATATGCAAAGGATTTAAGCGGAGATTATGACTATGTATTTTACGATGTGCCGCGTGAGGAGGCGGATCACATTGTAAATAACCGCAAGGTTGCGACCGCATACCAGAGTGTCGGGCTGGGGTATGCAAAGCTTTCCGGCAGTAAAAATCCCGATAAACCGTATGTGTATCTGACCGCAATGGACAATCGGGCCATGCAGAAAAATGCCCTGCATCTGATCAAGGGACGTATGCCCAAAAACGATCATGAGATTTTGCTTTCCCGGCATATGATGACGAACGGTGGTGTGGAATATCGTGTGGGGGATACGATCACACTGGACATTTCCGAACGTGAGGATAAGAACGGGAATGTACTGACACAGTCGAGTGGTTACCGAACGGGAGAAAAACTGAAAAAGAAATTAACGGCATCTTTTCAGGTGGTTGGCATTGTGCAGCGTCCGAACTTTGGATTTGAGGAGTGGACAGCACCGGGCTACAGTGTAATTACATATCTGAATCCAAAGGGAGATAATATCCCGGAAAAGTACATGCAGCGCACGGATATTTATTGCAAGTACACGAAAGCAGGGCTGCGTGACCGGGCACAGACGACAGCGGATATTGTGGGTGTTACACTTACCCCCGGCGTACAGAAATTTCCGTTTATCAAAGATGAACGCATCACAAACCGCCAGATTAATGATCTGATGGAGCGGTCTCCGTACCGGTTTTATGAAAACTGGGGGCTGATAAGATTTGAGCGCATGGATATCGGCCAGTCGGCGTATCACATGCTCTATCTTGCAGTTGCGGTCACAAATGTTATCATTCTGGCAGCGGCGGTAAGCTGCATCGGTAGTAGCTTTGCTATTTCCATGGAGGAAAAGCGAAAGAGTTACGGCATGCTTGCCTCGGTCGGTGCCACACCGCGGCAGATTCGGCAAAGTGTGTATTATGAGGCATTTCTGACAGGGCGCACCGCAATTCCCCTGGGAACTGCGCTGGGACTGTTGCTTTCGACAGGCGGAATTTTTGCTATCAAAGCGTTGTTGTACGGGCAGAATACCGTACAGTATCTGCATGTTCATGTGGCATGGCAGATGCTTATCGCCGGTATTTTACTCTCAACTGTCACTCTTGTTCTTTCCGCGCGCCGTCCGGCAAAACAGGCGGCAAAAAGTTCTCCGGTTGCGGCAATGCGCGGGCAGGCAAAGAAAAGCCGCCGGGCAAAAAAGCGGACGATCACGGCTGCAATCGCAGGATGTACGGCGCTTTTTATTCTGGTATCCTATTTTATGGGAGTACAGACGATTTCGGTAGAACAAAGCAACCATATGTTTGACGATCATGCCAATGTTTCGGTGGATGTGCAGGGAAGCTGGGAGGTAAACCGGTCTGCGGTTTTGCAGAGCACAAAGGAAAAAAGCGTCACGGAAGCGGCAGTTCTGCGGACGGCGGCATATGTGGTAAATACGAAAGATGTGCCGTATACACAGACGCATATCCGACGAAATGGAGCACCGGATCTCAAACATGAGACAACTGCAGTGATCCAGGTACTGGCAGTCGGAGAAACAGCGTACCGCAATTACCTGAAAGAACTGGGACTTTCCTATGAAACGGCAAAAGATTGTGCGATATTTTACAATGCGTATGCCGGGTACTGGGATGGAAAGGAAACCACATGGAAGGTGACAGATTACAAAACAGGCGACTGGATCAGGGGACAGTTCTGCCACGAAGAACAGAGGGAGGAAACGCCGGACATGACCGATCAGGTGCAGATCGCAGCAGTCACAACCAGGCGGCCGTTTGGGGTCGATACGTCGCAGGGCTATACAGATTCCGGAACCATCATTGTCAGTGATGCATGGCTCGATGCCCATGATCCGCAGGGTGGTGCAAAAATTACTGTAAAATACGCCAGTACCGATCCGGGAACGCTCACACAGGCACTGGAAAAAACCTATGATTTTTATCCGGAGGAAATCCGAAACCGCGATCTGCAGAACCGGGAAAACAATATGCTGTTGTTTGTAGATGGAATTGCACTCTATGGATTTTTGCTTGCAGTGCTTTTAATCGGTGTGACGAACATCTGTAATACGGTGCTGACCGATCTGTGGCAGCGGAGACGGGAATTTGTCATTCTGCGCTCGGTCGGCATGACACCGAAGCAGGAGAAACAGATGCTTGCAAAAGAGTTTTTCGGATATGGAAGGAATGGCATTGCTATAGGGCTTGTCATTGGAGGCTGTGCGTCTGCATTGTATTACAGGATCTTTGCCTCTGGTGTGCAGGGCGCGTTATGGTTTTGTGTTGCGGCAACTGTAGTGATTATGGTTGGACTCTTGTTGTTGTTTGCCGGCATGATAAGGTATGCAATGATGAAAAAATAAGGACATGATTTTAGGAAGATAGGTTTTCTGTGAACAGAGAAAATTCTAATATCTGCGTCCCAATAATGCGTTCTAATAATTTTCAAGTTTCGGTTGAACATTCATATAGAACTCTTTATAATAAAAAAGGGGAATGGCTGAAAAAGCCATTTTCCTTTTTTCATTAAGAAACTGAGAATAGAAAGAGGTAATGAATGAAGACAGCATTTCAGATTTTCCGCAGGGATGTGCGACGTCTGTTAAAAAACCGTGCCGCGACACTGGTTATGATCGGCGTATGTCTCCTGCCGTCTTTGTATGCATGGTTTAATATTGCCGCAAACATGGACCCGTATGCAAATACTTCGGGAATCAGGGTGGCAATTGCCAATTGCGATACAGGGACCAAAACCGATGTAATCACGATGAATGCAGGCGATTCGATTGTTGAAAAACTGAAAGAAAACAAGTCGCTGGGCTGGCAGTTTGTCAGTGAAGAGAAAGCAAAAGAAGGTGTGCAGGCAGGAGATTACTATGCGGCAATCGTCATTCCGGAGAATTTCAGTAGTTCCTTGGTAAGTATTCTCTCCGGAGACCTGAAACGCCCGAAGCTGGACTATTATGTCAATGAAAAGAAAAATGCCATTGCACCGAAGATTACGGATACCGGTGCGACAACGGTGCAACAGCAGATCAACGACACATTTTCCGCCACGGCATCTTCGGCAGTATCAGAAATTGTAAAGTCTTCCGCAGACAGTATTACCAGAGGACTGGACGATACACAGTCGGAACTGACATCTGCCATTACCGAAGTTCAGAATAATTTAACGGATTATCAGAAGCTGGTAAAAGAATTTCAGAAAAAAGTAGATAAATCCGATGCACAGATCAAAGAAATCAAGGAGTCTTTAGACCAGGTGGATGAGGCAGCAAAGGACAGTTCTTCTTCTTTAAAAGAAACTTCCGCATTGCTGGAGAAAAGTCAGACGGCACTTGGAAAATTTTATAAACAGTTCTCCAATGGGCTGACCGGTGGGGAAGTTTTTCTGGATGAAGTTTCGTCCTCGGCTTCTAAGAGTCTGAATAAGTTTGAGATAAAGGCAGATAAGGCAAATCTTGCGGTTGGGGACAGTCTCGATACGATCACCCGGATCAATGAGAAAAATGCCCAGCTTCTCAAAGATCTGGAAAAGTTAAATCAGAATCTTGGAAAAGATACACAGTTATCAGCATCTGTCGGACAGAAAATTTCACAGCTGCAGACGCAGAGCATTTCTGCGCAGAAACTGGTAAATTCATTGAAAAGTGCAAATACCAGTATGCGGAAAGTGTTAAAGAATTCCAAAGATACGAGAAGTTCACTGGAAACGCTTGCAGAGGATAACCGTGAGAGTTTTCAGAACAGCCGGATTGATTTCAGCAAAAATATTTACCCGCAGCTGGATCAGTCACTGGAAGGTCTGGCAGATATAAGCGGAGATCTGTCAACAACCTTACATAGCATAACATCCATGACAAAACAGATGAGAGATCTGCTGGATCAGTTAAAATCTGCATTGCACAGCAGCTCCAAAGTATTTACACAGACGGGCAATGTCATGGGACAGGTGGATCAGAAACTGCAGAAAACGGTCACGGATCTGCAGACACTGCAGAATTCGGATATGTATCAGAATATCCTGTCACTGGAAAAGATTGATGCCAAAGATATTTCCAATTTTATGTCTTCTCCGGTAAACATAAAGACGGATGTCCTGTATGAGGTGGAAAATTACGGAACAGGAATGACCCCGTTTTATACAAACCTGGCACTCTGGGTAGGTGGACTGATACTGGTTTCTATTTTAAAACAGGAAGTAGACCGGGACAAAGAAGTGCCGGATTTTACACCGACAAGTGCGTATTTCGGGCGTATTCTGCTGTTTCTTATCATAGGACTGATTCAGGGAGCTATCGTATGTGCGGGAGATATTATTCTGCTGAAAGTACAGTGTCTGCATCCGGTAAAATTTATTCTTGCCGGAATGTTAACTTCTTTTGTTTATGTGAATCTGATCTTTGCACTGGCATCGACGTTTAAACACATGGGAAAAGCACTGGCGGTTCTTCTGGTAATTTTACAGATTCCGGGTTCTTCCGGAACGTATCCGATTGAAATGATGCCGGAATTTTTCCAGAAACTGCATCCGCTGCTTCCGTTTTCTTATTCGATCAGCGCAATGCGGGAATGTATTGCCGGATACTATCATCATACTTATAGAAGCAGCCTGGGAAAACTGCTGGTATTTTTACTGGTCGCATTGTTTATCGGGCTTGTACTCCGTCCGCTTCTGATGAATCTGAATCATCTGTTTGATGTCAGACTTGCAGAAACCGATCTGATGATCTGTGAGACGGATTCCAAGGGCAGGGATAATCCACAGCTGCAGCGGATTATGCAGGTGATTATGAAAGATGATGCGTGGAGAAAGAAATTAACAGAGAAAACACTCGCGTTTGAAAAATATTATCCGGTTATGGTACGCTCCGGATTTATCTGTATGATGGTTATACCACTCGTATTTCTGATTTTGATGTTTAGCCTGGAATCCAAACTGGTCTATCTGATTTTGTGGATCGTTTCTTTACTTGCACTGATTCTGTATCTGCTGATTGTGGAATATCTGCATGAAGAGATGAAAAAGAAATCTGTTTTGGGAGAGATGAGTTCTGAGGAACTGATGAAAATTTTGAAGGAGGAGAACAGCAAATGAAAAACATTCTGAAAATTTTCATCGACGACGTGAAACGGATTCGCAAAAATGTAATCGCAATGATTGTTGTCATCGGTGTCCTTGTCGTTCCGTGTCTGTATGCATGGTTTAATATTGCGGCAAGCTGGGACCCGTATAACAATACGGGAAATTTAAAGGTCGCGGTGGCAAGTGTGGATGAGGGATATACCGGAAGTCTGATTCCCCTTGAGATTAATGTAGGGGAACAGGTGATTTCCGCACTAAGGGAAAATACACAGATGGACTGGGTATTTACCAGCAAAGAAAAGGCAATGGAGGGGGTAAAATCCGGACAATATTATGCGGCGATTGTTGTTCCGGAGAAATTCAGTACCCAGATGATGAGTCTGTTTTCCGATCAGATTCAAAAGCCGGAAATTATTTACTATTCCAACGCCAAGGAAAATGCGATTGCACCAAAAGTGACCGACAAGGGTGCAACCGCGATCCAGAAACAGGTGAATCAGGTATTTATACAGACAATATCTGACACGGCAATGACGGTGTTTCAGTCGGTCTCTAATATGGCTGAGGCAAACGGAGCAGACCGGCTGGTGGATAATCTGATCCACAATCTTGGGGATGCATCGGATGACATGGATATGATTGCGTCCACGCTGGAAACTTTTTCGGGGATTACGTCTTCTGCCCAGTCCCTGCTGACTGCGTCTTCTGATTTTTTAAAAGAACTGAAAACAGAGTCTGCGGATGGAAAACAGGTTTTGGAAAATTCCAAAAAGACGTTTACCGATATGAAAACGACAATAAGCAGTGCGACCGAGAGCGTGGGTAAAGCACTGAAAGCAGGCCAAAAGGTATATTCTGAAATGAGCCTGCTTTTGGATCAGACGGTGGAAGATGGAATAAATGGCAGTGAGGATACAGCAGATACCCTTGTAAAAGCAGCAAAGACGGTGGATAAAAACATCAAGTCATTTACCACACTCCGGGATCATCTGATCAGGCTTTCGGAAAAACATCCGGAAACCGATTCCTCAATAGGACCTATGATTGAAAAGATCAACCGTTCTATTGAAAAACAGGAAGAACTGCGGGATGATCTGACCGATACCGCGGCTTCCATGAAGAAGTCCACAACCAGCCTGATCTCTGACAAGAAAGCTTTGGATGCCCTTGTAAAAGAAAATCAGAAACGTCTGCAGCAGATCAGCAAAGAATATGAAAATGATGTAAAAGGAACTTTGCAGAAACTTGCAGATTCGGTCGGAGATACCTCTGCAGATCTTACAGGTCTGACGAAACAGATCAATGCAAGTGCAAAGGGTGTTTACACGTTAACGGACACTGCAGGATCGGATCTGTCAGAAATACAGACCTGTCTGGATGATTCCGGTAAACTTTTACGTAAATCTGCAAATAAAATAAAAAAGATTACGGATAAGCTCACGAAAGCAAAAGACAACGGGGATTATGCGGATCTGGAACATATGATCTATGATAATAAGTCCGGAGTCAGTGCTTTCCTGTCGGCACCGGTGGAACTGAATACGAAGAAAATTTATCCGATTGATAATTATGGTTCTTCCATGGCACCGTTTTATTCGACACTTTCTATCTGGATCGGCGGAATCGTGCTGGTTGCGATGTTAAAAGTGACCGTTTCCGAGGAAAGCATAAAAAAGATGGGACTGAAAAATGTCAAAATTCATGAAATTTATCTTGGACGCTGGATCATATTTCTGATCCTTGGTCTGTTGCAGAGTACGCTGATTGCACTGGGAGATCTGTATTATCTTGGGATTCAGTGTGAGCATACGTTTCTGTTTTTATTTGGGTGCTGGTTTTCAAGTATAGTCTATGTCACGATCAGTTATACGCTGACGGTTTCATTTGGAGATATCGGAAAAGCAGGCAGTGTGGTTTTACTTGTTATGCAGGTTGCCGGAACTGGTGGAACTTTCCCGATTGAATGTGCTCCGAAATTTTTCCGGGCTGTGTATCCGCTTCTGCCGTTTACCCACAGTATGGCAGCCCTGAGGGAATCGGTTGGAGGCTGTTATGGGAACGATTACTGGATAGATCTGGCAAAACTGGGCATCTTCCTGGTGATTGCACTTTTTATGGGACTTGTACTTCGCAAACCGATTATCCGGATGAACGAAGCGTTTACCGAACAGCTGGAGGAAACAAAAATAATTTAAGCAGGAAATGAGGGCAGAATTGTTTTATTTTTGCGCAGTAATGTGAAAGAAAATTCTGCGAAAATGCCGTATAATGCAGGTATTCAAATATGAGAGAGGCAAGGAGGATACGGTATTGAATAAGGCATGGTGGAAAGAAGCGGTTGTATATCAGATTTATCCGCGGAGTTTCATGGATTCAAATGGAGACGGCATCGGGGATCTCAATGGTATTACAGAAAAATTAGAGTACCTCAAAGAACTTGGAATTGATGTGATCTGGCTGTCCCCGGTTTATCAGTCACCGAACGATGACAATGGATACGACATCAGCGATTATCAGGCAATCATGGAAGAATTCGGAACCATGGAAGATTATGACAGGATGCTTGCACGGGCACACGAGCTGGGAATTAAGATCATGATGGATCTGGTTGTCAATCATACATCCGATGAGCATGCATGGTTTGTGGAAAGCAGAAAGAGCGTGGATAATCCATACCGCGATTTTTATATCTGGAGAAAAGGAAAAGACGGAAAAGAGCCGAATAACTGGGGGTCCTGTTTCAGTGGTTCGGCATGGAAATATGATCCACAGACGGATATGTATTTCCTGCATCTGTTTTCGAAAAAACAGCCGGATCTCAACTGGGACAATCCAAAAGTGCGGGACCGGGTATTTGATATGATGAATTGGTGGTGTGAAAAAGGCATTGATGGGTTCCGTATGGATGTGATCAGCCTGATTTCCAAACCGGAAGGACTGCCGGATGGAATTCCGGGAGAAACCGGATACGCAGACAGCGGTTGTGCGAACGGTCCGCATGTGCATGAGTATTTAAAAGAAATGAACCGGAAAGTGCTTTCCCACTATGATCTGATCACAGTGGGCGAGGCATCCGGAGTTACATTGGAAGAGGCAAAAAAATATGCCAGTGCGGATGGCAGCGAACTGAACATGGTTTTCCAGTTCGAACATACCGGAGGCGGACCGGAGGCAGACAACCATTACGGTAAATGGGACAGCCATAAGATGCCGCTTCCGGTATGGAAGAAGATTTTATCCAGATGGCAGACCGGACTGGAAGGGAAAGCCTGGAACAGTTTGTTTTTATCCAATCATGATCAGCCGCGCTCGGTTTCCTGGTTTGGAAATGACAGTGAACAGTATCGGGAAATTTCAGCAAAAATGCTGGGAACCTGTCTGCATATGATGCAGGGAACGCCATATGTTTATCAGGGGGAAGAACTTGGCATGTGTAATGCTTATTTTGATCAGTTAGAGGATTACCGGGATATTGAAAGTCTCAATGCTTATAAAGAACTGACAGAAACCTGCGGTGTTTCCCATGAAGAAATGATGGGATATTTAAAGCGCATCAGCCGCGACAATGCGCGCACGCCGATGCAGTGGGATGACAGTGCAAATGCTGGTTTTACCACAGGAACTCCGTGGATTAAGGTAAACAGTAATTATCCAAAGGTCAATGCAAAACAGGAGATCAGCGATCCGGATTCTGTCTTTTCGTACTACAAAAAACTGATTCGCCTGCGTCATGAGAACGAGATTATCGTTTATGGGGATTACAAACTGTTAGCACCGGAGGATGAGGCATTATTTATCTATACCAGAATGCTCGGGACGCAGCGGCTGATGGTGCTTTGTAATTTTACGGAAAAAGAAGTTTCCATTCCGGCAGAAGTAACGGAGCAGATTCCTGCAGATGCCAAGCTTTTGATCGGAAATTATTCCAAACAGAAAGAAGAAATGCTGCAGGCATATGAAGCACGGGTGTATGCTTATCATTTAAAAATTTTAGAAAAGAAAAAGCATCCCAGGTTGGTGTAAATGGATGGGAAAAACAGATTGACTTGTATGATTTTCGGGCGTAAAATCCCCTGTGGAAATAGGAATTTTCACAGGGGATTATTTTATGGAAACCACAAACAGCAATTATTTCGGAACGGAAAAAATCAGCAGAATTCTGCTGAAAATTGCGCCTCCGGTCATGCTCGCCCAGCTGATCCAGGCGCTTTATAACATCGTAGACAGTTTATTTGTCGGAAAATATTCGGGGAGTGGATTGACGGCACTTTCCATTATTTATCCATTGCAGCTTCTTATGATTGCCATTGCTGTAGGAACGGGAGTCGGGATCAATACGGCAATGGCACATTATCTTGGTGTGCATGATGAGAAAAAAGCAAATGAATATGGCGGGATCGGAACACCGCTTACACTGGCATTGTGGGTGCTTTTTGCGGCAGTCTGTTTCTTTTTTATGCCGGCATATGCAAGGATGTCTACGGATTCCGCGGAAGTCATAAAGGATGTGATTGTATACGGCCGGATCGTCTGCGTATTCAGCATCGGATTGTTTACTGAAAGTATCTGGACAAAGATTTTACAGGCAAATGGGGACATGAAGACACCGATGATCGCACAGATCGTGGGGGCACTGGTTAATATCGCGCTGGACCCGTTGTTTATTTTTGGTATGTTTGGTCTGCCAAAGCTTGGAATTGCCGGGGCGGCCATTGCAACGGTTGTGGGACAGATTGTGGCGGCTCTTATCGTAATGAGAAAAGGATTTTGTAAATCGCCCCAGCTTTCGGTGTATCCAAAAGGTATCTGCTTTATTTACAAGCTCGGAATCCCCAATATTTTAATGCAGTCGGCATATACTTTTTATATTCTCGGACTTAATCTGATCCTTGCAACATTTTCAGATCAGGCCGTCACGGCACTGGGGCTTTATTACAAATGGCAGTCTTTTTTCTTTATTCCGCTTGGGGCACTGCAGACCTGTATTGTGCCGGTGATCAGTTATAATTATGCATCGGGACGGATAGATCGCTGTAAGAAAACACTGTCCACTTCACTTGTGGGAGGCATGGGGCTGATGTTTATCGGGACGTTAGTTTTCAATCTGATTCCTGGACAGATGCTTCGGGTATTTACAAGTGATCCACAGGTGATTGCGATTGGAACCGTTGGGTTTCATTTTGTGGGAATCAGTTTTATCCCGATGGTTACTTCCCTGATTTTTCCGGTATTTTTTCAGGCGGTTGGTGCAGCAGTCAAAAGTTCGCTTCTTACCGTCGTGCGCACGATGATTCTGTTTGTACCGCTTGGATATTTGTTTTCCCGTCTGGGACTTAATTATTTCTGGTTTACTTTTCCGGTGACGGAAGTTCTTACCACACTGGTCGGGGTGTTCTTTTACCGGCGGTTTATGGCACAACAGAAGTGAAGAGTAACGATTGTATTTAGACAGAAAAAATAAATTAAAAAATGGTTGCGATTTTTATAGAAATAGCATATT
>OIXV01002119.1_pt1 | contig 16679 bp, 11 predicted proteins | sample 1587771 | NCBI WGS metagenome assembly OIXV01 (sample SAMEA3888893, study PRJEB22519) | human gut metagenome | biome: human gut; feature: human-associated habitat; material: faeces | place: Denmark | collected 2010
GCGAAATGCCCTGCATCGGGGACACGCTGGCTCCGCGCCTGATCGCGGAGATCGGAGATGTCCGACGCTTTCACAGCAAGCGGGCTCTCATCGCATACGCCGGCGCAGATTGCAGGCTGTCGGCGCGGCGAGCGCCGCAACGAGTATCTTTTCGAGCTTCTCCGCCTCAACGTCTCGGTACTCATACTCCAAGACTGAAAACCTCTCGCGCGCCAGTGTCAGAAAATCCATTTTCCGTTTCTCCTCATCAAGCATCTTTACAGCCGCACTTCTTCCCCGGCGGAGAAGAAGTACAGCAGCTTTTCCTTGACTCGTTTCCCCGTCACGCGCGAGAGCGCCATCGAATAGGCCTCAAGCTGAGGACGGTAGTGCTCGGCGCGCTCTTCAAGCTGCGCGCGTGTCACGCGGTCGGTCTTGAAGTCCACGACCACGAGTTCGCCGTCCTCTTCAAAAAAGCAGTCGACCACGCCCTGCAGCAGCACCTCATCATCCGAGTTCACGACCGCAAAGTCCCGCACGGGCCGCAGCAGCGAGAAACGATACTCCCGCTCGACCTGTTCGCTCGCGCGGATGCGCTCTGCGAGCGGGCTCTGCAGAAAGCGCACGATCGCGCGCACATCCACGGCCCGCGCCTGCTCGTCCGTCAGCTTGCGCTGCACGCGCATCGCCTCGAGCTGCGCACGCACGCCCACTTCATCGCTTTTTTCCGAAAAGTCGAGGTATTGCAGTGCGAGATGAATGGCGGTCCCGCGCTCCGCGCCCGTGAGCTTTTGCTCCCCCGCGAGGAAGCGCGGCCTTGCAAGGCTCCGCAGGCGCGGCGGCAACGTCGTATTCTCGGATATTTCTTCATCCAGCGCGCGGCCCTTGAGCTGCGTCGCCGTCAGCTTTGCGGGCAGGAGCGTCTCTGCCTGATGCGGGTACTCGTACTCGAGCGCCCGCACGTCTACCGGCAGTTCCGGTGTGTGCGGCGTCTCCTCAGCCGCTGCATCCTCTCCGGGTGCAGGGCGCAGCAACGCTTCCCCCTCGTGCACGCGCACGACCCAGGGCGTTTCCCCCGCAAAGACGCGGCCCTCGCCGTTCTGTCCTGCGAGCGCACGCAGCGGCGCTGCTTCGCTGCGCTGCAAAAGCGGCAGCATGATCCAGTCGCCCATGCACTTGCCCTCGTCCACCGCCTCGGGCAGCACGGGACACGCACTCACGGCCATCAGATCGGCGACGCGGCTGCGCGCATTCGCCTGCGTGTGGACCATGACGAGCTTTTCCTTCGCGCGCGTCATCGCGACATACAGCACGCGCAGCTCTTCAGCCTTCGCCTCGCGGCGCAGCGTGCGCTCGATGGCCTGCCGCGCCGCCGTCGGATACTGGATGCGCTGCTTTACGTCCACGCACACAGGGCCAAGCCCCAACTGCGGGTGTACCAGCACCGAGGTCTGGAAGTCCATATTGCTGAACCGCCGCGCAAGGTCCGTCAAAATGACCACCGGGAATTCAAGGCCCTTCGACTTGTGGATGGACATGATGCGAACGCCGCCGGCTGCATGCTCCACCTGCGGCGCGGCGGCTTCGCCGCTTGCGAGCTGCTCACGCAGCGCGCTGACAAAGGAGAAAAGCCCCTGATGCCCCGTGCGCTCGTAATTTTCGCACAGTTGCAAAAACGCCAGCAGATTTTCCTTGCGTGCCGCGCCGCCCTCCATCGCACCGAACACGGCGAGCACATGGCAGCGGCGGAAGAGCTCGTCCAGCAGTTCCCGCACGCGCAGCGACGCCGCCTTATCGCGCAGCGTGCGCAGTGTTTCAAGGAAGTCTTTGCTTTTCTCCCCCTCGTCTAACAGCAGCGCGTCGTAAAAATCGCCCGTCTTCTGCTTTGCGCGCACCTCCGCGAGCTCATCGGCCGTAAAGCCGAACAGCGGCGAGCGCAGCACCGACAGCAGCGGCACGTCCTGACGCGGATTGTCGATGATCTGCAAAAAGGCAAACAGCACCGCGATCTCTGTTGCGGCAAAAAAGTCATCCCCTGCATCCGCCGCACAGCGGATGCCGCGCGCCTCCAGTGCACGGCGATAGTCCAAGAGTCGCGTGCTCGGCGAGCGCATCAGAATGACGATATCCTCCTCGCGCACAGGCCGCAGCTCTTTCGTTTCGTCATCCTGTACAGGGAAATTGCTTGTCAGCATATCACGGATATAGTCCGCGACGAACGCAGCCTCGGCCTCGCTCGCGCGCACACGCTGCTCGCCCGTCTGCGCAGGCACATCCAGCAGATGGAACTCTGCGCCGCAGCAGTCGGACGGCACATAATTCGCGCCGGGGCGCAGCATCTCATCTTCGCCGTAGTCGAGTTCGCCCATTTCCTCGGAAAGGACGTTCGTGAAGATGAAATTTGTCGCCTCCAGCACTTCCTTACGCGAGCGGAAGTTGCGAGAGAGCAGCAGCTTCGCGCTTTCGTGCTCCCCCGCCTGCGCAAGCGGCGGCCAGGTGTTGTAATGCTGCAAAAAGATGCGCGGGTCAGCCAGTCGGAAGCGATAGATGCTCTGCTTGACGTCGCCGACTGTGAACAGGTTTTCTCCTTTACAGGATATCGCTTCAAAGATACGGTTCTGCACTTCGTTGGTGTCCTGATACTCGTCTACCATGATCTCGCGGTAGCGCGCACTCACAGTATTTGCAAGGTCCGTCGGCGTACCGTCCTCTCCGATGAGGAGGCGGATGGCCTCGTGCTCCTGGTCGGAAAAGTCTGCCGCGTTGCGGCGCCGCTTTTCCTCGTTGTACCGGCGGGAAAATTCCGCCGTCAGGTCGATGAGCGCGAGCATCGCGGGTGCCATCGTGCGCAGGTCCTCCGCCGCCTCGCCGGACGATGCGGCGAACTGCTCGCCAAAGCTCTTGACCGCCGCCTTGCAGCCGTCCCACAGGGCCTTCATGCGTGCTTTGAGCTCGCCGCCGTCGCTGTCCTTCACGGGCGCGAGGCGCGGGAACGCGATGCTCACGCCGCGCGCGGCGTCCCAACTCTCGCCTGCCTTTACCGTGAGCACTTCGAGCTGATAGGAGACATCCAGAAATGCGGGCGCGTACTTCTGATCCAGCGCGTCGTTCTGCGTCATCTCCTGCACCGCCATCCGCATCAGGCGCTGCCAGTGGCGTGCCTTTCGCTGCACCTCGCGGAGCAAAATTTTGCCGTAGGGTGTGTCTTCGATCTTCTCCGGCACCTTGCGCCACAGCGCGCGCTGCGCGTCCAGCCACTTGTGCTCATACGGCTGCGCCTGCAGCTTCGCGTGCAGCTCGAGCACCAGCGCTTCGAGCGCGCTGTCATCGCGTCCCGCGCCGAGCGTGTCGGCGAGCAGCGCGCCGCCCGGCGTCAGATCATCGTAAAAGTCATCCAGCGTGCGCGAGAGCACGCGCTCGCGCAGCGTTTGCGCGTCGTTCTCATCCAGCACGCGGAAGTCGGGCCGCAGCGTGTGGCCGCACGCATCCTCACCGAGCAGGTGGCAATTTTCGCGCAGCAGCGCGGTGCAGAAGGCGTCCACCGTCTTGATGTCCGCGCGGTAAACGCGCAGCATCTGGCGACGCAGATGCTCGTTGCCAGGGTCGCGCTCCATGCGCTCGGTAAGCGCCTTGGCAATCTTACCGCGCAGCTCGCTCGCCGCCGCGCGCGTGTAGGTGATGATGAGAAAATCGTCGAGGTTCGCGCCCTCGCGCTCCACGTAGGAAAAAAGCCGCTCAACGAGCACCTTCGTTTTGCCCGAGCCCGCCGCCGCGGAGACAAGGAGGCTCCGCCCCCGGCTGTCGACCGCCGCCTGCTGTTCGTTTGTCAGCTTCTCAGCCATTTTTGCGTCCCCCCTCTCCGTTCACCTCGTCGATATAGCTCCAGAATTCATCGGTCTTCGTTGCTTTTATGTATTCTATATGGTCGCCGCCGCGCCCATTTTCAAAGTGGCACGCGCTCGCGAACTCACAGTACGTGCAGGCCGACTGCTGCGGCGTGCGTGCGTAGGGGTCGGCGTTGATGTTGCCTGCAAAGACCTCGTCCGCGATCTCGCGCAGCACGCGGTCGACATATTTCGCAAGCTTTGCAAACTGTCCCTCGGACGCAAGGCTGCCCGACAGTGCGCCGCCCTTTTTCACCGCGATGGGCAGGTACTCCGGCGCGTCCAGCGCGTCGTGCTCCATCGCCTCCAGGACCGCCGGGTCCTCAAGGACCATGCCGCTGCGCCTGAGCTCCTTTTTGCGCGCCTTTTCGATGGTCTCGTCCGCCGTGTCGCGCGCGCAGCGCAGCATCGGCTCTCGCGCGGGCGTGTAGAGGAGACCTGCGGGGACGATCTCCTTCCCGCCGAAGAGCGCGCCTCCCTCCTGCTCGAGCGCAAAGAGGTAGAGCAGCATCTGGAGCCCCAGCCCATAGCGCAGCTCGGCAAGGTCAAAGGTCTTTTTACCCGTCTTGTAGTCCACGACGCGCAGATACAGCTTGCCGCCGTGCTCCCAGCCGTCCACGCGGTCGACCTTGCCGACCACGCGCGCGGTATTGCCCTTTTCGCAGACCGTGACGGCGGGCAGCTGCCCGTTCGGCCCAAAGGCGAGCTCGAAGGCCACCGGCTCAAAGTCCGAATGCTTCAGCTCATCGGCGACCTCGTCCATGATGCGCTCTGTCGAATCGCACAGGCGGTCAAAAAGATAGCGAAAGCGCGCGCTTTTTTCCGAAAGGTCTGGCAACACGCGGGTCTTGTAATCCGCGATGGCCTCCTGCACCAGCGCGTGCAGTTCCGCCGTTTCAAGCGTGTGCAGACCGCCGCGCGCCTTCGCCGCGCGCAGCGTATGCTCCATCACGTCATGCACGAAGGTGCCGATCTGCGGCGCGTCAAAGCCGGCGCCTGTGCGCTCCTTTGCGCGCAGGCCGTAGCGCAGGAAGTAAGCGAAGTGGCACGCGCGCGCCTTGTCCATCTGTGAAGCGGACAGGCGCAGCGTATCGCCGTACAGCGCGCGCACCGCGTTTTTTGAAAGCCTGCCGCGCGTCATGCGCGAGGCCGCGCGCATCGCGGAAAGTGTGCTCTGCGCATCCGCTCTTCCTTCGAAATACTGCCACAGCGCGCCGCCGATGTGCTCGCCCGCATACTCGAGCGCCGCATCCTTTGCCGACAGGCGATATTCCTTGTCAGCGCTCTCTTTTTCTACCGTCACCTCCGTCAGCAGATGTGCGATACGCCCGACGGCGAACGACGGCCGCTTCTCCGCGCCCGAGCTGTCAGACACGGGATACGAGAGCGTCAGCTTTTCCGTCGGCTGGGCGAGCGCGGCGTAGAGGTTCTGAATTTCCAGATGGAACTGCTCCATTCCATGCGGCGCAAGGAAAATATCGCGCTGCTCGAGCGCCTCGCGGTCCTCGTCGCGCAGCACGCCGCCCTCCGTCTCCGTCGCAGGCAGCACGCCGTCGTTCGCGCCGAGCAGGAACAGTGCGCGGACCGTATGGCGGTCGTTTCGCGTCATCTCGCAGAGGTTCACCGCGTCGAGCGTCACCGGGATGGTGCCGACGCTGTACTGCGTCAGCACCAGGCGGAAGAGCTGTGCGAACTCCTCGGCGTCGAGCACGGTATCGTCCAGAATGTCCACGAACTGGTCCATCACGCCGCAGAGGATGCTCCAGAGCTGCGCCGTTTCCTCGGCGCGCTGGGCTTCGCCCTCGGCAAAGAGCCGCGCCGTCTGCGCTTGCAGCGTCTCCGGCAGATCGATCTCGTCCAAATAGTCGTACAGCGCGCGCACCTTTTGCTCCGCCGTGCCGCTGCCGCCCACGTCTTTTTTTAGGCGCGCAAACGGCCCCTGCACGCGCTCACGCAGTGCGTTGACCGTCTTGAGCCGCGCCCTTGCCTCGTCCGTCCATTCTTCGCCGTAGCCGTCTGGATGCGCCGACCAGGGCGTCTCGCGCGTCCACATCGCGCCGCGAATTTCCCATTTGAGCGCGTAGTTTTCAAGGAGGTCGCACTCCTCCATCGTGAGGCCCGCAAGCCCCGTTTTGAGGCAGCGGAACACATCCTCATATTCAAATCCGCCCGTCGCCGCGTCGAGCGCACCGAGCAGCAGCGTCAGGACGCTGCTTTGCAGAATGTCGCGCCGGTGGGCATAATAGAGCGGGATCCCAAAGCGCGCGAACACCGTTTGCAGTGCGTCGGCATAGCTTTCCAGGTCCCGCGCCGTGACCGTCACGTCGCGGTAGCGGTAGCCCTGCTCGCGCACGAGCTTTAATATTTGTGCGGCGACCCATTCGCACTCGCTGTAGGCGCTTCCCGCCTCATAGAGCGCGACGGCGTCGGCCCCACCCGCCATCATGCGCGCGGGGCCGAAAAAGCAGCGCTCGATATGGTCGAGCGCTCCGCGCTCCTCGCCGGTCTCCATCGTCTCCTCCGCGCACGGCACGCCCGCGTCGCGCGCGAGCGCAAAGAGCTGCTCGCGCACGCGAAGGCTCGCGGAAAAGAGCTCGCGGTCGCCTGTGTCGCCGAGCAACGTGACCGTCACGCTCTTTGAGCGCCGCAGCAGGATGCGCAGGATGCGCAGCTCACGCCCTGTAAAATAGGAAAAGCCGTCGAGAAACACATCTTTATTGTCGATATACTCCGACGCCTCCAGATTTTCCTCCAGCTTTTGCAGGCGGTCGCGCGCATCGCGCCCCGGCGCGTGGAGCTTTGCAAGATACACGCCGTACAAGAGCGCGATATCGCGCAGCTTGTCGCCGCTCTCGCCCTCCATGTCCTCGACCTTTTCTGCAAGCGTCTCCGGCTCGATGGCGTAGGCCTGCAATTCCTCCATCACGGCGAGCAGGCTCTCCAAAAACGCCGCGCGCTGTGACGCTCTGCGGTAGACCTTCAGCGCCGGCGCGAGCTCTGTGAGCGCGCGCTGCAGCGTCAGGAGCTTGCCGCCGTTGTCCAGCGTCACATCCGCGCTGCCGCCGCAGATCTGCAGCACACGCGTCGCGAGCAGCTTGAAGGTCAAGACCTCTGCGTGCCGCGAGGCCGCGTCGCCGCAGGCCCGGCACACGTCCATCTCCGCCACGTGTGAAGCGTGCTCCGGCACGAGCAAGATCTGCTGCGACGAATCGCCCAGCGCTGCGATCTTTTTCAGCACGCGCTCGGATTTACCCGTGCGCGCGCGTCCCATCCATATATGCAGCAAGCGTTCCGCCCCCTTTTTCGTCTCATTTTTGGAAAAAGTTTATCATACTTTTTTCCGTTCGGCAACGCAGAAAGCGCCGCGCGCATATTTTCCCCACACGCGGAAAAACTACCGGCGACCAAACCATCATCAAGGAGGGTACTCTATGGTCATCGATAAGATCGCGCTGACGCTTTCCATCATCGGCGCGCTCAACTGGGGCAGCGTGGGCCTGTTCGGCTTCGACTGCGTCGCCTTTCTCTTCGGCGGTCAGACCGGGATGCTCAGCCGCGTGATCTACACGCTTGTGGGCCTCGCCGGTATCTGGTGCATCACGATGCTCTTTCGCGAGACCGAGCCGATGGAAAGCGGCGGCCAGGCGTAAAAATAAAAGGAGAGGGCGCCCCCTCTCCTTTTATTTTTGTGTTGAAAATTTTCTTTATCGCTTCTCGACCGCTTCCGCGCCCTCCAGCTCGCGCATCGAACGGCGGAACTGGCGGTAGAAGGCCACGCTCGTCACCGCCACCGCACCAAAGTCGGCGACGGGCTCCGCCAGAAACACCGCGAACGCCTTGTCCGCGAAGAAGTGCGGCAGGATATAGATGAGCGGGATGAGCAGGATGATCTTGCGCCACACGGCGAGGAAGAGCGATGTCTTCGCGTTGCCGAGCGCCACGAACGTCTGCTGGCAGGCGATCTGAATGCCGAAAATGCCGCTGCACGCCATATAGATGCGCACGGCCCACGACGCGTATTCGACCAGCGCCGCGTTATTGTTGAAGATCAGGATGAACGCACGCGGGAACAACTCAACAAGAAGCCAAATGGCCATCGAGTACGTCACACACGCGCGTAGCAGGCAGAAGTATGCCTCTCGCACGCGCTGTGCGTTCCTCGCGCCGAAGTTGTAGCTCACGATGGGCTGTGCGCCCTGCGTCAGGCCCTGGAGCGGCATATTGGAAAACTGCATGATGCTCGTCAGCACCGTCATCGCACCGACGGCCATGTCGCCGCCGTAGCGCAGGAGCGAGGAGTTGAAGCAGATGGCGATCAAACTTTCCGTCGACTGCATCACGAACGGAGAAAGGCCCAGCGCGACGCACGGCAGCACGATTTTGCCGCTCACGCGCAGATTTTCACGCTGCAAGCGCCAGCGCGTCTTCTTTCCCGTGAGGAACGTCATCACCCACAGCGCCGACACCGCCTGCGACAGCACCGTCGCAAGCGCCGCGCCGCGCACGCCGAGGCCGAGCGCAAAGATGAACAGCGGGTCGAGCGCGGTATTCAAGAGCGCGCCGATGAGCACCGTCTTCATGCTCACGGTGGCAAAGCCCTGGGCCGTGATATAGGCATTCATGCCGAGCGTGAGCTGGACGAAGACCGTTCCGAGCACGTAAATGCGCATATAGTCGAGCGCGTAGACGACGGTATTTTCGCTCGCGCCGAAAAGAAGCAGCAGCCTTTCGGCAAAGACCTCAAACAATACCGTCAGCACGAGCGAGGTGATGAGCAGCATACTCAGGCAGTTGCCCATGATGCGCTCGGATTTTTCGCTCTCGCCTGCGCCCTCGGCGATCGAGGCGCGCGGCGCGCCGCCGATGGCCATGAGGGACGCGAACGCCGAGATGACCATGATGATCGGCAGGCACACGCCCACGCCCGTCAGCGCGAGCTTGCCGACGGTCTCCGCCGGCTGCATATGGCCGATGAACACGCGGTCCACCAGATTATAGAGCATATTGACGATCTGCGATGTGATCGTCGGCACGGAGAGGGAAAAAAGCAGCTTTCTGACATTCCCCTGCCCCAGGTCAGCACGTTGCCCCACAGTTCTCACCCTTCTCTTTCAGCAGTATCGGACACGATATCACATCGTGCCCGCTTCGTCAAGCGCGCCGCAGAGGGAAACCGCGCGGAAAATCAGACATTTTTTTGCTTTCTCCATTGCTTTTTCCTTCGGGACTATTGTATAATTCAAAGGATGCAACCGCGCCGAAAAAGTATCGACGCTTTTTCGGATCATTATCAACAGGAGGAACCATCATGAACGAAAAATTTTCCAAGCTCGGCTTCTATCCTTCCGACATTCTGCTGCCTAAGAATGTGGATATGAGCAAGTGGGCTGTTGTTGCCTGCGACCAGTTCACCTCTGAGCCCGAATATTGGGAGCGCGTGGAGAAGACCGTCGGCGATGCACCGTCCACCCTGCGCCTCATCCTGCCCGAGGCCAACCTGAAGGCCCCCAATGTCGACGAGTTCATCGCCGATATCAACGCCTCCATGACCAAGTATCTTGAGGAAGGCATCTTTGAAACGCTCAAGGATTCCCTTGTCTACATCGAGCGCAGCCAGAGCGACGGCAAGATCCGCCACGGCCTGATCGGTATGGTCGACCTTGACCAGTACGACTTCACCCCCGGCTCCGGCGCGCTTATCCGCGCCACCGAGGGCACCGTGCTCGACCGTATCCCCCCGCGCGCCCGCGTGCGCCGCAACGCGCCCATCGAGCTGCCCCACGTGATGCTGCTCATCGACGACCCCGAGAAGACCGTCATCGAACCGCTGACTGCCGCTGCCGGCAGCATGGAGTCCGTTTATGACTTCGACCTGATGGAAAACGGCGGCCACATCAAGGGCTACAAGCTCTCCGACGCGCAGATCGACACGGTCGCCGACGCGCTGACCGGCCTCACCACCGACGAGGCGATGAAGAGCAAGTACGGTGTCTCCGGCGTCGCTCCCCTGCTGTTCGCCGTGGGCGACGGCAACCACTCCCTCGCCACCGCCAAGGCCTGCTATGAAGAGCAGAAGAAGGGCAAGACGCCCGAGGAGTACCTCGCGCTTCCCTCCCGCTACGCTCTCGTTGAGGTCGTGAACAACCACGACGACGCGCTGCAGTTCGAGCCCATCCACCGTGTGCTCTTCGGCGTGGACCGCGAGAAGTTCATGGAAGAGTTCCAGAAGTTCTACCCCAACGCCCACGAGGGCAAGGGCGAAGGCCATGTCATCGAGGTCTGCTGGGCCGGTCACGACGGCTTCATCACCGTTCCCGACCCGAAGGTCCAGCTTGCCGTCGGCACGCTGCAGGCCTTCATCGACGAGTACCTCAAGAAGTTCGGCGGCGAGGTCGACTACATCCACGGCGACGAGGTCACCCGCGAGCTCGGCTCCAAGGAGGGCAATATGGGCTTCCTGCTGCCCGCGATGGGCAAGGAGCAGCTCTTCAAGACCGTCATGGCTGACGGCGTGCTGCCCCGCAAGACCTTCTCCATGGGTCACGCACAGGACAAGCGCTACTACATCGAAGCGCGTAAGATCCGCTGATCGAAGCAACATACAAAAAAGCGCCTTGCGGCGCTTTTTTGTTCGGAGGAAATAAAATGGATCACAGAACAGCCAGAAAATTGCAGTTTATCCTGCTCTTCATCGGCGCGCTCGTCGGCTGCGTGGGTGCCTGGGGCTTCAACAACACCATCGCGGTGCTCGTAGGTCTCGGCATCATGGTGCTGTCGGTCATCGTGTGGTGGCTCTTCTACCGCTGCCCGTTCTGCCACGAACAGCTCGGCCGCACGGACCCGCAGCGCTGCCCGCGCTGCGGCGCGTGGATCAGTGAAGGCCCCGAGCCCGGCCCCGAAAAAAAGAAGATCCAGCACAAGAAAAAGAAGCACTGAGCGCAGCAAGCGCAAGGAGGACGCGATGAACGATAAACAGCCCCTGATGGACTATCGCAATGCGCGCACCGTGATGTTTGCGCTTTTCGCGCTCGGTTTTCTCGTCGGTGTTGTCGGGCAGAACGAACCGTGCATAGCCATTGGTACTCTGATCATTTTCAGCGGCCTTATGGTACTGCTCATTTATTACCGCTGCCCGCACTGCGGGCGGTATCTCGGGCGCGAGGGCGGTCTGACCTACTGCCCCTACTGCGGCAAGGCGCTGGATGCGCCGGTCGAAGCGCCCGTGCGCACGTGGAGCACCCCCGCCTACGCTAAGCTCAACCTGACGCTTGACATTCTCGGCAAGCGCGACGACGGCTATCACGAGATGAAAATGGTCATGCAGACCGTCTCCCTCTGTGACGATGTGACCGTCACGCTCGCGGATGGAAGTGGCATCCGCTGCCGCGTGGAGGGCGCAGACCTTCCCTGTGACGAGCGCAATCTCGCCGTCAAGGCGGCAAGAGCCTTCTGCGCGGCGATGGACTACGATGGCGGCATCGACATCACGCTTACCAAGCGCATCCCGTCCGAGGCCGGTATGGCGGGCGGCAGCGCGGACGCTGCCGCGGTGCTGCGCGCGCTGCGCGATCTTGTCTCCCCCGCGCTCACGGATGAGCGGCTCGAGCAGATCGGCGCGAGCGTCGGCAGCGACATTCCCTTCTGCATCCGCGGCGGCACACAGCTCGCCGAAGGCCGCGGCGAAAAGCTGACCGTTCTGAAGTCCGCGCCGAAGCTTTTTGCTGTCGTCTGCAAGCCGGACTTCCCCATCTCCACACCCGCGCTTTTTGCGCGTGTGGATGGCGTGACGATCACCGACCACCCCGATACGGCCGCGATGCTCGCCGCCATCGAGCGCGGCGATGCGGACGCGCTGTGTGCGAATGTGTGCAACGTCTTTGAGCAGGCGCTTGAGGGCAAACAGAGAGAGTGCATCGAAAAACTCAAGCACGCGCTCTTGCTGCACGGTGCCAAAGCCGCGGCCATGACCGGCTCGGGCAGCGTGGTGTTCGGTCTCTTTTCCGATGAGACTGCCTGCCGCGCAGCCTGCGACGCGCTGCAAAGCGGCAGCATTCAGACTTTTTGCACGGAATTTGTTTAAGAAGTGAAAAAACCGTCCATACTCAAGCTATCTTCTTGAGATGGGCGGTTTTTTGATGAAACGGACAAAGCTGGAACTTTCCCTCGCCATCGGTCTTGCGGCCATGCTGCTTTACTGCGCGTCGCGCGGGCAGAGCAGCATGCTGTGGTGGAGCGCAGCCTTCTCGCCGCTGTGCGACGGCATTTTGACGCACAGCGCCGCGACGGGAGACATCGTGGTCAAATCAAAGCTCGCAGAGCTGCTGGCGCTGCTGCTGGGCGGAAAATAAATCGTGCACAAATGCGCACGATTTATTGTTGACATAACATCTTCATCTTCACTGTAGCTTTGCTGCAACTTTTTTGCAACCAAAAGGACATCTTCGCACTGTTTGACATCATCTTGCAGAAAGTTTTCTCTGCAAAAGGCAAGAAAAAAGCATCAAAACCATACGGTTTTGATGCTTTTTGGTGGAGATAAGCGGGATCGAACCGCTGACCTCTTGACTGCCAGTCAAGCGCTCTCCCAGCTGAGCTATACCCCCATGTAAGGGGTGCGCTGAGTAATTTCTTATTCAATTAGTGCGGGGGTTGTTTACCGCTTCAACCGGGCTCCCAGCTGAGCTACGCCCCCGTTTGGTACTTGAAGATTATAACACAGGTGGTTACAAATTTCAAGCCCTTTTTTGTTTTTTTATTGATCTTTTTTCGCAAAGCGAAAAATATCGCCGTTTATTCGATGCTGTGAATGCGGTATGTTCCGCTTTCGGCAGCTTTGTAAGCGAGGTCATCTTCAAAGACATAGCCGCTTTCAAGACGAATAACGCCGTGCATGGTGCTTGGCAGCTTGACCGTCAACACAATGACGTCGTCCTCATCCCTCTCCCATGCGGAAGCGATGCGGCCTGCGGGTGCAATGTGGAACGCTTCGGCATGTGTGAGGCGCGAAATGAACGACGGGCGGAAATCCACCTCATTCGGTTCACCGTGCGGCGCCATGCGGATACCGGAGAGCGCCTGCGTAAACCAGCTGCTGATGTCGCCCCAGAAATGGTGATTCAGTGAGCCGATGCGATCACTGCCCTCGGGCTGAAACACCTCCCACAGCGTCGTGGCGCCGCGTGCGATCCAGTTGCCGTAGGACGGATAATCCGGGCGGGTAATCATGGAGAACGCGAGGTCACTGTACCCGAACTCCGTCAAAACATGGAACAGCACACGTCCGCCGAGCACGCCGACATCGAGGTGATACTCCTGCTCCTCAATGAGGTTGATAAGCTGCTCAAACGCTGCCTTGCGCTCTGCGGGCTCGAAGATGTTATAGTAGATGGCCATGGCCTGCGAAGTCTGGCAGTTGCCAGCAGCGAGCATAGTGTTCTCGTCGATGAGATACTTGCGCACAACAGCTTTCCAACGCTTAGAGAGCGCGCGGGCAAACGCCACCTGCTCCGGCATATGGAGCTTATCGAACAGAAACGCGGCTTTATCCGCCATGTCCTTTGAGAGCACCGTATCGGTGAATGCGAGCGGCGATTTATATTCGTGCGCTTCGCGTCCCGGCGGGCACCAGTCGCCAAGGCCGATGGCGAGCAGGTCGTGCTCGTCCATACGCGTTGTGAGGTAGTGCAGGTATTTGATGATCGCCGGGGCGCACAGTTTGGCGGAATCCAAATCGCCGCGGTACTGATACAGTCTGTACGGCAGCTCAATGAGCACGCTATCCCATGCGGGGCCGTTGCCCCAAGCAAAGCCCCAGCCGCTTGTGGGCACGATGCCGGGCAGTGCGCCGTTATTATCCTGTGCTTTCACAATGGCACGCAGCCATTCGCGGTAGCTCTTTTCTGCGCCGAGGTTCAGCAAAATATGTTCGGAAGAAAGTGCCGCGTCGGCCGTCCAGCCGTTTTTCTCGCGCTGCGGGCAGTCCGTCGGGAAATAATAGAAATTCGTTACGTCCGATTGGCGCGTCATTTGCTGTAATTTGTTTGCAGTCTCATCCGAGCAGGAGAAACCGCCGCGCTCTTCGAGCAGCGAGTGCATCTCAAGCGCTGTAAGCAGGTCTTCCGTCGCTTGCGCTTCGGTGATGCCGCTGACGAGCACATAACGGAAACCGTGATACGTAAACGCCGGTGTATATACCTCTTCCCCGTCGCCGCGACAGGTATACACGTCTTTGTGGACATATTCGAGGTCGCGCGCCCAGTGCTCACGCTTAAACCAGATATTTTCCACGTCCGGCAGGCCGTCCTTCAAGTGCTCGCCGTGTCGAAGTTCTATGCGCTGGTCAAGCTCGCCGCGCACGCACAAGCGGCACACACCGGCGGTGTTGATACCGAAATCGTACAGATAGCCCTTTTCCGTTTTCGTAACGGAGATGGGCTTTAATTCATTTACGATGTCAATCGGCTCCGCGGTACACAGGCGCTTTTCGCCGCGCGGCTGCGGGGCGCGTTCGGCAAATTTCCATGCACTGTCGTCAAATCCGATAGTATTCCAGCCGGGTATTTCCAAGCGGCCGTCGTAAATTTCACCGAAGCGATAGTCATCAAACAGCAGCGGAGACGATTCCGTGCGCCATGTTTCGTCACTTTCAATGCAGTGCGCCTCCCCACTTTTGTCCGTGTACGTCAGGCACAGCGCCATTTGCGGTGCGGCACGGAATGCAGCGATGTCGAAATCCCAGATATGCCCGCCGGGGTTATTCGTAAAGCCGTTGCCAAGCCACACGCCAAGCACATTTTCGCCCGCGCGGAGCGTGACCTCATACGTATCGTAATACACAAGGTCATCGGGATTGTTGATGTACGGCGCAAGACGACCCTTTGTGATGCGTTCGCCATTTAAATACAGCTCATAAAAGCCGAGCGCCGTGATGATAACGTTTGCTTTGGCTTCGTGATCGGCTTGAAATGCGCGGCGCAGATACGGCGCAGGCACGTGGTGTTCAAATGTATTGTAAGCTTCGGATGCGCGGATAAAAGACTTCGGAAATTCCATTTTAACTCCTCCAAAAAGGACTGAATTCCTCTTTTATGACTGCTGTTTCGCTTTTGATTCGGTTGTGGGATCTACGTAGACGGTCTTATACTGCACATAGATGACCATGCCGGGCTTTGCGCCCTGCGGCTTTGAAACATAGCGGATCTGCGTGTAATCGACCGGCACTTGCGCGGAATCCTTCGCGCGGCTATGCTGCGCGGCAAGCACGGCGGCTTCCTCCATGGCGGTCTCCGTCGGTGCCTTGCCGTCTGTGACGAGCACCGTGTGCGAGCCGGGGATGTTCTTCGTGTGAAACCAAATATCGTTGTTGTTTGCGTCCTTCATTGTCAGCTTGTCGTTCTGGCGGTTATTGCGCCCGACAAGCACCGTGAAGCCGTCGCTCGTCTTGAACTTGAGCGGTGCGGAAAGCGCAGGCTGCTTCTGGTTCTTTTTGCCCGCCTTGCGGCGCACGTAGCCCTGTTCGGCAAGCTCGGCGCGAATCTCATTTAAATCACGTTCGTTTTCGGCGAGGGCAAGCGATTCGAACACACTGTCGATATACGTCAGCTCCGTCTGCGCAAGGCCGATCTGCTCAGTCAGCTTTTCCTCCGCCGTTTTCGCCTTGCGGTAGTTTTTATAGTATTTCTGCGCGTTCTGCTGCGGTGTGAGCGCCGGGTCGAGCGCAATCTCAAGCTCCGCCAAATTCTCATCATAGAAATTTTGCAGCTTTACGGATGTTTCACCCTTTTGAATCGCATACATATTCGCACTGAGCAGGTCGCCCTTGATGCGCAGTGTGTCGCGCTCGGCGCATGCGGAAAGCTCTGCCTGCTGGTTCGCGATCTTGCGGCTCAAACGGTCGGCGTGATTCGCAAGCAGACGCAGAAGATCCTGACTTTTCACGCGCATACGCTCAATCTGGTCGCGCTCGGCGTAGAACGCGTCGAGCATTTCGGAAAAGCTCTTTTTTTCACTGACCGTCATCGCGCTGCCGTACTGACGAATGTCCATAAACGCGAAATCTTTCGGTTTATTCTGCGGGTCAATGACAATATGCGGCGTGCCGGAAACGTTTTTCGCCGTCTCCATCAGCGTCGTCACGTACATCTCCGTACGGCGGCGCTGCGGGGGCGTCATGCTTTTCACATACACCTCATGCCCCAGCCCCGCGCTGTTTTCGACCTCTCGTGCAATGATCGGCGAAATGCCCTGCAAAACGGACATCAACGCTTTGGAAAGCTCCATATCACGCGGTAAAGCATCGATACGCGCCATGATCTCCTCCACCGTGCAGGTAAGCATGGAAAGCTTATCCTGCGGGGGCGGCAGGCGGTATAAAAGCCCAGGCAACACAAGACGCTCCGAAGACATCTCGGCATCCACGCGTTTTAGTGCATCGATGATTTTGCCGTTTTCATCAACCAAAATGATATTGCTGTACCGGCCCATGATCTCCACGGCAAGCGTCAGCTCCACGTGGTCGCCGAGCTCGTTCACGCTGTCGAATTTCAGCATGAGCGCACGCTCCAAGTCGGGCTGCGTGATCTCCAAAAGCTTTGCACCCTGCAATTTCTTGCGCAAAAGCATGCACAGCATCGGCGGCTGCTGCGGGTTTTCCACCGGAATCGTCGTCAGATTGACGCGCGCACTGTTTGCACGGGCGGAAATGAGCAGCTTATATGCGGCGCTGAAGCCGCGAAATGCGAGAATCAGCTCATCGCGGTTCGGCTGAAACACACGGTCTACGCGCGTGCCGAGCAAGGACGTGCCGATTTCCTCTTT
>OIXV01002125.1_pt1 | contig 16645 bp, 20 predicted proteins | sample 1587771 | NCBI WGS metagenome assembly OIXV01 (sample SAMEA3888893, study PRJEB22519) | human gut metagenome | biome: human gut; feature: human-associated habitat; material: faeces | place: Denmark | collected 2010
TGCCAAATTTCGCATCCACCGCCGGACTGATCCTGCTGGGCGGGTGGGCTTTTTTTGACAGGTTAGGGTGGAAAAGAGAACAGGACACGGCGATACCTCCTGGTAACCGCCGTCGCTATGATAAGAAACGGCGGTTCGTTATGAACCGCCGTTGAAATGAATTTGAGCGCACAAAACCAACTGTCTCAATGGCGGTTTTTTTTATTTACCGCCGCCGGACAGTTGCATTCGCCTAATAAAATTGACTTAGGTTGTACTTGTCCGCTTTTTGATAGCAATAGTTCCAGAGATGCCAGCGGCAACACTGGCCACTACATGACTGACCAGAACCGCAACCCAAATTCCATTTAGTCCAAAGCCAAGATAGGAAAGTAAGTAGGCCAGGGGCATCCGAACCACAATGTAATAAAAAATCATCAGGAACATACTCTTTGAAGGTTTTCCCATACCGTTAAGGGCACCAAGATAGCAGTTTGTAACCGTATTCAGAATGTACCCAACACTGACAATCAGAAAATAAGTTCCGACAATAGCCGCCACAGCATCGCTCTTGACGAATAGGCCGGAAAGCTGCTTTGAAAACCCGACCACCAAAACAGAAAGAATTACAAGCAGACCACAGCCGTACCCCAATGCACACTTCAAATAATCTTTGGCCCGGTCATAACGTGCGCCGCCGACACATTGTCCGATAATGGTAGTTAAGACCATGTTCAATGCCATCGCCGGATAAAACAGGATGGTTTCCAGTTTTCCTGTTACCCCATAAGCCGCTATTGCAGTGACGCTATATGTACTAACAAGTGCAGTAAGGAAAGTCGTGCTGATGGCCGGAATACTCTGCTGAATAACCGAGGGAATTGCTTTTTGAATGAGTGACAATACATCATTTTTATCAAACGCAGAGATTTTGAATGCAAACAATTTCTTCTTTTTCAGATAAATCAACATGAACGCCAGACAGATCACTTGAGAAAGCAAGGTAGCAATCGCCGCACCGTGAAATCCGATGAAGTGGATAAAAATAGGATCGAGGATCGCGTTCAAAATTGTTGACACCAGCATGGCTACGGCTTGAAACATAGAATTGCCAAAGCTCCTCAAAACAGCGGTGAAATAAAGATAGAGGTAGACCGCCAAATATCCGAGGATATAGATCGCCAAGTAGCTGTATGCCATATCATAGGTTTCAGCCGGGGTGTTCAGAGCTTTCAAAATTCCCGGAAGAAAAGCCTCAAGCAGAATAGTTACAAGGAGGGAGAAAACTACTGCCACGCAGAACGATGTGGAAATCAAACTCTCTGTTTTTTCCTTGTTCTTCGCGCCAATCGCCTGAGAGATCAAAATTGATACACCATTAGTTGCCCCCATCGCAACAGAGGTTAAGATCAGAATGATAGGAGTGGAATTTGTCAAGGCGGCATAAGCCGTTTCTCCGAGCAAATTTCCGATCCACAGGCTGTCTACAAGGTTATACATCATATTGAGGAACATGGCGGCAATCATCGGAAGCGCCATCGCCATAAGGCAACGCTTCGTATTCCCGCCTATAAAATCAATTTTTGTTGGCATGATAAAAACTTCCTTTCTTTATTGAATGAATAACATTCATAAATAAGCTATAATGTAGGGCTACCAGAGCGGTAGCCAATTACCATATTAGTGGGAACAATCTCCACGAACGGAAACAATAATTCTTAAATTCTTCTCCAAAGCGTTCATATAATGCTTTTTCTTCCACCTTAATTCTTATTCCATAACAGATCGCCAAAATGAGCAAGACCAATAGCGGAGAAAAAACAGAGCGAAAGCAAAAGGCATTTCCGAGCATACTTAACATTGTTCCGGCATAAGCAGGATTTCTAATATATCGGTAAACGCCAGTTGTGACTAACCGTTGATTGCCGCCCGTTTTGACGGAAAGTGTGAAAGAATATCTTAGGCTCCAGACAGCAACAGCGCGCAGAGTTGTACCTACAAGAATAAAAGCTATACCCACATAGTAAAAAATATGGGGTAAAAGTATTTCTCCGGCTATCTGTATAAACTGTTGGTTTCTGAAATAGGTGCTGAAATAAAAACTCCCCCAACACCCCAGCATTACAATCAGAATTGTTCCATAATCATTGTTTTTCTTGTCCGGCCTTTTCAGCCAACCTTTGAAATTGTAAATCCATATACCAAGCTCTACTAACATCATGTAGCTTATGGCATAAATGAAAGTGTAATACTCATTTATGCTTGTAAAGCGTGATGGGTCATCCATTGTACGCCTCCATTGTTGAATGAAAACTATTCATTGTTTGCTTCTTGAAAATCCCCCGCCCCAAAGCGGGGGACTGTTTCAAAGATGAAGTGCAAATATAAGAAATTCACGAATCCTTTTCGACTTATCTTCTTGTGTCAGATCGTCTGCCAACAGGATACCAAGCTGTCCATATACGCAGAACATCGCAGCGGCTTGAATATCGTCAAACTGGATTTCGTCTTTTTGCCGAGCTCGTAGCAATAATTTTTCTACAAGTGGAACCAGCTTCTCGCAAACTTTGAGAGAAAGCTGATCGTGGAATTTCTTGTTTTCTGCGCCGTGAAAGACTGAATAATATTTTGTATCCCGTTCTTCCATAGTGGCAGGCATATCTTCAATGATCTGCCGCAAAGTCTTGTGATTGTCCTTTTCAGCACCGACAAACTGCTCCACCAGGACATCCGCATATTGTTCAATCGCGCTGTCAAACAGCGCCTCTTTAGACGGGAAATAGCGATAGCATAGACCCTGTGCCACACCGATTGCTTTTGCTATATCTGTAATCGAGGTCTTTTCATATCCATTTTCCCCGAACAATTTGAGTGCAGTATCTAAAATTTCTTGCTTGCGTACTTCCGGCTCCTTTGTAACCCGCATAGTCTGAGCCTCCTTTCTTTTTATAATAGCACGCCCACTCTAAAAAATCAATGAGTGAATATCAATCATTTTTCGCACATAGCAATACAAGCCGTGTTACCAACCTGCTCCCATGATACATTATGAAAATATGCTGAAAGCATGGAAACGAGTTCTGCTTCGGAGTAAATCTTCACATCCCCCTCTTTGCTATGACGCATATAAAAATTCATTATCACGCGACCTACAAAGGGTTGCCAGCAATCTCCCATCAGGAAAGTGCCGCCCGGCTTCAATACTCGGTTTACTTCTCTTAATACATTTTGCGGTGCAGGATAATGATGAAAAGAGTCGTTGCAGTACACAACATCAAAGGCGTTGTCCGGGAAAGGGAGTACCTCGCTGTCCCCCAACAGTAGCTTGACTTGTTCCGGGAGTTTCGATTTCGCAACAGCAAGCATTTCCTCTGATAGATCGATGCCGCACAATTCTTTATGGGGATCTTTCTGCAAAATGAGCTTTAGCATTTCACCAGTCCCGCATCCCAAATCGAGGGCAGATTGAAACGGAATGTGCGACAGCTTTTCCAGCAGGACGGGATAAAGAGAGCGGGCGTGCTGGCCCTTAATATCTTTATCATAAGTAGCGGCCTGCTGATTAAATGCAACTTTCGAGTTTTCTTTTATGGTGTTCATGGTTTGACCTCCTTTCCATCAATTAGTATAGCACTCTTTTTTGAAATGTCAATGAATAATGTTCATTCACATGAAAATAATTAGTCAGTTACATGAAATATATACTCGTTCAAATAATAACACCTGAAATGTAAAATTACATTAGGTGATATTATGAAGATTGAAAGAGATGAACGACGATTTGATTTTCACGATATAGGACTCGCTATCAAGCGGGCGCGGGAGGCTGCTGGGATGACGCAGGAGCAACTGGCCTATATTGTTGACCGGGCTCCGCGTACCATCATGTATAACGAGAATGACGGCCAGCACCCCAGCCTCAACACCTTTTATCAGATGGTGACAATGTTTGATATATCGGTAGATCAATACTTCTATCCGTCCAAGAATAGGGGGAGCGAGTGCAGAAAGCGCATTGACGCTATGCTTAACGCCCTGGACGAAAAAGAATTAAAAATTGTAGAAGCCACGATCCAAGCGATGAAAGCGGCTAAAGAAACGGAGGATGCGTAAAGAGAAACACGCGCCTCCGTTTTTTGCACCCTTTTCGGGGCTTGCACAAAACGGCAAGCAATTCGGGTGTGGCCACACTCCGAAATTTTCACAGGCCGCAGGCCCGTGAAAATGCTTGTTGGGGAGCTCCCCAAACCCGCGGGACTTCGGGACAAATTGTCCCAAAGTCCCGGCGCAAGCGCCTGTTGGATGCGGCCCAGGCTAACGCTCCTGGGCCTTATTTTCCCGCCCGTCCGTATGGCCGAGCAGATAATCAATGTTAGCCTTGACCGCCACGGCCTGCCGCATATCCGCCTGGGCTTTGCGGTACTCGGCATAGAGGGCTTTTTTCTTTTCGGAGAGCTCCCGGCGCTCCTTTTTCAGCGTGTCCATTTTCGGGAGCTTTGCCCCGCCTAAGAGGTCATTCATGGTAGCTTTTGCGGCCCGGTAGTCAGCCAGCTCCGCCTCGTGCTGGGCCAGGTACTTTTTAGAATACCGCGCCGCCTTGTAGCCATCGAACACAGGGCGCGTCTTTGCATACTGTACCACCGCGCCCATGAGCTCAGAAGTTTTAGAGAGGGCCGCCTCCGTGTCCCGCAGCTCCCCGGCCAGCTTGTGGGCGCGATCCACCGCCGCCTCGGTGCTGGCGGTCAGCGCGTCATAATCCATTAGATCATGTTCACGAAGATACTGGAGCGCGGCGGCCATCTGTTTGAGGTTGTAAACTTTGGCCCACCGTTCATAGGCCGGGCCCTTGCCCTGGGCCATGCGCTCTTGAATGTCTATGATCAGATTGACGCGCCGGGGCGGGGCCGGGCCGTCCTGGGGGAGCTCCGGGATCGGACGCTCCCCGGCAATCACCGCTCGGATGTCATCGGGATCAAAGCCGGGGCCCAGGACAGAAGTCCGCAGGCGGGTGTACTTATCCTGCCCAGGGGCCAAGAACGAGATCACGCCGCCCCGCCCATGCTTTACTTGAAAGCCGGACTCCTCCATAAGCCGCAGGAACGCCGGAAAGTCGGCAGGCTTTTTCCCCAGGGCCTCCACGATGGCCAGCCGCACCCGCTGTTGTGCGGTAGGCGGCTTTTCTCCAATCCACTGGCCATAATGGAGAAAGCGGCCCTTGCTGTGCTGTTTCGGATTTTGAATGACCGACAACTCATGCTCGATGCACACCCGGTCAGAGAGCCGCCGCACCGCAAAGCTGGAGCCGATGAAGTTATGAAACTTCCGGGAGCAGTCCTGGGCCGTGGAGTTGTAATAAATGTGATTATGAATGTGGCCCTTGTCGATGTGGGTACAAACGAAAAACTGGTACTTGCCCTTTGTCCAGCGCATGGCCGTTTCATAGCCGATTTTGTTGGCCTCCTCCGGCGTGACCTCACCGGGAGGGAACGCCTGTCGGATCTGAAAGAACAGGGCCCCGCGCTCCACGGCCCGGCCCGTTTCCGCCTGGTACTGGCTTTTCGTCAGAAGAAACTCAGCGGGGGCCGATGACGGATCGCAGAGGTAGGCAGACACAGCCCCTATCTTTTTCGGATTGAGCCCGTAGGCAAACCGATCCTCCATCGCCTGGACAGCCGTTTTTCCCACCGCTACCTTGTAGGGCCGGATATAAGTTGTAGCGATAGCCGCACCTCCTTTCCCAGCAGAAAAAGCGGGCGGCGGTCTGTTTCACCCGCCGCCCGGCACCTCTGGACACTTTGTCCATAAGTATCAGCTCGCCATAAAGTCCATCGCCGCATACTTTACCCCATGCAGGCGCTCCACCAGCCAGCCGCCCAGGGCCGGGAGCCCAAAGGGGGAAACCAGGAACGCCAGCACAAACATGGCGATGCAGCCTACTGTCTGCCCGGCCAGCAGGCAGAGGATCGCCAGCAGGGACAGGCCCACACAGGCTACAATGCACACAGCTCCCGCCACGCAGGACAGGAACGTAAGCACCGCCACAATGAGGATCAGGGCCAGGACAAAGGGAGCCGCGATAATTTTTAAGATTGTCCGCATCGTTCATACCTCCTACAAAAGTTCGTTGTTTGCCTCTATATGTATATTATAACTCCGCAGGAGGGGGCCAACAAGGATGCCCCGGCAGGTCAGAGCCGCACGATGGCGGAGAGCTTTTCCAGCAGATCGGAAAGGGGCCGCCACAGCTTTTCATAGTCCCGTTGCAGAGCCGTGATCTCCTCCGGGTAAATGCCGCCGTAGGTATTCGCCTGGATTGCCACCTGGTTTAGATTGTTGGAGCACCGCCGCTGGAGCGACACCAGCTCCTGGACAGGTGACAGGTCAACGTGGAGCACATACCCATTGAGAGCCATTTTCCGCATATAGGCCCCCATATTGCAGATGCCCGCCTCGGCCATCCGTTCCCGGATCAGCGCCTGCTCCTCCTCGGACACCATCACATGGAGATGGATGGGGCGGCGGCGTTTCTTTGTCACCGCTCCTCCCGTTCCAGGCTCCGGCAGACGCGGGGCGGTTCCTTTACCTTGTCCAGCGCCTTTTCCCGTTCCGGGGGCTGGGCAGGGATCGGCGTATTGAATACCCCGGAGAGCCGCAGGGCCTCCTGGCGTTCCACGCCACGGGCAAAGCTGGCCAGTTGCTCCGGGGTGATGTATTCTTTTACCACATAACTGCCGAAGTCAGGATAAAACCACGTCAGCCGCTTTTGATCCGGGACGCGGTGAGCGTCCTCCCATTTCCCCACCACCTGGGCCTGGGAGTCCATCTGCCGCCGAATATCCAGGTTATTGCGGGAGGGCCGGAGCTCATAGTCCTGCATTTCCCGTTCCGTCAAGGGATGGGCATAGGTGATGGCTCCCCACGCCTGGAACGCCTCACCCGTCACTTGCTGGCGGATAAAGTATAAATCCATGTGGACAGGGCGGTTAAAGTAGCTGTTCGGGTATGTGCCGATGTCGATAGGCCGCTGGGTGGAGTAGTACAGATAGGTTTCCTTGTCCGGGGTCTGCTCCACTTCCTGCACATGGTAACGCCGCTGGTAGTCCTCGGCCCGGTTGAGTAAGTCCCGTTCCGCCATATCCGGCTCATTCATATAGTGGCCCCAAAAGTAATTCCGCTGGCCGTCCTGCTCATTGAACCGCCACGTCACAAAGGGATTAGGGGCCCTGCTATTTTCCCCCAGGGCAAAACCGCACTGATTGTCAAACAGGATCGTGCGGCGGATCACATAGCCTTGATTTTCTTCCAGAATAACACCTCCTTAGATGCCCCGCCACCTCTGGACAAAGTGTCCAGAAGCGGCAGGGGTAGATGTGGAAAGCATTTGAGCAAAACAAGGGCAGGCCATAGAAAGATACGCCCCACCCCCAAAAGGGCCCCGGAAAGCCTTGAACCAAGCGGGTTTTCCAGGGCCTAATTTTCCACACATCACCTCCGCTTTTTCCGCATATAGTCCCGCTTTTGCCGCCGCAGGGCAATCCGGGCACAGGACTCGGAGCAGTAGGCCATGCGCCCATCGGCGGGGACGGCCCCACCGCAGACCGGGCAAATCTTGAAATCCGGCCTGGGGCCCTCGGTTAAGAGGGCCGCCTCCAGCGCCGGATCAAGGGGCAGGACGGCCTCCCGAAAGTAGCGGCAGTAAGCGCCCGTCCAGCATTTCCCCAGCATATAGCACTCACAGTCCAGGGGCAGACACCCGCACTCCCGGTCATAGTTGGCGCACCACCTTGTTACCAGGGCGCGGATCGCCCTTTTTTCCTCGCGTGTCAGTTCACGGGCCAAGCCGTCACCTCCCGCCAGCCGGGGCCCGCATGAGCTCCCGGTAGCAGGACACACAGCCGATGCCCCGCCAGTAGGGGCACCCGGAGCACCGGGAGCCCCTGGGCGGCTTCGCCGGAGCCGGAGCCTGGGGACGGGGCTTCTGCTTCATCATTTTTTCAAAGGGGCTGTCGGTAAACCTCATTTGTCAGCCTCCTCTCCGTCATCGTCCTCCTCGTCCCAGGGCGGGCCGTCATCGTCCTCGTCCCCGTAGCCGTCCGGCCCATCATAGTCATCCAGCTCCCCGCCGTAGTCCTCCTGGGGCTCGGCGGCTTTCTGCTGTTTGGGACGCAGTACCTTGAAATAGAACGCCGCGCCGCCGCCCACTAAGGCCACCGCCAGCACCGCCAGGAGCATCCCCATGTTGCCGCCCGTTTCCGGCTCGGCCTCCTCCGGGGCGGGTTCCTCGGTTTCCGTGGGTTCCGGCTCCGGCTCAACACCCGCGCACTTGTTCATATTGACCGAGCAGACGGCGCACTCCGTATTCACGGCACCCGCCGCGCATTTTTCAGAGCAGGAGCAGACCGCCTGCTCCACCCCGGCGGCCTCGGCTGCGGCCAGCAGATCGGCCTCGTCTACCACGCTGAAGAAGTAGGTTTCATACTGCTCGCCCTCCTCGTCCACAGGCTTGTCGTAGTCAATGACGATGTAAAAGGTATTCCCGCCCGCCGTCTGCACCGTAATAAACTGCTTGTTGGTGTGCTCGTCATAGAGCAGATCGCGGGTTACAAGGTTGCCCTCCTCCGAAAAGCCCTCGCCCGGTTCGATGGTGGGTTCCGGCTCCGGGGCCTGGGTTTCCTCGGTCATGGTGGGATCGCCATAGTCCGCGCCCTCGCCGCCGTCCGCATAGGCATAGGCCGGAACGCTAAATCCGCATAAAAGAACGGCGGCACACAGCGCCGCCGCCATCACCCGAAAGCGTTTCATCTTCAATTTTCCTCCTTTCCGCCATCCTCGGACTTCTGGACACTTTGTCCAGAAGTGCCGTCCCGGAGCCGCTGGAGCACCAGGGGGAGCTCCTCCAGGGAAATGCTCATGCCCCGCACGATGTCCACGATCTCGCTGTTTTCGGCCTCCTGCTTGTTCTTCTCCAGCTCCTTGAGTCGGGCCTGCTGTTCGTTGATTTTGGCCTTGACCTTATCAATCTCGGCCTGAATTTTCTGGCTTTTGCTTACCGCCATAGATACCTCCTTGTCAGGGTAAACGCCCATAGGCGTAGAAATGGGATTGCCAGTAACTTGTATTTAAGTTTGCATATTGGATGGGATCGCCACAGTGGATCATCATCCCGTCCCCCACATAGATGCCACAGTGGGACACGCCCGCCGTGTCATAGGTGCCGACAAAGAACACCAGATCACCGGGCTTTGGATTGCTGGTAGGGGTACAGATGTTATAGAGCCCCTGGGCCCCCAGGCGGCCCACATTCCAGCCGGAGTGATTGATGACCCAGGACACGAAGCCGGAGCAGTCAAAGGACGTGGCCGGACTGGAGCCTCCCCACACATAGGGATAGCCCAGGTATTTCTCCGCCTCGGTGAGCATGGCCGCAAAGGTTTCATCGTCCAGATATTCCCCCGGCACGTCATATCCGGCGGGCGGGTTGGTAACGTATTTCCCCACATAGGCCGACTCCGGGAACAGGTCAGGCCGGTTCCCCAGGGTGGACATATAGAGGGAGTACCGGGACATCTGCTCCTCGTTCATCAGCTCCAGGGGCAGATGGGACAGGTTGCGGTTTTCCAGCGTCACATAGCAGATGTAGTAATTGTAGGGGACTTCCACATCGTAGGAGTTGCCCTCGCTGTCCGTCCGGCTTTCCGTCCGATAGCGCACCTCAACCACCACATCCTCGGTGAGAATGTACTGGCGGTCAAAGAGGTTTTCCAGCGTCCCCTCAACCTGTTCCAGCGTCCATGCCCCCTCATGGAGCACCGACAGAATGGAGATTAGCACATAGGGATCGTGTTCAATGCTGTCCAAGTCGAAGTGGTACTCGTCATAGCTGTGGGTGCTTTCGTAGGTGTCCAGGTAATTTTGGAGTTCTGCCTCCCGCCCGGCATAGGCGGCCTCCGCCGCCAAAATCTCCCCGTCCTGGGATGGGTAGGTGGTCGCGCCCACCGCCCCCGCGCCGGAGTTCCCCAGCATTACCAGGGAGGACGAACAGGACTGCATCAGAAAGAGCAGGAGCACACAGGCCAGAGCCAGCACCACCCCTACGGGATGCCGCTTTACAAAGCCCATAGCCTTTGCCCCGGCCTTTTCCGTAGCGGCGGCGGTCTTTTTCGCCGCGCCTGCCGCCCCGGTCTTGACCGCCTCCCGCGCCCGCTTCTGGTACTGCTTTTTCAAGCGGTGCTTGCGCCACATCCGGGAAACGGGGTTTCCGGACATCTCCGGGTGTTCCTGGGCGGCCATGCGGAAGTGATAGTCCGCCGTGGCCTTGACATATTTGGACTCGGCCCGCTGGACAGCTTTTGCCGGGTGTTCCCGGATTTTCCGTTTCACAAACCGGGAGCCATGCCGCAGGGCAGACTCGCCCACAAGCTCGGAGCGGTGGGCCCCTTCGATGCCCACATTCTCATGCTCGTTTTCGTAAATCTTCCCATGCACAAAGCCATGAGCGGCCCCGCCAGCGGCGCGGCCCACCCGCCGGACAGGGCCCGGCTTTTTCGGGGGCTTCTGCTTTGCCAGCTTGCCCCTGGCCGCCTCCAGCTTTTCCCCGCGCTTTTCCATGCGGAGCTTAGAAGCGGCGGCCTGTTCCTGTTTGCTTTTCTGCCTAAACTTTGACTTGTGGACACTTTGTCCAGAAGTGCCCTCTGTCCCGGAGCCGCCTGAGGAGCCGCCCCCAGCGGCCCCGGAAGAAGCGCCGCCGGGATCGGCGGGCTCCTCCCAGGAGCCGGGACGCTCCCTGGGCTCCTGTTGGGGTTTATTCGGTTTTCGCTTCATTCTTCAAATCCTCCGGGCGGGTGGTGAGCAGGTTATAAATCTCGCCTTTGGGGAACCGATCCACAAAGGGGATGGTCACATCGCCATAGAACAGCAGGCCCTCGCCGGAATTGGAGTGGGTGATATAGGAGAGCTGATGCTCGGAAATGCCGAGCTGTTTTGCCAAAATCGCCCGGTCACTTTGGGCCTGGGACAACAGGATCATAAAGTCGGTATTGTCCAGAATGGCCTCGATCTCCCGGCTGGCCAAAAGGTCTTTGACGTTCTGCGTTAAAGCTGAGGGTACGCAGCCCTTTTTGCGGAGCATCTTCCACACGGCCACAAAGTAGCTGGCGGTGAGCGCGTCCCGGAGCAGGATGTGGAACTCGTCAAAGTAGCACCAGGTAGAAACGCCGTTGTGAAAATTCACATTGACCGCCGAAGTTACAAAGTCATTGGTAACGTGCATGGCGATCTTGCGGAGGTTTTCTCCCAGCCCTTTGAGGACGATGCAGACAATATGCGCCGTCAGTTTTACGTTGGTCTGGTGGTTGAACAGGTTAAGGGAGCCCGTACAGTAGAGCTCCAGGGCGGTTGCCACCCGGCGGGCCTCCGGCTCCGGCTGTTTGAGAAGCTCCTCGTACAAGTCCTGGAGCAAGGGTGGCTTGCCGTCCCCCAGGCCCAGGGCCATATCCCGGTAAATAAGCCGCACACAGCGGTCAATGACGGTTTTCTCGATGGGTTGCAGGCCGTCCTTGCCGCCCACCACCAGCTCGCACAGGGACAACAAAAAATCCGCTTTCATGGAAAGCGGGCTCTCGTCATCGTCCAGATCAAGTTGGATGTCCATCGGGTTGATATGGCTGGGGGAGCCGGGGGCGATCTCCACCACCTGGCCGCCCAGCCTCCGCACCAGCGGGGCATATTCCCCCATCGGATCGACAATGATGATCCGGTCTTTGGGGATGGCAAGAAACACGTTGATGATCTCGCGCTTTGCGGCAAAACTCTTGCCGGAGCCCGTGGAGCCGAGATACAGGCCGTTGGCCGATTTCAGCTTTTTCCGATCCGCCATGATGACGTTGTGGGAAAGTGCGTTCATGCCGTAGTAAAGGGACGGCCCGGCCATCCGCAGCTCCCTGGTCATAAAGGGGATAAAGATTGCCGTGGAGCTGGTAGTCATGCCCCTCTGGATTTCTACCTCGTTATATCCCAGGGCCAGCGAGGACACAAAGCCCTGTTCCTGTTGCCAGTCCAGCCGCTTCAAAGCGCAGTTGTATTTCTGCGCGATACCGCCCACCGTGAACACGTCATTCTCCAGCCGCTGGCGGGTGGGGGCAAGGTTTACTACTGTGAACGTGAGCAGGAACATCCGCTCGTTTCGGGACTGCAGGTCAGCCAGAAGCTCCGCCGCGTCCTTGCTGAACGTAATGAGGTCAGGGGGCAGGATGTCGGGATCGTACCCGGCCCGCACCGCCTTGCGCTGTTCCTCCACCTTCATTTTGCCGATGTCGGAGATTTTGCCCTTGATGGTCTTAATGGCTTTAAGCTGATCCACCGTCTGGATGTGCATGGTTACGGTCATTTCCGCATCCAGCTCCAGGATCTCCGCCAGGAGCTTGTCAGAGAGCTCGGACGCCAAAATCTGCAAGTAGGACGCCGCGCCCCAGTATTGGCCGATGCGGAACGTCCGGGCCTGCCGGAAGTCGAAGCTGTCCGGCGCGATGTAGTCTTTTGTGCCAAGCCCGGTTTTGGGGATGTCCTGCCAGGAGAAGCGGAACGGCTCCCGGTTGCCGGGGTGCATCTGCCCGTGGAGCAGGGCAAGCCGCGCCTGCCCGTCCATCGGGACAAAGGGAACGCCCAGCCGTTTGAGGTTGCCTGTCACATCAGCCTCCACCCGTTCCAGGCGGGGGCGGGCCTCAGCGATCCCATCGGCGGGCAGGCCAAAGGTGATATATTTTGACCGCTCGATGCCGTTATTACTTTTGGCAATCTGGTTTTTCAGCATCCCCGTAAACTCGGCCCGGATGCTGTCAAAGTCATCCTGGGCCGGAGGAATGTTGACCTTGTACTTGCTCCTGGAACGGGAGCGGCGGTTGATAAAGGAGAGCTGGAACGGCAGGGACGTATCAAAGTAGTTGAGGAACGCGCTCCACCCGCCAAAAATCGCCGTCTGATCCTCCGTAGACGCAACGGAATAGTTGATGTCCTCATATTCCACCGTCTTTGTGTAGAGCCCGCCGGGGAGCTGGCACACGCCGTCCGGGTGCATCACCAGATAAGGGATGGTCTGCTGGGCGGACAAAACAGCTTTTCGGTTAGCGGCCTTTCCGGGGCCGCGCTTTGGGCTTTTTGCTTTCTGCAATCGCATCCTCCTTTCTCACAGCGCCCCGCTGGGTGAACGGGGCATAGATATTTTCCGTCTGGTAGGGCCTCACCCCAGGCCGCAGGAACTTAGCCCGCAGGACGTTCCGCACCACCTTTTCAAAGGGGAGCCCGTCTTTTTCATACATCGCCAGCAGGAACGCCGGGAGCGCCACCCCCATCATCAGGAACATGGCCCCCGTGTTACCAATGGAGCTCCGGGCCAGCAGGTAGGACGGGATGCCCACCGCCGCCGCGATCCCGAAGCACACAAGCTGGCGTCTCGTCAGGTTAAAGGCAAGTTTGGTCTTGATTTTGGATAAGTCGTTGGGGACATTTACATAGGGAATTTCAATCACTCCTTTCTGTCCCCGGCCACCTCTGGACACTTTGTCCAGAAGTCCGGGAGGGTGCTTTCCACCTCGTTCCCCCACACGTCCCAGCCGGGCGGGGACTGCCGGGCGAACAGCTCCACCCTGGGCACGTCGCCCATGAGGGCCACGATCTTTTCACGGGCCTCCTCCGGCTTGCGGCTGTGCTCCTGGATGGGGGAAATGATAAACTGGTGGACGTTTGCCGCCTGCCGTTTCGGATGTCCCCGCGTTGCCAGCAGGCAGACCTCCGCGTTGCCCCGCGTCCAAAAGCCCAGGCCGTAGAACCAGCCCTCGGACTTGCGGTTTTTCTTTAACCAGACGAAAGCAACGCTCTTGTAAGTGAAGCCCCACGCCTTGATGAGCCGCAGGGCCTCCGGGAGCTGCGGGAACGTAGCCCACAAAAAAAGCACGCTGTCCGGGGCCGCCAGATCTGCCACCGGGAGCGTGCATAACTCGTCAATCCCCATTGTGGGGTAGTGTTTTTCCGCCGCCCCCTGCAAGCCCTTTTGAGCATACCGCCAAGGGGGATCGGCGTAGATCACAGAATATTTCCCGATCATTACACTCCTTTCTCCCCAGCCTCCACCGCCGCGCCTGCCACACGGATGCGCTCGCTGGTGGCGGCATAGTAGGCCGGGACGGTTTCAAAACAGAGGAAGCGGCGGCCCGTGTTGAGAGCGGCCACCGCCGTTGTGCCGGAGCCCGCGCAGATGTCGGCCACCAGTTCGCCGGGCCGGGTATAGGTCTTGATGAAATACTCACACAGGGCCACCGGCTTCTGCGTAGGGTGGACGGTGCGCTGGACGGTGGGGAACGTGAGCACATTCCCCGGAAAGCGCAGGCCGTCCTCCGAGCCGCCCGTGGTACGGACGAATTTTCCATAGTTCGGGCTGTCCCCGTTGTTCGTCAGACTCCGCTTGTAGGGCTTGCCCTGTTCAAACTGCGGGTTGTAAAGAGGGAGCTTCTGGTAGAACACCAGGATGTTCTCCGTCTTTTTCAGCGGAGCGCGGCGGGCATTGAGAAAGCCAGTAGAGCAGCTTTTGTACCACACCCACTCATAACGGAGCATGGACAGGTTGGATGCCCCCAGCACCTTGTCATAGGGGCACTGCGCGAAAAACAGGATCGCGCCGTCCGGCTTCACCGCCCATTTCACCGCCTCCCACAGCTCCGGGAGCGGCAGGGGCACATCCCAAAAGTTCCGGGTTGTGCCATAGGGCGGATCGGTTAAGAGCATATCCACGGAATGGCGGGGCAGGGAGCGCAGGCCCTCGATGCCATCCATGAGGAACAGCCCCTCTGTGAGTTCCGGGGATTTCTGGACACTTTGTCCAGAGGTGCCCTTATCGGTCATCCCTGGCCTCCTTGCCCTTTGCCGGGGCGGGCCGGGCGGCGTTCTCGCGGGCGGCCTGCGCCCGCCCCTCGGCTAACTGCTGGGCAATCGTCTTTGCGTCACCCCTGCCGCCCAGCAATTCCCGCTTTTGCAAAACGGCCTCCGTTTCCGCCATAAAGCGGTGAACGTCAGCCTGGGTGAAGTCCTCCGGCGCTTTCCCATACCACAGGCGCGTCCCGTCGGGCCCATATCTTCTCGGCATACAACACCCCTTTCTTTAGTGCGCGCTAAAGATGCTGCGCGCTATCGTCCCGGTCTTGAACAGCATGAAGCAGAGCAAAACCGTATAGCCCACGGTGCCCCAGATCGCCCCGATGGGATCTCCGCCCGTGGCAATTCCCTGGATCAGCACCGCATAGATTGCAACACACACCAGAATGAGCATCCCCTGGAAGCCCACGGCAAAGAGGGAGCGCAGATAGTTCTGCCCCATCTGTCCCACTTCCCGGTGGGAGATGGTTGCCATAGTGATCGGGGCCAAACTGGTGAGCAAATAGATTTCCAGCATCCTCCCGTAGACCAGGACGAAAATGACGATGCCCAGCGCCCACATGGTAACGCCGATAATCGAGGACTGGAGCCATAGGCCGAGAAGCGGCCCTAAGTCCATCCCCTCCAGGGTGGTTTCCAGTTCCGTGATCATATCCGGCGTGATGTCCGTGGAGCCCTGGATCAGACCGCCCGCCTGGGCGATCACCGTCTGCGACACGTCAAAGACGGCCATCACAATATCAAAGGTATTTGAGAGAATGAAGATGGCACAAGCCGTTTTGAACATCCACTTGTAGATATTCGCCACGTCAAACTCGTGCATATTGTTCTTTTCCAAAAGCATCTGAATGAGCTCATAGGTGGCAACAAAGGTCAGTACCAGCCCGGCAATCGGTAAAATCACCGTTTCGGAAAGCTGGCGGATGAGGGAAAATACCCCGGCGTTCCACGCCGCCGGGGTAGTCCCCACCTGTACCGCGATCTCTCCGACTTGGGTATTGATGTAATCAAAGAGCCCCTCCAGGTTCCCCATGATCCCGCCAATCAACAGCTCTTTGAGCCAGTCCGTGAGCCAGTCGGTGAGAAAATCCATAGGCCGTTACCTTAGAACAGGCCGCTCAGCAGAGGGATCAGGGTGGTGCCCAGCAGGATAATGCCGCCGCCCGCCATGAGCTGCTTCATACCCTGGCTTTTTGCTTATGTGTGATAAAGAAGTAATAGAAGTGTAAAAAATTTTGCCGTTCCTATCCGGCACTTGCGCAGGGTGTCGGATAGGTCGGGCTTTATTCTTCGGGCAAGTCAATCTTGCCTACAAAGCTGTAATAAATATCAATGCGCTGGCGGCGTACTTCGTTCTCGTCATACTCACATTCATAAACAACGATTTTCTCCACCATTTCACGCAAAAGAGTGTGTGTCAGTTCTTCGATAGAAAGGTACTTGCGGACAACGCTCATAAACTTTTCAGCGTTTACCGTGGCTTCCTGTGCCTTGTCCAGCTCGCCCTGCAAAGCGGCGGCTCTGTCTTTCAGTTCCCGCTGCTCGGCTTCGTAGTCTGCGGACATTTCCATGAAACGCTCATCACTGATTTTCCCGTTTACATTGTCCTCATACAGACGCTTGATGTAGCGGGAAAGTTCTGCAATGCGGCTCTGCACCTGTTCAAGCTGCTTGGCTGCCGCCGCCAGCTTCCGCTTGCCGCCCATTTCATTCTGCTGGATAAGCAGCTTCACGAACCGGGCTT
>OIXV01002131.1_pt1 | contig 16625 bp, 1 predicted proteins | sample 1587771 | NCBI WGS metagenome assembly OIXV01 (sample SAMEA3888893, study PRJEB22519) | human gut metagenome | biome: human gut; feature: human-associated habitat; material: faeces | place: Denmark | collected 2010
ACTGGAACTTCATCTTTAGATCCGTCTGGGTAGGTGACAACGACGGTTGCGTCTTTTTCACCATCTGTAGCTGTATCTACTGGTGTCTTGAACTCGTATGTTGTTCCACTTGGTAGATCTGCAACATTACCAATTGAATCTTGTGCATTTGGTGTTGAACCTGGAGTCACTGTTTGAGCCTTAGCTGTTGGATCATTCTTATCCGCATCGCTACGTGGATCTTTAACCGTAACCTTAACTGGAACTTCATCTTTAGATCCGTCTGGGTAGGTGACAACGACGGTTGCGTCTTTTTCACCATCTGTAGCTGTATCTACTGGTGTCTTGAACTCGTATGTTGTTCCACTTGGTAGATCTGCAACATTACCAATTGAATCTTGTGCATTTGGAGTTGTTCCTGGTGTTACTGTTTGTGCCTTAGCTGTTGGATCATTCTTATCCGCATCGCTACGTGGATCCTTAACCGTAACCTTAACTGGAACTTCATCTTTAGATCCGTCTGGGTAAGTCACTACAACGATAGCGTCTTTTTCACCATCTGTAGCTGTATCTACTGGTGTCTTGAAGTCGTATGTTGTTCCACTTGGTAGATCTGCAACGTTACCAATTGAATCTTGCGCATTTGGGGTTGAGCCTGGTGTTACTGTTTGTGCTTTCGCTACTGGTGTGTTATTATCCGCATCTGTGCTTGGAGTTTTAACCGTAACCTTAACTGGAACTTCATCTTTAGATCCGTCTGGGTAGGTGACAACGACGGTTGCGTCTTTTTCACCATCAGTTGCTGTATCTACTGGTGTCTTGAAGTCAAATGTTGTTCCACTTGGTAGATCTGCAACGTTACCAATTGAATCTTGTGAATTTGGTGTTGAACCTGGAGTCACTGTTTGAGCCTTAGCTGTTGGATCATTCTTATCCGCATCTGTACGTAATCGAGTTGCTTCAACTGGATCACTTGCAACTGATGTATTACCAGCAACATCTGTCGCTGTCGCTGTCACATTCCCTGCTGGAATATCAACGGTTGGCGTAATCGTTGCTTTACCATCTGCTCCTGCTGTCGCTTCACCAATCTTGTTACCATCTTTATCATAAAGGGCAACAGTTGAACCTGGTTCTGCGCTCACTTCAACTGGAGTCTTAGTGCCGGCTTTACCGGTAAGGTCTGTAGCGACTACTGGTTTCGCTGGCGCTTCTGTATCTGCGCCAGTAGTTGCCTTAGCTGGAGCACTTGGATCTGATGTGTTTCCTGATGGGTCTGTCGCTGTCGCTGTCACATTCCCTTCTGGAATATCAACAGTTGGCGTAATCGTTGCTTTACCATCTGCTCCTGCTGTCGCTTCACCAATCTTGTTACCATCTTTATCATAAAGGGCAACAGTTGAACCTGGTTCTGCGCTCACTTCAACTGGAGTCTTAGTGCCGGCTTTACCGGTAAGGTCTGTAGCGACTACTGGTTTCGCTGGCGCTTCTGTATCTGCGCCAGTAGTTGCCTTAGCTGGAGCACTTGGATCTGATGTGTTTCCTGATGGGTCTGTCGCTGTCGCTGTCACATTTCCTTCTGGAATATCAACAGTTGGCGTAATCGTTGCTTTACCATCTGCGCCTGCTGTCGCTTCACCAATCTTGTTACCATCTTTATCATAAAGGGCAACAGTTGAACCTGGTTCTGCGCTCACTTCAACTGGAGTCTTAGTGCCGGCTTTACCGGTAAGGTCTGTAGCGACTACTGGTTTCGCTGGCGCTGTGGTGTCTGTCGCTACTTTAGGATCACTTGCGTCTGATGTATTTCCGGCTGGATCGGTCGCTGTCGCTGTTACATTACCTTCTGGGATGTCGACTGTTGGCGTAATGGTTGCTTTACCATCTGCGCCTGCTGTCGCTTCACCAATCTTGTTACCATCTTTATCGTAAAGAGCAACAGTTGAGCCTGGTTCTGCGCTTACTTCAACCGGTGTCTTAGTGCCGGCTTTACCGGTAAGGTCTGTAGCGACTACTGGTTTCGCTGGCGCTGTGGTGTCTGTCGCTACTTTAGGATCACTTGCGTCTGATGTATTTCCGGCTGGATCGGTCGCTGTCGCAGTTACATTGCCTGCTGGAATGTCAACAGTTGGCGTAATCGTTGCTTTGCCATCTGCGCCTGCTGTCGCTTCACCAATCTTGTTGCCGTCTTTATCGTAAAGGGCAACAGTTGAGCCTGGTTCTGCGCTTACTTCAACCAGTGTCTTAGTACCTGCTTTACCTGTAAGGTCTGTAGCGACTACTGGTTTCACTGGCGCTGTGGTGTCTGTCGCTACTTTAGGATCACTTGCGTCTGATGTATTTCCGGCTGGATCGGTCGCTGTCGCAGTTACATTGCCTGCTGGAATGTCAACAGTTGGCGTAATCGTTGCTTTGCCATCTGCGCCTGCTGTCGCTTCACCAATCTTGTTGCCGTCTTTATCGTAAAGGGCAACAGTTGAACCTGGTTCTGCACTCACTTCTACTGATGGCTTAGTGCCTGCTTTGCCTGTAAGGTCTGTAGCGACTACTGGTTTCGCTGGGGCTTCTGTATCTGCGCCAGTAGTTGCCTTCGCTGGATCACTTGCTTCTGAAGTGTTACCTGCTGGATCTGTCGCTTTCGCTGTCACATTTCCTGCTGGAATGTCGACGGTTGGGGTAACAGTTGCTTTACCATCTGCTCCTGCTGTCGCTTCACCAATCTTGTTGCCATCTTTATCGTAAAGAGCAACAGTTGAACCTGGTTCTGCGCTCACTTCTACTGATGGCTTAGTACCGGCTTTGCCTGTGAGGTCTGTAGCGACTACTGGTTTCGCTGGGGCTGTGGTGTCTGTCGCTACTTTAGGATCACTTGCGTCTGATGTGTTTCCTGATGGGTCTGTCGCTTTGGCTGTTACATTACCTACTGGAATAGCAACAGTTGGGGTAATGGTTACTTTACCATTGCTAGCAGCCGTTCCTTCACCAATCTTATTGCCGTCTTTATCGTAAAGGGCAACAGTTGAGCCTGGTTCTGCAGTTACTTCTACTGATGGCTTAGTTCCGGCTTTACCTGTAAGGTCTGTGTTCACTACTGGTTTCGCTGGAGCTGTGGTGTCGGTTGCTACTTTTGGATCACTTGCGTCTGAGGTGTTTCCTGATGGGTCAGTCGCTTTAGCTGTTACATTACCTTCTGGAATAGCAACAGTTGGCGTGATTGTTGCTTTACCATCTGCTCCTGCTGTGGCTTCACCAATCTTGTTACCATCTTTATCGTAAAGAGCAACAGTTGAGCCTGGTTCTGCGCTTACTTCTACTGATGGCTGAGTGCCTGCTTTACCTGTGAGGTCTGTATTCACTACTGGTTTCGCTGGCGCTGTGGTGTCGGTTGCTACTTTTGGATCACTTGCGTCTGAGGTGTTTCCTGATGGGTCAGTCGCTTTAGCTGTTACATTACCTTCTGGAATAGCAACGGTTGGTGTGATGGTTACTTTACCATTGCTAGCAGCCGTTCCCTCACCAATCTTGTTGCCGTCTTTATCGTAAAGAGCAACAGTTGAACCTGGTTCTGCAGTTACTTCTACTGATGGCTTAGTGCCGGCTTTGCCTGTGAGGTCTGTAGCGACAACTGGTTTCGCTGGAGCTGTTGTATCTGTCGCTACTTTTGGATCACTCGCATCTGATGTGTTTCCTGATGGGTCAGTTGCTTTAGCCGTTACATTACCTACTGGAATGTCGACGGTTGGCGTGATGGTAGCTTTACCATCTGCGCCTGCTGTCGCTTCACCAATCTTGTTGCCGTCTTTATCATAAAGAGCAACAGTTGAGCCTGGTTCTGCGCTTACTTCAACTGATGGCTTAGTGCCTGCTTTACCTGTTAGGTCTGTATTCACTACTGGTTTCGCTGGAGCTGTTGTATCTGTCGCTACTTTAGGATCACTTGCGTCTGAGGTATTTCCTGATGGATCTGTCGCTTTGGCTGTTACATTACCTACTGGAATAGCAACGGTTGGTGTGATGGTTACTTTACCATTGCTAGCAGCCGTTCCTTCACCAATCTTGTTACCATCTTTGTCGTAAAGGGCAACAGTTGAACCTGGTTCTGCAGTTACTTCTACTGATGGCTTAGTGCCAGCTTTTCCTGTAAGGTCTGTATTCACAACTGGTTTCGCTGGGGCTGTGGTGTCTGTCGCCACTTTAGGATCACTTGCTACCGATGTATTACCAGCTGCATCTGTCGCTTTAGCTGTCACTTTCCCTGCTGGAATATCAACAGTTGGAGTAATGGTTACTTTACCATTGCTAGCAGCCGTTCCTTCACCGATCTTGTTGTTATCTTTATCGTAAAGGGCAACAGTTGAGCCTGGTTCTGCAGTTACTTCTACTGATGGCTTAGTGCCAGCTTTTCCTATAAGATCTGTATTCACTACTGGTTTATCTGGAGCTGTGGTGTCTTTTGCAGGTGTAACTAAGTATGCAGCAGCAATTTTATCTACTGATTTATCAGGATAAGTAATAGTAACATTACCCTTTTCATCCGCAACGTATGTTGTTCCTTGTGGAAGCGCAGTATTCGCGTCTCCAACCGTTTTTTCAATAGCTGCCTTCTCAGTTGCACTTATATTATTAGGATCAGCAACTTCTACTTTTGCTCCTCCAGGAGTTGGCTCATACTTCTTAGCTGTCTCAAGAACGGTAATTGTAAGATTTCTCGTTACTACTTTCCCATTTTTATTTTTAACAGCATAGGTAGCAGTGGAACTACCTGCAGACTGCGTCATATCAACATTACCACGATAGTATGCCTTACGCTGTCTATAAGTATTTGAGCCAGCTGTATCCAGAAAACCACCATTAGAATCATTCGTATATGCTAGTCCTTTTGCCAAATAAGGATTATTAGGAATCCAAAATCTTTCAACTGACGGTGATCCTGCTGCTTGAATTGTTACATTGACAGGATCACCTGGGTAAACTGTAAGATGTGACTCGGTAACCAAAAGTTGAGTGTAATTATCACCACTAACTCCTCCACCTACATAGGTCAACTGTGTTTTTGTAACTGTAATCGGTGCACTCTTAGCTGACTCACTTCCACCTGCTGGTGTTGAGGTAGCTGTAATTTCTCCTTCTGGAAGGCTGTTTGTAGGGTGAACAGTGGCTACACCTTGGTCGTTTGCTACTGCTTCACCGATCACAACGCCATCATTATTATAAAGTTTTACAGTTGAGCCTGCTGTTGCATTTACAGTCACATCAGCTGGTGTACTTGCTTTACCATTAAGATTTGAAGTAATTTCTGGAACCTGACTTGCTGGTGCAACTGGTTTTGGTGTTTCACCTTGAACTTCAAAAGTAACTGTCACTTCTTGTGGAGCTTGATTATAATGAGCCGGATAAGTAACCACTACGGTTTTAGTATAAGTACCAGCTTGTGTAGCTGTTGGAGCTTGCCCATCTTTCCATGCAAATGTTGTTGCACCACGGTAGTTATTTGGAAATTCTGGTGTTCCAGCTTTATTGGTTACATAATTAGCCGGAGTAGCATCAAAACTTCCACCAACTTTTGCAGTATACTTTTCTTTGACTGCTACTGCTTGGAATTTTGAACTTTCATTATCAATGAAGTTATCCGCATAACCAGTCATGATATTCGTTCTTCCGCCAATAACTCCTGTTCCTTGCATACCTGCAACATAGTCAAGTGGCTTAGATTTATCTACGATTGGTGTGTCAAATGTAATCGTCCACATAACATTACGAATGGCATTATTATCCGCTGTCATCGTATACAAAGCTTGTGAACGTTCTGCTGTTTGAACCGCTACCGCTGCTTCATTTCCTTGAATTGCTGGATTTTTTATATCTTTGTAAAGTTGGGTCAAACGTTGAGTCATTTCAGAGCCTGTATAGGTATCCATTCTACCATTTTGACCCATCAAGTATGATCCATCATTATCCTTCCAGTAATTACGCGTATTGACTACTTTTCCATTTTTGTCAGTTTGAACAACTTGCCAGTTTGTGGGTGCGCCAACAGAATCTTTAGGGATAGTAAAGTAAACATAACCGCTAGCGGAATTTGCTTTTCGGCCTGGATTATCAAGAACAGTCCAATGAAGAACGTTATTTAATTTATCCACTTCGTAGCTAATCTGTACGTAATCTTGAGCATTTTCTTTGTTAGAATAATCAAGATTTTGTGCACCATCTGACGCACGTGTTGCAGTTGATGCTGAACGTGTTGCTCCTTGTGCGATACTTCGACGACTACGTACACGAGGCGCATTTGCAGTTTCTGACGCACTAATATTATTTGTGATAGCGCTCTCTGAGCTTGCTGTAGTTGATGGTGTTGTAGAAGCTGTGACTGAACGAGATGCCTCAGATGCAGTTGCTGGTTTTGCGGTTGATGCATTTGTTGAGCCTGTAACTTCTGAAGCAACTACTGGACTTGTTGATGTCGCTACTGAATTTGCCGGCGCTGAACTTGCAACACTTGTTGAAGCTGGCGCTTCCGAACTTACTGCTGCACTTGGTGCAACTGATGTTGTAGGTGCAATCGGCGTCGCTGCGACTGTTTCAGTGGCAGCTGGTGTTACCGTAGTAGTTGAGACACTTTCTGGTGCTGTAGTTGGCGAAGTTGTAGCCGCGACTCCTTCACCTTGACTTGCACTTACAGCTGTAGCTGCAACTGTTGCTCCATCAGATGTCGTTTCATCCGCTTGAGCTGTGTGACCAATCATGATCAAAGTACCAAGCAAGACCGAGCAGACTCCAATATTCAATTTACGAATCGAGAAACGACTCTTCTTACTAAAGATATCTTTACCCATCTTTCCTCCTAGACAAGCAATCATTAGATTTTGATTACTCTTGTCTCTTCTAAAAATAATTTAAATTGAATTTCCCTAACGTCAAATATATCATATAATTAGAATTGAATCAATATTTTACCATTATAAAATTAGTTTACCCTATTTTTTTTAAATAACTTAAACATTATTCTTTTCAAAGTATTATTTTCTAACACCTTCTTTTTATACAGAACCTATACAACTTTACATATATAATTCAAAACATAAATTAATCATTGTATTTAAAGCATTTATAACATCTTACAATATCAACATATATTACTTTTTAAAAGTCTTACAATTTTCGAATCATAGAATGATTCTTACCTTTTACATCTTCAATATTTATAGATACACTCATAATAAAACTAAGATTCAAGTATAAATATACAAGTTTTTAGATTTATTAATGTAATTAAATTGAAAAGATATCAGTATTTTTAATATTTTATTTCTTCCATAAAATTTTGTTTTTGACTGAATAATTAAAAAGTGCTCTATAATATCTGTAATAGATAAAACTACTATAGAGATTATAGAGCCACTATTTTTAAGACTAGGATTGCGATTATAAATCATTTCATCAAGAAATCACTACCCTATCGAACCTTGAAAAATCACTGGAGACTCTTCCAAGAGGACTGCCGTAAGTTATCTCGCACCCCTTTTTACTCAAAGACCTTCCGTCAAACTTTAGAACCACATAAAGTCATTGAAAAGACACTGAATTTCTCAGAGGAACTCTGCGACTACTATAATCTTTACCAACTCTTACTATTTCACTTTCAGGAGAAGAGAGTAGATGAGTTCTTTGAACTGATAGAGGAAAATATGAACAAGGTCAATCACTACTTTTAAACTGTCTTTAGGACCTTCCTTAGACACAAACCATACATCAAAAACGCACTAGAAACGGACTATTCAAAGCTCGAAACTTGAATCGACTAATAAGTTGATCAAAAACATCAAACGGTTGGAATTTGGTTTAAAAACTTTATCAACTTTAAGAAGAGTGTCTTCATCACTCTGAACACACAAAAAGAGAAAACCTATCAGGTTCTCTCTAGATGTTAGCTTTTCATCATCCACTACAGTTGACATAGAGCCCAAAAAAGGTATTCATCACTTTGAACATCACAAAAGAGACCCAACCCTTTCGGGATGAGTCTCTTTTTCGAAAACTGAAATAGTCTAACTAACTATATTGAGGGTTTTGACCTTTTTTACTATTTTAGTCTTCTTTTTTGCGTTTTCCTGCCAAACCAAGTCCAGCTGCCGCAAGGATTCCTCCGAGAGCCATAGCTGCCATAGACGCATCATCACCTGTTTCAGGGAGTGCTGGTCCTTTAGGAGCTTCTGGTGTAGTTGGTGGTGTCACTGGTGGAACCACTGGTGTTGGAGGAGTTGGTGGTGTTGGTGGCGTTGGTGGTGTTGGAGGAGTCGGTGGTGTTGGTGGCGTTGGTGGTGTTGGAGGAGTCGGTGGTGTCACAATGTTGTTGAACTCAGTATCTTCTGGCAATTGAGAAGTTGCTGTCAAGACTTTACCGTCTTTAGATACAGAAACAACGACTGTAGCTACCATCTTATCGTAAGTAACGCTTGTATCGTTACCTTGTACTTCTTCTACTGTGTAGACGTGAGTACCTTCTTCACCACGTTTGTACTCAAGAGCTGAGAACTTGATCTTACCGTTAGCATCATTGCTTACAGTTTCGATCACATTACCCTTGCTGTCTTTAAGTACGAAGCTAAACTCACCAGCTTTAAGTTCACGACCTTCAAGTTTCTTAGTGAATTCAAATTCAACCTTAGTTGGGATATTGATTACACGTTTTTCTGTTGGTTTTTCTGGTTTTTCAACAGATTTCTTAGTTGGGTCGTATTGGTGAACGATTTGTGACGCAGTATTTTCGATGTCTACACCATCTTTAGCAGTGCCTTTGATAGTTGCAGGAATATCGAACTTGTAGTAGCGTCCGAATGCCAATTTAGCAGTATCGATCACTTGAGTATTTTCTGCATCACCGAGTGACTTAGTAAGGTCAGACTTAGATGTTGCAGTGATTACACCATTTTCAACCTTGATGTCAAACTTAGCTGTCACATCTTCTCCTGTTACAGAGTCGTATGCTTTAATATCTTTGACATTGATGTTCAAGTTTTCGCTGTCATATTTATCTGTAACACCAACAGATTGGATATTTTGAGCGTCAGTGAAGTTGTTTGTATCAAGCCATACTTGGTAAACAAACTTATCACCTTTCTTGAGTGTCTTAGTATTAAGGTTTTCAGCTTCGTTATTAGCTGTGCTGTCAGCGTAAGGATCTTTGTTAGTATCGCCTACTTTATCTTTCAACTCAGCATCATCATCAACAAGTTTCATACCAGTGATATCGAATTTTTCTTTAGAAACAACGTATTTCTCTGGTTGGAACTTAGGTTTTTCTGGTGGACGAACAGTATTGTTGAATTCTTTATCTGCTGGATCAGTAACCTTAGTGATAAGAGCTTTCGCTTTACCATCATGTGATACTTCAACAGTGACAAGAGCTTTCATACCGTCGTATTGAACAGTACCATCAGTACCTTTAACTTCTTCTACTGTGTACTTGTAAGTGCCTTCTTGGCCTTTCTTGTACTCAATAGGTGAGAATTTAACGTTACCTTTAGCGTCATTGCTTACAGTTTCAAGAGTCTTACCTTCTGAATCTTTAAGCACGAAGCTGAATTCGTTAGCTTTAAGCTCACGGCCTTCCAAACGTTTAGTGAAGTTGAATTCTACTGAAATTGGAACACTGTTAACACGTTTTTCAGTTGGTACGTTTGGTTTTTCAACTTTCTTAGTTGTTGGGTTGTAGTAGTTAACAACTTGGGCTGCTGTATTTTCGATATCCACACCGCCAGCGACGTCTGCTTTCACTGTTGCAGGAATATCAAATTTATAGTAGCGTCCAAAGGCGAACTTAGTAGTGTCGATAACTTGAGTATTTTCAGCATCTCCAAGTGACTTAGTGAAGCCATCTTTAAGGTTAGCTGTAACAACACCATTTTCAACCTTAATGTCGAACTTAGAAGTTACATCCGCACCTGATACTGAATCGTAAGCCTTGATTGCTGATGCATCGACATCCAACTTAGTTTCATCGTAGTCATCAGTGATACCAACAGTTTGGATATGATCCTTGTTGTTAGCGTCAAATTGAGTTGTATCAAGCCATACTTGGTAGTAAAGTTTTTGACCAGGTTTAACTGACTTAGTATTCAAGTTTTCAGCTTCGTTGTTTGATGCATCATCAGCGTAAGGGTTGGTATTTGTATCTGCAACCTTATTAGCCAATTCTTTATCATCATCAACAAGTTTAGTACCTGTTACGTCGAATTTCGCTTCAGAAACAACATATTTTTCTGGTTGGAACTTAGGTTTTTCTGGTGGACGAACAGCATTGTTGAATTCTTTATCAGCAATTTCACCAACAGTTGCTACAAGAGCTTTAGCAGTACCATCATGAGAAACAGTGATTGTTACATTCGCTTTCATTGTATCGTATGTAACAGTTGCATCAGTTCCTTTGACTTCTTCTACTGTGTACTTGTGAACGCCTTCTTGGCCTTTCTTGAATTCAAGTTTAGAGAATTTAACGTTACCAGCTGCATCATTCTTAACAGTTTCAACAACTTTACCTGCTGCATCCTTCAACTCGAATGTGAATTCGTTAGCTTTAAGCTCACGACCTTCCAAACGTTTAGTGAAGTTGAATCCGACTTCAACTGGAACACTGTTAACACGTTTTTCAGTTGGTTTGTTAGGTTTTTCAACAGATTTATGAGTTGGATCGTAGTAGTGAACAACTTGATCTGCTGTATTTTCAATATCCACACCGCCAGGAACGTTTGCGTTCACTGTTGCAGGAATATCAAATTTATAGTAGCGTCCAAAGGCGAACTTAGTAGTGTCGATAACTTGAGTATTTTCAGCATCGCCAAGTGACTTAGTGAAGCCATCTTTAAGGTTAGCAACAATCTTACCACCTTCGATTGAAATGTCGAACTTAGATGTTACATCATCACCTGTTACTGAGTCGTATGCCTTAATGTCTGAAGCATTCACAGTCAACTTAGTTTCATCGTAGTCATCTGATACACCAACTGTTTGGATGTTATCCTTGTTGTTGGCGTCAAATTGAGTAGTGTCAAGCCATACTTGGTAGTAAATCTTTTCACCACGTTTAACTGACTTAGTATTCAAGTTTTCCAATTCGTTGTTAGATGCGTCATCAGCGTAAGGGTTAGCATTTGTATCTGCAACCTTGTTAGCCAATTCTTTATCATCATCAACGAGCTTAGTACCTGTGATATCAAATTTTGCTTCAGAAACAACATATTTTTCTGGTTGGAACTTAGGTGTTTCTGGTGGGCGAACTTTGTTGTTGAACTCTTTGTCGTTAGCGCCAGAAGCGTTACCGCCATTTGCAGAGTAGTTAGCAACAGTCTTAAGAACTTTACCTTCTTTAGTAACTTCAACAGTTACTTTAGCTACCATTCCATCGTAAGATACAGTAGTATCTTTACCTGGTACTTCTTCCACAGTGTAAGTGAATGTCTTACCAAGATCTGCTTTGCTGAACAAGAGTTTTTCAAACTTGATGTGACCATCTTTATCGTTGGTTACTGTTTGAAGAACCTTGTTGTTTTGGTCTTTCAATACGAAGCTGAACTCACCTGCAGTCAACTCACGTCCTTCAAGTCGTTTAGTATAGTCGAACTCGAGTGGAACTGGAACGTTGTTTTCACGTGTTTGAGTTGGTTTGTTAGGAGTTGTAACTTTCTTATTGTAAGGGTTGTATTGGTGGATAGTTTGGTTGGCTGTATTTTCAATATCAACACCGTCATTTTCTTTAATATCCTTAACAGTTGCTGGGATATCAAATTTATAGTAACGACCAAACTCGAATTTAGTTGTATCGATAACTGGAGTTGCATCTTTATCGCTGATAGGCTTAGTCAAGCTTGCTTTAGATGAACCATAGAGAACACCGTTTTCAACCTTGATGTCGAACTTATCAGTAACATCTGCACCAGTCTTACCATCGTAAACTTTGATTTCAGCAGGATTGATATCAAGCTTATCTTCTTCGTAGTTATCAGTGATACCTACAGTTTGAAGATTGCTTTCTGCTGTGAAGTCACGAGTGTCAAGCCATACTTGATAGTAGATCTTTTGACCACGTTTGAGGGTCTTACCATTCAAGTTTTGGATTTCAACTTTATCAGCTGAATCATCGTCATCGGCAAGTTTGTTACCAATGATGTCGAAGCTTGGTTCTGAAACAACATATTTTTCAGGTTTGAAGTTAGGGTTAACCTCGTTATCAAAGACACGATCGTCTGCACCGTAAGCATCTCCACCTACTGTAGCGTAAGAAACGACAGTTGTTAATTGAGCACCTGGTGAAGGTTGAACAACTGTAACAGTAACATTGACTTTCATTGGGTCGTAAGTAACTGTCTTATCAGTTCCCTTAACTTCTTCTACAGTGTAGTTGAATGTCTTACCAATATCTGCCTTAGCATAATTGATAGTATGGAACTTAACCTTACCTTCTGCATCGTTCTTAACAGTTTCAATTTCTTTACCTTCTGAATCTTTAAGTACGAAGCTGAATTCTTGATCTTTCAACTGACGTCCGTTAAGTGTCTTACCAAATACCAACTCAATAGCTGTTGGAACATTGTTGACACGTTTTTCAGTTGGTACCTTAGGTGTTTCAACTTTCTTAGTTGTTGGGTTGTAGTAGTGAACGAGCTGAGCTGCTGTATTTACAATTTCAGCACCATCAAATGCACCACTGCTTACTTTAGCTGGGATGACAAACTTGTAGTAACGTCCAAATTCAAACTTAGTAGTGTCAATGATTTGAGTGTTTTCAGCGTCACCAAGTGACTTAGTGAAGCCATCTTTAAGGTTAGCTGTAATCACACCGTTATTGACTGTGATATCGAATTTATCTGTTACATCTGCACCAGTCTTACCATCATAAGCCTTGATTTCTGAAGCTTTAACATCCAATTTAGCTTCATCGTAATCATCAGTGATACCAACTGTTTGGATGTTATCCTTGTTTTTTGCATCAAATTGATTTGTATCAAGCCATACTTGGTAGTTGATAATATCACCACGTTTAACAGCTTTAGTATTGATGTTTTCTACTTCGTTGTTTGATGGATCATCAGCATAAGGGTTTGCATTTGTTTCTGCATACTTATCTTTCAACTCTTTATCATCATCAACAAGCTTAGTACCAGTGATATCAAACTTACCATTATCTTTGCTAAGAACGTATTTCTCTGGTTTAAACTTAGGTTCTTCTGGAGGACGAACAGTATTGTTGAATTCTTTATCAGCGATTTCGCCAACTTTAGCTACGAGAAGTTTAGCAGTTCCGTCATGTGAAACGGTTACTGTTACATTTGCTTTCATTGTATCGTATGTAACAGTTGAATCTGTTCCCTTAACTTCTTCTACAGTGTAGTTGTGAACGCCTTCTTGACCCTTCTTGAACTCAAGTTTAGAGAATTTAACGTTACCAGCCGCGTCATTGCTTACTGTTTCAAGAACTTTACCTGAAGCATCTTTAAGCACGAAGTTGAATTCGTTAGCTTTAAGTTCACGACCTTCCAAACGTTTAGTGAAGTTGAATTCGATATCAACTGGAACACTATTTACACGTTTTTCAGTTGGTTTGTTTGGTTTTTCAACCTTCTTAGTTGTTGGGTTGTAGTAGTTAACAACTTGGGCTGCTGTATTTTCAATATCTGCACCGCCAGGAACGTCAGCGTTCACTGTTGCAGGAATATCAAATTTATAGTAGCGTCCAAACTCGAACTTAGTTGTATCAATGATTTGAGTGTTTTCAGCGTCACCAAGTGACTTAGTGAAGCCATCTTTAAGGTTAGCTGTGATTACACCGTTAGCGAGTGAGATATCGAACTTAGATGTAACATCGGCACCTGATACTGAATCGTATACCTTGATTTCTGAAGCATTCACAGTCAACTTAGTTTCATCGAAGTCATCTGTGATACCAACTGTTTGGATGTTGTCCTTGTTGTTTGCGTCAAATTGAGTAGTGTCAAGCCATACTTGGTAGTAAAGTTTTTGACCACGTTTAACTGACTTAGTATTCAAGTTTTCCAATTCGTTGTTTGATGCATCATCAGCGTATGGGTTAGCGTTTGTATCCGCAACCTTGTTTGCCAATTCTTTATCATCGTCAACGAGTTTTGTACCTGTTACGTCAAATTTCGCTTCAGAAACAACATATTTTTCAGGGTTGAACTTAGGTTCTTCTGGTGGAGTTACACGGTTATTGAACTCTTTATCAGCAATTGCACCTACAGTTGCTACGAGAAGTTTAGCAGTTCCGTCGTGTTTAACGGTAATCGCAACATTAGCTTTCATTGTATCGTAAGCGACAGTTGCATCTGTGCCCTTAACTTCTTCTACAGTGTAGTTATGAACGCCTTCTTCACCCTTCTTGAAGCTGAGTGGTGAGAATGCAACGTTACCAGCTGCATCATTCTTAACAGTTTCAACAACTTTACCTGCTGCATCCTTCAACTCGAATGTAAATTCGTTAGCTTTAAGCTCACGACCTTCCAAACGTTTAGTGAAGTTGAATGACACTTCAACTGGAACGTTGTTTACACGTTTTTCAGTTGGTTTGCTTGGTTTTTCAACTTTCTTAGTTGTTGGGTTGTAGTAGTTTACAACTTGAGCTGCTGTATTTTCGATATCCACACCGCCAGGAACATCAGCTTTAACGGTTGTTGGGATGTCGAACTTGTAGTAACGTCCGAAGGCGAATTTAGTTGTGTCGATGATTTGAGTATTTTCTGCGTCGCCAAGTGACTTAGTGAAGCCATCTTTAAGGGTTGCAGTAATCACACCATTGTTCACAGCGATATCGAATTTAGAAGTTACATCATCACCTGTTACTGAATCGTAAGCTTTAATCTTAGTAGCGTCAAGATTCAACTTAGCTTCATCGTAGTCATCAGTGATACCAACAGATTGGATGTTATCCTTGTTGTTAGCGTCAAATTTAGTTGTATCCAACCATACTTGGTAAACCAACTTGTCGCCACGGTTAACAGTCTTAGTGTTCAAGTTTTGTTTTTCGTTGTTAGATGCATCGTCCGCATATGGGTTGGCATTTGTATCTGCATACTTGTCTGCCAACTCTTTGTCATCATCAACGAGCTTGTCACCTGTGATATCGAATTTCTCTTCAGAAACAACATATTTTTCAGGGTTGAACTTAGGTTCTTCTGGTGGAGTTACACGGTTATTGAACTCTTTATCAGCGATTGCACCTACAGTTGCTACAAGGGCTTTAGCTGTACCGTCGTGTGATACTGTGATTGCTACAGTTGCTTTCATTGTATCGTAAGCGACAGTTGCGTCTGTTCCCTTAACTTCTTCTACAGTGTAGTTGTGAACGCCTTCTTCACCTTTCTTGAAGCTGAGTGGTGAGAATTTAACATTACCAGCCGCATCATTGCTTACTGTTTGAACAACTTTACCTGTTGAATCTTTAAGCACGAAGTTGAATTCGTTGGCTTTAAGCTCACGACCTTCCAAACGTTTAGTGAAGTTGAATGACACTTCAACTGGAACGTTGTTTACACGTTTTTCAGTTGGTTTGCTTGGTTTTTCAACTTTCTTAGTTGTTGGGTTGTAGTAGTTTACAACTTGAGCCGCAGTATTTTCAATGTCTGCACCACCAGGAACATCAGCTTTAACTGTTGTTGGGATGTCGAACTTGTAGTAACGTCCAAATGCGAACTTAGTTGTATCAATGATTTGAGTGTTTTCAGCGTCGCCAAGTGACTTAGTGAAGCCGGCTTTAAGGTTAGCTGTAATCACACCATTGTTAACTGTGATATCGAATTTATCTGTAACTTCTGCGCCTGTTACAGAGTCATACGCTTTAATCTTAGTAGCGTCAAGTTCCAACTTAGTTTCGTCGAAGTCATCTGAGATACCAACTGTTTGGATGTTATCCTTGTTGTTAGCGTCAAATTTAGTTGTATCCAACCATACTTGGTAAACCAACTTGTCGCCACGGTTAACAGTCTTAGTGTTGATGTTTTCAGCTTCGTTGTTGTTTGTATTATCGACATATGGGTTTGTATTTGTTTCACCATATTTATCTGTCAATTCAGAATCATCATCAAGAAGTTTGTTATCAGTGATTGAGAATTTTTCTGCATTCAATACATACTTCTCTGGTTGGAACTTAGGTTCTTCTGGTGGAGTTACACGGTTGTTAAACTCTTTATCAGCAGCATCTGTTACATTCGCTACGATTGCTTTAGCTGTACCGTCGTGAGAAACAACAACTTTCACAGTTGCAACCATTGGGTCGTAAGAAACGGTGCTATCAGTACCACGAACTTCTTCTACAGTGTAGTTGTAAGTCTTACCAAGATCATCTTTACCAAACTTAAGTTGAGTGAAGTTAACCTTACCAGTCGCATCATTCTTAACTGTTTCAACAACGTTGCCGTCTTTCTTAAGAACGAATGTGAATTCTTGATCTTTCAATTGACGACCTTCAAGAGCTTTCGTGAATTTAAGATCAAGTGGAACTGGAACACTGTTAACACGTTTTTCAGTTGGTTTATTTGGTTTTTCAACTGTCTTGCTTACTGGGTTGTAGTAGTTAATGACTTGAGCTGCTTTGTTTTCAATATCGGCACCAGCTGCGACATCGTCTTTCACTGTTGCTG